>Ga0209554_1000553_pt1 | contig 31286 bp, 35 predicted proteins | sample MarorgKNORR_S2LV_5_FD_188221 | JGI IMG/M metagenome (GOLD analysis project Ga0209554, IMG submission 188221) | Marine microbial communities from the Southern Atlantic Ocean, analyzing organic carbon cycling - Bottom_A/KNORR_S2/LV (SPAdes) (version 2) | ecosystem: Environmental > Aquatic > Marine... | reverse complement strand
AACGGCCCGACCGAATGTTCATTGGGCAGATGCTCAGCAGGTTATGAGCGAGGCGGCATCGGTGAGGGCACCTGTCCGTGCCCGATACCAGACCCAACGGCCCCGGCGTTCACGATCGACGAGACCGGCCTCGAACAGGACCTTGAGGTGGTGGCTCACCGTGGGTTGCGACCTGTCCAACGACCCGACCATGTCGCAGGCACAGATTCCCTCCGGTTGACAGGCGATCAGGCTGAAAAGTCGGAGCCGGGTGGGATCGGCAAGCACGGCGAAGACCTCAGCCAGGCGACCCGCCGTGACAGGGTCGAGGGCGGCCTCGGTGGCCGGAGGGCAACAGGCGTTCAAGGGGTCGGTAGCCACGGTTGCAATCATATCGACATTCATCTATGTTTGTCACGTACCATCAGCACCTCACCATCGACTCCGGAGATGACCAGACCATGAGCCGCCTGCAACTCGCCATCGACGTCAGCGACCTCGACGAGGCCATCGACTTCTACACCCGCCTGTTCGCCACCGAACCCGCCAAGGTCCGGCCCGGCTACGCCAACTTCGCCATCACCGACCCACCGCTGAAGCTGGTGCTGTTCGAGAACCCCGACGGCGGCGGCACCATCAACCACCTCGGCGTCGAGGCCGAGACCGCTGCCGAGGTCGTGGCGGCCGAGGCCCGCCTCTCGAACGCAGACCTCGAGACAACGGGCGTCGACGACACCCTCTGCTGCTATGCCGAGAAGACCGAGACCTGGATCGATGCCCCCGACGACATCCGTTGGGAGTGGTACGTCAGGACCGGCGACAGCGAACAGTTCGCCAACGTCGACGTACCCGCCACCCCCTGCTGCGGCTGACAGCGCAGCCCATGGCCGAGCCCGACCGGCGGGACGAGCCGTGGATGATCGACCTGTCGGCATACCTGCGCGGTGCGATCTACCTGGCGGCCGCACTGGTCGTCGACCTCGCGGTCGTCGCGTTCGGCCCGAAGGACGAGTCGGTGCGATGCGGGGCGGGCCACTGGTTCGACCGTGCCTACGAGTGGACGCAGCAGGGAACCAACCGCGACAGCGGACCCCTCGGTAGCTACTGCCCCGTCCCCACACCCGGAGCGTGGGCGCTCAGCGCCCTCGTCCTCGTCGCAGCCCTGGTCGCCGCCGCCATCTCGGTCAGGCGCCGCCGTGACGGCACATGATCAGCGCGACAGGAGCGTGGGCATCAGGGAGTGGCCCGGCACCAGCGGTGCATCCGCGACGCCGCGCTCGGTGAACACGCCGCCCGGTCCGTCGATCTCGGAGTCGACCAGCAGGTAGGGCACCGGGTCGGGAGTGTGGGTGCGGGTGGTGAGAGGCGTGGCGTGGTCGGGCAGCATCAGCAGCCGCCACGGCCCCAGTGCGTCGAGGCCCGGGATCAGGTCGGCGATGATGCGCCGGTCCCAGAACTCGAGCGCCTCGACCTTGTCGGCGACATCGCCGGCGTGGCCTGCCTCGTCGGTGGCCTCGACGTGGATGATGAACAGGTCGAGGCCGTCGGCCAGCTTCTGCAGAGCGATGTCGCGCTTGCCCTCGTAGTCCGTGTCGTACCAGCCGGTGGCCCCGGGGATGTCGCAGATCTCGAGGCCGGTGAGGACCCCGATGCCGCGCACGAGGTCGACGGCGGTGACGAGGCCGGCCTCGACGCCGTGGGCTTCGCGGAACGAGGGCAGTTGCGGCTGGAACCCCTGCCCCCACAGCCAGATCTGGGTGGCCGCGAGATCCGAGGCGGCGAGGACGTCCTTCGAGGCCTCCATGAGGTCGCGCAGCGGTCGGCCCATCGGCCCGGCTGGCACCACGACCTGGTCGCCCGAGAGGTCGTGCGGCGGCGTGCAGTCGGCGTCGATCCACTCGCCCGGAGCGATCATGGCGTGCCGGTAGCTCAGGCCCGGGTGGAACGAGACGCCGTCGCCGCCGAGTTCCCGGTCGATCTCGGCGATCACCTCGGCCGCAGGCCCCGACGGCGGGTTGCCGCCCGCATAGTCGAGCATCACGCCGTCCGGCGACACCACCACGAGGTTGCAGCGGAAGGCGGTCTGGTCGCTGCGCAGGGACAGGCCCAGTGCCGCCGCCTCGATCGGCGCCCGGCCCGTGTGGTGCTCGGCCGGGTCGAACCCGAAGATCGACATGTTGCCGACGTCGCTGCCGGGCGGCATGCCATCGGGGATCACCGCTGCCCGTCCGACCGTGGCGCGGGCGGCGAGGGCGTCGAGGTGGGGCGTGTGGGCGGCCTCGAGCGGTGTACGGCCGTCGAGTTCGGGAACGGGGAGATCGGCACAGCCGTCGGGGACGCAGATCACGTACTTCATGGAGCGCTCATCCTGCCAGAGCCCGCCCCGGTTCCCGCAGTGACATTCGGCCCGCCGAGAGGTGCATCAGCCGACGCAGGCCTCGACGTGCGCCTGGATCGCCGCCAGGTCGTTGGGCAGGCGGGTGCAGCGCTCGGGCCGTTCGAACAGGTCGCCCAGGCGGTCGGGAAGTACGGGTCGTACGCCCGTGGCCGACTCGACGGCGTCGGGGAACTTGGCCGGGTGGGCGGTCGCCAGCGCAACCATCGGCACCGACGGGTCGCGCCGGCACCGGCGGGCGGCCAGCAGGCCGACGGCGGAGTGCGGGTCGAGGACCACCCCCGACCGGTCGGCCTCGTCGGCGATGCAGCGCAGTACCTCGTCGTCGTGGAAGCGGGCGCCCGACCAGGCGTCGCCGAGCGTGGCGTGGAGCACCGGGTCGAGGGCCGTGGTGCCCGTGGCCCGGAAGTCGTCGAGCAGGGCGGCCACCGCTGCGCCGTCTCGGTCGAGCAGCTCGAACAGCAGCCGTTCGAGGTTGGACGACACCTGGATGTCCATGCTGGGCGAGAGCGTGGGCACGACCTCGTCGAGGGTCATCGTGCCGCTGGCGAAGAACCGGGTCAGGATGTCGTTGCTGTTCGACCCCACGACGAGCTGTGTGATGTCGAGGCCCATGTGGCGGGCGACGTGGCCGGCGAAGGCGTTGCCGAAGTTGCCGGTGGGCACCGAGAAGGCGATCGGGGCGTGGCGTCCGCCGAGCCGCTCGGCGGCGACCACGTAGTAGACGACCTGCGCCATGACCCTGGCCCAGTTGATGGAGTTGACCGCCGAAAGGCGCATCCGCTGCCGGAACGGCACGTCGGCGAACATGGCCTTCACCAGGTCCTGGCAGTCGTCGAACGTGCCCTCGACGGCCACGTTGTGGACGTTGGCGGACGGCACGGTGGTCATCTGCCGGCGCTGCACCTCCGAGACCCGGTCGGCCGGGTGCAGGATCACGATGTCCATGGGCTCCCGGTCGCGGCAGGCATCGATGGCGGCCGAGCCGGTGTCGCCCGACGTTGCGCCGACGATGGTGACCCGCTCGCCGCGTCGCGACAGTTCGTGGTCGAAGAGGCGTCCGACCAGTTGCAGGGCGATGTCTTTGAAGGCGAGCGTGGGACCGTGGAACAGCTCGAGCAGGTGCAGCCCGTCGCCCAGGTCGACCAGCGGCGTCACCTCGTCGGACTCGAACGTGGCTGAGGCCTCGCGGACCATGTCGGCGAAGGCGCCCGGTGCGATGGCTCCACCGACGAAGGGCGACATCACCTCGAGGGCGGTCGCCACGTAGTCGCCGGTGCCGCCGGCCGCGAGCCTCGGCCACGATTCGGGGACGTAGAGGCCGCCGTCGTCGGCCAGGCCGGCGAGCAGGATGTCGCTGAAGCCCAGGGTCGGAGCGGCCCCGCGGGTGCTGATGTAGCGCATGCCGAGCGGGTCCCGGGGTCAGTCGCCGAGGGCGCGCAGCACGCTGCCGACGCTGCGCACGGCGTCGAGGCCGCGCAGGTCGTGCAGGGTGGCCTGCAGATCGCTTTCGCGGGCGCGGTGCGTGATGAACACGAGCCGGGCCTCGCCGCCCAGTCCCGACTGCTCCATCGAACGGATCGACACGTTGTGCTCGCCGAACACGGCGGCCACGGTGGCCAGCACGCCTGGCCGGTCGTCGACGTCGATGGCCAGGTAGTAGGCGGTCTCGAGGTCGGCCATGGGCGAGATGCGGGCCCGTTCGAGCGAGCCGATCGGCGCCCCGTGGCCGCGGGCGCTGTTGCCGGCGGCGTCGATGAGGTCGCCGAACACGGCAGACGCCGTCGGGCGGCCGCCGGCGCCACGGCCGTAGAGCATGACCTCTCCGACGGCATCGCCTTCGACGAACACGGCGTTGAAGCTGTCGTTGACGGCGGCCAGGGGATGTCCGTTCGGCACGAGCGTCGGGTGCACGCGCACGCCGATCTCGTCGCCGCGGCGTTCGGCGACGCCGAGCAGCTTGATGCAGTGGTCGAGGTGGGCGGCCGCCTCGATGTCGGCGGCCGTGACCCCCGAGATGCCCTCGAGGTAGACGTCGTCGGCGACCACCTCGGCCCCGAAGGCCAGCGTGGCGATGATGGCGATCTTGGCCCCGGCGTCGTGGCCCTCGACATCGGCGGTCGGGTCGGCTTCGGCGTAGCCGAGGTCCTGGGCCTCGGCAAGGGCGTCGGCGTAGGAGGTGCCCTCGCCGGACATCTTGGTGAGGATGAAGTTGGTGGTGCCGTTGATGATGCCCATCACCCGGGTGATCGGCTCGCCGGCGAACGACTCGCGCAGCAGTCGCATGATGGGGATGGCTCCCGCCACGGCGGCCTCGAACAGCAGGTCGACGCCGGCGGCCTCGGCGATCGAGTAGAGCTCGGCGCCGTGGTTCGCCAGCAGTTCCTTGTTGGCGGTGACCACCGGCTTGCCGTTCTCGAGCGCCGCCACGATCAGCGTGCGAGCGGGCTCGATGCCGCCCATGACCTCGACGACCACGTCGATGTCCGGGTCGGCGACGACGGCTGCTGCATCGGTGGTGAACGCCCCGTCTGGCACGGGCACGCCGCGGTCGATGGATGTGTCGCGCACGGCGACCGACACCACCTGAAAGGAGAGGCCTGTGCGTCGGGCGACGTCGTCGCGCTGTTCGTCGATGAGCACGGCCAGGGCGGCGCCGACGTTGCCGCAGCCGAGGAGGCCCACGCGCACGGGAGTACCGGTGGAGGGGGCTTCCATGGTCCTCACGGTAGCGGGAACGGCGTGCGCCACCCGTTCGAGAATCGGACGCTCAGGCCTCTCGGCGGACGAGGTCGGCGTAGGTCTCGCGGCGCACGACCTCGGTTGCCTCGCCGTCTGCGACGAACACGACCGCAGGACGCAGCACCTGGTTGTAGTTGGAGCCCATCGAGTGGCCGTAGGCGCCCGTGACCGGTGTGGCGAGCACGTCGCCCACCGCCAGGTCGTCGGGCACCCAACCCTCACGGACCAGCAGGTCGCCCGACTCGCAGTGCTTGCCGACCACCCGCACCGGTCGGCGTCGATCGGCTGCTGCGGCCCTCGGCAGGAACGTCTCGTAGCCGGACCCGTAGAGAACCGGCCGGGGGTTGTCGCTCATGCCGCCATCGACGGCCACATAGGTGCGGATGCCCTCGAGGTCCTTGATCGTGCCGACCCGGTACAGGGTGACCGCAGCGGCGGCGGCGATCGCCCGGCCCGGCTCAGCCGACACCCGTGCCGTGACCCCGGCGACCTCGCAGGCCGTGCGAACGACCTCGCCCCACTGGGTGATCGTGGGAGCGGATTCGCCCTCGACGTAGGCGACGCCGAGCCCGCCGCCGACGGAGATCTCGGCCAGGTCGTAGGGGCCGGCGAACCCGACCACGACCTCGACGGCACGGCCGAACGAGCCGACCTCGAAGACCTGGCTGCCGATGTGGGCGTGGATGCCGACCAGGTCGACCGACGCCGAGGTGAGCGCACGCTCGACGGCTGCGGCCGCCAGGCCGGTCGAGACGGTGAAGCCGAACTTGGAGTCGTCCTGCCCGGTGGCGACGTATTCGTGGGTATGCGCCTCGATGCCGGGCGTGACCCGGAGCAGCACGCTCGGGACGGCGCCGGTGGCGGCATGCAGCGCGTCGAGCCGGTCGAGTTCGTCGAACGAGTCGACGACTATGCGGCCGACACCCTCCTCGATCGCCATCTCGAGCTCGCGCTCGCTCTTGTTGTTGCCGTGCAGGACGATGCGGTCGCCCGGGACGCCGGCATGGCGGGCCATGTACAGCTCGCCGCCGGTGGCCACGTCGAGGTGCATGCCCTCGTCGATGACGAGACGTGCCATGGCCCCGCAGAGGAACGCCTTGCCGGCGTAGGCGACGCCCTCACCGAAGGCCGCCACGGCCTCACGGCAGCGGGCACGGAGGTGTGCCTCGTCGTAGACGAACAGCGGCGTGCCGAACCCGTCGGCGAGGTCGACGAGGTTGCAGCCGCCGATCGAGGCGCCCCCGTCGGCACCGACCTCGGTCGTGTCGGGCAACAGTTCGAGCGGGATCGGTCCGGCCATCAGGAGCTTTCCCCCTCGTCGCCGCGCCACATCTCCTCCGGGGCGTCGATGCCCAGCAGGTCGAGGGCGACGGCGATGCCGACGCGGACCGCCTCGACCAGCCAGAGGCGGGCGGCGGTGTGGTCGGCATCGACGTCGTCGCCCATGACGCGGCAGTCGTGGTAGAAGCCGTGGAAGTCGGACGCCAGGTCCCTGACCCAGGTGGTGACCTGGTGGGGGGCCCGTTCCCCGGCAGCCCGCAGCACCGTGTCGGGCAACTCGTGGAGGTCGCGCAGCAGCCGCAGCTCGCGGGGGTGCCCGAGGACCGAGAGGTCCGTGTCGGCCAGGTCGGGGCGCACGAAACCCGACTCGGCCGCCCGTCGGACGATCGAGTGGATGCGTGCGTTGGCGTACTGCACGTAGAAGACGGGGTTCTCGTTGACCTGGCTGGCGACCAGGTCGAGGTCGAAGGTCTGCGCCGAGTCGACCGACTGCAGCAGGTAGGTGAAGCGTGCGGCGTCGGCGCCCACCTCGGACACCACCTCGGCCAGCTCCACGATGTCGCCGGTGCGCTTCGAGAGCTTGACCTCGTGGCCGTCCCGCTGGAGGTTGACCATCTGGGTGATGGCGACCTCGAGTTCGGAGGGGTCGTGGCCGAGGGCCTGCATGGCGGCGTGCACACGCGCCACGTAGCCGTGGTGGTCGGCCCCCAGGATGTTCACGAGGCGCTCGGCCCTGGTGAACTTGTCGCGGTGGTAGGCGACGTCCGGCAGCAGGTAGGTGAACTCGCCGTCGGACTTGACGAGCACACGGTCCTTGTCGTCGCCGTGGTCGCTGCTGCGCAGCCAGACCGCCCCGTCCTCGTCGTAGGCGGCGCCGGCGGCGCGCAGGTCGGCGAGGGTGGCTTCGACGGCGCCCGACCCGATCATCGACCGCTCGCTGAACCAGGTGTCGAAGTGGATGTGGAGCGACTCGAGGACCGCACGCTGGTCGGCCAGCGCCCGGGCGTAGCCCCACTCGAGCGGATCGGCGTCGGCCGGCATCTCGGCTGCCCAGTCCACGATGTACTGGCCCCTGTAGCCGCCCTCGGGGACCTCGTCGCCGGTGGCACGGGCGGCGAGCGAGTCGGCATAGAGCCGCATCTGGGTGCCGCGGTCGTTGATGTAGAACTCGCGCTGCACGGGATGCCCGACGCGCTCGTAGAGCCGGGCCACCGAATCGCCGAAGCAGGCGCCCCGGCCGTGGCCGGCGTGCAGGGGGCCGGTCGGGTTGGCGCTCACGAACTCGACGATGACCCGCTCCCCCGCTCCGGCGTCGTGGCGGGCGAACCTGTCCTCGCCGCCGGCCACCACATCACGCAGGACGTCGTGGAGCCAGGTGTCGGCCAGTCGGAAGTTGACGAATCCCGGGCCGGCCACCTCGACGCCGACGACGTGCGCCGGCGGGTCGGCTTCGAGCGCTGCGGCGAGTTCGGTTCCGAGCTGGCGGGGGTTGCGCCCGGCGGCCTTGGCCGACGCCATGGCGGCATTGGTCGACCAGTCGCCGTGGTCGGGGTTGGCCGGCCGCTCGAGTTGCAGGGCGCCTGGAGGTTCGACACCGAGGCCGACAAGGGCGACCCGCACGGCCTCGATCAGGTTGTCGCGCACGTCCATGGGGCACCGGGGGAGGTCGGGGGAAACAGGGTTCGAAGGGACGCGCCCGGGGGTCGGCCGCTGCGCCGATGCTACCGGGCACACGACTACAGGACCGGTGCATAACCGGTGCCGCACAGGGATGGCGCTGCGGGGTTCTCCCGTCGGGGAACCGGCGCTACCGTCGCGACATGCGGTGGTCGGTGCTGATCCTGGTCGCGCTTGTGGCGAGCGCCTGCTCGGGCGGGTCGTCGGTCGCACCCACTTCGCTCCCACCCACCACCACGACGACCACGACTGCCGCACCCACGACCACGACTGCCGCACCCACGACCACGACGGCCGCACCCACCACCACGACTGCCGCAGCCACGACCACGACGGCCGCACCCACCACCACCGAGGCACCCTCCGTCGCCCTCGATGTGGCGACGATCAACCTGCTGCACGGCCTCGAGGTGGCCAGCGACTGCGCCGCCGGGACGGACCAGTGCCGTGCCCCGACCCGCATGGCCCTGCTCTGGGGAATGCTCGAGGACGACCTCGGCTGCCCCGACATCGTGGCGTTCCAGGAAGTCAGCCCCCGCCAGCAGGAACTGGTGCCGGCGATGCTCGACGACCTCTGCGGCGGCCACTACGAACTGCTGGTCGACGACCGCGACCTCCCCGACCAGGAGATGATCCTCACCACGCTCCCGGTGCTCGACGACGCCTATGTCGAGTTGGCCGGCACCCCGATCTGGTCGGCGCACCGGGCCCGGCTGGCGACCGACCTCGGACCGGTCGACGTGTTCGCCAGCCACTACGCCAGCAGCAGCTTCAACCTCGAGTGCGAGCCCGGCACGTTCGGATGTACCACCACCTGCGCCGATGGCGACGACTTCGGCGACTGCCACCCCCGCCAGACATTGGCGATACTCGAACCCCTCGCCGACGACGCCGTCCTGCAGCTCGTGGTCGGGGACCTCAACGCCCCGATCGACGGGACGAGGATCACCACCCTCACCGACGCCGGCTTCGCCGATGCCTATCTGGCGGCCGGCCTGCCGGAGTGCGATCCCGTGACCGGCATCGGCTGCACCTGCTGCGTCGACGGCCCGGCGCCCCTCGACGGCCTCGACGACCCCGACCAGACGATGGACGAACGCATCGACTTCGTCCTGTTCCGGCCCGGCTCCGGCTGCAACGTGGCCGTGGACGACGCCCGGCACTGGGCCGACGGGCCGCTCGCCGAGCCGGTCGAGGACCTCTGGTGGGCCGCCGACCACGCCGGTGTCGCGGCACGGTTCCTCGTCACCTGCTGACCGGGTCGCTCCCGGCGTCGGGACGGTCCCACTCGCTGAACTGCTCGACCTTGGCGATCCGCATGGTGATGTGGTCGTACCAGCGTTCGAGGCCGATCTTCTGCGCTTCGCGGTGCTTGTGCGTCACGCCCCCAGGCCTCGATGGCCTCGAGCGACTCCCAGTAGCAGTCCGTGATCCCCACGCCATCGTCTCCCCGGGCCGAGTCCATGCCCAGGAAGCCGTCGTAGCCATCGACGAGAGCGGCCATCCGGACGGCCATGTCCTCGTAGCCCTCGGTGTCGTCCGACTGGCGGGTCTTGAAGATCGTCGCCCACGAACCCACGCCTGCGCTCATGAGCCGATGCTCAGGCTGGTTCGGTGGTTACTGCGGTTGCGTAGGCCAGAATCTCGGAGGCGCCGGCGGCGACCGCCGACGTCATGAACCGGAGGTTGACCACGGAGTCGGCGCCGAGTTCGACGGCGTGCGCCTCCATGCGGGAGAGCGCCTCGGCCCGCGCCTCGACGAGCATGTCGGAATAGCTCTTGAGCTCGCCGCCGACCAACGACTTGAGGCTGGCACCGATGTCCTTGCCGATGTTCTTGGCGCGGACCGTCGAACCCACCGCGACGCCCTTGACTGCCGTGACCCGACGACCGGGAAACCAGTCGGTGGTGGTGGTGTCCATCAGGCCCTGGTGCCCTCGAAGGTGGCGGTGCCGAAGGCGCCCAACTTGGCCTCGCCGGAGATCGAGTCGCCATCGACAGTGGCGGTGGCCTCCACCTTGATGGGCATGGGTGAGGTCATGTTGACGGTCCACGACAGTTCGTTGCCGTCGCAGGTCCCGTCCTCGAGGGCGAGATCGCCCTGGGCGCCGCCCATCTCGCCGGTGAGGGTGCCACCGTCGGTGTGGAAGGTGAGGGTGCCCGCCTGGGCGCCCATCGGGGTCTGCATCGTGACGTTCCAGGTTCCATCGACGCTCATGGTGTGTGCCTCCGTTTCGAGATCGGGATGTTCCACCGCGACCGTAGACCCCCGAAGGCCTCCGGTCATGTCCGGGCGAGTCGGGTGTCACGCACGATCACGGTCACCAGGACCGCGAGCACCACGACCATGCCGACTACCTGGATCGGAGTGACCCGCTCATCGAGGGCAAGCCAGGCGCCGATTCCCGAGATCACCGGGATGCCCAGGGTCAGCAGGCCGGTCAGGCTCAGCGACACGTGCAGGTGCGCCCAGTTCATGAGGAAGTGGCCGGTCCCGGGAATCGCCAACAGGGCGAGGAGCCAGCCCCACTGGCCCCACGAGGGAAACGGCACGGCGAGGGTGCCGGCATGGATGGCGGCCATCGGGAACAGGACGACCGCTCCGATGGTCATCGACGTCGTCTGGAGCGTGAAGGTGTCGATCTTGTGGCGGATGTCCTTGACGAACACGAAGTAGGCCGAGAAGAAGAACACGGAGACGAGCGCCAGGAGGTCGCCGCGCAGGCTCCACCCCGACTGCGACGACGAGCCCTGCACCACGAGGGCGATGCCGGCGACGGCCACCAGGGTGGCGCCGACCAGCCAGGCGGTGACCGACTCGCGGTAACGACGGGAGGCGACGGCCAGCAGCACGATCGGTTGGAGGGCGCCGATGATCGTGGCGTTGGCGACCGTGGTGGTGCGCAGGGCCGTGAAGAAGATGCCGATCTCACAGGCGAGCACGATCGCCGCCGGTGCCACCAGCCGCAGGGTGGCGATGCTGATGCGGCGACCACCGAGGTGGAGCACGAGCCCGTAGACGACTGCTCCGAGTGTGAGTCGCCAGAAGCCGATCCAGAGGCCCGGCATGTCGAAGCGGGCGACCATGATGTTGCCAGCCGACCAGCAGGTCACCCCGGCCATGGCCGACACCCGCCCGAGCCTGTTGCGGTCGCCCGGTCCGGTGTTGTCGAGATGTGAGGCCGCCATGGCCGCGCACCCTAGGTGTGGCTGGAAGGCCCAGGGGGACCCGGCGGCAGGACGGGTTCGGAGGCGGCTGCTACCGTCGTGGCAACGAACGGCGGGGGCTCGCCGATCACGGACTACACGATCGAATACTCCGGTGACGGGGGGAGCAACTGGTTGACGTACAGCGATGGCACCTCGACGGACGCCCTGGTCACCGTCAGCGGGCTCTCCGACGACACCACCTACCTGTTCCGTGTCTCGGCCGTGAACGCCGTTGGCACCGGCAGCGCCTCGGACATGGCTTCGGCAACCACCGCCGCCGTACCCGGCCTGCCCACCGGATTCACCGCTGCGGCGACCTACGTCACCGACTACTCGGTCGACCTCTCCTGGACGGCTCCGGACGACAACGGGTCGACCGTCACCAGCTACACGATCGAATATGCGGTAATCGACGAGTCGAGCTACTGGGAGATATATGACAGCGACCTGACCCGTGACTCGGCGACGGACACCTCGGTCACGTTCACAGGCGCCTGGTCGGCCGGCGAGCTCCACTACTTCCGGGTGAAGGCGACCAACAACGTGGGTACGGGGGGCTGGTCCGTGTCGACCACCGCCACGCCGACAGGAGAAGTGGGCTAGGCGTACTCGGCCGCCACCGTCGGGGGAGCCGGGAAGTGGCGTGTCGCGACATCATCTCGTCGTCCAAGAGTCTGCGTGTCGGCTACATTGGCGGGGTCAGCGAGGACGATACTCAGGAGCGATACCCATGAAGTTCATTCGACCGATGGCCGCATTGTTTGCACTGCTGCTCATCGCAGGTGCCTGCGGCAGCGACGGCGACGGTTCCACGGCCGGCGACGGCACGTGGCCCGACAAGATCACGTTCGGCTTCGTCCCGAGCCAGGAACAGGACCAGCTCCAGGACGACATCCAGCCGTTCATAGATGTCCTCGAGGCGGCACTCGGCATAGACGTCGAGGGCTTCGTCACCACCGACTACACCGGACTCGTCACCGCCATGGGCACCGGCAAGGCCGACCTCGGCGCCTTCGGGCCGTTCGGCTACACGCTGGCCAAGGACAAGTTCGGCAACATCACGCCCCTGCTCATGGCCGTCCGGTACGGCGCCGCCACCTACCACGGCCAGTGGTTCACCAACGACGCCAGCATCTGCGACTCCGCCCCCGAATCGGGCACCGCGCTCGAGAACTCGGCCGACGGCATCATCCAGGTCGGGGCACTCGACGCCGTCGCCCTGCAGGTCGGTGTCTACTTCGGCGACAGCGGCAAGGCCCTCGGCGAGACCGTCGATGCCGGCGACGTCTCCCCCGGCACATCGTGTCAGGCGGACCTGAGCGTCGTTGCCGGCAAGACCGTGGCGTTCACCACAGAGAGTTCGACGTCGGGCTCTTTGTTCCCACGCCTCCAACTCATCAACGCCGGCGTCGATCCCGACAGCGACATCACCGCCGTGTACACGGGTGGTCACGATGCCGCGGTCACCGCCGTCTACAACGGCGACGCCGACATCGGCCTCTCGTACGACGACGCCCGCCGCTCGATCCGCAAGACCAACCCGGACGTGGGCGACAAGGTGATCGTGTTCAACATCACCGGCGAGATCCCGAACGACATCGTGGCCGCAAGCACACTGCTGCCGCAGTCCCTCCAGGATGCGATCTACGACGCCATCGCCGGCTACCTCGCGACCGATGCCGGGGAGGAGATGTTCGACGAGATCTACGGCTGGACGGATATCCGTCGGGCCACCGATTCTGAGTTCGACATCGTCCGGGCAGCCGCCGAGGCGCTCGGCATCACCGAGCCTCCGGGCTGACCAGACCCCGTTCTCCGACACCGGCGTCCCTCCGGGGGAGCCGGTGTCGTGGCGTCTGCCCGCCTTCACCTCCACCCCCACCCCTGACAACTATCCTGTCCGCGTGATCCGGTTCGAGGACGTCTCGGTCACCTACCGGGGCGGCGTGCAGGCCCTGCGTGGGCTGGACCTGACCATCGAGGACGGCGAGTTCGTCGTCATCGTCGGTCTGTCGGGCGCCGGCAAGTCGACGCTGCTTCGTGCCCTCAACGGCCTGGTGCCGGCCACCAGCGGATCCATCACCGTCGACGGCACCGAGGTGGTCGGCGCGTCGGCGGCCGAGTTGCGTGCCATCCGGTCGCGGATCGGGATGATCTTCCAGACCTTCAACCTGGTGAACCGCACCTCGGTGCTCAACAACGTGCTCATGGGCCGGCTCGGCAGCGTTCCCGCCTGGCGGTCCACATTCGGACTCTGGCCGGCCGACGACCGGGAGCGGGCCATGCAGGCCCTCGAGCGGGTCGGCATCGTCGAGAAGGCCTACGTCCGGGCCTCGAACCTCTCGGGTGGCCAGCAGCAGCGGGTCGGCATCGCCAGGGCGCTGGTCCAGGAGCCCTCGGTGATGCTGGCGGACGAGCCGGTCGCCTCGCTCGACCCGGTCACGAGTCGGCAGGTGATGGGCGACCTGCGCCGCATCAACCGCGACCTCGGGATCACCACGATCGTCAACCTGCACTACCTCGACCTGGCACGTGAGTTCGGCAGCCGCCTGGTCGGGCTCCGTGACGGAGAACTGATCTTCGACGGCGACATCGCCGACGTCGATGACGACACCTTCATGGAGATCTACGGCCGGGCGATCGGCGACGACGACCTGGTGGGCACCCAGGACGACCAGACGTGAGCGACGGCGGGACGGCCCGGCCGGTTCGCCCCCGGCCCCGCCTGCGCACGCTCGGCATCGCCGGCGGGCTCGTCGCCTTCACCCTCTTCGCAGCCAACGAGGTCCACTTCGACGCCTCGACCGTCTGGGAGGTCTGGACCAACCCGCTCTGGGAGATGTTCTGGCCGATCCCCTGGGACTGGGTCCTCGACCGCTCGAACGTGCTCGACCCACTCGTCGAGACGTTCCAGATCGCCATCCTTGCGACGATCATCGGTTGTGGCCTGGCCCTGCCGATCTCGTTCGCCATGTCGCGGCTGACCACGCCCAACCGGCCCACCTACCTGGTGAGCCGGGCCGTGATGAACGTCGTGCGGGCCGTTCCCGACCTGTTCTGGGCCAAGCTGCTCGTGACCGCCGTCGGCATCGGCGCCTTCGCCGGCACCTGGGCCCTGAGCATCTTCTCGCTGGCCGTGATGGTGAAGCTGTTCAGCGAGACCATCGACAACGCCGACCCGCGCCCGCTGGAAGCCGCCCGAGCCACGGGATCCCGGCACCTGCCGGCGGTGCGCACCGGCGTACTCCCCACGGTGCTTCCCGAGTACGTGGCATACGCCCTCTACGTGTTCGAGCTCAACATCCGGGCGTCGATCGTCCTCGGGCTCGTCGGTGCCGGAGGCATCGGCCGGGTGCTCGAGGCCCAGCGCCAGTTCTTCCGGTTCGACCGGATCCTCGGCATGCTCTGCATCGTCTTCGTGGTCGTGTTCGTCATCGAGCAGGTCAGCGTGGCGCTCCGGAAGCGGCTGGTGTGACATGACGGCGACGCACGCTCCGCCGACCGCCCCCCGTCCTGCACCGCCGACCGGGGTCAAGCGTCGGCGGGCCCTCCTCGCACTGCTCCTGATCGTCGGCGCCGTGTGGTCGCTGACCGGCCTCGACATCACGCTCGACCGCGTGCTGGGGGCGCCGGGCGACGCCTGGGACATCTTCAAGCGGCTCTGGCCGCCGGCGATGGGCGAGGCACTCGACCGTGGCGTCGTCGGCAAGGTCTTCGAATCCGTCTACATCGCCTGGATCGGCACGATCATCGGAGCAGTCCTCTCGCTGCCACTGGCGTTCCTGGCGGCCACCAACGTGGCGCCCCGCTGGATCCGGATACCGGTCCGCCAGTTGTTCAACGCCATCCGGGCCGTACCCGAACTCATCGTCGCCGTGATCTTCATCCCGATCACCGGACTCGGCCCGTGGGCCGGAACGCTCGCCATCGGCCTGCACTCGGTCGGCACCCTCGGCAAGTGGGCCACCGAGACGATCGAGGGCATCGACACGGGGCCGCTCGAGGCCGTCGAGGCGACGGGTGGCCGCTGGGTGTCGGGGATGCGCTGGGGCGTCCTCCCTCAGATCATGCCGATCGTGGCCTCGTTCTGGCTGTTCCGGTTCGAGATCAACGTGCGTGCCTCGGCGGTACTCGGCATGATCGGCGCCGGTGGCGTCGGCGCCGAACTGGTGTCGCAGCTGAGGTTCCGCAACTTCACGGCCGTTGGCGCCGTGCTCGGCATCACGGTGCTGGTGGTGCTCACGATCGACTCCCTGTCGGCGGCCGTGCGTCGACGGATCATCGCCGGCGCCGCCCGCACCAGCGGACCCGATGTCGACGGCGACCGCAACGCCGAGGCCCTCGCCGACCTCACCGGCTTCCGCAGATGATCCAACCGACCAGAAGATGAGGAGGATCCCATGAGCGCCTACGTGCTCCTTGATACCCGTGTGAGCAACCCCGAGGCCTATGAGGGCTACAAGGCCCTGGCCGACCCGCTGGTCGAACGGTTCGGTGGCACCTTCCTTGCCCGCGGGGGCGAGCTCGACATACGCGAGACCGACCTCTGGTCGCCCACCCGGCTCGTGCTGGTCGAGTTCCCCGACATGGACTCGGCCCGGGCGTTCCTCGACTCCGACGAGTACGCCCCGGTTGCCGCGCTCCGACACGCCAACGCCGACTGCACGGCGGTGATCGTCGACGGGGTCTGACGCCCACCCGGGTCGGGTCGCCTAGCCTCGGTGCCATGATCGTCGGGATCGACGTCGGGGGCACCAACGCCCGGGCGCTGTTGGTCGATCCCTCGACCGGCAGCGTGCACGGCAGGGGTCGAGCCTCGAGCGGCGGCGGCGGACCGGCGCTGGTGCGCAGCATCGTCGGCCTGGTCGACGACCTGCGTGGCGGGGAAACGGTCGATGCCGTCGGACTCGGCATCGCCGGGCTCGCCGACCGGACCGGGACCCTGCGCTACTCCCCCAACCTCCCCGACCTGCTCGGGTATCCGATCGGCCCCGAACTCGAGGAGGCAGTCGGCGTGCCGGTCACCGTCGGCAACGACGCCACGATGGCCACGCTCGCCGAGGCCCGCCTCGGCGCCGGCCGGGGCAGCGACCACTTCGGCCTCGTCACCCTCGGGACCGGCATCGGGACCGGGTTCGTGCTGGGCGGCCGCCTGCTCGAGGGAGCCAACGGCTTCGCCGGCGAGTCGGGCCACGCGGTCATCGACGCCCACGGCCCCACACACATCACAGGGCAACAGGGCCCGTGGGAGTACTTCGCCTCCGGCTCGGCACTGGGCCGCATGGGTCGCGAGGCCGCAGCGGCTGGCCGCTTCGACCGGGGCCTCGACCTGGCGGCCTCGGCCGACGGGATCACCGGCCACCACGTGGCTGCGGCACTCGCCGAGGGCGACGCCGACGCCGCGTCGGTCTTCGACGGCTTCTGCAGAGAGGTCGCCCGCGGCGTCGCCAACCTGGTGCTGATCCTCGACCTCGGGCGCATGGTCATCGGTGGTGGCCTCACCGGCATCGGCGAGCCATTGAGGTCGGGCGTCGACCGCCACCTGGCCGACCAGCTGTTGGGCGCCGAACACCGACCGGCCGTCGAGGTCCGCCTGGCCGAGTTGGGCGACGACGCCGGAGCCCTCGGCGCCGCCCTGCGGGCCGCAGGACTGAAGTGAGGCGACCGGCAACCGGCTCCCGCCGCGTGTGCCACGATTCGCACCCGGGCGGGACCACCCGACCAAGGGAGAATGCATCGTGACCGAAGAGCTCAAGGCACGCATCGCCGACGACGGCGTCGAGTTCATCTACGCCATGTTCGTGGAGATGCACGGCAAACCGTGCGCCAAGCTCGTGCCCGTGTCGGCGATCGACGACCTGCTCGAGGTCGGTGCCGGGTTCGCCGGGTTCGCCGCAGGGCCCATGAGCCAGACACCCGCCGACCCGGACATCCTGGCAATGCCCGATCCGGCCTCGTACACGGTGCTGCCCTGGCAGCCGAACGTGGCGGCTATGCAGTGCGACGCCACGGTCGAGGGCGAGGAGTGGCCTTATGCACCCCGGGTGATCCTCAAGCGGGCGGTCGCCCGCGCCGCCGAGCAGAACCTGGTGCTCAAATCGGGCGTCGAGGCCGAGTACTCGATGCTGCACCGCAACGACGACGGCTCCTTCCGGCCGGCCGACGAGCGCGACACCTCGAAGCTGCCCTGCTACGACGCCCGCGGGCTCACGACCATGCTCGACCACCTCACGACCGTGTCGCGCCACATGGACGCCATGGGCTGGGGGAACTACGCCAACGACCACGAGGACGCCAACGGCCAGTTCGAGCAGAACTTCCAGTACGCGGACGCCCTGACCACTTCGGACCGGCTGATCATCCTGCGGTTGATGATGCACACCCTGGCCCGTCGGCAGGGGCTGTACGCCACGTTCATGCCGAAGCCGTTCGCCGACAAGACCGGCAACGGCCTCCACATGCACCTCAGCCTCTGGTCGGCCGACGGCGACGAGCCGCTGTTCGAGACCGACCACGACGCCCGCGGGCTCGGCCTCAGCGAGCTCGCCTACCAGTTCCTCGGCGGCGTGCTCGACCACGCCCAGGCGCTCACGGCGATCCTCTGCCCGACCGTGAACTCGTACAAGCGCATCGGCGTCGGCCCGCCCGACTCCGGGGCCACCTGGGCACCCGCCTACGTCGCCTACGGGGGCAACAACCGGACCCAGATGATCCGGGTGCCCGAGGGCGGGCGTTTCGAGCTGCGTGTGCCCGACGGTGCGGCGAACCCGTACCTGTCGTTCGCCGCACTGCTCGGCGCCGGCCTCGACGGCGTGTCGCGGGGGATCGACCCGGGCGACCCCAACAGGGACAACCTCTACACGCTGCCACTCGACGAGATCGCCGCACGGGGCATCGCCGCCCTGCCGCCGACACTGCTGCACGCCGCCGACGAGCTGGTGGCCGACGACGTGGTGCGTGCAGCGCTGGGCACCGGCCGCGACGGCGACTACGTCGACTACTTCGCACAGACCAAGCGCGACGAGTTCCGCACCATCACCGACCAGGTGACCTCGGCGGAACTCGACACCTACCTCTCGCTGTTCTAGGGCCGGTACGCCCCTAGGGGCCGTCGGACTCGAACCGGCTCGGGACCGCTGCTCCGATTGCGGCGAGTACGTCTTCGTCGAGCGAGTCGGCGACATCGGCGATGCCGAAGTGGTGCACGAGGAAGGCGACGGTCGCGTGCTCCACCAGGTCCTGAACCGCCGAGGGGTCGACGAACTCCTTCGTGCAGCCGTCGGCGGCCCGGGCGGTCTGTTCGGGGCCGATCAGGGCCTCGAGTTCCGCCACCTCACCGGATTCGTAGAGGAGCGGACAGACATCGGTGAAGCTGTTGTGGCCGGCCGCGGCGATCTCGAGGTAGATCCGCGGCCCGGTGAGCACCTCGTAGAGCCCGTAACTAACGGCAGGTGAGACGACGCTGTCGCGTTCGCCGGCCAACACGAGGTATGGCGTGTCGGTCGCCTCGAGGCCTCCGGCACCCGATGCGATGCTCACGGCGACATCCATCCACGGTTCGGAAGCGGCCTGGTTGGCGGCACCGCCGCCGGCGGAATGTCCGACCACGGCGACAAGCGTGGTATCGACCACTCCGGCAAGGAGGTCTTCTGCGTCAGAGGTTCGGGCCTCGAGGACGTCGATCGTCCGGTTGAAGTCGATGACCTCCTGCCCCGGAGCGGCCACGAGTTGGCCGCTGACCTGGGCGACGAGGCCCCGCTCGAGGTGGTCGATGGCTGCCACGACGAACCCGTGGGAGGCCAGGTGGGTGGCGTAGCTCGTGGCGGCCAGCCGGTAGCCGCCGAAGCCGTGGCTGTAGAAGACCACCGGGAACGGGCCTTCGGCTGCCCCTGCGTCCCGGTAGGCGCCCGTGTCGAGCGGTTCGGTCAGCGACGCCGGGAGGAGTTCGAGGAGGAACTCGGGCAACACCTCGGCCGGTTCGACGAGCGCCGTCGGGCCTTCGGCGGTTCCCGCCCCGATCGGGTACCAGACCTCGACGAGCCGGTCTCCGAGGTCGATCGTCGTGACCCCGGCGTCGTAGTCCCCGGGCATGGAGAACACCTCGGGTTCCGGGGGAAGCGTGGTGGTCGTGGTCGTGGTGGTCGTGGTCGTGGTGGTCGTGGTCGTGGTGGTCGTGGGTGCCACCGTGGTCGTGGGTGCCACCGTGGTCGTGGGTGCCACCGTGGTCGTGGGTGCCGTGGCCGGGACGACATCGGTATCGCCGCCACAAGCCGCCACCGATACCAGGAACCCGATGGCCAAGAGGCGTCCGGTGAGTCGGCCCCTGTCCGTTCGTCGCATGAGTCGCCCCCGTCGTCGTGCCCGTGCGGACGCTACCACCGACCGGTGGTCACCGGCCGTTCGGCCCGGGTGGGGACCGTGCCGGAGGCTGGTCGGGGACGTAGCCTGCCCTCGGGCACATCCAGCCCCTGTAGCTCAGCGGATAGAGCATCGGCTTCCGGAGCCGTGTGCGTGGGTTCGAGTCCCGCCAGGGGCGCCACACTCGGCGCAGGTTGTCTGCCGGGAATGCGCTGACGACTTCCTCCTCTGGGGCCGGATGCTCGGCGAGGCGATCGCCGACCTGGACCGCCGGGTCGTGCTCCTCGCCTCTGGTGGCCTCAGCCACCGGTTCTGGCCACTCGACGTCTTCCGCGACCACGAGTCCTCGTCGCTCGACAACATCATCAACCCCGCTGCCCGTGCCGCCGACGAGTCGATACTCGCCGCATGGACGGCAGGTGACCACGCCTCGGTCATCGACGGGTACCCGGAGTATCCGACCCACGCCCCCGAAGGCCTGTTCGGGCACTACCTGATGATGGTCGGCGCCCTCGGCGGCCGGGACTGCCGTGCCCCCGGAGTCGCCTACTCGGACTACGAGGCGGCGGCCGGCGGCGGCCAGATCCACATGTGGTTCGGACGCCCCGAAGGCGGCTGGACCGCCTGATCCGTCCCGGCGACGTGTGGCTCAGGCACCGTCCAGGAACCAGTCGACGAGGGCGTCGGACCGTGACCGGTTCTGTTCGGCCTCGACGCCCGACTCGGCCACCATGGCCTCCGGATCGACCCCATGGGCGACCAGTTCGTCGGCGCTCATCCCGACCCAGAGCTCGTTGAGGCGGGGCGTCATCTCGGGGTGGAACTGGGTGCCGACGCTGCGGCCGATCCGGAAGACCTGCGGGGAGACATCGGAACGGGCCACCTCGACCGCCCCCTCGGGCACGGTGAAGGTGTCGTAGTGCCACTCGAACCACGGTCCCTCGGCGACGGCGTCCGGAAGGTCGGTGTCGATCAGGTGCCAGCCGAACTCCGGTCGGTCCGTACGGCACACGGCTCCACCCAGCGCCGCCGACAGGACCTGCCCGCCGAAGCAGAGGCCGAGCACCGGCACGCCGCGGTCATGGGCGTTGCAGACCATCTCGATCTCACGCCCGATCCACGACCCGATGCTGTCCGTGTCATGCACCGACCAGGGCGAACCGGTCAGCACCAGGATGTCGTAGTCCGTGGCGTCGGGAAACGGCTTCGTGCTGATCGGGTCGTCGGGATCATCGAGCACCCGGAAGACCTCGAGTTCGAAGCCCCGCTCGACCAGGCGCTCGCCCACGCCCTCGGCGGGGCCGTACTCGTCGTGCTCGATGACCAGCGCCCGCTTCACGGTGCGCAACCCTAGGACCGGGATCGGGTCGGTCGATGACCGGGCGTGCGGCCCTTCGGGGTCAGCCGTTGGGGAGGATCACCGCCTTGGCGCCGACCTGGGCGTCGAAGAGGCGGAAGGCCTCGGGGGCGTCGTCGAGCGCCCACGTGTGGGTGAACACCATGTCCACGTCGATGCCGTGGCGAGCCACGTAGCGGGCGCACTCGGCCACCCCTGCGGTGGAGAACGTCCACGAGCCGTGGAGCGTGATCTGGCGGCGCAGCAGGTCGTCGCTCACGTCGAGGGTGACGTCGCCGCCCTCGCCCACGAAGCAGCCGCGGCCCCAGGTGCCGAGCGACCGCACCATCTGGTTGCGGGCGGTGGCGTTGCCGGTGGCGTCGAGTCCGCACGCTGCGCCGCGCCCACCGGTCAGGTCCCAGAGGGCCTCGACGGAGTCTCCGTCGGCCGGGTCGACGGTGACGTCGGCGCCCATCGACTCGGCCAGCGAACGCCGCTCGGCGACGGGGTCGACGCCGATGACCCGGGCACCCATCGAGGCGGCGAACTGTGTGGCGGAGAGCCCCACCGGCCCCAGGCCGAAGACGGCAACGGTCTCGCCGGGCCCGACGACCAGCCGGCGCAGCGCCTGGAATGCCGTGCCGGTGCCGCATGCCATCGCTGCGCCGGCGGTGAACGAGACCTCGTCGGGCAGGGGCACGAGCGTGTCGGCGGGGACCACCATGTACTGGGCGTGCGATCCGGGGGCCTCGTAGCCGTAGCCGATGTACGAGACCCGACAGAGCTGGGTCCAGCCCGCCATGCACTGGTCGCAGCCGCCGCAACCCGAGTAGTGGTGCTGGATCGCCCGCATCCCGACCGGGGTGGCCGACGCATCGACGCCGGGACCCAGGCCGGCCACGACCCCGCACGGCTCATGGCCGATCGGCAACCCCGACCCCGAGCCCACGGGTGCCCGGTAGGCGTGCAGGTCGCTGCCGCACATGCCCGACGCCCGGACCTCGAACAGCACCTCTCCCTCGCCCGGCACCGGGTCCGGGACCTCGCGGACCTCGAGCGTGCGGCCCCCGTCGGTGAACGCCGCCCTCATATGGCGCTCATGCGGCGCTCATGCCGGTGGGAACGGGTGCTCGGGCCGGCTGCCGACGTCGACCCAGACGCTGCGGGTCTGGACGAACTCCTCGAAGCCGGCGATGCCGTTCTCGCGTCCGTAGCCACTGGCCTTGAAGCCGCCCACCGGCGACTGCGGGCAGGCATCGAAGTAGTTGTTGACGTAGACCGTGCCGGCCTCGATGCGCTCGGCCAGGCGGATGCCGCGGGCCAGGTCGGCCGACCAGATCCCGGCGGCCAGCCCGTACAACGAGTCGTTGGCGAGCGCGACCGCCTCGTCCTCGTCGGTGAACCGCAGGACCGCGAGCACCGGCCCGAAGACCTCCTCGCGGGCGATCGCCATGTCCTGCGTGACGTCGATGAACACCGTGGGCTCCACGAACCAGCCGTCACCGCCATCGGGGTGCGCCGCCGGGCCGCCACCGGCCACGCAGCGGGCCCCGTCCGCGACCGCGGCGGCGATGTGACCGAGGATCCGGTCGTAGTGGGGCCGGTTGGCGATCGGGGCGTAGTGGGCGCCGGGGTCGGTCGGCGCCCCCGGACGGGCCTCCCCCACCACCTCGACCAGCCGCTCGACGAAGGCGTCGTGGATCGACTCGTGGACCAGCGCCCGGGAACCGGCGATGCAACTCTGCCCGGAGGGCGGGAAGATGCCGCCGGCCACGCCGAAGACGGCGGCATCGAGGTCGATGTCATCGAAGACGATCTGCGGCGACTTGCCGCCGAGCTCCATCGTGCAGGGGGTGAGGTTGGCTGCAGCCGCCATGGCGACCGCCCGTCCACCCTCGGCGGAGCCCGTGAAGCTCACCTTGCGCACCAGCGGGTGCTCGACGAGGGGCTGCCCACACTCGGCCCCGAGGCCGGTCACGACGTTGATGACACCCGCCGGCAGATCGGCGTCGGCGAGCACCTCGGCGAGTTCGAGGGTCGAGGCCGAGGCGTGCTCCGATGGCTTGAGCACCACCGTGTTGCCGGCAGCGAGCGCCGGCGCCAGCTTCTGGATGGCGATCAGCAGTGGCGAGTTCCATGCGGTGATGGCCGCGATCACGCCGTAGGGAACCGGCGTCGTGTAGTTGAGGATCGTCGGCCGGCCGGTCGGCGGGACGGTGCCCTCGACCTTGTCGGCCAGGCCTGCGTAGTAGTCGAACGAGTCCCGCAGGCCGCCGGTGAGGCCGGGAAGGATGTCGCCGGTCCGCTTGCCGTTGTCCCGCGTCTCGACCGCAGCCAGGCGCTCGGCGTTGGCCGCCAGGACCTCGCCCATGCGGCGCAGCAGGCGCCCCCGCCCGGTGGCGGTGAGGCGCGACCACGGACCCTCGGTGAACGCCAGATGGGCGGCACGAACGGCCCGGTCCACCTCGGCGGCACCGCAGCGTGGAATGAGCGCCCACGGGGCACCAAGATACGGGTCGTCGGACTCGAGGTGCTCGTCGGTGTCGAGCCACTCGCCCCCGGCCAGGTACTGGTAGGCCTGCATCTCAGGATCCTCCGTCGGATTCGGTGGTGGCCGCAAGGCGATCGTCGATGGCCGTGAGGACAGCGTCGCGCATTTCGGTGCAGCCGACCACGGTCTGGCCGGGCCGCGGGTCGCCGCGCAGCAGGTCACGGGTGCGGTGGCCTGCGGCGAGGGCGTCGCCCACCCCCGCCTCGACCAGGTCGGCCCCCTCGGGGCAGGCGAGGCTGTGGCGCAGCATCATGGCGACGGACAGGATCGTGCCGATCGGGTTGGCGAGGTCCTGACCGGTGATGTCGGGGGCGCTGCCGTGCACCGGCTCGTAGATGGCGGGCCGGTGGCCGTCGGGCAACGGGTCGCCGAACGAGGCCGACGGCAGCATCCCGAGCGACCCGCAGACCATCCCTGCCTGGTCGGAGAGCAGGTCGGCGAAGAGGTTGTCGGCGACGACCACGTCGAACTGCGCCGGGTCGCGGACCAGCTGCATGGCGGTGTTGTCGGCCAGCTGGTGCACCAGGTCGACTTCGGGGAACTCGGCGTGCAGCCTTGTGGCGACCTCCCTCCAGAGCACGCCGCTCTCCATCACGTTCGACTTCTCGACGGAGCAGAGCCGTCCCCTGCGGCTACCGGCCAGCTCGAACCCGTATCGCACGATGCGCTCGATCTCGGCCTCGGTGTACACCTGCGTGTCGATGCCCCGTCGGGTGCCGTCGTCGAGCACCTGGATCTCCTTGGGGAGCCCGAAGTACACGCCGCCGCAGAGCTCCCGCAGGATCACCAGGTCGACGTGGCGGACCACCTCGGGCTTGAACGGCGTCTCGTCGAACAGCGCCGGGAAGGGCTTCACCGGGCGCAGGTTGGCGTAGAGGTCCAGGTTGTAGCGGAGGCGGCTCAGCCCGCTGCGCTCCTGCAGCGGACCGGAGAGCGCCATCGAGTCCCACTTCGGTCCGCCCTCGGCGCCGACCAGCACGGCATCGGCCGTACGGGCGGCCTCGACGGTCTCCTCGAGCACCCACTCGCCGTGGACGTCCCAGCAGGCACCGTGCAACAGGTGGTGCTCGAACCCGAGGTCGAGGCCCAACCGGTCGGCGACCCGGTCGAGGACCGCACAGGCGGCATCGACCACTTCAGGGCCGATCCCGTCGCCGCCCATGACCACGATCTTCGCCATGCCCACACTCCCTGTGTCAGAACCCTGCAGCCGACGAACGACGGCGCACGTTAGTGCCCGGACCCGGTCCGGATCGGCGCAGGGGCGAGGGCTAGGGTCGAACCCATGCCCGACGCGACCACGACCGCTCCAACTCCCCCAGCCCCACCGGCGGCAAAGGCCAGGAAGGCCTGGCCACACCAGTGGAAGGAGCTCTACGAGGAGGTCATCGACACGGGCCTGTGCACGGGCTGTGCCGGTTGCGTGATCGCCTGCCCCCACGACGTCATCGGCTACAAGCACGAGCCGGGCGCCTACAAGCCGTTCCACCTCGAGGACGAGCTCGGGCTCGACGACTGCGGCCACGGCGTCAAGGGCTGCACCTCCTGCACCCGGGCCTGCCCCCGCTTCCGCTTCTGGGAGACAGAGGCCGATCAGCACCTGTTCGCCCGCGAGCGGCGCCCCGACGAGGTGTCCGGCATCTACCGCGACATCCTGCTGACCCGGGCCGGTGACCAGGCCGTCCACGAACTCGGCCAGGACGGCGGGCTGGTCTCGGCGATCCTCATCTGGTGCCTCGAGAACGGGGTCATCGACGGCGCACTCGTCTCCCGCCTCGAGGGCGACGGCGGCTGGAACGCGATCCCCGCACTCGCCACCGACCGTGAGTCGGTGCTCGCCGCCGCCGGCAGCCGTTACACGTACTCGGCCAACACCCTGGCAATGAGGGAGGCCCGCGAACAGGGGCTGCAGTCCCTGGCGCTGGTCGGCATGAGCTGCCAGACCTCGATCGGCCCCGTCATGTGGCACCGCAAGGTCGGCAAGGTCGGCAGGCCCATCAAGCTCAACATCGGGCTGCTCTGCTCCAAGTCGTTCGATGACTCGATCTTCGAGGAACTGTTCGAGGCCAAGTACCGCCTCCACAAGTCCGAGATCGTGAAGATGAACATCAAGGGCGTCTTCCAGGTCTGGATGAAAAACGGCGACTACCACGAGGTGCCGCTCAAGGAGTGCCACGCCTGGACCCGGGAGGGCTGCAATCTTTGCCCCGACTTCGCCGCCGAGCACGCCGACATCTCGACCGGCGGCATCGGCGAGAACAACGACTGGACGCTCACGATCGTCCGCACCGAACTGGGTCGCCACATCATCTCGACGATGGTCGACGAGGGCGTGATCGAGGCCCGGCCCGGCGACAGCGACCCGGGGGCCATCGCCCTCATGCACAAGTTGGCAGCCAAGAGCCGTGCCCGCTGGCCCGAATGGGCCAATCCGTCGGCCCGGGTGGGGATACCGGTCACGGCGGCCCCCTAGCGCCTGCTGTCCGGGGGTCGAGGTTCGCGCCTAGGCGGGCGCCACCTCGAACGGCGGACGCACGTTGGCCCATGTCGGGTCCTCGAGGCGCTGCGCCAGCAGCCGCTTCATGGCAGGCACCAACGGCTCGCCGAGCCCGGTCCGCCAGTCGCGTGCCGCCCGCAGGGCAGCGTCCGCCTCGTTGTGGCGTCCGGCCAGGTGCAGGTCGACGACCCCGGAGATGGCCGGCGCGTTGACGTTGGCGGTCGCCGAGATGCACCCCGGCCCCCCCTCGCCAAGACCGTCGAGCAGCCATGCCTCGGAACCGGGCCACACGATCAGCCCATCGACGTCGAAGAAGGCGGCCGTGGTGCCCCAGTCGCCGGACGAGTCCTTGACGCCGACGACCGTGTCGGGGTGCGCCTCGTGGAGGCGTCGGGCGACGGCGACCGGCCAACCCACGCCGGCCACCTGGGGGATGTGGTACAGCACGATCCGGAGGCGGTCGTCGGAGACCCCGGCGATCACGGCCTCGAGGTGATCGATGAGCCCCTGGTCGGAAGGGTTCTTCACATAGAACGGAGGCAGCACCAGCACGGCAGCGCAGCCGGCACCGACGGCATGCCCGGTGAGACGAACCGTGTCGGGGACGTTGGAGAGCCCGGTGCCGGGCATCAGGACCGACGGGTCGATACCGCCGTCCACCAGTGCGTCGAGGGCGGTCATGCGCTCGTCGATTCCGACGGACAGGGCCTCACCGGTGGTGCCGAAGGGCACCAGGGCCACGCAGCCTTCGCCGAGCAGTCGTCGGGCGTGCTCGAGGTAACGGCCGTGCGAGACCACGCCGTCGTCCTCGAAGGGGGTGAGGACCGGTGCGGTGAGACCTCGGGGAAACGTCGGGAAGCCGCTCATGTCGCCCGCAGGCGGATCAGGTGGCGCAGGAGGCGACGGCGTCGGTGAACCAGGGGAACAGGTCGGCCAGGCCGCTCTCGGTGACCGCATCGCTGTTGTTCTTGAAGTGGTCGTTGAGCTTTTCGAAGTCGGCGTAGGAGGCACTTCCCTGAACCTCGGCGAGGACGCATTCGCACAGCGACGTGGCCCTCGACACGGTCAGGTCGTCGTTGGCCGCGACACACGCATCGATGAAGTTCCGCTCGGCCAGGCCCTTGCCGGTCTCGTCCGCCTGCTCGGCCCAGTCCTTCGGGGTACCAGCGTTGGCGCAACCGGCCAGCAGCAGGACCGCAACCACGAGTGCGGACAGGCGAGCGGGCACGGAAACGGTTCGGGAACGGCGCATCACGGGCAGGAGGCTATCGGCGGCAACCCACGCCTCGGTGGGCCTCATGCCGCGGCAAGCACCCGTGCCCGGTCGAGCACCGCGTCGAACATCTCCCCGGTGAGGCGTCCGGTGAAGGTGTTCTGCTGCGAGACGTGGAACGAGCAGAGGATGGTCCGCCCGTCCGGCAGGACCGCCTCGACACCGTGGCCGAACTTGGGCCGAGGCGACAGTCCGAACTCGGCCGCTGCGGCCACGTAGCCGATCTGTCCGAGCACGACGATGACCCTCACGTCGGCGAGCGCATCCACCTCGCGGACGAAAAATGGCCGGCAGGCCGACCGCTCCTCCCCCGTCGGCTTGTTGGCAGGCGGCGCACACTTGACCGGTGCCGTGATGAACACGTCGGTGAGCTCGAGGCCGTCGTCGATGTGGACGGACCCCGGCTGGTTGGCATATCCGGCACGGTGCAGCGCTGCGAAGAGGAAGTCGCCGGACCGGTCGCCGGTGAACACCCGGCCCGTCCGATTGGCACCGTGGGCGGCGGGAGCCAGCCCCACGATCAGGATGCGGGCCCCGGGGTCGCCGAAGCCCGGCACGGGCCGCCCCCAGTACTCCTCGTCCCGGTACGCCGCACGCTTCTCGACGGCCACCTGCTCCCGCCACTCGACCAGCCGGGGGCACGCCCGACAGGCGACGACCTCGTCGTGCAGCTCGGCCAGGGATCGGAGTCGTTCCACGGCTGCAATGTAGGTTGGGCGGCCATGCCATCGACGCTCGTGCTGTACGTCCGCCACGGCCGGACCCCGACCACGGGCATCCGGCTGCCGGGTCGGGCACCCGGCCTGCACCTCGCCGACGAGGGCATCACCCAGGCGGAGGCCGTCGCCGGACACCTCGCCGAGGCCGCCTCCCGGTTCCCGGGCGGGGGCGTGGCCGCCGTCTACGCGTCGCCGATGGAGCGGGCACGCGAGACCGCTGCGCCGATCGCCAGGGCACTCGGCCTGCGGGTGCGCACCGCACACGGCCTGAACGAATGCGACTTCGGCAGGTGGACCGGACGCCGCCTCAGGGACCTCTACAAGTTGAAAGCCTGGCGCACCGTGCAGCGCCAGCCGTCGCAGTTCCGGTTCCCCGGCGGCGAGTCGTTCGCCGAGATGCAGGCTCGCATGACCGGCCAGGTCGCCGACCTCGTCGCCGCCCATCCGGGTGCCACGATCGTCTGCGTCTCGCACGCCGACACCATCAAGGCAGCCCTGGCGGCATCACTCGGCACCCCGCTCGACCTGTTCCAGCGGCTCACCGTCGGCACCTGTTCGATCAGCGCCGTGCTCCACACCGACGACCACCCGATCGTGCTGACCGTCAACGGATCGGGACCGCTGACCGGCATGAGCCCCTCGTGACCAGCACATGAGCCCGCCTCCTGCACGAACCGGCCGGAGATAGCGTCGCCTGCGATGGACCGGCCTGAGATCGACTGGGACGACACCGACGCCTTCACGGCGGGCACCGTCGGGCCACTGGGGCGGCGCGTCTTCTTCCTCCAGGCCCGCCGGGGCAACGAGGTGGTGACCCTGAAGCTCGAGAAGCAACAGGTGGCCGGGCTGGCCGAGTTCCTCAACGGCCTGCTCGACGACCTCCCCGAGGCTCCCGAGGTTCCCGATGGCCCCGGCGACGCACCGGGGCTCTTCGAACCCGAAGAGCCGGCCTGGGTGATCGGCAACCTCGGCGTCGCCTACCAGCAGTCCAGCGACCGGCTGGTGCTGACGGTGCAGGAGCTGCTCCGGGACGAAGACGCCGTCCCTGCCGAGGCGCGGTTCCCCCTTCGACGCGTGCAGGTCCTGGCCTTCATCGTGCAGGCCCGGGAACTGGTGGCCGCCGGCCGGCCGCCGTGCCCATGGTGCGGCGCCCCCCTCGAGGCAGTCAACGAGGGCTGGTGCCCCTGTGCCAACTGAGGGTGCGTCGGGCGCTTCGGGGGCAGGCACCGGGGCCGCCGAGAGCCCGTTCCGGCCCCGCCCGCCGATCGACGACGAGACCGCCGAGGAGGTACTGCGTCACGGCACGGTCGACGTCCTCGGTCGGATGCCGTGGTCGTCCAACGCCACGTTCCTCGTCGACGTGCAGCACGACGACCGCCTCTTGCAGGGCGTCTACAAGCCCGGCCGCGGCGAGCGCCCGCTGCACGACTTCCCGTCCGGCATCTACCGTCGGGAGGCGGCCGCATGGGAGTTGGCCCGACAGCTCGGCTGGGGGTTGATCCCGCCGACCATCGTCCGGGAGGGTCCGCTCGGCGAGGGCTCGGTCCAGCTGTACGTGCCGTGTGACTACGAGCAGCACTTCTTCACGCTCCGGGACGACCCGACGCACGTCGAGGCGTTGCAGCGCCTGGCGGCATTCGACCTCGTCGCCAACAACGCCGACCGGAAGGGCGGCCACGTGCTGCTCGGCGACGACGGCGAGATCTGGGCGGTCGACAACGCCCTGTGCTTCCACCACCAGTTCAAGGTCCGGACCGTGATCTGGGACTGGGGTGACGAGCCGTTGGCCGACGGCCTGCTGGCCGATCTGGGGCGCCTCGCCGCCGACGGTCTCTCGGCAGCGCTCGGCGCCCTGCTCGACCCGTTCGAACGCGACGCCGTGCTGACACGGGCCGCGGCACTGCGCAACGAGGGCGCACTCCCCCACGACCCCTCCGGTCGGCGCATCCCGTGGCCGTTGCTGTGAGCGGGTCGTGAGCAACGAACCCGTCGACGAACTCCTGGCCAAGGGCGACCTCGACGGCCTGCTGCGGCTCATCGACGAGGCCTGCGATGCCGGCGACTGGTCGGTCGTGGAACAGATTGCGGAGCGCTCGCGGCCGGCCGCCCAACGGGGCCACCAGCTCTGGCCGGCCGCCGACCACGCCGAACACCGCCTCGCCCTCCAGGGACCCGCCGGCCACTCGGCCCGTGCCGTGGGCCGCGACGCCACCCGGTTCGGCATCGCCCCGCTGGCCGAGGTCGCCGCGTCGGTGCACACCTGGCCGGAACTGGCCGACCACCTGCCGGCAGGTCCGCTGCGTGCGACCGTCGCCCACGAGCGGGTGGCCCGGGGCGAGGACCTGTTGGGCCTTGCCCTCGACGCTGATCCGCTCGGGTTGCCGCTTCGGCTGGCCGCCTGGGAACCGGCCTGCAACGGTCCGACGATCGGGCCCTATGCCATCGAGGACCCGGTGCCGCCGACCGGTCGGCTGGAGGCCGTCGACCTGCCGGAGGCCGGCACCCCGGTGGCCGACCCCGGCACCGAGGCGCTGCGCGACCTCGTCCGCACCTGGACCACCGAGTCCGACGGGAAGTCGAGGGCGGTCTGTGTGCGGGGAACGGCCCCGGAGGCCGTGGCAGCGCTGGGGCCGGCCGGGCTGCGGATGCTCCGGATCGAACCCGGCGAGGCGCTCGGCCGGATGGCCTGGGCGGCCGCATCGGGTGGGGCGCACGGCCGGCGGCGCGGTGCGGCCCGGGGACGCTTCGAGATGTGGTGGTGTGCGGCCACGCTGGCGGGGCTGCTGGACGACGCCTTCGACGGACCTGGCGGCGACGAGGCTCCGTGGCCTCCCGACGCCGAAGAACTCGGGGACGCCGTGGGCGAACTCCGGTGGTGGCTGTGGGACGACGGCCACGTACCGCAGGGCTGGCACCTGCAACTGGCGGTCGAGGACCCGGCAGATGGCCTGGCCTGGGCACTGGAGGCGGCCGACCAGGCGTGAGCCGTGGTGGACCTGGGCTGGCGAGCGCAATTTCGCCCGGCGATTGTCACACCCCCTGGCAATGATGGGGGTATGGAAAACATGCTGCGAGCCAACGGAGGCGGGGCGGGTGCCGGTGCGGGAGACCGCGTCGGTGCCGGAGCCGGGATCGATGTCACACCCCTTGGCAATGATGGGGACATGGACAACATGCTGCGGGCCAACGGTGCCGGGGCGGGAGCCCGAGGTGAGGTGGGTGGCCGCGTCGGGACGGGGACACGTGTCGGGGCCGGGTCGGCTGGTTT
>Ga0209554_1000548_pt1 | contig 31455 bp, 25 predicted proteins | sample MarorgKNORR_S2LV_5_FD_188221 | JGI IMG/M metagenome (GOLD analysis project Ga0209554, IMG submission 188221) | Marine microbial communities from the Southern Atlantic Ocean, analyzing organic carbon cycling - Bottom_A/KNORR_S2/LV (SPAdes) (version 2) | ecosystem: Environmental > Aquatic > Marine... | reverse complement strand
TGCCTCGTCGGAGTCTGCCTCGTCGGAGCCTGCCTCGTCGACCGTGTCGGCGCTGTCGTCGGCCTCGACGGGTGCGCTCTCGGCTGCGGGCTTGTCGTCGCGCCTGCTGTCACGCTGGGGGGCGTCACCCACGGGCTTGAGCGAGATCTTGCCGTTGGGATCGACGTCCTCGACCACGACCTCGATCGTCTGGCCCAGCTCCAACACGTCCTCGACCTTGTCGATGCGCTTGCCGCCACCGAGCTTCGAGATGTGCACCAGGCCGTCACGGCCCGGGAGGATGTTGACGAACGCACCGAACTTGGTGATGTTGACCACCTTGCCCGTGTACAGCGCACCGACCTCGGCGGTGGGCGGATCCACGATCAGCATGATCTGACGCGTGGCCTCCTCCACCTTGGCGATGTCGGGCGAGGCGACCGACACGATGCCGACCATGCCGTCGTCGTCGATGCTGATGTCGGCACCGGTCTCGGCCTGGATCGTGTTGATCATCTTGCCCTTGGGACCGATGACCTCGCCGATCTTCTCGACCGGGATCTCGAAGCTCTTGATCTTGGGGGCGTGCTCGCCGACCTCGGGCCGCGGCTCGGGGATGGCACCGGCCATGACCTCGAGGATCGCCAGGCGAGCCTCCTTGGCCTGGTTCAGGGCGTCCGCCAGGACGTCGGCGGGGATGCCGTCGATCTTGGTGTCGAGCTGCAGTGCCGTCACGAACTCGGCCGTGCCTGCCACCTTGAAGTCCATGTCGCCGAAGGCATCCTCGATGCCGAGGATGTCGGTCAGCGTCACGTACTTGCCATCCTGGTACACGAGGCCCATGGCGATGCCGGCCACCGCCGCCTTGATCGGCACACCTGCGTCCATCATCGACAACGACGCCGAGCAGACCGAGCCCATCGAGGTCGAGCCGTTCGACGACAGCACCTCGGAGACGAGGCGCAGCGTGTAGGGAAACTCCTCGAAGCTCGGCACCACCGGGAACAGTGCCCGTTCGGCGAGGGCACCGTGGCCGATCTCGCGGCGCTTCGGGCCCCGCATGAAGCCCGTCTCGCCCGTCGAGAACGGCGGGAAGTTGTAGTGGTGCATGAAGCGCTTGCGGGTGAGCGGGTCGATGCCGTCGATCATCTGGTCCATGCGACCGGTGCCCAGGGTGGTGAAGTTCAGCACCTGGGTCTCGCCACGCTGGAACAGGCCCGAGCCGTGGGCGGTCGGGATGACCCCGACGTCCGACGTCACGGTCCGGAGGTCTCCCGTGCCACGACCGTCGATGCGCATGCCGTCGGAGAGGATCCGCTGGCGGACGACGTCCTTGGTGACCGACCGGATGGCGCCCTTGATCTGCTGTTCGGCACCGTCGACATCGGCGAACTGCGCCGCCAGCTCCTCGATCAGGGCGGCCTTGATGCCGGCCTCGGCCTCGCCACGCTCGGTCTTGTCGGCGATGGTCTGGCTCTCGGCGATGCGCTCACGGCCGGCGGCGTCGACGGCGGCGAAGATCTCGTCGCTGTAGTCGGTCGTCACCGTGTACGACATCTGCTCCGGGGCGCCGACCAGGGCCACCAGCTCCTGCTGGAGTTCGATGATCTCGCGGATGTACTGCTTGGAGAACTCGAGTCCGTCGGCCAGCACGGCCTCGTCGACCTTGGGCGCTCCGGCCTCGTAGACGTCCCACGTGGCGGCGGTGCCACCGGCCTCGACCATCATCACGGCGATGTCGCCGTCGTCGAGGAGGCGTCCGGCCACGACCATCTCGAACGCCGAGTCGGCGCCCTCTTCGTAGGTCGGGTGGGCGATCCACTCGCCGGCGGCCGACCAGGCGATCCGCGAGGCGCCGACGGGACCGTCGAACGGAATGCCCGACAGCATCAGTGCGAGCGAGGCGGCGTTGAGGGCCAACACGTCGTAGGGGTTCTCCATGTCGGCGCCCATGACGGTGCCGACGATGTGGACCTCGTTGCGGTACCCGTCCGGGAACATCGGCCGCAGCGGGCGGTCGATGAGGCGGCAGGTCAGGATCGCCGACTCGGGCGCACGGCCCTCACGACGGAAGAACGAACCGGGGATCTTGCCCGCGGCGTACATGCGCTCTTCGATATCGACCGTCAGCGGGAAGAAGTCCGCTCCCGGTCGTGGCGACTTGGCGCCGGTGGCCGTCACGAGGACGGTGGTGTCGCCGAGCTGTGCCAGCACGGAACCGCCGGCCAGGCCGGCGAGGCGACCGGTCTCGAAGGAGACGGTCTTTTCGGTCCCGCTGAAGGTATGCGAGACGGTCTGGGGATTACTCATGGATGTTTTTCCTTGTTGTGTTTCGAGCCACGGAGGTCCCTCCCCCGTTGGCATTTCAATGACGGCGGACGGTGCGCGCCCTCCAGTTTCCCGTCGGATACCTCCCGGGCGGCGATCACCACGAAGGTGCGCTGCCGAGCGGCATGCAACGAGTACTGGCGGCCGGCGGCCATCCATCGTCGTCGATCAGGTTGTCGGTGGTCCCGTGAGCCCGTCGGTTCGGATGAACCGGGCATTGACGTTCCCGACGCGTCACGGACGACCTCGAGGTCGTCCGGTGCTGGCACTTCGCTAGCGGCGAAGCCCCAACTTGGTGATGATCCCCCGATAGCGCTCCACGTCGTTGTCCTTGACGTAGTCGAGCAGCCGTCGGCGCCGTCCCACTATCTGCAGCAGACCCCGCCGGCTGTGATGGTCCTTCTTGTGGACCTTCAGGTGCTCGGTGAGGTGGGTGATGCGATCACTGAGCAGTGCGATCTGCACTTCGGGAGAACCGGTGTCGGTCTCGTGCAGTTTGTGCTCAATGATCGTGTCGCCCTTGGGCGGCAGGTTGGTCGGCATGGTTTCCTCGGGTGTCGGACCCGGCCTCCTGACACGCGATGCGCTGTCGGAAGCCATTCGGCGGGCCGGAGGGTTCCTGATCCGACCCGAACGACCCGGTCGGGTCGTCCTCGGAGGGCAAGGCTAGCGGTACATCGGCGAACGACCACCCGTAGATGCCGATGTTCGCCATGCGCCTACGCTCGTGCCGTGAGCTCCCACACCGGCCGGTTGACGCACCTGGCGCTGCCGTGCCGGGACCTCGACGCCTCGACCGAATGGTACGAGGCCCACACGCCGCTTCGCGTCGTGCACCGTCGTATCGACCCCGACGGCCAGGTGGCCTGGATCGCCGAGCCCGACCGACCCGGAACGCCGTTCGTGCTGGTGTTGATCGGTCCCCCGGCCGACGACGGGGAACACGAACCACAACCCGTCCTCACGCCACTGGCGCACCTCGGCATCGAGCTCGACAGCAGGGACGACGTGGACGAGGTGGCGGAACGGGGTCGAGCCGCCGGGTGCCTCGCCTGGGAGCCCGTTGAACTGCCCCAACCCGTGGGCTACATCTGCGCCATCGCCGACCCCGACGGCAACCTCGTGGAGTTCTCGTTCGGCCAGGACGTCGCCGCCGTGGTCTCGGATCGGTTCCCGGCCGGCGACCCGGATTCGGGCGGCTGACCTCAACCCAACCGTCGGAGCAGCTGCACCAGCTCGACCGCTGCGTCCGCACAGTCGGCACCCTTGTCGCCCCGATCGACCGCCGCCCGCTCCACCGCCTGCGCCATGTCCTCGGTGGTGAGCACCCCGAAGACGGTCGGCACGCCGGTGTCGAGGCCGACCCTGAGGATCCCCGCTGACGCCTCGCTGGCCACGAAGTCGAAGTGCGGGGTCTCGCCCCGGATCACGCACCCCAGGCACAGGACGCCATCGACATCGCCGGACGTCGCCATCGCCCTGGCGGCCAGCGGGATCTCGAAGGCCCCCGCCACCCATGCCAGGCTGATGTCCTCGTCGGCCACACCCAGTGCCAGCAGGCGGGCGTGGGCGCCGTCGAGCATCTGATCGACGATCACATCGTTGAAGCGGGCTGCGACGATGCCGATCCGCAGGCCGGAACCGTCGAGCGTCACCGAGAGGTCCTTCATGTGGCGGCCTCCTGCTGGCCGTCGCCGAGCAGGTGGCCCATCCGCGTGCGCTTGGTCTCGAGATAGCGGAGGTTCTCCGGATGGGGTGTGGTCCGCAGTGGCTCGCGACCCACGATCTCGAGGCCATAGCCCTCGAGCCCTCCGTACTTGACCGGATTGTTGGTCATGAGCCGCATCGTCGTGAGTCCGAGATCGGACAGGATCTGGGCGCCCACTCCGTACTCGCGGGAGTCGACCGGGAGGCCCTGGCTGAGGTTGGCGTCGACCGTGTCGAGGCCCTGGTCCTGGAGCTCGTAGGCCCGCAGCTTGTGGCCGATGCCGATGCCCCGCCCCTCATGGCCTCGGAGGTAGACGATCACGCCGACGCCCTCCTCCCCCACCTTCTCGAGGGCTGCGTCGAGCTGTGATCCGCAGTCGCAGCGGATCGAGCCCAGGAGGTCGCCGGTGAGGCACTCGGAGTGCACCCGCACGAGGGGTGCCTCGGCGGAGCTCGGGTCGCCGAGTACGTAGGCGACGTGTTCGTCACCGTCGAGCGTGGAGCGGTAGGCGTGGGCGGTGAAGTCCCCGTATTTCGTGGGAATGCGTGCCGAGGCGAAGTGCTCGACGAGCTTCTCGTGCTTGCGCCGGTAGCGGATGAGGTCGGCGATGGAGATGACGAGCAGGCCGTGCTGGTTGGCGAACTCGACCAACTCGGGCAGCCGCGACATGGTGCCGTCGTCGTTCACGATCTCGCACAGCACGCCCACCAGTTCCCGGTCGGCGAGCGCACACAGGTCGACGCCGGCCTCGGTGTGTCCGGCCCGCTTGAGCACACCACCCGACCGCGCCCGCAGCGGGAAGATGTGTCCCGGCCTGGCGAACTCACCACGGACCCGGTTCGGGTCGGCAAGTGCGTTGACGGTGAGCGAACGGTCGTGGGCCGAGATGCCCGTGGTGGTTCCCTCGACCAGGTCCACCGAGACCGTGAAGGCGGTGCGCATCGACTCCGTGTTGTTGATCACCATCAGCGGAAGGTCGAGGTCGTCTGCGCGCTCGTCGGACATCGGCGCACAGATCACGCCGCTGGTCTGGCGGATCATGAACGTCATCTTCTCGGAGGTCATGGCATCGGCAGCGATGATGAGGTCGCCCTCGTTCTCACGGCTCTCGTCGTCGACGACCACGAGGAACTCGCCCCGTGCGAATGCCGCGATGGCAGCGTCGATCTGGGCGAATGGCATCAGTCATGCCCTCCTGTGTCGGTGATCCGGTCGTTCGACAGCCGTCCGGCTGCCGCAAGGCCCGCCACGTAGCGGGCGATGACATCGGCCTCCACGTTCAGCCGGTCACCGATGGCACGTTGGCCGAGCGTGGTGACGTCGAGTGTGTGGGGCACGACGGCGATGTCGAAGGTGGTGCCGTCGGCGCCGACCGATGCGACGGTCAGGCTGATCCCGTCGAGCGCCACCGAGCCCTTCTCGACGATCTGTCCCGCCAGGGCGTCGGGAAGCCGGAAGGTGAGCAGCCGTGAGCCGTCGAGGTGATGGTGGATCACCTCGATCTCGGTCACGGTGTCGACGTGTCCCTGGACGATGTGTCCACCGAATCGGCCATCGGCGGGCATCGACCGCTCGAGGTTCACGGGATCTCCGTCACCCCATTTGCCCAGCGTCGTCCGACCGAGCGTCTCGGGCACGGCATCGGCGGCGAACCAGGACCCCCGGTCGTCGGCCCCGAACCCGGTGACCGTGAGGCAGCAGCCGTCGACGGCGATGGACGCACCCAGGGTCACGTCGTCGAGCACGACATCGGCTCCCACGACGAGGCGTCGGCCGTCGCCGTTGTCGGCTGCCGAACGGACGACACCCGTCTCCTCGACGATCCCGGTGAACATGTGCTGCTTCCTCGAATGGTCGTGCCCCGGGGCGACACGGCAGGAGTGGCGGGAAGGGACGGCCGGACATCCCGGCCGCGGAGGCCGAGGCGTCGTCGCTTCGCTTCCTGTGCCCTCTCCCATCCGGACTGTGACCGTCGGCCCAGGATTCCCACCTGATCGGCCCCCGACCCGACCCGAAGGAAAGGACAGGGGTTCGCGGGCTGTGCCACCTCCCGATTCCGGGTTCCGGAAAGGGGGCGGAGGCTCACCGCCGGTCGGGACTTTCACCCAACCCCGAGGACTCTGTTGTCGGTGTCGGACGGGAAGTCCGACCCGGCAATCCTACCGGTGGGCGCCGGAGGACTACCTGTCCGCCCTACCAGAGGCCGAGTAGGCGTCCGGCGAGTCCGAGGACGGCCACGACGAGAACCGGTCGCACCACCCGCTCGCCGCCACCAACCGTGAGATGGGCGCCGAGGGCACCACCGACGGCGAACCCGAGTGCGAGGACGAGCGCCGGCCCCCAGTCGACCCGACCACCCACGATGAACACCGGCAGCGCAGCCAGCGTGACGACGAGGATCACCAGGACCTTGATGCTGTTCGCCACCACCAGGTCGAGCCCTGACCGGGACAGCGCCAGCACGAGCAGCAGGCCGATCCCCGCCTGGAAGGCGCCCCCGTAGCACCCCACGAAGAAGAAGACGACGGCCGTGACCGGCACCGGCCAGGCCGCAGGACCCTCCGATGCCAGCGGCACCTTCGGCGGCCGCAGGGCGATCAGCAGCAACGGAACCATCAGGATGCCGAACACCCGCTCGAAGGTCTCGTCCGCCAGGCGGGCGACGAGCACCGATCCGGTCAGGGAACCGGCGACGACCGGCACCAGGACCGGCACCATCCGCGACACCCCCGACACGCCCAGCCGACGAAACGACGCCGCAGCGGTGACGGTCGATGCGAGGATGCCCACCCGGTTCGAGCCGTTCGCCACGTTCCCCGGCACGCCGGCCAGCACGAGCAGCGGCACGGTCAGCAGCGATCCACCCCCGGCCATGGTGTTGACCGTGCCGGCGACCAGTCCCCCGACCAGCAGGAGGACGACGTCGAGGAGGTCCATGGGTCAGGCAAGGATCGCGCGTGCGGCGTCGACGTCCCGGTGGAGCTGTGCCACGAGGTCGTCGAGTCCGGCGAACACCTGTTGCGGTCGGAGCAGCTCCGCGAACGTCACCCGCACCGACTCCCCATAGAGATCGCCCTCGAAGTCCAGCAGGTGTGCCTCGAGCAGCAGGTCACCGTCGTCGAAGAAATGCGGACGCGTACCGAGAGAGATCGCTGAGGCATGGACCGAGCCGTCCTCGCGTTGGAACCAACCGGCGTACACGCCGTCCTCGGGCAGCAGGGTCGACCGGTCGACCCGGACGTTGGCCGTCGGGAAGCCGAGCTCCCGACCACGGCGGTCGCCCCGATCGACCTCTCCCCGCACCTCGTACGGTCGGCCCAGCATGGCGTTCGCCCGCTTCAGGTCGCCTCGGGCGAGGGCCCGTCGGATGAACGTGGACGAAACCTGCTCGTGGTCACGGGCAGGCATGCCGTCGAGCCCCACGAGTCCGAGGCCGAGCACTTCGAACCCGTGTTCCTTCCCCATCGACCGCAGCAGTGCGACGTTGCCGAGCCTCTGGTGGCCGAAGTGGAAGTCCTCGCCGACGACGACGACCCTGACACCGAGACACCCGACCAGGACGCCGGTGACGAAGTCCTGGGCGGACTCCAGTGCCCGTGCCTCGTCGAACGGGACCACGACCGTGATGTCGATGCCGGTGGTCGACAACTGCTCGAGCTTCTGGTCGAGGTCGGTCAGGAGCAGGGGCGCCGACCCGGGTCGCACCACCGACGCAGGGTGGCGGTCGAACGTGACGACCGCCGATCGCAGACCACGTTCTCCGGCGATGCGGCACACCTCGGCGATGACCTGGCGATGGCCCCGGTGCACGCCGTCGTAGGCCCCGATGGTGACCACCGAGCCAGGCGACGTCGAATCGTCGGGGGTTGGCGTTCGGTGGATCTCCACCACGCCCACGATACCTACGCGCCGGTGCGGGTCGCCCACCCGCCCTCCGCTGCTCAGCCGGAGAGGACGACCGACGGCTTGGTCCGGTCCCCGAACGACTCGTAGACGGCCAGCAGTACACCGTCGGCGCTGTGGACGGCCCACGGTCCCCCGCCCTCGACACCCAGGCGTTCGCGGTCGAGCACCTTCCCGTGGCCGATGTCCACGGCCAGGTCGGCGTCGATGACGACACCGTCCATGTGGCGCACCCCGGCCGCCGGTGGCAGCAGTTCCGGTGCCTCCATCGAGTGGGCGTCATCGAGCGTGAACGAGCCGACCGACAAGCGGCGGAGGTCCGTCAGGTGGGCACCGCCTCCGAGCAACGCACCGAGGTCGGCCGCCAGCGTGCGGATGTACGTGCCCGACGAGCACTCGACGTCGGCCCGCCAGACCAGGGGGTCGTCGGTGGGCGCCACGTCGAAGCGGTGCACGGTGACCGGGCGCGGCGCACGCTCGACCTCGCCACCCTCGCGTGCGATCTCGTGCAGCCTGCGACCATCCACCTTCACGGCGGAAAACATCGGTGGCACCTGCTCGATGTCGCCCGTCAGCCTCCCGGCCGCCCGAATGACGTCGTCCGGCACGACGCCGGACATGTCGTGAACCGCAGTCACGTCACCTGCTGCATCGAGCGTCGTCGTTTCGGTCCCGAGCACGATGGCTGCCGTGTAGCGCTTGGGCAGCAGGGTCAGGTACCGGAGCAACCGGGTCGCCCGGCCGATGCCCAGGACCAGCACGCCGGTCGCATCCGGGTCGAGCGTGCCCGAGTGGCCGACCTTGCGGGTGCCGAGCACCTTGCGCGATCGGGCCACCACATCGTGGCTGGTCCAACCCGCAGGCTTGTCGACCACGACGATGCCGTCCGGTCCCTCGGGACGGTCAGCCATCTCCGTCCCGGAGTCCCCGCAGGATGTCCTCGATCCGTTCCGCCGATCGGGCAGCCTCGTCGATCTGAAATACCAGCGGCGGGGTTCGGCGGAGGCGTGCCTGATCGCCGATGGCCCGCTGGAGGCGGGGCCGAAGCTCCTCGAGGGCCTCGATCACATCTTCGTCGACGGCGCCACCCGTCACGTAGACCTTCGCCTGGCTGAGGGTGCGGTCGGTTTCGACCCCGGTGAGCGTCACCAGATCGAGGCGCACGTCGTCGATGCGTTCGAGTTCCTCGGCGAGAATCCGGGCAAGGAGCTCATTGAGGCGATCCGATCGGTCGAAGCCGCGTGGGGCGCCACCACTGCGTTGTCGGCTGCGTGCCATGGTCCGCTACGTGCGAGCGATCTCCCGCTCGTCGTAGGTCTCGATGACGTCGCCGCTCTTGAGGTCCTGGAAGTCGGAGAGCCCGATGCCGCACTCGAAGCCGGCCTGCACCTCCCGGACATCTTCCTTGAAGCGTCGAAGCGACTTGACCTCACCGTTCCAGATGATCGTGCCCTCACGCAGGAAGCGGACCTTGCTGCCACGCGAGATCGTCCCGTTCTGGACGAGGCAACCTGCAATCTTGCCGATCTTCGGGACCGAGAAGATCTCGCGGACCTCGGCGTCGCCGGTCACGACCTCTTCGAAGATGGGCGCCAACATGCCGAGCATCGCCGACTCGATGTCCTCGAGCAGCTTGTAGATGATCTCATAGGTCCGGATCTCGACCTCTTCGGTCTCGGCGAGATCGCGGGCCTTGCGGTCGGGACGCACGTTGAAGCCGATGATCGTCGCGTTCGAGGCAGCGGCCAACTGGATGTCGTTCTCGGTGATCCCACCCACGGCCCGGTGCACGAAGGTCAACTTGACCTCGTCCCGTTCCAGCCGCCGCAGGCTGTCACAGACCGCCTCGAGCGAACCGTTGACGTCGGTCTTGACGATCAGGTTGAGGGTGGCCGTCTCGCCCTTCTGGATCTGCTCGAAGATGTCCTCGAGACGGGCCCCTCCGGACAAGGCGTGTGCGTCACGGCCGATGTTGGCCTGACGCCTGTAATGCGACCGCTTATCGGCGACGCGACCAGCGACCTTTTCGTTGGGGGCGACCACGAACCGGTCGCCTGCCTCGGCGACGGCGGAGAGGCCCAGCACCTCCACGGGAGTCGACGGGCCGGCCTCCTTGACCTGCTGGCCATGGTCGTCGATCAGCGCCCGCACACGACCCCATGCCGCACCGGCCACCAGTGGGTCGCCGACCCGCAGCGTGCCGGACTGGACGAGGATCGTGGCCACCGAGCCACGCCCGACATCGAGGTGCGACTCGAGCACGACACCCTGTGCACGGCCCTCCGGGTCGGCCCGGAGGTCCTCGACCTCGGCGATGACGCTCAGGTTCTCGATCAGGTCGTCGATGCCCAGGTTCTGGAGTGCGGACACCTCGACGGTGACCGTGTCACCACCCCACGACTCGGGCACAAGATCGTGTTCGGCCAGCTGCGTGAGGACACGCTGTGGTTCGGCATTGTCCCGGTCGATCTTGTTGATGGCGACGACGATCGGAACGTCGGCGGCCCGTGCATGGTTGATCGCCTCGATCGTCTGCGGCATGACCCCGTCGTCAGCAGCGACGACCAGGACGACGATGTCGGTGGCGACGGCGCCCCGGGCGCGCATGGCGGTGAAAGCGGCGTGGCCGGGCGTGTCGATGAAGGTGACGGACCTGCCGTCCTTCTCGACCTGGTAGGCAGCGATGTGCTGGGTGATGCCACCGGCCTCACCGTCGACGACGTTGGAGTCACGAATCCGGTCGAGCAGGGTCGTCTTGCCATGATCGACGTGGCCCATCACGGTCACGACCGGTGGCCGGATCGGGGCGTCTTCGTATTCCTCTTCCGCCACCTCGAGGAGGGCCAGGAGTTCGATCTCCTGTTCCTCGCCGGGATTGACGAGTCGGACGTGGGCGCCGATCTCGGCGGCGAACAGTTCGATCATGTCGTCGGAGAGGGACTGGGTGGCCGTGACCATCTCACCCTGTTGCATCAGGAACCGGACCACGTCCGCTGAGGTCCGGTTCACCTTCGGACCGAGGTCCTGTGGAGTCGAGGAGCGCTCGACGACGATTTCGCCCTCCGGGACGGGGGCGTCATCGGGCGTGTAGGTCGTGACGTCCATCGGCTGGAGCTCTTCGCGGCGTCGGCGACGACGGCCACCGCGCCTCGGCGGGCGGCGTCCACCGGGACCACCGGGGCGACCACCGGGGCGACCGCCGGGACCGCCGCCGGGACCGCCGCCGGGACCACCGCCGGGACCACCGGGGCGTCCACCGGGACCGCTGGGAGGCGGGGCGGTCCGACGACCCGAGGGGCCATCCGCCGGTGCTCCCGGCGATCGGCGTCGGAGGCCGGGGGGTGGCGGGATCGGCTTGCCACCGGGGGGCGGCGGGATCGGCTTGCCGGTCGGAGAGAGTGGGGGCGTGACACCGGGCGGAGGCAACTGGACGCCATCGCCGGCTCTGACCCGGGCTGCCGGATCGGGGACGGTCGGCTCCTCAGCAACGGGAGTCGGGGTCGACTCGGGTGCTGGGGCTGCCTCGGGAGCTGCCTCGGCCACCCGACGTGGCGGCGCAGACGAGCCACTCGACGAGATCACGCGCTTCGGCCGATCGGGCTCGGGCTGAGGCGTCGGTTCGGGCTCGGGCGCCGGTTCGGGCTCGGGCGTCGGTTCCGGTTCGGGCTCGGGCGTCGGTTCCGGTTCGGGCTCGGGCGTCGGTTCCGGCGTCGGTTCCGGCGTCGGTTCCGGTTCGGGCTCGGGCTCGGGTTCCGGCGTCGGCGTCGGTTCCGGCTCGGGTTCCGGTTCCGGCTCGGGTTCCGGTTCCGGCTCGGGAACACGTTCGCGAATGAGCCCGTCCTTCGCAGCGCGACGACGCACCCGGTCACCCTGCGCCTCGACGATGCCCGACGAATGGCTCTTGACACCGATGCCGAGGAGATCGCAGAGGTCCAGGACCTCCTTGTTCTCCATCCCCAGCTCGCGCGCCAGTTCGTACACGCGGATGTTCTTCGACACGGTGCTATCGACGTCCTATTTTCGGGGTTGAGGTCTGAGGTGACGCGGTTTTCGGGCCCATCGGACCGATGGCCGACGCTATCGTCCCGGCGGCCGGTTCACCCGCCGGCCAACGGGCGCAGCGAATCGCCGAACCCTCCGCTCAGGAGGGCTTCCACGGCTTCGGGTGGCACATCGGCACGCAGGGCCCGCCCGAAGGCACGCCTGCGCATGGCGGAATCGATGCAGTCGGCAGACCGGCACAACCAGGCTCCACGTCCGTTCGGGCCGGCGCCGACCAGAAGCCGCCCTTCAGCAGAGGACCAGGCAACCCGGACCAGGTCGGCTGCCGGCGCACGGCGCCGGCACCCGATACACGTCCGTTCGGGCATGGTCCGAGTCAGGCGACCACTTCGGGAGCGGCGTCTTCGTCTGCAGGTGCCTCGTCGACCACCACGTCAGCAGAAACCTCGGCCTCTGCAGGTGCCTCGTCGACCACCACGTCATCTTCGCCGTCGGCCGCCGCAGGCGCCTCGTCGACCACCACGTCATCTTCGCCATCGGCCGCCGCAGGTGCCTCGTCGACCACCACGTCATCTTCGCCATCGGCCGCCGCAGGTGCCTCGTCGACCACCACGTCATCTTCGCCATCGGCCGCCGCATCGCCTGATTCCTCCACGGCCGCCTCGACCCACTCGTCAGCCGATACGGCCGGTCCGCCTTCGGCGGGTCGCCAGACCTGTTCGCCCGATCCTTCATCGACGATCCACTCACCCTCGGCCCAGTCGACATCGGCGTAGGCGGCCTCTTCGGCGATCTGCGTCTCGCTCTTAATGTCGACGCGCCAACCCGTCATGCGGGCGGCAAGACGGGCGTTCTGGCCCTCCTTGCCGATCGCCAGGGACAGCTGGTAGTCGGGAACGATCACCGTGGCGGTCCCCGTCTCCTCATCGATGAGCACGTCGTTGACCTTGGCCGGCGAGAGCGCCTTTTTCACGAAGTCGACCGGGTCCTCCGAGAAGGGGACGATGTCGATCTTTTCGCCCCGGAGCTCGTTCACGACCATGCGAACGCGCGCACCACGCGCACCGACACAGGCACCGACAGGATCCACGTTCGGGTCGTTGGAGGCCACCGCGATCTTCGTGCGATGCCCGGGCTCGCGGGCGCAGGCCTTGATCTCGACCACGCCATCGGCGATCTCGGGGACCTCGAGCTCGAAGAGGCGCTTGATCAGGCCGGGGTGGGTCCGGCTGACGACGATCTGCGGACCCTTGGCGGTCTTGCGGACCTCCACGATGTAGGCCTTCAGGCGGGTGTTGGCCTCCGGCCGCTCGTACGGCACCTGTTCGGCCTGGGGCAGCAGTGCCTCGACCCGACCAAGATCGAGCAACGTGTAGCGGGCATCCGTCTGCTGGATCATGCCGGTGACGATGTCGCCCTCCCGGCCCGCGTACTCCTCGTACTTGAGGTCGCGCTCGGCCTCGCGGATCCGCTGCGTCATGACATGGCGGGCGGTCTGCGCCGCGATCCGTCCGAAGTCCTTCGGCGTCACGTCGAACTCTTCGCCGACCGGCTCACCCTCCTCGTCGAGATTCTGGGCGAACACCCGGATCTCCATGGTGTCCGGGTCGATCGTGACCCACGAGAACTCCTCTGCCCCCGGGGTGCGCTTGTAGGCGGTCTCGAGGGCGTCGGCCAACGCCGCGAACAACGCGTCGATCGGGATCCCCCGGTCCGTGGACAGGGCCTGCAGGGCCTCCATCATCTCGGGATTCATCGTCCGACCTCGCTTTCGTGGATCGCTTGCCGGTCACTCGAGTCTCGGGTCGCATCGGACCCGGATGTCCACTCGAAGACCGTGCGCGCCTTCTGGATTTCGTCGTGGCGGAGGACGCGCACGTCGTCCTCCGTTGTTCGTACCGTGATGCCGACCTCGTCGGCGGCCTCCAGGGTCCCCTGCACCCGGCGGTCGCCGTCGATACCGGGCAGCGTCTTGACAACCACCGTCGAGCCGAGCGCCCGCACGAAGTGGCCGGGTCGCCGGAGAGGCCGCTCGAGACCCGGGCTGCTGACCTCGAGCGTGTAACGGCCCTTCACCGGATCCTCGTGGTCGAGGGCCCGGGACAGCTCGCGGGTGAGGGCGGCAACGGCATCCATGCTCACACCGTCGGTGTGATCGATGGTTACACGGATCACACCACCCTCGTAGTCGACATCGAGCAGTTCGACGCCGACACGCTCACAGAGGGGCGCGACGAGCACACCGACCCGGTCGGTCACTCCCATCGCTCCTCCTGCTCGTTCCTGCTGGCACCGGCCTGGATTGCCGGACCACATCTCGTCCTTCGCACCTCGCCCAGTGAAGGCAAAAGACGTGGGCAGAGCCCACGCCTCGTCCCGAAACGATGTACGTGCGGCGGAAGCATAGCGCCTGCCCCAGCGACCCGGCCAAGGGTCAGGGCATGGCCGGAAGGTCCGGTTCCGGGTGCGACAACCCCGGCCGTGCGCCGCAGATTCCGGGTTCAGGTGATACGGCTACGGATCTTCTCGATCCGCGTTCCCGAATCGTTGACATCGTCTCCCTGCTCGGCAAGGAGGCTCTGACGGTCCCGCTCCGCCTCTCTGGCGGCCCGATCGGTGTCGACCCGGGCCAACGCTGCATCGGCACCGTGTTCATGGATGAACTCGGCCCATTCGACCAGGGCATCGACCATCTCGTCCTCGGCGACCACCGCCGCATTCTGTCCCTTGATGAAGAGATGACCGCGCTTGCGTCCGGCGGCGATGCCCAGGTCGGCGTCCCTCGCCTCGCCCGGACCGTTCACGACACACCCCATGATCGCCACCTGAAGGGGAATCTCCCTGTCGGCGAACGCCGCCATGGCCTCCTCGGCGATGGCCACCACGTCGATCTCGGCGCGACCACAACTCGGACAGGCGATCAGGTCGATGTTCTTGCGCTCGCGCAGGCCCAGCGACTCGAGCAGCTGACGGCCCGCACGGGCCTCCTCCACCGGGTCGGCAGTCAGCGAGTACCGGATGGTGTCGCCGATGCCCTCGGCCAACAGGGTCGCGATCCCGGCCGTCGACTTGAGCAGGCCGGCAGGCGGCGGACCGGCCTCGGTCACGCCGAGGTGGAGAGGATGGTCGGTGACGTCGGCCAACTGGCGATAGGCCTCGATCATGATGGGCACGCTCGAGGCCTTCACGGAGATCTTGATCAGGTCGAAGCCCACCTCGGCGAAGTAGCCGATCTCCTGAAGCGCCGACTCCACCATGGCCTCCGGCGTCACCTTGCCGCCGTGCTTCGCATAGAGGTCCGGATGCAGGGAGCCCCCGTTGACGCCGATGCGGATGGGCACGCCCCGGTCACGGGCCTCGGATGCCACCGTACGGATGTGCTCCGGCTTCCGGATGTTGCCCGGGTTCAGCCGGAGGCAGTGCACACCGGCCTCCAGGGCGGCCAGCGCCATCCGGTACTGGTGGTGGATGTCGGCGACGATCGGTACCGGTGACCGCGGCACGATGCGGGCCAGCCCCTCGGCGGCCTCGATCTCGTTGCACGTGCACCGCACGATGTCGGCACCGGCCATGGCCAGGTCGTAGATCTGCTGGAGCGTCGCCTCATGGTCGGCCGTGCGGGTCACGGTCATCGACTGGACGCTGATCGGCGCACCACCACCGACGGGGACGTCTCCGACCATCACCTGCCGAGTCGTGCGTCGGGAAAACGCTGCCTTGACCTCCACACCCCGCAGGCTACCGGTGGCAGGCCGCAGCGAACGTCAGCCGAATCGAGGTCGTCCTCCGGCGTCAGCCGAAGTCGATCGGATCGACGATGTCCCGGAAGAGGGCGACCAGGGCAAGGGCGACGAGGAAAAGGATGACCGCCCACGTCAACGGAGCCAACTTGGCGGCGTCGGCGACGTGGCGCCGCCCGCCCCGTGACCGCAGCCGCTCGTAGGTGGCGATGGCGATGTGGCCGCCGTCCAACGGCAACAGCGGCACGAGGTTGAACACGCCGATGAACACGTTCACGAGCACGATGAACCACAGGAAGTTGTAGATACCCGAATCGAACGCTGCATCACCGAGCCGAATGGCTCCATAGATCGAGAGCAGCCGGTTGTCGTCGCCCGCATCGACCGTCGCGATGCCGGGGCCGACCTGTTGGCCACCGGACTCGACGGCCCCCCCGACGAATCCCGAAAGACCGCCGGGGGTGAAGAAGCGGACGAGCGCCTCGGCGGACTGCCACACCAGGCCGCCGACCGTGGTCACCGCCTCCGTGACTCCCGATACGGGGCCCATCCGGACCATCGGATGCCGGGGCGAGATCCCGAAGAAGCCGACCACCGCAGCCATCTCATTGGGCAGTCGTCGTACCACGGTCGTGAGACCGATGGTTGCGTCGTCGCTGCGATGCACGGTCAGCCGGTGCGTGGCCCCGAAGTCGACGAGTGCCTCGACGTCGGACCAGGAGGCGGTGGTCACGCCATCCACGGCGATGATCCGGTCGCCGGGAAACAGCCCCGGGAAGGCAGCGGCCCCGCTGCCGGTCAGACGCTCACCGATGGCCACCGAGCGGACCATGCGGACGCCGTCCCGTTCGAAGTCGACCGTGACCGTTCGGCCCGGAACGGACCGGACCACCTCGCCAAAGCGTTCGAAATCAGTCACCGGCCGACCGGCGATGCCCAGGATCCGATCATCGGCCTGGATGCCGGCCGCCTCTGCGGCGGTTCCCGGAACGACCGAGCTCACGACCCAGTCATCGGCATCCGGTCGACCCATGCCGACGAAGACCACCGTCAACAGAACGACGGCCAGCAGGAACTGCATGCCCGAGCCGGCCAGTGCGAGGGCCAGCCTCTTCGGGTACGACTGCTGCCGGTAGGTGCGGTGTTCGTCGGCCGGATCGACCTCCTCCAGATTCGTCATCCCCGTGACGCGGACGTACGCCCCGGCGGGGATCGCCTTCACGCCGTACTCGGTCTCACCCCGGCGCACGGACCACACGCGTGGTCCGAACCCGATGAAGAACTCCGTGACCTGCATGCCCGCCCAGCGGGCCACCAGGAAGTGGCCCAACTCGTGCACGACGAGCATCCCGACGAAGGCGAGCACGACGGCCAGCATCGACAGGCCGAACATGAGTCCGAAGGCGAGTGTCCCCCCGACCAGCAGCGCCAGCCGGACCCCCCGGTCTCCGGCGGTCAGTTCCGGCCTCGTCACGTCCGACCGGCCAATCGGGCCTCGGTGGCCACACGGGCCCTGGCATCGGCATCGAGGACGGCCTCGATGCTGTCTGCGGCGAGGCCCGGCCAGTCCTCGAGGACATCGGTGAGCACCTCGGCGATCCCCGTCCAGGGCAGGCGCCCCTCGAGAAAGGCCGCCACGACGACCTCATTGGCGGCACTCAGCCATGCCGGTGCCGTCGCCCCGAGGCGACCGGCATCGAAGGCCAGGTCGAGGCAGGGGAAAGCCGCCCGATCGGGCGGCTCGAAGTCGAGGCGCGAGGCCTCGCTCCAGTCGATCGCCCCGTAGGGGATGTCGAGCCGGTCGGGGTACGCCAGCGCATACCCGATGCAGAGGCGCATGTCGGGCCGGGACAGCTGCGCCATCGTCGCCCCGTCCGTGAAGGTCACCATCGAATGGACGATCGACTGCGGATGCACGACGACGTCGATCCGGTCGTAGTCGACGTCGAAGAGCTCGTGCGCCTCGATCACCTCGAGCCCCTTGTTCATGAGCGTCGACGAGTCGATGGTGACCTTGGGGCCCATCGACCAGGTCGGATGGGCGAGCGCTTCTTCGACGGTCACCCCGGCGAGGTCCTCCACGGACCGGCCGCGGAACGGGCCACCGGAAGCCGTGAGGACCACCCGGTCGACGGCACCCCTTCCGTCGTCGCCGCGCAGGCACTGGTGGACGGCACAGTGTTCGCTGTCCACCGGCAGCAGTTCGGCGCCGGGCGTGGCCCGTGCCTCGCGCACGACCGGCCCCGCTGCGATGAGGGACTCCTTGTTGGCGAGGCCGAGCCGCCGACCAGATTCGAGGGCCGCCAACGTGACCGGGAGGCCCGCAAACCCCACGACCCCGTTGATCACCACCTCGGCCGTCGATGCCGCCTGGGCCAAAGCCGACTCGCCGGCCAGGACCTCGGTGCCGACCGGAACGCGATCAGCCAACTCGCCGGCGAGGGAGGCATCGGCGATCGCCACCACCGGTGGCCGGAAGCGCTGGGCCTGTTCGACCAACAGGTCGATGGAGCGGGCCGCTCCGATCGCTGCGACCTCGTACCGGTCGGGCCGGGCAGCGACGATGTCGAGCGTCTGGGTGCCGATCGACCCGGTCGATCCGAGAACCGCCACGCTGGTCATGTCCATGCCCCGCTCCACGTCGAAGAAGGACGCTTCATCACCATGCGGCCGAGCCTAACGGTGCCCGTCAGGGGCACCGGAGGCAGGTGAACGGGGCTCAGGCCCCGAAGAGGTCGAGCATCCGAGCGGTGTAGTAGGTCGCCGGCAGCACGAACAACAGAGCGTCGAAACGGTCGAGCAGACCACCGTGACCCGGAAGGACGCTGCCCATGTTCTTGATGCCGAGGTCTCGCTTGATCATCGATTCGCAGAGGTCGCCCAACGGAGCGGCGACCGCCGCCACGATGCCGAGGACGGCGACCGACATGAGGTCGCCCGGGCCCTGGCCGAACGGCGTGATGCGTCCGACGACCAGCACGCACACGGCGAAGCAGACGACCATCCCGCCGACCAGTCCCTCCATCGTCTTGTTCGGGCTGACGGCGGCCAACTGGGTTCGGCCAACGAGGCGTCCGAAGAACAGGCCGCCGACGTCGTAGCCGACCGTCGCCAGCACCGCAGCCAGCAGTATGCCGATCCCGTTCGGATCAGTGAGCATGAGTCCGACGAACGAACCGAGCATGCCCACGTAGAGCACGCCGAACAGGGTGACCGCGATGTTGACCATCGGAGCATCGCGGTCGATCCCGGTCAGGTACCAGAGCAGGCAGAACAGCACCGTCAGGCCCAGCACCAGCGGGACGGCCGCCTCGAAGCGCCAATAGGCGCCGAGGTTCAGTGCGGCGACCGCCACGATGCCGAGGAGGGTGGCCGGCTGGTAGCCGACCCGCCGGACCGAGCCATAGAACTCGACAGCAGCAAGGACCAGCACGGCGGTCGAGAGTGCCAGGGTCGCCGCTGCCCCGACCTTGAACGCCACGAGGGCGAGCGCTCCGAGCCCCAGGCCGGTGATGACAGCCAACGGCATGTCGCGACCTCCACCATCGGCACCGCTCCGGTCCGAGCGGCGCAACCGCCCACCACCTGAGTCGGCAGCCGTGGCAACCGATGACCGTCCGGCGCCGACCGGCTTCGGCTCGTCCGGGGGGAGCAGGGGCGGATCGAAGCTTCCGGTGGATCCCGAGCCCGGGGAAGTGTCGTCGAAGAAAGAGGCAGCCGTGGACTCGTCGAATGCGCCGACTGGGTGCTGCGACTCGTGGTGTTCGGGGACGTCGTCCGACCAGCGAGGCTCCTGGGCCGCGAAGTCGGTTGCGGGGGCCACAGGAGCGGGTGCCGGCGGCTCGGTCCAATGGGGAAGGTCCTCGGCCGGTGATTCGCCTCCGAACACCGATCGTCCGGGCTCGACCTCGTCATCGGCCGGTTCGAGGCCCAGAATCCGAATCTCCTCGAATGGTTGTTCGCTGCTCTGCTGCTGGTTCACTAATCCTCCCTCAACCGCCCTGCTCAGACCTCGAGCAGTTCGTCCTCTTTGGCCTTGCGAGCCTCGTCGATCTCGGCCTCGTTCCGGTGGATCAGGCCATCGAGCTGCGACCCGGCATGACGGATGTCGTCCTCGGACACGTGGCCCTCGCTCTCGATGTCGTCCAGATCTTTGCGTGCATGGCGGCGAACACCTCGGAGGTGATTCTTGCCCTCCTCGGCCATGTGGTTGATCATTCGTACCATGTCCCGGCGACGTTCCTCGGTCAGCTCCGGAAACGACAGGCGAATCGTGCGTCCGTCGTTGCTCGGAGCGAGCCCGAGGTCGGCGTTGACGACGGCACGTTCGACCGCAGTGACATTCGCCGGATCATGCGGTGTGATCATGAGTTGGCGGGGTTCGGGCACGCTGAACGAGGCGAGTTCCTGCATGCGCATGTCGACGCCGTAGGCGGTGACAGTCAGGTTCTCGACCATCGACGACGACGCACGGCCGGTACGGACCGTCGAGAACTCGCGCCGCGTATGGGCGACCGCGTCGGCCATCTTCTCCGTGGCCTCTTCGAGGACCAGCTGGACCATGTCGTCGCTCAAGATCCCTCCTTGCTCGGGTGACCAGAGTACCGATGGCTGCTCAGGTGACCAGAGTACCGATGGACTCCCCAGCGAGAATGGACCGGACGTTGCCGGGCGACATCAGGTCGAACATCACGATCGGCAGGTCGTTTTCCATGCAGAGGGTGATCGCTGTCGCGTCCATCGCCCGGAGTCCCATCTGGATGACCTCGAGGTGGCTGACCTGCTCGAGGCGGGTCGCTTCCGGGTCGAGTCGGGGGTCGGCGGTGTAGATGCCGTCGGTCCCCGAATGGGTGCCCTTGAGCACCACCCCGGCCTCGATCTCGACGGCGCGCAGGGCAGCAGCCGTGTCCGTCGTGAAGAACGGGTTTCCCGTACCTCCGGCGAAGATGACGACTCGGCCCTTCTCCAAGTGGCGGGTCGCCCGGCGCCGAATGTACGGCTCGGCGATCTGTTCCATCCGGATGGCGGTCTGCACGCGGGTCGGTTGGCCCAGCTGTTCGAGCGTGTCCTGGAGGGCCAGGGCGTTGATGGTGGTCGCCAGCATGCCCATGTAGTCGGCCTGGGCGCGGTCCATGCCCGCCCCGGCGCCCGACATGCCCCGCCAGATGTTGCCGCCGCCCACGACGACCGCCATGTCGACCGCGAACTCCTTGCAGACATCGACGATCTCCTGAGCGATCCGGCCGACCACCTCGCCGTCGATGCCGAACCCGTTGGAACCGGCGAACGCCTCTCCCGACACCTTCAGGACCACACGGTCCCAGCGCGGTCGCAGGCGTTCGGTCACAGCGTCAGCCTCCCAGGAAGACCTGGACGAAGCGAACGATGTTGCCGCCACCCAGGGAGTCCTTGACCGGGGTCTTGTCACCGTGGAGTCCCTGTTCGAGAAGCACCGACTCGCGATACCAGCCCGACAGCCGACCCTCGACGATCTTTTCCCAGGCCTTTTCGGGCTTGCCCTCGGCCTTGGTGATCTCGAGCAGTGATGCCCGCTCCTGTGCCACCAGGTCGGCGGGGATCTCGTCGCGGGACAGGACGGTCGGTTTGGCAAAGGCAACGTGCAGCGCCACCTGGTGCAGGGCCTCGGCCTCGACGCCAGAGCCCTCGACGACCACGCCGTTGACGCCACGCCCGTCCTGGACGTGCAGGTAGGTGTCGAGCGCATTGCCGTCGGCAGCCTCGATCAGGGCGACGCGACCGATTTCGATGTTCTCCTTGACCGAGAGCTGGAGATCTTCGAGCGCCCCGGTGAAGCCGGCGACCGCATCCTCACCGTTCGCGAGGACAGCGTCGGCGATGTCGGCAACCAGGGCGATGAAGGTGTCGGACTTGGCGGAGAAGTCGGTCTCGCACTTGATGTGCACCAGCGCTGCGCGGCTGCCGTTGGCAGCGATGCCGACGACGCCCTCGACGTTGTCGCGATCGGTCCGGGTCGCCGCCTTGGCCAGGCCACGCTCGCGTAGCAGCTGGGCCGCCGCATCGGCATCGCCGCCGCTATCGACCAGTGCACGCTTGGCATCCATCATTCCGGCGCCGGTGGCGTCACGCAGCGCCTTGACGTCCTTGGCGGCGATCTCGGCCATGCCGGTCAGGACCCTTCCACGACGGTGTCGTCGTCAACCTCGGCGGCCGCATCGGCGACGACGGTCTCGGCCACGACAGGCGCATCGGCGACGGTTTCGGCCTCGACGGGCGCCTCGGCGACAGGTGCATCGGCGACGGTTTCGGCCTCGACGGGCGCCTCCACGACAGGTGCAGCCTCGACAGGCGCCTCCACGACAGGTGCAGCCTCGACAGGTGCAGCCTCGACAGGCGCCTCCACGACAGGTGCAGCCTCGACGGGCGCATCGGCGACGGTCTCGGCCTCGACGGCTGCCTCCACGACAGGTGCAGCCTCGACAGGCGCCTCCACGACAGGTGCAGCCTCGACAGGCGCCTCCACGACAGGTGCAGCCTCGACAGGCGCATCGGCGGCGACGGGCGCCTCCGGGACCTCGACCTCGGCGGCGACGGGCGCCTCCGGGACCTCGACCTCGGCGGGCGCAACCACGACAGCGGCAACCCGGGCCTCGCGCTCGACGGCCGCCGCCCCGGCCTCCACACGGGCATCCGCCTGGGCCACGGCGCGATCTTCGGCGTCGAGCGACGGGCCGTCATCGTCGACTGCGTTGCGGGCATTGGCGATGAAGCGACCCTCTTCGACGGCATCGGACAGAATGCGGCAGAGCAGCCGACCCGAGCGGATGGCGTCGTCGTTGCCGGGAATCAGGTACTGGATCACGTCCGGGTCGCAATCGGTGTCGACCACGGCCACGACCGGAATGCCCAACTTGTTGGCCTCGGTGACGGCAATGTGCTCTCGAGCGGTGTCGATCACGAAGATGGCGTCGGGCAGGCCCTCCATGTCCCGGATGCCGCCCAGGTTCCGTTCGAGCTTGTCGAGCTCGCGCGACAGGAGCAGTGCCTCCTTCTTGGGCATGGCATCGAACTCGCCGGAGTCGCGCATCCGCTCGTACTCGAGCATCTTGGCGACGCGCTTCGAGATGGTCGAGAAGTTGGTGAGGGTTCCACCCAGCCAACGCTGGTTGATGAAGGGCATCCCGCACTTCTCTGCGTAGGAGTTGATCGGGTCCTGCGCCTGGCGCTTGGTGCCGACGAAGAGCACCCGGCCACCATCGGCCACGAGGTCCCGCACGAACACGTACGCCTTCTCGATCCTGTCGAGGGTCTGCTGGAGATCGATGATGTAGATCCCGGACCGCTCGCCGTGGATGAACCGGCGCATCTTCGGGTTCCAGCGGCGGGTCTGGTGCCCGAAGTGCACACCCGCCTCGAGCAACTGCTTCATGGTCACGACAGCCATGCCGTGCCCTCCTTTCCCATCGGTTCGACTCGCCCCGTCCCTGCGCCCGGAGGCGACCGTGGGTGGGTCGGGGTGTAAATGGACTCGCGGCCACTGCACGGTGCAGTGGCCAGCGACGGAGTGTATCGGCGACCGGGGGCGGCTCCCCCGGCTGTCGGGTGGCGGATCGCGGCCGGCGTGGCCGATGGCGACGCTCACCCCAGCTACCCGAGCAACCCGAATGCAGTGACCAACTGGTGGGCCGACTCGATGAGGAACGGGGCCGCCACGTTGCTGAGTCGCTGCGCCAGCGATCGGCAGGCAGACGGCTGATCTGCGAGAAAGAGGCTGATCTCGCGCGTGGTATCGCGATTTCCGACGAGATCGCCATGGGCGTCGGTGCCCACCAGGTCGACGACGACCGTTCGGGCCCCATCGAGTTCAGCGCTGCCCGCCGGGACGAAGAAGTCGCCCGAGGCCGCCAGGCTGAGCGCCTCGACACCCACCGGGACCGGCCGACGGGTACCCGCCGCCAGGTCGGCCAAGACCGGTTCGCCGACCTCCGGGCGCCCGATCAGTTCGAAGGCCTCGGCAATTCCAGCCAGTGATCCCAGGACATCGATGCTCTCCGCCAAGAGGCTGCCGCCATGTGGCGAGGACAAGGTCACCAGGCGGAGGCGTGGCGCATCGGCTTCTGCAGCCATTCGGGCGACTGCTTCGAGCGCCACCAGTCCGCCCAGGGAGTGGCCGAAGACCTCGAGGGTGGCTCCGGGACGTTCACGCGCGATGTCGACGAGCAGCCGGGCAAGGAGGTCGGCGCTTTCCTCGACCGAGCGGTGGGCATCGGCGTCGTTGTGCGGGGATGACTCCAGCCCGGCGACCCAACCGGGATCGGAATCGTCGGGCACAATGCGTCCTCCCCCGTACGAGAAGAGGACGACATCGTCGGGAACGAGGCCCAGCGCACGCAGGTCGAGTTCACCGATCGGCCCCCCGTCCGGCCCGGCATCGAGGCCCGGAACGAGTATTGCCACGCGATCCCCACGGGGTGGATCGACGCCTGCCTCCGAGGGCGTGCACTCGGGTGTCGTCAGCGCTGCCAGGAGGTCGGCCGAGAGGTCGAGGAGGGCGCCGCCCGTTGCAAGGGGGCGCCCGACATACCAGGTCAGGCCGTCGAGCGCCGACCGCCCGGCGGCAACGACAAGATCACGACCCCGGACGGCACCCTCGGTGACCTGCTCCCCCACCCAGTACGTCGCCGATCCGGCAGCCGCCGCGAGGTTGCCGAGCAGGGACCGCTCGTCGCCGAGGAGCGCCCGCGCCGCGGCGACGATCGACTCCTCGTCATGGGGGGCGAGCCGGGCCCGCAGGACCTCGTCCGAGCCGATGAGGTGTCCCGGATCGAGATAGGTGCCTTCGGGATCGCGCACTCCGAAGTGAAACGTGTACGCCGCACGCCCCAGGGTCGTGCCGGCCAGGACCTGTTGGCCCCTCGAGACCTCGATCGAGGCCAGGTACGAATAGCTGGTCCGGAGACCGTCCGCATGGAGGAGCGTGACGTGACGGGTGCGTGCCACCGTCCCGGCGAACAGCACCTTGCCGTCGGCCGCAGCCACTACGACCTGCCCCGGCGATGTGGCGTACTCGTAGCCGCGGTTCCCGGGCAACCACGGACGGGCGGGTGGGCGGAATCCATCGATGACCGGACCCTCGACCGGTGCCCGGTAGGCAACCGGCAGGTCGCCGGCATCGTCAACGGGATCGGCGGCTCCCCGGTCGCCGGGGCCGGGGCCGGGCTGGGCGGCGGCCGGCCCGGCGGTCAGCAGGCCGACGAGGATTGCAAGCGAGAAAGCCGCAGCGATGAACGGCAGGGCAGGTCGGTGGACCATGGGTCCTCCCTCAGAGGATGCTTGTCACTGGGGGGGAGCGGGCGCCGGGGGATGCGCATACAAGAGGGGGGAGCGGACGATCATGGGCGGTCAACGCACTCGTTGGTAGAACCCCCGTTCCTCGTCGAACCAGCCCGACCGGACCAGTCGTGCGACGGACGAGGCCAGATCGACCGGTGGCAGGTCGACCCGCCGTGCAAGGGCGTCGAGGGTCGTCGGGGACCAGCCAGCCGCCTCGAGCACGCGGCGGTCCGGTTCGCCGGGCGACGGTCGCCGGTCCGGTGGCAGCGGCGCCGATCCGACGAGTCCGAGAGCGGTCAGGACGTCGTCGATCCGGCACAACGGAGGGCATCCCTCGGCGAGCAGGTGGTTGGTGCCCTGCGATGCCGGGCTGTGGATCGGACCCGGGACGGCCAGCACGGGACGGTCGCGCTCCAACGCCGCTTCGACGGTGTACAGCGAACCACCGGTGGCGTGCGATTCGACCACGACGACGACGTCGGCGAGGCCGGCGATGATCCGGTTCCGGGAGGGAAACCGCCAGGCACGGGGGCCGGTGCCGAGCGGTGCCTCGGTGAGGAGCACGCCCGCCTCGGCCACCCGGTTCCACAGGCGCCGGTTGGCCGCCGGATAGACGACGTCGAGCCCCGTCGCCACCACACCGATCGGAGGCGCTCCCCCTGCGGCGAGCGCCCCTGCGTGGGCGGCGCCATCGATGCCGAGTGCCAATCCGGAGACCACGGCCACCCCCGCCGCTGCCAGGGCGCCCCCCAGCTCCGTGGCCACATCCCGCCCGTACCGGGTGCAGCGACGTGTGCCGACGACGGCCACACGGGACGGAACGGCAACCGCGTCGACCCGTCCGACGGCGAACAGCACGGGGGCCGGCTCGGGGTCGTCGAGCAGGCACCGGGGGTACGCATCGTCGCCATGGGCGATGACCTCGAGGCCGGCGTTCAGGGTGGCCGACCAGACGAGTTCCGGATCGATGTCGCGGGCAGCCCTCGCCCATTCGCCGGTCAGGGCTCCCACCCGGCCGCCCACCACGGCGGCCACCTCGGCCAGTGGCCTGCCGGAACAGACCGCTGCCCATGCCTCGGCCGGCGATCGGCCGTCGAGCAGGGCGCCGAGTCGGCGGGGCCCCATCGCCGGCAGGCAGAGGAGGGCGGTCAGCCAGCCGGCATCAGGGAGAGCGGCGCCATGGGCCACGACGGCGTCAGCGGATGCCATGGCCGACGGGACGGAACGGGTCGATGCGGAGGCTGAGGGCCGTGTCGACGAGGTCGGGACCGATCGGACCGTCGCGACCGGTGAGGTCGGCGATCGTGAGCGCCACGGTGCGGATCCGGTGCAGGCCCCTGGCGCTGAGGCGTCCTGCATGCAGGGTCGCCTCGAGGAGCCGGGTGGCCTCGGGCGACAGCGGCGCTGCTGCCGTCAGTGCCGTGGCATCCAGTTCGACGTTGGCGGTCACGCCCCGGGCACGGGCCCGTTCCCTGGCGGCGGCGACACGTTCGGCAACGGCCGACGAGCGCTCGCCCGCTCGGTCGCCGAGCAGTTCGACGGGCTCGGGCCGGTCGACTTCGATTCGTAGGTCGAAGCGGTCGAGCAGGGGCCCCGAGACCCGACGCAGGTACTTGAGCCGCACATGTTCCGGGCAACGGCACCCACCGGGTGCGCCCGACCCACCACAGGGACAGGGGTTCATGGCCGCCACGAGCAGGACGCGGGCCGGATAGTCGGCGCTGCCCGCAACCCTGCTGATCTGGACGGTGCCGTCCTCGAGCGGCTGGCGCAGGGCATCGAGCACCTTGGGGGCGAACTCGCCCAGCTCGTCGAGGAACAGGACTCCGCCATGCGCCAGGCTGATCTCGCCGGGGCGCATGGCGGCGCTGCCGCCTCCCACCAGTGCCGCCGCCGATGCCCCATGGTGGGGGGACCGCCAGGGTGGCCGCCGGAACAGCCCCCCGGTTGGCAATGCCTCGCCGGCTGCCGAGCGGATGCGGGACACCTCGAGGGCCTGCTCGCCGGTCAGGTCGGGCAGCAGGCCCGGCAGGCGCCTCGCCAGCATGCTCTTGCCCGCACCCGGCGGACCGATCAGCAGGATGTGATGGGCCCCGGCGGCCGAGACCTCGAGGGCGAATCGGGCCATGCGCTGGCCCCGGACATCGACGAGGTCGGGTTCGTCGAAGGCCACGGACTCGACGATGGATGTCCCAGCCTCGGGCCATGGCTCCTCACCCCGCAGTGCGAGAACCAGGGTGCGAAGGTCGGGAATGGGACGGACGACGGTGGGGGTGACGAGGCGGGCCTCGTCGGCGTTGCCGGGCGCCACGACCACGATGCTGGCTTCGATCGCATCGACGAGGGGAAGCGCCCCGGGAATCGGCCTCACCGAGCCGTCGAGGCCGAGCTCGCCCAGAAAGGCGATGTCCTCGATCGAGGCCGGTTCGACCTCGCCGCAGGCCACCAGCAGGCCCACGGCCATCGGAAGGTCGAGGACTGCGCCGGCCTTGGGGACGCCGGTGGGCGCCAGGTTGACGGTGATGCGACGGGACGGCCAGGCCAATCCGCTCGAGACGAGTGCGGCCCGGACCCGGTCGCGGGCCTCCTTGCAGGAAGCATCGGGAAGGCCGACGACGTTGAAGGTCGGCAGGCCGTTGTCGACGTGGACCTCGACCCGGACGGGATGGCCGCGCACCCCGAGCAGGGTGGCGGCATGAACGGTTGCGAGCACGAATCCTCCCGGATGATTCGGTCGTCCGGGAGCCGCTGGGCGGTCCCCGTCCGGCCGGGGTGGGAGGAGTCGTCAACCGCCGACTCCGAGCGTCGCCACCGAGCGTAGGGGCATCCGGTGACAACCACCACGGGCACGCGCCTCGGGAATCGCGAATTGTCGTCCCCGAGGTGCCGCCTCCCCGGCCGACGTTCTGCCCGCTACTCCTCGGATTCCTCGGTCGACGACGAACCGCTGGTCGAGCATGACTCGTTCGAGATCGTTCCCGACTCCATCACCGTGTTGCAGAAGATCGCCCCCACCAGGATGGTGCCCGTGAGGTCGGCGTTGACGAGGATGGCGTTGGTGAGGTCGGCACCGGTCAGGTTGGCGTTGATCAGGCTGGCCTCGGTCAGGTCGACGCTGACCAGGATGGCGCTCGACAGGTCCACGCCGGTCAGGTCGGCGTTGATCAGGCTGGCACCCCGCAGGTTGGCCGCCGTCATCACGGCACCGGTCAAGCCGGCGTAGAACAGGCTCGCCCCCATCAGGTTGGCGCCGGTCAGGTCCGAGGCGTCAAGACGGGCGCGGTAGAGGTTCGCCCCTGCCAACTGGGCGCCGGCCAGGTTCGTGAACTTCAACTGGGCGCCGGCGCAATCGGCCAATGGCTCGATGACACACTCGGAGACCGCTCCACCGTCGATGACCGTCTGGCCCTCGTCGTTGACCGACGTCGTCGTCTCGACCACAGTCGTCGTGGTCGTCGTGGTGGTCGTGGTCGCCTCCGTGGTCGTGGTCGCCTCTGTGGTCGTGGTCGCCTCTGTGGTCGTGGCCACGTCAGCGGTCGTCGTCGTGGTCGTGGCCGCGTCTTCACCACCATCGCCGCCTCCCCCGCCGCAGCCTCCGGCGATCACGGCCAACGCCACGATGCCACTCCCGAGTCGTTGTCGCATGCTTTGCATCTGCCCGCTCCTCCGCTAGCCGTCCAACACCGCCAGCGCATCGTCCATCAGTGAACTGATGACGATTGCACCGACCGTGTCCTCGTTTTCCGTTGCCGCTACTACCGCCGCCTCGAGGTCGAGAACCAGCTCGAAGACGGCGCTGCTCACCGTGGCCTGCCCCCGGAGGTCCTCGGTCGCCTTCACCGCGGCCAACTGGACGGCGAGGGCGTCGATCGCTGCGCTCACGCCGGAGGCCTGTGCCGTGCTGAAGCCACCCTCTGAGGTGATCTCCTCGACCCCGACGCTCTCGAGGAGCGCCGCCGCCGCCTCGTCCACGACCGCTGCAGTGGATGTGGCCTCACCAGCTGCGTCGAGATCCTCGTCCGGGCTCCACACGGTCTCGGTGCCGTCCTCGTCGGTGGTCAGGATGCTGCCGTCGGGGTTGACGGTCCGCGTGGTCGTGTCGCCGTCGGCCGTTGTCAGGGTGGTGTCACCGGTGGGTTCCCAGCCGGCCTCCTCACCGCTGTCGGTGCTGGCGACGGTCGAACCGTCTGACTCCACCGTGATCTCGACGGTCACCCCGTCATCGGTGACCACGGTGCCGGAACCATCGGGGGCAAGCGTGATCTGGCCACCGTCGAACTCGACCTCGAGTTCGCCGTTTTCGTTGCGCCTCGCCTCGCGGATCTGACCATCGGCTGTCGTGAGGACGAAGCTGCCATCGGGATTCTGGATCATGGAGGCGCCGTCCGGCCGGATCTTGGTGATCGAGCCGTCGGCGTTGAGCTCCTCGGTGAACGTGTTGCCGTCGGCATCGACCAGCGTCCGACTGCCATCCGGGTTCGTGGTCGCCACGCGTCCATCGGAGAACGTCACCCGGGTCGAACCGTCCGAGAGGTGCTGCGTAGTCTGCGACGAACCGTCGCAGTTACTGTGCGTCAGCGAACCGTCGTCGTTCTTGGTGACCATCTGCTTGCAGCCGTCGGCACCCGTGTACTCACGGCTGCCGTCCGGGCTCCAGACGGCCACGCTGCCGTCGGAATAGGTCGTCTCGCGGCGGCCGTCGCTGTACTGCTTGACGGTGCCGGTCCGGCCGTCGGGCTCGACGATCGTGCACTCGCCGGTGTCTTCATTGCACGTGCTGGCGAACCCGTCGGAACTCGTGTGGGTGACGGATCCGTCGTCGTTCCTCACCTCGCGGACGACCCGGCCCGACGGATCGACGAACGTGCCGACGCCGGTCTCCGGGTCGAAGGTGCCCGACGAACCGTCACAGCTGGTTCGGGAGATGGTGCCGTTTTCGTTCCGGGCCTCTTCCCACTCGCATCCGTTGGGATCGGCTCCCCAACGGCGACCGCTGGCCCGGTCCTCCTTGGCCCATCCACCGTCGGAACAGCGCCGCGTCGAGATACCCGTGTCGAAGTCCTCGGACATGTTGCAGGTCATGCCGTTGGGCATGGTCTCGATCCGGGTGCCGCTGACCGGGTCGAAGGTCTCGGTGTGGCCGTCGGACGAGATGGTCGTGATGGTGCCGTCGTCGTTGAAGACCTGGCGGAAGGACCGTGTGCGTCCCTGACGGTCGGTGTGCGACATCTCACCGGTCTCGGGATTGATCGTGGTCAGCGTGCCGTCGGGGTTGGTGAGGGTGCAGCTGCCGTCCTCGTTGAGGACCACGTTCGACGGACAACCCATCTGGCCCGGTCCGCCATCCGGTCCACCTGGGCCAGACCGCATGTCGAAGTCGCGGACCTGGCCATCGGGCGACGTGATGGTGCCCTGGCCGCTGGCCATATCGACCTCGATGATGTTGCCACCGGGGTCCGTAAACGTGCAGATGCCATCGACGACGGTGCCCTCCGGTGGGCAGCCACCGGGTCCCTGCGGCCCACCGGATCCGTTGTTCGAACCCATCCTGAACGGCTCGACGGAGCCGTTCTGGAGCGTGATCGTGCCCTCACCGGTCTCCATGTCGAACGAGATCGTGTTGCCGCCGGGATCCTCGAACGTGCAGGTTCCGGCCTCCTCGTCGACCGTGCCCTCGGGCGGACAGCCACCGGGGCCACCACCCGGGCCTCCCGGGCCACCGCCATCCATGCGGAACTCCTCGACTCGGCCATCCGGCAACGTGATGCTGCCCTCACCGGTCTCCATGTTCACCGTGATCGTGTTGCCGCCGGGGTCGGTGAACGTGCAGGTGTTGGCCTCGTCGTCGACGGTGCCATCGGGCGGGCAGCCGAAGCCGCCGGGTCCACCCGGGCCTCCCCCACCCATGGGGATCTCGTTGCCCTCCGGGTCGAACATCCGGAGGTGGCCCGTCTCCATGTTCATCTCGACCCGGTTGCCCGCCGGGTCCAACATCGAGCAGATGTCGCCATCGAGGTCGGCGTCCGGCGGACACGCCTGGGGCCCGCCCATGAAGCCGCCGGGTCCACCCGGACCGCCCTGTGGTCCCTGCATCCGGAAATCCTCGATGCGGCCGTCGGCATGCGTGACCGTGCCGGCACCGGTCGCCAGGTCGAACACGATCGCGTTGCCACCCGGGTCGGTGAACGAACAGGTGTTGGCCTCCTCGTCGACCGTGCCATCAGGCGGGCAGCCCTGGGGCATTCCGCCACCGGGACCACCGCCGGGACCACCCATCTCGTTCATGTTGAAGGGGTCGACCCGACCGTCGGGGTACGTGATGGTGCCCTCCATCGTGTCGAGGCTGAAGGAGATGGTGTTGCCGCCGGGATCGGTGAACGAGCACGTGTTGGCCTCCTCGTCGTGGAGGCCGTTGGGGGGGCAACCCTGGGGCATTCCGCCACCGGGGCCGCCGCCCATGTCCATCCGCATCTCCTCGATGGA
>Ga0209554_1000546_pt1 | contig 31485 bp, 27 predicted proteins | sample MarorgKNORR_S2LV_5_FD_188221 | JGI IMG/M metagenome (GOLD analysis project Ga0209554, IMG submission 188221) | Marine microbial communities from the Southern Atlantic Ocean, analyzing organic carbon cycling - Bottom_A/KNORR_S2/LV (SPAdes) (version 2) | ecosystem: Environmental > Aquatic > Marine... | reverse complement strand
AGCATCACTGTGTCCGGTGGGACTAATTTCGACTCCGATGCCGATGGCGACGGCTATACTCCTGGATTCACGGCTGCCCTGGGAGTGATGTCGCTGCTCGGTGCGGCGATAGCGATACGCAGGCGAAGGCTTTGAGACATGACCCGCCCCCCGATGGGATGATGCGGGCGGCCGAGGTCTGGGGTGAGCGTTGGTCGGCTTGTGAGTCATCCTTATCGCGGCGCTACATGGAAACTGTGGTTGCTAAACAAAGTCTGGTGATATTGGCCGCTGACCGTTATACCATGGCCGGTCTGTCTGAATTACTCGAGGAGGTTTCTGACCAAGTCGTCGCCCTGAAGACCCATGTCGACCTGGTCGAAGATTGGTCGGCCTCAACCTGGGCTGAATTTATCGGTCGGGCAGCAGCGGCAAATATGCTGATATTTGAAGATCGCAAACACGGTGATATCGGAAAAATCGCCCGTGATCAGATGGGAGGGATCTATGATTCTCGTAACTGGGCTGACTTGATGACCGCCCACATGATTTCAGGCCCTTCGGTGCTCGATGGCATGGCCGAAGCGTGGAAATCGGTTGGCCGCGAAGGTGGAGTCCTGCTATTGGCACAGATGAGTAGTGCTGGAAACCTATTGGAGATTCCCGGATATTCGGCCGCGGTGGTGGCGGTGGGCCAGCAGCACCCCGCCTGTTTCGGCTTCATCGGTAACGGTTCTCGCCCCGATGAATTGGTGCAACTTCGCCGGCTGGTCGGAGAGGGAAGGATGATCTGGACTCCGGGGGTGAATATTTCCCGGGGTGATGGAGAATTAGGGCAACGCTATGGTTGCCCACGAGAAGCGATTCTTGCCGGGTCAGATGGGATAATTGTCGGGAGTGGAATCCATCGCGCTGATTCGCCGAGCGACGCAGCCAAAGCCTATGCTGAGAGGTCCTGGCAAGCATTGCTTGAGAGGGGGGGATGAGGTGTCGGCGGCCGCGTGGGCCTTCGTCGCCATCGGTTGTATTGGCCTAGTTTGGGTGGTGTTATGGCAATTCAAGAAATGGAGCGAATTGGATGAACGCCTGGCTCGTGCCGACCCAACCCTTCTCGATGATGCGGCATTGAGTTCGGAAGAAGCGATTCAAGCCCCGGCGGGAAGTGTGATTCTACCCTATACCCTAGCGGTCGATATTCCGCTGCAAACTCCTCTCGCAGTCGCTTCAGCAACACAACAACCACAACCGCACCCACAACAGATTACCACGCCGGTCGTCCACCAGCAAACGACTCAGCAACCACTCCCGGACGTTGCCCCGGAGTTAACCTCAGAATCTATGCTAGTAGCTCCGATTACAGATGAGGAACTTAACTGAAATTTACAATATCGATGTACATCAGATGCTCGGCCGTGCCGAGGCCTAGGGCGATGAGGATGAGAAACAATAATCCAATGATTTTCCGGCCTTTCTGGCGGCTTTTTTTTGCCGTTGCGCCACCGGCCACATCGTCGGATAGGTGCAAAGGCAACGGAAGGGGGAAGGGCGCGGGTAGCCCATCATCTTCCTCGATTTTCTCAATCATTATCTCATCGGGGTATAATTGGTCAAGGTCGGCTAGACCGGGGGCTTCTGGAACAGGGCCTATAACATCCTCCCAAATCTCATCGATCATGCTCTTGGTAACTGGTTTCTCAACCCAGGAAACTGCACCGGCAGAGTGGGTGGCATCGATGGCCAGTTGGCGCTGGCGGCGCGGTGCGGTGAAGAGAATCCGTGAATCGCCGCCGTGCTCCCGCATCTCTAGAGCAGCCAGATGGCCGTCGAGGCTGGGGATGTCCAGTGACATCACCACTAGTTCGGGGTCATTGCGGATGTATTCGTCAACCGCCTGATCACCATCACTGCATTCGATGACATGGAATTGGCGGTGGCGGAAGATTTCACTCATCCGCATCATCGCCATCTGGTTATTATCGACGATGAGAACTGTTGGTGAAGAATCGGGGTCGGCGTCGGAGATGAAACTCATAGCCCTCACCCCCTCGTGGTATCTCCTGCTCTTGAAGGATATGGATTATTCCGGCAGGCTTGATTTACTTTTGATTACTCTTCTTCGCCATCATTGACGATTTCTTCGGCTGGCCCGTCGCGCGGGTTGGTGAATGCCTGTTGGATCTTCTCGGCCTCGTCAATTTTCGCCTCCATTTCTTTCTTAGCTTGGGGAGCCCTTACGAATTGCATCTGCAGTTCGGCGATGATTGAGCTGAGTAATTTATCTTCATTATCATCCAGATTCCCCTCGGTCTTCTCTTTCAGCATCTGGATCATGTCGATTCCGGATTTTGCCTCGGCCATATTCCATTGCCGATTACCCTCATGGTCAGGCATCATCCCCATGTGCACTAACGTGGTGCGCTGAAACATGTGGACCACGGCGAAGAATTGCGATGACCTTTCATCGTTGAAAATATCCTCGGACATGATAAGCGCCACCGACAGGTCATTGATGAGTTGAACGGTTGCACTAATTTGTCCAATCTATGCAAACAATTGGTCGAGAAGCCAGTTCGGCGCAAATTGAATTAAATCATCATAGCCCTGCCCGATGCCGGCCATCACGATTGGTCGTCCGGTGGCATGGGCGATGGAAAGGGCGGCTCCACCCTTGGCATCGGTATCGAGTTTAGTCAATACCGCGCCATCAAAATCTAGTATTCGCTGAAATTCCACCGCCTGGTCGACAGCGTCGTTACCGGCCAGTGCATCGCCGACGAATAGCACCAGATGGGGTTTGGTGACACGGTGAATCTTTTCTAATTCTGCCATTAGATTGGTTTTATTCTGCATTCTCCCGGCAGTGTCGATCAGTACCACATGGGCGCCTCGGGCTCGACCGCTCTCGACCGCGTCTCGGGCGATGGCAGCCGAATCGCCGCCGCGCTGACTTGAGATGCACCTGATTCCAAGTTTTTCACAATGTGATTCTAGTTGTTCGATGGCGCCGGCGCGGAAGGTGTCGGCGGCGGCGGCAACTACCGTATGCCCCTGTTGTTTCATACGGTGGGCAATCTTGGCGACGGTGGTGGTCTTACCGGTGCCATTAACCCCTACCAACATGATGATGACCGGTGTGTCGCCTTTTTTCACCATCTCATCCACGGTCGCATTGAAATCCCAATAATCGGATTTTAGGAGGTTTTGCAGGGCTCGCTTGAGACTGGCCTCGAGCACCTTTTCAAGTTTCGCCCCCTTGCGCAGACGATTACCGAGTAGTTCCCGGCGTAGTGCCCTCATCACCGCGGTGGTGGCCAAGGTGGAGATGTCGGATTCCAGCAATAGCCATTCCAATTCCTCCAGGAGTTTATCGAAGGCCGCACCCTGCTTGATGACCTTGCCGCCGGATTCAACTACGCCTCCACCGAGGTCGATTTCGATGCTCTTGCCGAATTCGTCCTCAACTTGTGTGGTGCCGCTGGAACCGCGTGGTGCGGCCTCAACCTTGACCAATTGGCGCCCGGTGGTAGAGCGCATCATCACCAAGTCGACTCGTGATCCCTTTGGTCTGGTCGTGGAAGATGGTGGGTTTCTCGCATTGATTTTTTCCTGCCGTTTGGCCTCTTTCTCAATCCGCTTACGGTCTTTTTTCGATATTGTGATCGGCAGGGGAATAGAGTTGTCGTCATCATCGTCCCATTCATCCCAATCTTCTTCAACAGTCGAGGAAAACTCCGTGGTCGTGGCAACATCTTGCAGTGAAGCCACTTCTTCCGGGTCTGCGTCGCCTTCCAACTCATCCCAGTCGTCGGCATCGGTTTCCGGGACGGGGTGAGTTGCTTTGTCGTGAAGTTGTGCCGCCGCAGCCAAAGCCTTCTGGGCTTCAACAGAATTTTCTGATGCGACCAAGTCGGATTCGTCAGCCTCTTCCGCCACTTCACGAACCCGCTTACGAAATCGGTCGAACAGTCCCATCACCTCACCTTCAATCGTCAAGTGTCAGTTCGCCGCCAAAACCCCGGCGGCGTGGTGGTGTGGATTTTTTCTGCTGGTCGCCTTCCTCACCCCTGCCACCCCCATCAGTGGCTTCGATAACTTTATTCTCGGATTTGGGCAACGGCATGGCGCCGACTTCGCTGGCCGGTTCACCACCGCTAATCTTCTGCGCCGCGAGGTTGAATTCGGCGCTCATTTCAGTGATTTTCTCAGCAATCGTTTCTGCTTCGGAATTCAATTCGTTGATGATGATACCAAGGTCGGTGATTCGGGTACGGATGATTTCTGCGGCCTGTTCGGGTTTTTTCTCGGCGAAAATGCCGCTACCTATGTCGATTACCGCGGTAGTATCGGTATCGATTGAGGTTGGAAGGTGTACGCCTGAGCCGAACGGTATCATGACTCTGTTCTGTGTCTCCTCCGTTTGCGAGGATGCTACCGCAGTGGATATCCGAGACATTTCAACGAGGCTGGATTCGACGTCAGCAGCCTCGACTTGAACCATTTCCAAGCGTGAAATCTGGTCTTGTATCTGTTCGAGCCGCTGGCGATTGATGTCTATCAATCGTGCCATATTCTGGATTTCTTGTTCGGACATGGGATTCTCCCCACTCTATTCGGTGAGTCGAGAAAAACCCTTTCGGGTGGTACTCACTCCTCCTCTTGCGTTGGAGATCCTCTGGTGGTGGATTTCTTGGGTAAGGGTTCCATGGTCGTCAATTGTTCGCGGAAGTGGCCGATTACCCGGGGTTCACTCGATTCGCGCGGGTCGATTTTGTCGCATGATTTGATTTCAATCTTGCGTCGCTTAGCCTTGTGGCGACTGCCTATTATAGAGTAGACGCGGTGCTCGGCATCGGCGATATCTGTGGCTACGAGATCCAAAGTGAACTGCTGTCGAACCTTACCCATCGGGACGATTCCTTTCACTCGGTATGCATCCATGGCGGCGGCGACCTGCCACTTACCCTTAAACGCGCCGTCGCGCAAGCGGTCTGACGGTGGTGCTGGCTTCCGCCCGTCATCGTGGCATCATTTCGGTAATCGGGCGAGAAGAAACTACTCAGTGGGAGACCGTTGGAGTGGCCGTGGGGGTCTAAGAGACGCGGCTAAAGGTGGATAATGTATCGCCCCTATATGCGCCGGTACAGGTTCCGAGAGCGTTTGAGCATCGCCCTGGTTGCATTGCTCCTCACCAATATGGTAGGTAGTATCGCCGCGGTTGAATTGTTTCCACCGGGTGATGAATTGAATGGTGATTTAAAGGGTGTCGGAGAAGAATATGTGTTGGTTCTAGACCACGCGTGGACCGCGGCCGAATGGTCGGCACTGTATTCTCGTGATCTCAGTCCGCTGAGACAATTGAGTTTTGACAGTCTTCTGGTGTGGAAGCCGAGTGCGGTTGGGCTCGTAGGGTGGTCGGATAGTCATTTGGCCACACCAGCACCGTGGAAGGCCAGCCTGGAGTCACAATTACCACTGGCTGACCAGTCACTCTTGGTCGTCGTTGAACCTCGCCTGCCGCACTCGGCCGGAAATAGATTGGTGGATGATTTGGGGCGGCTTGGATTACAACCTGGTGATTTACCCAACGACATGGGTGCTAGTGCCCTGCCACTTACGATTGATGTTGTATGGCCGGAGGTGGCAGGAAGTGTTCTGCTCGATGAGTTGTTGGCACTACCGGGGGTCTTTTGGGTCGAGCCGGTGTTAGAGGCGAGTTCAAGGAATGAGGTTTCGTCAGCAATATTGCAGGATGGGGAGGTTTTGACCCATCCGCTGTGGGAATTGGGGTTATCGGGCGAAGGGATCGTGGTGGGAATCGCTGATACCGGGTTGGACCGCGACCATTCTTGTTTCAGGAATGCCAGCATCGCTGGAGGAATCGGGGCTGAGGGAGATAATGTTTCTGCCACGCCGGGAAGCGGTCATCGTAAACTGTTACTACTCAATGAGACCTACGATGATTGGGATGATCCGGGTGAGGTTGATGGGCGTCATGGCAGTCATACCGCCGGCACTTTATCGTGTTATGATATCGATGAATTTCTCGCCGCAAGGAATGGTGATTGGGAAAATGCCACCCCGGGGATAATGACCGCAATGGCATATGATTCTCGGTTGGTGGTACAGGATCTGGTCGGCTCATCGGGATGGATGGAGCCACCGATGGACACATTGTTGTGGGAAAATGCCCGCCACGGAGGAATTATCCATTCCAATTCTTGGGGTGATGCTACCACGGCTTACACCCTTCGCTCACACAATCTCGATGCGTGGATGCGGGAGAATCCGTGGTCGTTGGTCTTCGTCGCCCCGGGAAATGACGGTGGCTTGGTGTTAGAGCCCGCCAACGCTCGCTCCGTGGTCTCGGTCGGTGCTGGTGCCAGAGATGATTCCACCGCCATATATTCTCAATCCAGCCATGGTCGGCTTGAAGATGGTCGGCGCGGAATATTGATTGTCGCTCCGGGAATTGGTGTCATCTCGGCGCAAAGCGACGGGGTGCACGATTCTGCCAATGGTGGCGCCCGCACCAGTACCGGTACCTCGATGGCGACGCCGATGGCGGCGTCGACCACAGCCTTGATTCAGCAGATGGTTGAAGATGGTTGGATTTCACGCCCCGGAGATAATCGCTCAATCGTCAATAGCAGTGAATTTATTCCTGGTTGGTCATCTTATACTGGGGTCGGAAATTTTTCTCTCGGGGTTGGTTTCACCCCCTCCAACAATTTACTACGAGCCCTGCTGACCTTATCGGCCGAACCATTGGTCGGTGGCCACCACAAGGGTTTGGATCTGGGTTATGCGCCGGATGAGATGCAGGGGTGGGGGCGCCCCAACCTCAGTCGCCTACTCGATGCAGATTCGGTCAATTCATCTTTGGGAGGTGATTTTCCTGCCACTGGATGGATTGTGCCGGCGGAAAATATCTGGATATGGGATGGTTTGGCCGGAGATGATGATTGGGTTTTGGCTCTAACTGAGCGCATCGATTCACCGAAGATCGGAGGACCATTGGCAAAATTATCCTACAGTGAATGGAATGGTGATAGTTTGGTCGGCCCGTTCCTGTCCAGCGGAGAAGAGGTCTCGTGGCAATTGGAAAGGGTCACTGGTGAAGATTTGGATATTCGCCTTTCATGGTCGCCCAAGCCGGCGCCAGGGCCGGTTGATGATCTGCAATTGGTGGTGGAGATGGATGATGGTAGATTTGTCGTCGGCGATTTTTTCAATGATAGTGGTTATAGTGATATCTTCGTCGAAGATGCTTTTCTCGATTCTCTGACCAGCAACAATGAGTCAACCGTAGGGATTAGGATTCCTGCCTACTTACTCGGTGACTCGCTTTGGGTTAAGGTGAAGGTCAGAGCGCGAAATATCACCATCGGAAATTCCACAGGAGGGTTGGGTATAGATGGAGACCGGATCGGATTTGCCTTGGCCGCCAGAGGGTTGGTGAGAGAATCAGTTGATGGAGACGGGGATGGGGTTGCTGATTTCCTTGAATCGTGCCCAAACACCAACCTCGGCGAGGTGGTTGATGAGCAAGGATGTTCGCCTTCTCAACTTGATGGGGACGGGGACGGGGTTAGTGATGCTGATGATCTGTGCATTGGATTTGATGATTTGATCGACTCCGACATGGATGGAATTCCCGATGATTGTGATTCTATCATCGATAGTGATGGTGATGCGGTGGCAGACAGTATCGACCAATGTCCGACCACCCCTGTGGGTGATGTGGTCGATGCGGTCGGATGCTGGCCCTACTCGCCGGTGGCATTCCTCGCACTCTCCCCTAGTACGGGTACCTATACTGATATTCTCCCACTCGATTTCATCTTGACCGATGATGACAGAAATATGACTGTGGTGAGTGTTTACCTTCGCTCCGCTGATGGTTTGAAAGAAATCCAAGTTTGGGAAAAACGTGATGATGGTGGGGGTGAATTGCATTCCACCAATTTGGACCTCTGGGGTTTTTGGGCATTTTTCACCCCCGCAGACGCTGACGATGGTGGAAATGTGTCCGGCTCTGAAGTTCTGGTCTCGGTCACTGTAGTTTGGTTGGTGGTCGAATTGGATATGGATGGTGAGGAGATTGCCAATACAACTTTCCTCACCACAGATATCATCTTGGGATTTGGTGGTTTTGGCGCCGAGGATGAGAGTGGTTCGCTTGGAACTGATGATTTCTCCTCTCGGGGGAATATCACATGGCCGTTGTTTGCCCTTTCTATCCTATTCATTACCTACGCGATTGCGGCTATTTCAGTACGTCGAGGTGGTGGTCGTGGAATTAGTGGGGATGGCTTACTAGGACCCTATTGTGAGGCTGAATGATGTTGCGTTTTTCTGCCCCAGCCTCACCATCACATTCAAGCATAGAAGTTGTATGGCTCACTCTGCGCGAGAGCGTTTGAAGAGGGATGAAAATGGGCGAGAGATTGTATATAGGAATTGATTTGGGGACTTTCCAATCTACCATCGCATCGAGTGCTGGTGGGTTGGATACTATGGAAACCGTCGTTGGAAAACCAAAGGACCCGGTGGCCCGAAATTTCCTCGGTAGAGACGTTCTGTTCGGTGCTGATGCGTTGAAGAATAAATTGGCCTGTAATCTATTCCGCCCGATGGCCGCTGGTGTGGCTCAAGATGATGAGGCGAATCTAGCCGCGGCGAAGGCTTTCGTCACCCACCTCATCGACACCGTCGACCCGGAGGAGTACGACGAGGTGTTTGGGGTAATCTGTAGTCCCTCACATATCAGTTTCACCGACAAATCCAACCTGGTCGCCACACTACGTGGTCAGGTAAATGCGATAATGGTGGTTTCCGAGCCTTTTGCGGTCGCCTTTGGCTTGGACGAGATCGGTGGCAGTATTGTCGTCGACATCGGCGCCGGTACCACAGACATCGCCCGTATCTACGGAACTTTCCCCTCCGAGGATGATGAGGACACCCTCAGTCATGCTGGTGATTGGATCGATGAGCAACTGATGGAACTCATCGAGAAGAAGTATACCGGGGCTCAGTTGACCAAGGATATGACCCGTGGTTGGAAGGAACAGTATTCCTATGTTGGTGACGAAGACAGGGAATGCATGATTGAGTTGTCGGTCGGAGGTAAGAAGCAGGTCGTCGATATCGGCGACCTAGTGAGGGAATCATGCGAGTCCGCGATGCCATATATTGTCTCGGGAATCAAGGCTGTGATTGCTACTGCTGACCCGGAATATCAACCGATTCTACGCAATAATATCATCCTCAGTGGCGGCGGCTCCCTGATCGATGGCATCGCCGGTCGAATCGCTGATGAATTATCCGACATTGGAGATGTCAATGTCTGGTGCTGTGAGGATCCTATCACCCAAGTCGCCACCGGCGCTCTGAAATTGGCTAAAATCATGCCTGATGAGCAGTATACCTCGATTAATTGAGGTTTTTCGACCACTTTGATCAGGTCGACAACTGGGTGGATTGTGACCGCTGTACGGTAAAAGTTCAAGAATGGTATAAGGCCGATGCGTAGTGATAGCATGACGCTTGGCACCGCTGCGACCCCGGGAGATGGTGATGATTCCATCGGTGGGAATGACCGTTCGGCCCTCGAGGGGATGTTGAAGTCGTATAGCTCAGAGCAACTCGTCGACGAGGTTTTGGTGGCGTGGGATGAGTTGTCAGCACGCAATGATGACCTAGTTTCAACCAAACAGCGGTTGCGGATTCTCGAGTTAGACCTGGCCGAGCGTGAAGATGGCGTCGCGCCCGAGGTAATGATGTTGCAAGAGGCCGAAGAAGGGATGCGTGAGCGTGATGCTAGAATTGTCCATGTCGAACGGATGCTCGATGATGCTCGTAAAGAAATCGAAGATGCGGCAGCCTCGGCAAGTATCGAGGAAATGGAATCTCTTGAGGTTGAAAATCGCCAACTCAGAAATCTCACCGAAGACCAGAATAGTGTAATCTCCGAAATGGAGGGTAAGGTTGATCAATTGGTTGAGGCTTTAGATAGGGCTGCTCAGGCTGGCTTGACCAGCGTGACCGCTGACGAAGTTCGCGCCTTGAAAGCACAACTAGACCAGCGGTCAGGGGAGTTGGATGCCGAAACTGCGGCAAATGCCGCGCTCGAGGATGAACGGCAGAAATTGCGAGATATTTCCGACCGCCTACGTAGCCTGCTAGACCAGCGTGACAAGCGCATGGGGGAATTGGAGGAGCAGTTGGAGCGGGTGCTACAAGGTCCTCGTAGTGTCAGCGCCGAACACGATTACCTGGTCGAACAGATAGAGGAATTGAAGCGTCGATTACTCGAAAGAAACCGCGAATATGAAGCTCTACGCAGGCGTGAGCGGCGACTCCATAATGATGTCTTTGAGCGCGACGAGCGGGTCAGTCAGATGCAATTGACAATGACTGACCTTGAAGCCGCACTGCAAGACCGCACCTCGGAGTTGCGTGAATTGGAAAAGCAGTTTGAGCAGTCGGCTTATGAGTTGGATGCAGCCCATCGTAGTGAGCGCACCCGAGAGGTTGTCGGCCGGGTATTTGCAGATTCACTGGAGTTGTCGCGAGACCATGAGAAGCGCACGGAAATGCGCGCTGAATATGCTGCTGCACCGGATGTTGAGCGGAAAATCACCACCCCATCACTGGATGATATGACCGCCTTGGCCAGTGGAGAAGAAATCGAGTTGGAGGTTGAGGAAACTGAAATTGATACCTCGGATGCCATCGATGTAGGTGATAGTCGTCCACACTCACCTGGTGGTCATGCCGACCCCGGTGTTTACGATGATGATTGAGTCATCGTCATAATCAGGTCACTGAGTTTGTCTCTCAGGTCGGCTAGGTCATGGTAATTCTCTGTTAGTGTACCGGTGACAATCCAGTTCGCTCCGGCCTCCACCGCCGCGTGCGCCGCCTCGCCATCTGAGATTCCCCCCCCGACAAAGATGGTAAGGCCACTGACCGCAGCCGCGCTGGCAATTAATTCCGGAGAAACCGGGACATCGGCACCGCTTCCGGCTTCGAGATAAAATAATTTGAAACCGAACATCGCCGCGCAGTGTGCCCATCCCATAACCCCTTCAATGTCGCTTGCTTGAATGAGGGTGGCCTTTCCCACCTGCCCGACCTCACCCCCTGGTGCACAGACCAGATAGCCAGTAGGAAGAGTTTCGATGGCAAATTCTGCAATCCGGGTGGCGCCTCGATGTTGCTCGCCGACCAGAAATTCGCGGCTCTCACTATTCATCAGCATCATGAAGGTTATCGCATCAGCGTCAGGAGATAATGCATGTGCCCCACATGGAAATAGAATCACTGGAATATTCCAATCAATTCCGCTCTCCGCATTTGCATCCTGGCTCTCGGCCCATATTCGCAACTCGAGTGCTTCTTGAATCGCCTGAACGGTTGCGTGAACCTGCTCATCGGGGGTCTTGGTCGAACCGCCGACCATGATCAGTTTACTTCCAGCATCGATTGTGGTTAAGGCACGATTAGCCGCGACTTCAGGAGATTGGTTGGCAGGGTCAATCAGGGTGGCGTGACGCGGGCTAAGGGTTCTGGTGGTAATGTAATCAATTACCGTCGAATGATTTTGTGGTCGCATTTGCCTTCACCCTGTGCTCCATCATGCGGTTTATCAAGGAATAGGATAGGGTTTTCATTATTGTTTCAGAAACTTTATTGCTTTCTCGATGCCGTGGGTTATCGCTGTATCGATGGAAATTTCTTGGTGGTCATCACCTCGGTTAGCCGATATGATTTCAAGCCATCCATTGGGATGTCGTGGCTCGCATGATATACCTCTCATCCAACATTCAATCGTCCCATCGGCTCTTGGGAAAGCCAACCTTTCGCCATCCCAGCCAAGATGCGCCCACTCCGGAGGAATCCTCTTTGGGCTTGCAACTGCCCCACTCCATTGGATCAGGTCGGTACGGATTTTTCTCCCCAGAACATTTCTTCCACCCACTTCCCCACTGATTCCACCCAACCCTGGCAGTAATTCACTGAATGGTTGATCACCGAGACAATCGTAGAAATAATTGGCTGAAATAAACTGCAGATTGCCTTGACCGGCACCTTTGACTTCGATGGTCTTGGTTTCATGGTCTTCTTCCCAACCGAGGATTCGGGTCTTCACACGAATGTCAACGCCAGCTTCACCAACCCTTTGACAGAGGAATTTCTCAAGCCATTCCAGGCGCATTCCCCACCCACCGGGATGATTTTGTAATTGCAGTTGGGCCGGTGGATTCAATTCATTTATCCACTCGATGGTCGATTGTTGGTGCGCATAACCGCTTCCACTTACTGGATTACCGATCTCTTGGCGGGCATCGATGAGAATTACCATTTCTCCAGCAGTTGCAAGGATCAACGCACAGGATAAGCCTTCCAAACCAGCCCCAGCAACCAGATGTGATCGTTGCATTGTCAATTCCGCCTCATTCAGCAATACTCCATCATCTTGATTGCTTGGTGGAAGTTGGTTCTATTGATAATGCGAATACCGGGCAGGCAGGAATACAATAATCACAGTGAGTGCATTTTTTCTCGTCGACAATTGCCAATCTGTCGATCAAGGTAAGAGCATCTACTGGGCACATGGCGATACAGGCCGCACATCCGAAACACCGATCATCATCGACTAGAAAGATATGACCCTCCCTGCGTGCCATGTTTATCCGAAGAGGTCGGATATTGAATGTTTATCGATGTGCAGGAGAAATTGGAATCAACTGAATATGGGGTGTTTTTGTTTCTATTGCAGGAAAAAAATTATTTTACGGGTATTAATTAGGATTTATTGGTTATTATCGAATTCAATTATTGCAGTGGAAATTATTTGTTTGTTATTCATAATTATTCGGATGATAGTGAATGACCCCTTTACTTCCACTGGAAACTTATTTTATTGATTAAAAATTATGATGATTGGTTTTTTTGATTAAAAATTAAAATGCCGATTGGGTATGAGCGAAAGTAGTCTATTTACTTTATTCAAAATAATGTGGATTTTCTTTTTATCTACCAAGAATTATTATCAACATATTTTCTCCAACGGAAACTAAGGGGGCACCTATCATAATCACCAATCAACACTTGCAAAGGTTCATCCAATGAACACGTATCGTTCATAACGATTAGAATGGTATTGTATTCCCCCGGCCAAACCTCTTCATATCCAGAAGAAGTGGTGAAAGAAGGTCTTCGTTTTCACTATCTTGGTGGTGGAAATGAGGTTGGTAATGTCGGTTGTATTCTCGAGGATGCAACCGGAACCAGACTTCTCTTGGATTATGGGCTGGCGCCCACCGATCCGCCGCGTTATCCCAAAGAAGCTCCAAAAGTAACCGACTGCATTATCACCCATTCACATATTGACCATATAGGCATGGCTCCCTGGCTTGCTTCTAATCATTCAACCAGACTACACGGTACAGCATTGACCGGAGAAATAGCTCGACCAATGTGGAATGATTGCTACAAAGTCAGCCAAATCGAAGGCTATCCATTATCATGGGATAAAAGAGATATTGATGAGGCGGTTGAACTCTGGCAGGGACATGGATTTGACGAGAAGATAACCTTCCATAATTGGAAATGGCGTCTACTTCCAGCAGGACACATCCCTGGTGCGGCGATGGTGAATATCGAGACTCCAACCCACAGAATTCTCTTCACCGGAGATTTTGATACCCGAGATAGTGAGTTGGTGAACGGCGCCAAACCGGTTGAATGTGATATTCTCTTCGTCGAAGGTACCTATGGTGGGAGAAACCACCCTCCCAAGAAACTAGAACAACAGCGATTCATCGACAGAGTCAGTGAAGTTGTGGCACGAGGTGGAACCTGTCTGGTGCCAGCCTTTGCCAATGGGCGAACCCAGGATGTGTTGATGCTCTTACACAAATCAGGATTGAATCTCAATACCCATATCGACGGGATGGGTAAATTTCTCGCCAAATTATATCTCGAACATCCAGATTATCTTCGTTCCAGTGATGAACTTGAATTGGCTTTGGCATGGGCAAAAAAAGTAAGCAGTAAATCCGACCGCAAAAAAGCCCTGGATGCTGACGTGATAATCACCACCTCCGGCATGCTCGATGGCGGCCCTTCGATATGGTACATGAACCGGCTTCGAGACAATCCGAAGAATGCTATATTGTTGACCGGCTATCAAGCCAGCGGTTCAGGGGGAAGAAAATTACTCGAAGAAGGAAGGTTGGTGATATATGGCACCGAGGTGGCAATCGATCTGGAAGTCGACCAATTCGCCTTCTCAACCCATTCGGGACACGACGAAATCATCACTTTTGCCCAGCAATGCCAGGCCAAACATGTCGTCGTCTACCACGCTGACCCCGACCGAGCACGCCCACCCCTGGCTGATGCTCTAAAGGCGCAAGGGCATACCGTCCATTGTCCTGTAAATGGCGAATCTTATACCATCATCGATTAATACCCACTGCGAGGAATAAATGAAATAGAAGATTCATCGACGACGGCGCATGGCTGCAAAGCGTCCTCGTGGTGGTAAATCACCCACAGGTAAGAAAAAGCGCCGTCGTAGAAAGTTGCGATTGACTCTGAAGAGCCGCAACATCAAAGACGCCGATTCCTATACCGATCAAGTCGGTTGGGAAACATCTCGTGTCCTCGAAGACGCAAATGCCGACACAGTTCACACCGCTCCGGAGTTTCTTCGTCATCAATGTTCACTTTGCGGTTCGGTAATGCAGGCGCCCAAGCCAAAGCGGGCGCGCTATACCATTACCTGTCCTAACTGTGAGCACGAAGACAGTTTCGAATAGAAACCGCCGATTTTTTCGGCGGCATCACTTTATTTCTCATAAGTATGAATAGGTTACAAGCGCTTATTTCATACAAATACATCTGCGGTTCAAAGTATGCTGGTCATTTCAAGCAGGCGTTTCAGGGCGGCGATCACCAATACCATCACCAACATTTTTCTCACCATGGTCTGTGAGGCGAAATAGGCGCCGAAACGAGAACCGATAAGTCCACCGATTAGTACCGCGGCGAGGAACCATGTCAAAGTACCAAACTCGAGGGATAACTGTCCTGATAATGCGCTTCCAGCCAGCCCTGCGGCGGAATTAACCCAGATGAATAAGGCTGCAGTGGCTGCGGCAGATTTCGGCGTCGCCCACTTTTTCAACAATATAATTGGGGAGAGGAAGATGCCGCCACCGACGCCGATTATCCCACTGAGAAAACCGATCACCCCACCAACCGGTGCCGCGACCTTCATCTTAGGAACGGTGATTTCTAATCCTGCATCATCACCTTCGGAAATCGAAAACAATCGCCATGCGGCCCAGACCAGAGTCAAAGATAGGAGAATATCGTATATTTCTCCACCGACATTCATGTAACCGCCTACAACCGCCAGCGGAATACTGGCGACGATGAACGGGATGGTCAGTTTTGGAATATGATGGCCGCCGCGCCGATAGTGGTAGAATGCCAGCGCCGCCACCAGGAGATTCAAACACCATGCCTGCTGTTTCAACCACGCTGCATCGCGGGTGGCGAAAGCCGTCAGAGAGAGGATGGCCAGATATCCAGAAGCACCACCATGGCCAACCGAGGAATAGAGTGCGGCGATGACCAACAGGGCGGCCAAAGTAAGGACAAACCACAACTCCATGGCCGCCCATCACCCCCTCATCCATGAAATCTCGCCTCGCACAATTTCAAACAAGAGAGTGATGTAGGTGGAACATGGGCGAGCAGACACCGTACTTCGTGAGCGTTGACGAAGCCCTGATAATCGCCGACCAAACCCCCTTGAATACTACCTCGGAGGTAGTGGGATTGGAGTTGGGTGATAATAGATTACTCGCCACCGACCTCATCTGTCCAATCGATGACCCACCATTCGACAACTCAGCCATGGATGGGTGGGCAGTACAGCACCAAGACACCATTCACGCCACCCCCGAAACCCCTGTGATGTTGGCGATAATCGGTACCTTGCCGGCGGGCGAAACCAGCACTACTGCCGCGGCCGTGGAGGCTGGCCAAGCGATGCGAATTATGACTGGAGCACCGATGCCAGAAGGAGCTGACTCTATTATTCAAGTCGAGCATACCACAGTTGACGAATCCTGCCAACAGGTAGAACTACACTACCCATCAAAGCCTAATTTCATCCGCCGACGAGGTGAAAATATCACCGCTGGCCAGATGGTCTTCCCGGCGGGAACCCTTCTCACCCCGGAGCGCCTGGGACTGTGCGCAACGATGGGATTCGGCGAACTGAAGGTACAGGGAAAACTAAAAATTGCTATTATCAGCACCGGCGACGAAATCATCCCGGTCGGCCAAGAACTGAAACCCGGTCAGATCTACGAATCAAATAGCCATGGCCTGGCTGCACTGGTGAAATGGTTGGGGCACACACCGACCATTCACCCTAATGTCGCCGACGACCTCAACTCCCTGCGGGCGGCCTTGGATGAGGCCTCCAGGTCCGCAGACATCATTATCACCAGCGGCGGGGTATCGATGGGAGAATTCGACTTTGTCCGAAAAATAATGGAGGATGAGGGGGACATCCACTTCTGGCGAGTTAAATTACGCCCCGGCTCACCACCATTATTCGGTACTTGGAAAGATATACCACTATGGGGATTACCTGGTAACCCAGTTTCCAGTCATGTGGTTTTTCGTATTCTTGTAGCACCATGGATCCGTAGTCAAACCAACGCCAACGGGCCACGCGAAGCCAAAGTCAGAGTAAGATTGGCCGACGCGGTGAAAGTTATGGCTGATGGCCTTACACTGCGTCGAATCAACCTTGAATTCACCCCCGAAGGACTAGTCGGGCGGGTCACCACCCACCAGGGTTCAAACAATCTCCATGGTCTGGCCACCGCAGGCGCCCTTACCCTTCTTTCTCCCGGCACCAGCGGGGAGGTTGGTGAGTGGATAGATGCCTTGCTGTTGTAGCGAACATGAGTTCAATAACGAGCGTGATGACCGATGCTGTGGCGGCGGAGATGAGTGGGAAGAAAAGCGTTGACGGCAACCGCCGAGAAGGCTGGATTACCGTGCGTGGTGCGCGTACCCACAACCTGAAAAATATCGATGTAGATCTGCCGCGAGGAAAATTTATTGTCATTTCCGGGGTGTCAGGCAGTGGCAAATCCAGCCTCGCCTTCGATACCCTTTACGCTGAGGGCCAGCGCCGCTACGTCGAGAGCCTGTCCACGTATGCAAGGCAATTCATCGGACAGATGAAAAAAGCCGATTGCGATGGAATCGAAGGTCTTTCTCCGGCCATCAGCATCGACCAGAAATCCGGTAGCCATAACCCCCGTTCAACCGTGGCCACCGTCACCGAAATCATGGATTATCTTCGTTTATTATGGGCGCGAATCGGCCAACCACATTGCCCCGAATGCGGTCGCGAAGTATCGGTTCGCACGGTGCAGGACATCGTCGACGACATCCTCTATCGATTCGAGGCCCACACCATCGCCATCTGGTCACCAGTAGTGCGCAACCGAAAGGGTACCCATGCTGACCTGTTCCGGAAATTAGTGGAATCCGGATGGTTGAACGGCAAGGTAAATGGCCGGGAAGCGGAGTTTGAGAATGTACCTGCATTGGATAAGAATCTCCGCCACGATATCGATGTCCGCCTCGACCGTCTACGCCTTGATATGAGTAACCGTCAGCGCCTGACCGAGGCGGTCGAACAGGCTCTCAGATTGGGTGGGGGTGCGGTGGCGATTGAAAGTCTGAAATCACCATACAAAACCGCTAAAATCAGCCAGGGCAGTGTGGCAAGAGAAAGCGAAGAAGGGCTGGTCGAAGCGTATTCCGAGACCTTTGCCTGCCCCCAACACGGCGCCTTCATGACCGAGATGAGCCCACGGATATTTTCCTTTAATTCTCCTCTTGGGGCATGTCCGAGCTGTCAAGGTTTAGGGGTGATGAGAACCTTTTCTCTCGAATTGATGTTAACACCGGAACGAAGCATCAGCGAGGGCTGCTTCAAACCATTCCAGTCATCCATCAACGCCGGTTGGTATCGCACTTTATTGGAGCAGACCGCACAATTCTATGACATTCCGACCGATACCCCGTTTTCTCAATTATCTGAAGATTCACAAGACATCATCCTCCATGGTTCGGGCTCGACCATCATCGATTTCACCTTCACCAGCAAGCGCGGTTCAACCTACAATATGCGCCGACCATGGGAGGGGGTGTTTGGTCGATTGGAGAAGACCTACACCGAAACCACCTCGGAGAAGAACCGTTCAAGATTGACCGCATACATGAACGATGAGCCGTGCACCGAATGCAAAGGGGCCAAACTCAATCCTGCCGCTCGTGGAGTGACGGTAGGCGGGGTTACTTTGCATGGTCTGAGTTTCTGCAGCATCCATGAGGCCCTGGCGGTGGTACGACTGTGGGCCGGCGATAAGTCTACGAAAAAACACTTGAACGGCTCCCTGAAAAAATCCTGCAAACCGTTGGATGAGCGTGCATTGTTCATCGGCCGTGAAGCCATCAAGGAAATCGAATCCCGCCTCAGTTTTATCGACCGCGTCGGCCTTGATTACCTCACCCTTGAGCGGCGGGCCAACACCCTATCTGGTGGTGAGAGCCAGAGGATAAGATTGGCGACCCAGATCGGCAGTCGCCTGACCGGGGTGATGTATGTTCTCGATGAGCCTTCAATCGGACTGCACCAGCGCGACAATGCCCGCCTGCTCGCCACCTTACGAGAATTGACCGATCTCGGTAATACCCTGATAGTCGTCGAGCACGACGAAGATACACTTCGTCAGGCGGATTGGATTGTCGACCTAGGTCCCAAGGCTGGACGAGACGGCGGAGAAATCGTTGCCAACGGTAGTTTGGATAAAATTCTCAAAGCCAAGAAAAGCATTACAGGGGCATATCTTTCAGGGCGGAAGCAGATTCCAATTCCAGAAAACCGCACCCCGCCAGAAAATGGCTGGCTGACGATAACCGGAGCCAAGGCCAATAATCTCGCTGATATCGAAGTCAGATTCCCCCTATCGTGTTTTGTCGCCATCACCGGCGTCTCTGGCTCGGGAAAATCCAGCCTAGTCACCGAAACCCTCGCCCCATTGCTGCAGAGACAACTGCACGGTGCCGATGTGGTGGTAGGAAAGTACACTTCTTGTGAGGGTATCGAATCGGTCGATAAGGTGATAGTGATCGACCAGAGCCCAATCGGGCGCACCCCGCGCTCGAACCCGGCGACCTACACCAAATGTTTCGATGACATTCGCAAATTATTTGCTGCCACCACCCTGGCCAAAGAGCGTGCCTATACCCCCGGACATTTCTCTTTCAACGTGCGTGGTGGTCGCTGTGAGGCCTGTTCTGGTGCCGGCCAACTGAAACTGGAGATGAATTTCCTGCCCAATGTGTGGATAACCTGCGACACCTGCAAGGGAAAGCGTTACACCAGAGAAACTCTGGAAGTTCTGTGGAAGGGTAAGAACATCCATGAAGTGCTGGAGATGTCGGTCGCTGAAGCGGTTGAATTCTTTTCTAACCACCGCCGATTATTTCGTATACTGGGGACTCTGGATGCGGTTGGATTGGGATACATCCACCTCGGCCAACCTGCCACAACACTTTCCGGCGGTGAGGCACAGCGGGTAAAACTGGCCAGCGAACTTGGACGACCTACCCATAAACACACACTTTACATCCTCGATGAGCCGACCACCGGATTATCATTTCCCGACATTCAGCAACTGATCACCGTGCTCCAGCAACTACGCGATAAAGGTCATACAGTGCTAGTTATCGAGCATCACCTGGATGTGGTCAAATCAGCTGATTGGGTGATTGATCTTGGCCCCGAAGGAGGCATCCGCGGTGGCGAGTTAATCGCCGCCGGAACCCCTGAAGAAGTGGCGAAAAACAAGCGATCCTATACTGGTCAATACCTCAAAACCTTCTTCGCTGGGGCGAAGGAAAAGTCTGCTTAATCAAGCGATGAATTGATGGGATGTCGTCGCGGGGTGATAATTGCCAACAGGGGTCGATGGTCGAATGGCAGCGCGGGTCCATACCATCGAAGTACTACCGAAAACCGGTAACGGGATGATCGATTCACGTGGTGAATCGATACTCCGGCAATTATTCGGTGACCACAACCTCATCATCACCGAGATCAGGAGTACCTTTGGCTATCTGGTGAAAGGCGACCTGAGACCGAGTGAGTTGTCCCGCGCCACCACCGAATTATTCAGCGACCCGATCATCGAAGATTGCCGAGCCAACTCAACCTTCACCAACTCCGGACACTTTCCCACTGAACCCGACCTGACAATCTTGATCGGCTTCAAACCAGGGGTGACCGATAACCGGGCGCAAGCTGCCTTAGATGGCTTACATACCCTTTTTCCCGACAAGGAAGGTCTAGCGGTAGCAACTACCACAGGGTATATGTTCTGGGGATTACCACAAGGCCTCGACATCGACTGGTTGAGCAAGCAATTACACAACCAGATGATTGAGAGGGTGTCGGTATCGTCGGAGGGAAATGCGAGTTTGGATTTTCCCGAACGCCCACCAACCGAATATCAACCACCGTCACCCATAGACCTTGAAATTACGGATGAAGAGTTGATCGAACTCTCACAAACCGGTTTACTGGCCCTCAATCTCAAGGAGATGAAGGCCATTCAAAGCTACTACCGCGACCCCGAGACTCAATTGATTCGCAAAAGCCATGGCATCATCCACGACGCCCCTACTGATGTCGAACTAGAGTGTCTGGCACAGACCTGGTCGGAACATTGTTCACACAAGATTTTCGCAGCAAAAATCCACCATATCGATAACCAGACCGGCGAGGACAGCACCATAGATTCATTGTTCAAGACCCACATCATGAAGCCGACCTTCGATATCAGGGAATCTGCAGATTGGCTATTGTCACTATTTCATGATAATTCCGGGGTCATCGAATGGAATGAGGATTGGAGTTTGTGTATGAAGGCAGAGACTCATAATTCCCCCAGCGCCCTCGACCCATTCGGTGGGGCGATAACCGGGATAGTAGGTGTCAACCGAGATATTTTGGGTACCGGGCTGGGCGCTAGACCGATCGCCAATACTGATATCTTCTGCTTCGGCCCACCCGATTATGATGGTGACCTGCCACCGGGATTATTCCACCCTTCCAGGGTATTTCGTGGCGTCCACGCCGGGGTGCGGGCTGGCGGAAACGAAAGCGGCATCCCGACTGTCAATGGGGCGATGATTTTCGACCACCGCTACATCGGTAAACCTCTGGTCTATTGCGGCACCGTCGGGATAATGCCTCGTCACCTGCCGGATGGGCGAGAGAGTCACATCAAGACTCCGAGCCCAGGCAACATCATCTACATGGTTGGCGGCAAGGTCGGCAGTGATGGCATTCATGGTGCCACCTTCTCAAGTCTTGAATTGACCGAGGAAAGCCCGAGCAGTGCGGTACAGATCGGCGACCCCATCACCCAGAAGAAAATGATTGACATGCTACTCGAGGCGCGCGATGCCGGCCTGATTCAGGTCATCACCGATAACGGCGCCGGGGGGCTATCATCCAGCGTTGGTGAGATGGCCGAACTGACCGGTGGGGCCGAACTTGACCTCTCCACCGTACCCCTCAAACAGCCGGGGCTATCGCCGTGGGAAATCCTCGTCTCCGAGTCACAAGAGAGGATGACTGTAGGCCTGAGGGAGGAGGACACCGCCGCCTTCGAGGCCATGGCCCAACTTCACGAGGTCGAGGCCACCAGGGTCGGAAAATTCACCGACGATGGAACCTTTCTAGTCAAATTCGGCGAGCAGGTCGTCGCCCACCTACCGATATCGTTCCTCTATGATGGCTGTCCACAATTACAACTCGAATCAGAGTGGTCACCCCCAGAACATAATCCCCTCATCACCCCCGATGTAGGTGCCATCGAGATGGGTGAGGTACTCGCCAGAATCATGGCGCGGCCAAATGTCGCCAGCAAGGAATGGTGGGTGCGGTCATATGACCACGAGGTCATCGCCCAGTCGGTCATCAAACCATTCTGTGGCGTCAATCACGATGCCCCCAGCGATGCCGCGGTGATCGCGCCGATAATCGGCGAAGTGCAGGGGGCGGTCATCTCCAACGGCATAGTGCCACGCTATTCTGACATCGACACCTATGCGATGGTTGCCGCCAGCATCGACGAAGCATTACGAAATGCGGTTTGTGTCGGGGTTGACCTCGAAAAGATATCCGGGCTCGACAATTTCTGCTGGTGTGACCCGATAGAGTCGGAGAAAACCCCCGATGGAAGATACAAATTGGCGCAATTGGTACGAGCCAACCGCGCCCTCGACGAGGTCTGCCGGGCCTATAGACTGCCCTGTATCAGTGGTAAGGATTCGATGAAGAACGATGCCATCATCGAGGGTGAGAAGATCAGCATCCCTCCGACCCTACTGTTCAGCCTGCTCGGCAATCATCACGATGTTCGCTACGCGGTATCTAGCGATTTCAAAACCGCCGGTGACCTGATTTATCAGCTCGGCGAGAGTCATCAGGAACTCGGCGCCAGTGAGTTGGCATTCATGTTCAGAGAAGAGGCGGAAGCCAACACCGATGTAGCCGATGTAGCCGATGCTACCAATGTGCCTACGGCCACAACAACCACCATGACTGCCACAACCCTCACAACCCCCACAACCTCCTGCGGAATCGGCGGGGCGGTGCCAGCAATCGATGCCGAGCGCAATATCGTGATGTACCGGGCACTCACTGCGGCCATGCGAGAAAGGTTGGTCGCCAGTGCCCACGATTGTTCCGACGGTGGCTTGGCGGTCTCTCTGGCCGAATGTTGTATCGGAATCGATGCCGGATGCGCTGTCGACATCAGCACAATCCTATCCAGTGATGCGGAACTAGACCATTGGGGAGCACTGTTCGGCGAGAGTCTGGGGAGGATTATCGTCAGCATAAGGCCCGAAAACCAAGCGGGGTTCGAGGCCGCAATGGCCGGTAATTCCACCACTTTACTCGGTACGGTGAATCACGACAACGAACACAACTTCACAATCACAGCAAATGGTGAGGCGGTTCTGTTATCCCGGGTAGAAGAACTGCGCAGTGCCTGGCAGGGAACTCTGGACGGAGGGCGACCGGAGTGATCGAAACCCCACAAGTAGCGGTGCTGACCGGCTTCGGCATCAATTGTGACTTGGAGACGATGGCGGTATTCGAGATGGCTGGGGCAAGGGCACATCGGGTGCACGTCAATCAACTCCTCAATGGAAGCGCCGACCTCGAGGATTACCACATATTGGCGGTACCCGGTGGATTCTCCTTCGGTGACCATCTCGGCAGTGGCCGAATACTCGGCAATCGCCTGCGCTTCGGACTACGTGAGCAGGTGCGCGCTTTCGTCAAGTCAGGCAGGCCGGTAATCGGTATCTGCAACGGCTTCCAGGTCCTGGTGAAGATGGGTCTTCTACCCGGTGATGATGAGGTCTCCTTGCAACAATCAGCATCGCTGACCCTCAACGACAGCGGTCATTATGAAGACCGCTGGGTGACGCTTGAGTTCAACCGCGACAGCCCATGTATCTGGACCAAAGGGCTGGAGAGAATGCGCACCCCGGTACGCCATGGAGAAGGTAAATTCGTCACCCCATCCCAGAAACTTCTCGATCAATGGCATAGCGCGGGACAATTGGTGTGTCGATATATCGACCCCGATGACCAATATCCATCGGCCGGTGATGAAGCCCTGCCATACCCACTATGCCCCAACGCCAGCATGCGCAATATCGCCGGGGTCTGCGACCCGAGCGGACTGGTTTACGGGATGATGCCCCACCCCGAGGCCAATCACTCGCAATGGTTGGGGGCGACGTGGACCCGGGAAGGCGGCCGAACAGACACCGATCAAACCAGTCCGACCAATGGTCACAGCGGCGACATCACCACGGCGGTGGCGGGCCAAGGAGAAGGAATGGCAATTTTTCGAAATGCCGTTGAATACGTCAGGAACAACCTATGAAGTGAGTATATGGGCGAACTCCAATACCCGCAACCCCCCACTCACCCCGAACGCCTCACCCACCCCGATCAATTACGGGCGCTGGCAATCCTCCTTATGGTGATGGTACACGCCGCGGCGACCTGGACGCCGAGAGATGTATCGATGACCAGTTTTATGGCCTTCATAATCTCAGGACTGGGGGGATTGGCGGCGCCATTATTCGTCACCATCGGTGGCTGGGGAATGGCGAGAAGCCGGTTGACCAAGCGCAAAATAATCATCCGTGGCGGATTCCTATTCGCCTGCCAGATATTGGTTAATCTGGCTGCACCACACCTGTTTGAGCCCTTCACCCCAGGGGTCCTCTCACTATTTGCCATCACCATTCTCTTCTCACCCTTGTGGTTGGCGGCAATCCGTGCGAAGTGGAAAAATGGTGCCCCGATCTGGCCGGTGATATTGACCATCATAGTCTTCTCACCATGGATATTTCCCGCGGCGATGGGACCCTCAAATTGGGACTTTCGGGTTCACACCCCGACCATCACCAGCGCGTTTCAACACCTTTTTACCACCGGAACATATCCACTGATTCCATGGTTGGCATTCGCAATGCTGGGGGCGATAATAGCCGACCAGACAACCGCCACGCGGGCGGAAAAACAACCCAATTCCACGTCTACCTCCGCCACCGAAAACCACTCCGGAGATCACACCACCACCCCATCAATCTGGTATCTCCTCATTACCGGAATCGCCTTCTTCTTCATGGCATTGGGTGCCGCCACCAGCCAAGATATTCCTCTGGCCTTACCCAATGGTAAGGCCGTGCTGACCTTCTTCCCAGCCAATACCCCATTCCTCATCTGTGCCTTTACCGGGGTCGGAATACTCTGGCAGGTGAGTAAGAATCTCCCACATTATCAGCCACTGAGCGACCTCGGCCAGCGGTCACTGACAGTATATGTGGTGCATTTCATCCCTTTCTCCTTCCTCTATCGCCTAGATGAGATTGGTGAATGGTCGACGATGACCTGCTCATTGGTGGTGTTGGCCTACACCCTGTTATGGATACCACTAGCACACCTCCATGCCAGACTCATTCCCACTTGGAGTTTGGAACATCTGCTGAGAAATCTGGTTGCCCAACCGATACGGAAACTTGAGAACCGATAACCTTCAGAACCGGTCGTATGGCGACCGAGTTACTGTACATGGAATCGATTGCCGCGTGCTACGACAGTGAATTTTCCGCCATCGTGACCGCGATTTCCGAGGATAATGTAGTCCTCGACCGTACTCTCTTCTACCCCTTGGGTGGTGGCCAGAATTGGGATGTTGGCCATCTCGAATCCGATATTGGAACAACTACCGTCACCGAAGTGAGAGGCCGGGGTGAGGTCAATCACTTCGTTGGAGTTGACCATGGGCTGACAATCGGCGACGAAGTGCACGGTACCATCGATTGGGGGAGGCGCTATGCCCACATGAGGATGCACACCGCACAACATTTGGTCAGCGGGGTGGTCTACGATATGTTTCACGGCACCAGGACTGTGGGCAACCAGATTCATGCCGACCGTAGCAGAATAGATTTCCACCCGATCAAATTCGATACAGAGATGCTCGAGCGGGTCTTCACCTCAGCCCAAGAGATTATCGACAGTGAATTACCGGTGACCTGTTCGACCATGACCAGGGATGAGGTCAATCGGATAATGCCACCCGAGCGCACCAATATGGATTTGTTACCAATTTCGGTCAAGCAATTGCGGGTCATCACCATCGGCGATGATTTCGACCTCTGCCCATGTGCGGGAACCCACGTCGCCAATCTAAGTGAGATTGGGGAGTTGGAATTATTGGGCAAGAAGAATAAAGGCAGTATGGTACAAAGAATAAGCTACACAATAAAGTGAATACCAAGGTGGAAATTAATAAATCACTGACTGCGGTTTTCATTTTATTATTGATCACTATTCAAGGTAGTATGATAGTAATGGTTGGAATAATCACACTTCTCCAAAATAAAGACAAACAAAGATTTACAGGAAGAGACCGAACTACTGAATATAATATTAATAATATTCAATAATTCGTTACTTAGTGATAATAAACAAATAATCGAGCACTAATGTTATCTCAAATATCCAACTCATCACCAACAGAATCCCCGGATTCACTCACCACCCCACCCCCCGGTTTGGATTCAACACAATCTTCCTTATCGGCGCTGGGCGAGACACCCTCTCCGAGCAATTCAGAAACCCCCTCAACCTCCCCATCCCAGGCTTTACGTTGCGCCTGACGGCGGGCAAATTCACGGTCCTCAATCTGTTCCCGCTCAATCTTCAGCGCCTTCCTACCCTTTTCAGCGGCGGCAACCCGGTCCGACAACTCCCGGTCCTCACCGGGCCTATCGCTGACATCTACCTTCTCTATTTCTTTACTCGGGATGGTTCTTGCTCCGGCTACGGAATCGGCCGCGGGGGGGATTTCTCGGTTGATTTCTCTCGCCTCCTCAGGGCTCGGCGCGGCGTCTTTCCACCGACTTCGGTTGGCAACATCATGTATCACCGATGTTTTGGATTTCTGCGCTTGGCGCTCAAACAGGTCGGCGACCTCCTCGGTGGTCGCCAAAGGAGCCACATCGGTGAATTCACCGGCCAAGACCTGATATCTTCGCAGGGCCGGCCCATGTACCGGGTCATGGTCCCAGCGATGTGGGTTTGCCAACATCTGCATCAACTCGACCGCCAATTGGTCGATCGGTGTGGTTGGGTTATCAGGCAGAGCATCACGAATTTCAGCATGGGTGGTGATACACCTACGGCAGCGGCCAGTACCGGCAATATCGGCTGCATCACAGAGTAGACAACAGGTTTGAAAGCCCATCTCCTTCATCGCTTTGCGCGGTATGCTCATGCTGGGACCCGACCCCTCCATCCCTTCACCCCCCATGAAGCGAGCGCTTGTCTGAACACCACGATGAGACCATTGAAAGGTGAGCACTACGGGGGATGGCCGTGCAGCCGCAACGAGACCCACGGGCAGCGATGCTCGAGCGTGACCCTTACACCCGGGTGAGCCACGTGCAAACCACCGCACGACCGGTCTTCCAGGGATTTTGGGAAATTCCTAACTACAAACAACCGATTGAGCACCATACCGGCCGGATCTGGCACTTCAGCGAGGAGGAGAAGCGTCACCTTTTCTTGGCCACCGCGGCGTTTACTCTAGCACTTGGATTGATGGTCACGCGCGGTATTTTCGGGCTGATAAACACCGGCTTCACCACCTGGTTCATCACCATCATGGTGATGATGCCAGTGATGCTTTTCGCGGTTGGCCCGGCGTTTTTACTCCACGAGATCGGCCATAAGGTGGTGGCCAAGAAATACGGCTGCTGGGCCGAGTTTCGCGCCGATCCGAGGGGATTGAAGATAGGGGTGGCAATCGCCGCGGTTCTTGGAGTGGTATTCATGGCACCCGGGGCGGTGATGGTGGCAGGGCTGGTCACCCGGCGGCAAAATGGCCACATCGCCATCGCCGGACCGATGGTCAATTTCGGGTTATTCCTGATCGGCATTCCCCTCGGGGCGATACTGATTGCCATGACCGGGGCGAACGGAGACATCACCAACCTCCTGATTGGTAATTCGCTCAATTATAAATTACTCATATGGTATATGATACAATACTGGCTGACCGCTAATCTGGTGTTGGGAATGTTCAACATGTTGCCCTTCGGGCCACTCGATGGTCTCAAGGTCAAGGCGTGGTCGGAAGTGGCTTTCTGGGCGATGCTGGGGGTATTTGCCATCCCCCTCCTCCTATGGTGGTTTGGCGGGGTGTGGAATCCGATGGACCTGGTCAGTTCCCTGGCCTCAAAGATATGAGTTGATCACCGGTTTCTCATCCAAATGGAAGAACGAGTAAGCCGCCCACCAAGTAACCATATCGAGGCTATTCACCAGATTATCCTTGCCGGTATTCTCTTCACCGTATGATTTCCCTTTGGTATCCATCCACTCTTCCATCTCTTCCAAGGTATCACAGACCTGATGATAGCACCAGTAGCCATCGACCAGCCCACCGAAGCCCATGGTCACTGTTCCGAGATTATCTTGGAAACTGGCATGGTCGCTGCGTGCCGTGGTATCTTCATAAATTATTAATTCCGGTCGACCTCGGTCAAGCCAATCCTCGACCTTCCAGGTATTCTCATCGTGCTCGGCTTGGCCGACTAAAATCTGTACCTGCGCCTCGACACCGATGGCATCGCTACCGATCCACATCGCCAACCGAACCATCTCTGGCTGATTCAGTTTGTCATAATCCTGGCTCGGGCCGATATAAACCCGCATCGGCCAGACCTCGTCATCCTTGGGATAGCCGGTATCATCGATGCTCAGGGACGGGTCACCGTGCGGGGCGCCACCACCACCGGGCCAATTGACTCCGGCCATATCGAGATTGATATAATTGGTAATCACCACCTGCGGATTATCCTCTTTGACATAATACTCGGTCCAGTAATCAGAGCCGCGCTTGCCCCCCTCTTCACCACTCCACAAGCAGAAAACCATCGTCCTACGAGTATCGAAATTCACCATCGCCTCGGCCACGGTCAACACCATGCTGGTGCCGGCGGTGTTGTCGTAAGCGCCGACCCTGGTGCCGTAGGTACGACTTCCCGTCAGATGCGGGTCGGCAATCGGCAGAGCGGTATTGGCTGGTGGGGCTACGTCGAAGTGTGCTCCGAACACCATCCACTCATCCTTGTATTCACTACCCCAGCGGTAGCCACAGATATTGTAGGCCTCGGGATTCTGCTTGCTGAAAATATCTGTGAATTGGAAGCGATGTGTCATCACCTCAAGTCCGAAACTCTCCATCTCAGAAATAAGCCATTGCGCTCCATCTTCGTAGGCAAGGTTGCCCTGCCCAGCCCAGCGGTCAAGATATCCTTGGGCACCGTCGGCTAAATCCAACACGTCGGTCGATTCATCGGTCAGCAGGTTGAGATAGTTGTAAGTGGTCATGCCATTCACCAACCCGGTGGCGAAACGCCCACCATTATCGGCGACAAATCCCCCACATTCCTCACACCAACCGCTGACGACGGGCCTGACAATATCGAGACGGATAATCCCGGCCGGACCGCCGGCTTTCGAGGCATTGGTCACTTGGTCAAGACTACTGTTTTCACTAGCCAGTCGTAAGATACCGTTGCCGTCGGCGTAATCGTGTCCGCCCATATCAATCCAAGTGCGCCACGATTCATTCAAATCGCGAATCGGCCACTCCTGGCGGCCATATTCACCGACCAGAACGACCGCGGTATCGGTTCGCGGCGGGGCCAGCACGGTAATCTGAATACTCTGTCCGGCCTTCAGGTCGACCACGGTGGAATTCTGCACATAGCCGCTTTCGTCATTGATAATCAGATAGGGGATGAAGGCCGCAAGGTCAGTTTTTGCCGCCAAGGTTACCCCTTGGAAGACTCCCCCGGTCCACACCGCGGGAGTCACCTGTAGTTGGTCCGATAATGGGCCGGCCTCAGAATCAGCTCCGAAACAACCGGCCAATGGTGCCAGCAGAAACAACCCCACCAATAGGAAACTGGTTGGTGCTGACCGCATGACCATTGGGTTGAGTGTCCACTTTTGAAGGTGAGCACTTACTGAGGCACGAAGTGGTGAAGGAAGTGCGAAGTACGGTAGAAGGCAATTCCCTCGAGGTAAGAACCCGAAGAAAGCATTAGAATTTAGAGGGATTTAACCGGGATTTTAACACGTTTTTCCCGGGAACATTGGTTCTGGACGCCTATGATTTCGAATCTTTGCTTGCAATCTCTATTCATAGAAAATGTTGGGGCAACTATTAATTGAGGGCACATTGCAGGAGAGGACATGAGATACCATGCAATAGCGATTATTCTCCTGATGATCGGTTCGATTCTTTCCGGGTGCATCGGTGACGATGCATCGACCGACGACGATGTAGATGACACGGCCGAGAACATCGATGGAACGATTAATGAGACAGTCAATCAGACGACGAATGATACCGCAGGCAATGAGACCACGGATGGCGGTAATGGCACCACGAACAACACAGTACAATACGTCGGATTCCTAGATAATACGACTGTGGCTGGATACCAGATGAACCCTGGTGGGAATTTCTCCAATTTGGGACTGATGGATACTCAGAGATGCACCGACATCAGTAATGGACTTGGGTTCATGAAAGATGGGTTCTGTATCTTAGATTATGGTATGATGTTCAATTTTACGGAGGCTGCTTGGGTCACATCCTTGGAAATCAACGAAACCGAGGGTTGTGTGGAGTTGTACGTGAACGATACCAGTGAAGGATGTCTACAGAATTTGGGTAACATTTCAATTTCTGGTCGAGTGATGTGGAAGGAGTATCTGGATCATAAGGAAGGACCCGATGGTCTCATTACGACGAGCCATTGTTTAGTTTACATCGAAAGTCCGGCTTTCGTCCCTTCTTCTCAATACAATCGGACACACAATTCATCATCGTCTGGAGTGAACTGGGATGAACTGTGGGCCGACCCTGCATATGTGCAGTGGGAGAATGAGAGGATGTCTGCATACAGCGTGGAAGAGGCAAATGCCCCAAGTTGGTGCACAACCCCTCAATTCGATGCGTTGTATTGGTTGACCTCCCCTGCAGACACCACTCCTGATCCTGAACCTGTACAGTATGTAGGATTCCTAGATAATTCAAGTGCCTATGGTTACCGGATGAATCAAGGTGAGAATTTCACAAGGATATTCATCCCGATTAACGAAGAGAATTGCACCACTACCGGATCGGCTGACTGGCTAGGGGTGTGGGATGAACCATTCTGTGTCCAGGATTATGGAGTCAATGAATTCGGTGCGAATTACTCGTATAACGAAACACTAGCTTGTCTGAGTGTCAGCAATGAAACAGGACACATAGGTTGTTGGGGGAATATGAGCATCTCTGGTCGAGTGATGTGGTATGGATGGGATGTCGATGTGTGTGCAGTCTTCATCAGTAGTGAACAGTTCACCCCCATGAACGGCTTCAATCTCACTGGAGTTCCAATGGACTGGGATCAACTCTGGGGGGATTCGGCCTATATGGCATGGGAAGCAGAGAGGATGGCCGCCTACAGTGCGGAGGTTGGTAATCAGCCGGGTTGGTGTCCTGACCCGATGTTGAACTTCTATTGGTGGGCATCTCAACCAGCTTCCTGACGCTGCGTTCAAACCATAGGTCCCAGCCCGCACCGGGAGTTGAACCCATGATGGGCCTGCAGGTGACCGAGAGTTTTATCCCCTAACAGGTGAGGTTAGTTATTGAGGATAATGGGAAAAAAGAACCCCCGCCCCAAGCCCCCAGCACGCTTTAGTTATCTGTGGTCGAA
>Ga0209554_1000545_pt1 | contig 31489 bp, 28 predicted proteins | sample MarorgKNORR_S2LV_5_FD_188221 | JGI IMG/M metagenome (GOLD analysis project Ga0209554, IMG submission 188221) | Marine microbial communities from the Southern Atlantic Ocean, analyzing organic carbon cycling - Bottom_A/KNORR_S2/LV (SPAdes) (version 2) | ecosystem: Environmental > Aquatic > Marine... | reverse complement strand
CTCTTCTTGGCATGTATCCCCCCTTCTGGAAACGTCCAGTCTCTAAGTTATTGACTGGTACCGTTTAAGGGGGTCAGGTCACCGTCACAAGCGAACAAATGTTCGGAAAACGTTGGTGGCGGCTATGTTAAATACCCCGGCCACAACCTCAAAGCGGCCGTGTCGCAAAGGATATCCACCTATAATCCGTGCCAACTTCAGAGTCCCGCCATCGGATAGACACGGCCCAGCACACAGGAGCCCCATATGCCTGAAGAGCCACGTTCGTTCACAGACGCCGATATTGACTCCATGCCCGTACTGGTCAGACGACGCATCGAGGCGATGGTCCTGGGACCGATGATCCGCGCCTTTCAGGACAAGTTCGGCGAGCAAGAAGCCAATAAGGTCGCCCAGCGGGTGATCGAAGAGATCGCACAGGACCAGGGTGCTGCGATGGCTAAAAAGGTGGGTGCGCAAGACCTCACGACATACATCGCCAGCAAAAGTGCGTGGACGGCAAACAACGCGCTTGAGACCGAGACCCTGATGATGGAGGAGAAGCGGTATGACTATAACGTGACACGATGCCGTTATGCCGAGATGTATCGGGAGCTGGACATGCAGGACCTTGGGTTCATCGTCTCATGCGGGCGCGATTTCAACTTCCCGGCCGGCTTCAACAAGAACATGAAGCTAACCCGCACCCAGACCATCATGCAGGGCGCGTCTCATTGCGATTTCCGATACGAGATGGTGGACGAGGATTAGATCCCGTAAAGCCTAAACAACCGGCGACTGCCCGCCGTCTATGTTGATAGCGGCGCCTGTCACGTAGCTCGCACGCTCACTGGCAAGAAACGCGATAACGTCACCCACCTCTTCCGACTCGCCGATACGGCCGAGCGGCACCATCCCACCGATGCGGTCGTTGAAGTCATCCTCCGTCAGTGACGGATTTGCCTCGCGTTGGGCCTCGAATATGCGCTGGGTCTGTCCGCTCTTGATCACGCCAACACACACCGTGTTCACAAGGATGCCGTCGGCTGCGTAGTCCCTGGACATCGCCTTTGTGAGCGAGATCCCGGCGGCCCGTGAGAGCGAAGTCGGCATCGTCCCGCCCGGGGTCGCTTTGCCGCCCCATGTCGTCAGATTAATGATGCGCCCGGCGCTGCTCTTCTTAAGGTGTGGAAGCGCCGCCCGGCAGCAGTAGATGGCGCCGTAAACCTTCAGCTGGATGTCGTACTTCCAGGTGTCGATCGCGATGTCCTCGAACTTCCCTGTGGCGGAAGTTCCGGCATTGTTCACAAGGATGTCGATGCCGCCCCATGTGCCGACCACGGTATCGACCATACGAACGACCTGCGCCTCATTCGTTACATCGGTAGAAATGCCGATCACGTCATCATTGTTCGTGGCGGCCTTGATCTCGGCGACGGCGGATTCAAGCCGCGTTTGGTCCCGTGCGGCGAGCGCCACTTTTGCGCCCTCCATCGCCATCCGCGTAGCCGCAGCCTTGCCGAGGCCATCGCTGCCGCCGGTGATGATGGCGACCTTGCCGGTGAGTCCGAGATCCATTGGTGCGGTTCCTCTCATGAAACTAACGGGCCTCCGCGCGATCGACTTGCGCGGAGGCCCATTCTGGGTCTTCCGTGTTGTCTTTGCTGGTCGCTCTAAACGCCTTTAAACGACCGGGGACGAACCGCCGTCCACGTTGATGGACGCGCCGGTAATGTAGCTGGCCCGCTCGGAGGCGAGGAAGCAGATCACGTCGCCCGCCTCTCGCGCCTCGCCGATGCGTCCGACCGGCACGTTGCCGCCCATCTTGTCGTAGAACGTGTCCAGCGTGAGGTTCGGGTCCTTCTCGTGAGCTGCCTCCCAGCGCCGCCGGTGCTGGCGACTCTTGAGGATGCCGACACAGATGGTGTTGATCAGGATGTTGTCGGCTGCGTAGTCCTTTGACATCGCCTTCGTCAGGGAGATGCCGGCAGCACGTGACAGAGAGGTCGGCAGCGAGCCGGCCCCGGAAGCCTTGCCGCCCGGAGTCGTGGTGTTGATGATTCGTCCACCGCCCCGCTGCTTCATGTGGGGGAGGGCGGCTCGTGAGCAGTGGATTGCTCCGTAAACCTTGATGCCGAGGTCCGTGTCCCAGGTTTCGTTGGACACGTTTTCGAACTTGCCGGCCGCAGAGGTGCCAGCGTTGTTCACGAGGATGTCTAGTCCGCCCCAGGTGCCGACGACGGTATCGACCATCTTCTGGACCTGCGCCTCGTCCGTGACATCTGCGGCGATGCCCATGATGTCGTTGTTTCCGGTCTCTTTTTTGATGTCCTCGGCCGCCGCATCAAGGTCTGCCTGTGTCCGGGCCACGATCGCAACCTTTGCGCCTTCAGAGGCCATCGATATCGCCGCCGCTTTGCCGATTCCGTCGCTGCCGCCAGTCACGATGGCGATTTTTCCGGTGAGTCCTAGATCCATATTCGTGGGCCTCCGTTGCAGTGTGTTGGGGAGCGATTGTCGGCCAATCGCAGCGTTAGGTAGGGATTAAATTCAAAGCTGGCCCCCGATTGAGGGGCAGCGGCATTATACGTCCGTCAGACAGGGGTGTTAGTGGGCGTCGTCGCCGAGCCGGTACGACTCGTCCAACAGATCGATCACGTACCGGACCTGAGCGCCCTCTCCCGCACGCGCCAGGGCCTGCTCCATCTGGATAACGCACCCAGGGTTTGCGGTGGCGACGACATCCGCGCCGGAAGTGGCGATGTGGCCGGCCTTGCGATCGCCTAGCCGCGTCGACATCTCCTGCTCGATCAGCGAGTAGGTGCCGGCGGAACCGCAGCAGACCAGCGACTCCTCCATCTCCACGAACTCCAGACCGGGAATGGCGTTCAAAAGCTCCCGCGGAGGCGCGGTGATCTGCTGAGCATGTCCAAGGTGGCATGAGTCCTGGTAGGTGACCTTGAGGTCGGTGCCATCTGTAGCCAGCGAGCCTGTTGGCGTCTCGAACCCCAGATCGCTCAGGAACTCGTGGATATCCTTCGTCCGCTCGGCAACCTCGGCAGCTTTATCGACGTACTCCGGGTCGTTGGCGAGCAGCTCGTCGTACTCCTTCATGGTCGAACCACATCCGGCGGCGGCCACGATGATGGCGTCCGTCTCGACCTCGAGGAAAGCGTCGATGTTCTTGCGGGCCATGTCACGTGCGGAGTCGCGCTCGCCTGAATGGGCGTTTAACGCCCCGCAGCAGCCCTGCGATTCGGGTACGTAAACCTCGACACCGTTGCGGGCCAGCACACGGGTCACCGCCTCCAGCGTGGGTGCGTGGGTGAGCCGCATGACGCAGCCACCTAGCAGGCCGACGCGTGCTCGAACCTCGCCTTGCGGCCGGATGATCTGGCCGGACGTGATGAAGAAATTGTCGCTGAGCTTCGGCAGATACTTCTCTAGCTTCCCGCCGGGAGCGAGACGCACAGCGCCTGTCTTCCGGGCGATCGTCTGCAACCCGGACTTCTGGTAGAACCTGAGCGCGCCGCCGATGCGGTTCAAGCGCTTCGTGTTTGGCAGCACGCCCTTGAACCCCAGGTTCCGGGCTTTTCGCTGCTTGAACCCCCGCTGGAACACGCTTTCCACGTTGGCGCGAGTCGCCTCCATGAGTCGCCCGTACGGCACGCCGGACGGGCATACGATCTCACAGGCACGGCACTGTAAGCACTTGTCCCAGTGCCCGACAATCGCTTCGGTGATTTCGGTGCGGCCTTCCTCGACCGCCTTCATCAGGGCGATGCGCCCGCGCGGGGACTCCGCCTCAAGCCCGGTTTCGAGGTAGGTCGGGCAGGCCTGCAGACAGAAGCCGCAGTGCACGCACTTGTACATGTCTTCCGGCGACGGGACGTCGGGGCCCCGAAAGTTGCTTGCGCGTGTTGTGGTGGGCCGAGGATCTGTGGTCACGCTAAATCCTCCCTGCGAAGCGGCCTGGGGACAGCGTCCCGTCAGGGTCGAACTGTTGCTTCATCCGTCGCATCACCTCAAGCGGCGCGCCGAGGTCGCCAAAAACGTCCAGATCACCTTTCAGCTCGGACGGACAACGCTCAATCATGCAGGCGCCATCTGCGCTAATCACGGCGTCCCGGGCTGATTGGACGACTTCTCCGGATACGTCGCCTCTGAAGTGCGCCTCAACAGTACCGAACCCTATCTGGGCCACGATGTGTATATCGTCAAAGCTATCTGATTTCGACAGGGTGCCCACCAGGTCGAAGGCCGCGGTCGGTTTGACCGTTGAGCGTATCGAAAGGATTGGAGCCGGACTCTGGTCGCCGACTAGCGACCATGCGGCTAACTGTAGATCATCGTCAAGCACCACGAAGCCATCGGCCATCGCTCCACCGAGTGTCGCCGTTGTGTCGTTCACCTGCCGTTCCACGGTGGCTGGCCCGGCCGCGAGTGCGATCAGCAGCATGACTGCGTGCTCTGATGCCTTGCCGGAGTTCTGCGCGGCAAGTTCTGAAGCCTTCGCAGCTGCGCGTTGACCGGCGACAAGTGTCACGGCCTCCGGCATGAATGCCCCGTTGGTGATCCGCATCCCGACAACAGCGGCTGATTCCGCAGAATCGAACCACGCAGCGACGGTACGCATGACCTCCGGAACGGGACCTATCTTGAAAGCGACTGTGGCGATAGCGCCCAGTGTCCCGAGTGCGCCGATGTGCAGCCGGGACATATCGTAGCCTGCCACGTTCTTGACGACGCTGCCGCCGCTCTTCGTCATCGTTCCATCGGCCTGAACGATCGACATGCCAATGACGAAGTCCCGGACTCCGCCATATCGCCCACGCAACGGCCCGACAGAGTTGGAGGCCAACGACCCTCCGATAGTCGCCTCCCCCGGCGACTGCACGTCAAACGGAAGCCGCTGGTTGTTCTTGCCAAGTTCCGCTTGCAGCGCGGCGATAGTTATGCCGGCCTCAGCGACCACCACGAGGTCCGGCGGTCGGTAATCGACAATCCGGTCAAGCCCGGTCAAATCCACGGCGACATCGTATCGGGCGATCGTGTTGCCGACGTGCATCCGGGTTCCGCCACCCCAGAGGACGGCCGATTGGCCATCTGAATGCACAGTTTTCAACACTGCCGACAGGTCGTCGACCGTGTCCGGCCGTTCGATCCGGGACGGCGTAATGCCGTCGAGTTCGTAGGATTCAATCAAGAGGGTATTACTTGGACCTGTAGCCGGGCGAATTGATCAATATCTACGCTGCGCCACTTCCACCGAGAGGGGGAATAGCGAAGGGCGGTGGGTAGTCGGACGGCGTCTTTGCGGCAAAATCATCGCCGATCCGACGCACCTCCGCCATCACGTCCGCGGACGCGTCCTCCGACCACGCATCGATTATGCCTTTGATATGGTCCTCGCGCCGCGCTCCGACGATAGCAGATGTAATCCCCGGGGACTCGCGAACCCACTGGAGGGACAGCCGCATTATCGAGTTACCGGACTTCTCGGCAAGTTCACCTAGAGCGTCTACGACATCGAACATCGCCTCGTTCCAGTAGCGATTGACCAGCGTTCCGCCGCGCGCCGCGTCCCGATCCCCGAACTTGGTATCGGCGTCCGGAACTTCGGATTTGCGATCGTGTTTGCCGGTTAGCATCCCGCTCGCCATCGGGCTATACGCGGTCGCCCCGACTCCCTGATCTACGCATAACTCAAGAACGTCCCGTGCCATGCCGGGTCTCAGGATGTTGTAGCCGGACTGGACGCAATCAAACCGTGCAAGGTGCTTTTTGTCGGAAGTCCACAACCCTTCCATCAGCAACCATGCCGGGAAGTTTGAGACCCCGATATATCGAACCTTGCCGGCGCGCCGGAGGTCGGTAAGGGTCTCCAGCGTTTCTTCAAGCGGGGTCGTCATGTCCGGTGCGTGGATCAGATACAGATCAATGTGATCTGTCTGCAAACGCTTGAGTGACGCGTCTACCGCATTCATCAGGTGGTATCGAGACGTGCCATAGTCGTTCGGTCCCGGACCTGTTGCTGTCCAGAACTTGGACGCCAGGACAACGTCGTTCCGTTTCTTGCGAGACGATAGGTACTCACCGATCACCGTCTCGGAGTTGCCGTTGGCGTACTGATCGGCTGTGTCGATGAAGTTAACGCCGAAATCGAGCGCCCGGTCCATGATCCCAAAGCTCGTCTCCGGCGTCGCGCCGAACGGATTTCCGAAGTTGTCGCTCCCGAGACACAGCTCTGAGACCTTCAACCCTGTGCGTCCGAGTTTCCTGTACTGCATTAACGTTCCTGACCTGCCGCTCTGACCTGCGTTGATAGGACCTGGTTAGTTCAGATCCACCCAGCGGTCCTCTCTGGATGATAGGAAAGCTGCGTCCACGATCTCCGCCGCCTTCATGCCGTCGTAGAAACTGGTCCGCACCGGCGTGCCGTGCAGGATGGCGTCGACGAACTGCCGGTAGGGTTGCGGGTACTCCGGTCCCGGCTCGACGTATTGGAGCGGGCCTGAAACGCCGTGGACGCCGAGGATCTCGGTGATGCCTTTGTTCTCCAGGCGACCCTCTGACCCCGAGATCTCTATGCGGGGATTGGTCCGCCCATCGGCGTCGCCGCCCTTGGACACGAAACTGGTGTGCACCACTGCGTATCCCCCGTTCACCCACTCAAGCAGATAGCCACCGGAGTCGGGGACATCCACCTCGACCTCTTCGCCATCGGGGAAGGACCTGTGCGGAACGGATGTTGTCAGTAGGGCGCAGACTCGCTTGATCTCGCCGCCAATCAGCCGGGCCATGTCGAACACGTGGATCAGCTCGTAGACCGGCCCGCCGCCGTCCTCGGCCTTGAAGCGCCAGGATGCGACCTCCGGCTTGTCCTCCACCGCCTGCGTCTGGCCCCACCAGATGTTGGCGTGGAACAGTTGGCCGATGTACCCGGCCTCCATGTGCTGCTTCATCCGGCCAACAGGTGTGCGGCCGCGCTGGTTGAAGTTGGTGGCGTGCACCACACCGGCAGCCTCGGCGGCGTCCAACATCTCTTTAGCGTCAGAGGCCACAAGCGCCAGAGGCTTCTCACACAGGACGTGCTTGCCGGCTGCTATGGCGTCAAGCGATATCTGCTTGTGCGAACCGGTGGGCGTAATGATCGCTACCGCGTTCAGGCCGTCCATCTTCAGCATGTCCCGGTAGTCGGTAAATCGGTGCTCGATGCCATAAGTCTCCGCAGCCTCGTTTAGCAACGTTTCATTGCGACGGCAGAATGCAACGATCTGTGCCTCAGGGATCTCCGAAAAAGAGTCCATATGCGTGCGCATAAAGCCGCCAGCGCCGATGATGCCGATTCGAACGGGAGCGGACTGTGACACAGGAAGACCTCAAGAATGGTATGGGGGCGGGCGGTCAGTTTAGCGAACTTGCGCAACGCGTAGGGGCGGCAGTATGCCCACGGCGTTGTCAGTCATCCCGAGCGTAGCCGAGGGGCCTTCACCGAATCGCGGACCAGCAAACTGGACATATCAACGGAAGAACCTTCGTCCTCCCTCACGCTTGAATTGTCTGGCCTCTCCCACCGGGAGAGGGGACGACGACAACGCAGCGCGCCCGCTAAATCACCATGTCCGCGGTCAGCCGCTGCATGATCGCGCCGTGCGGGAGGCCAGTTCGCTGCTCGTCTGTCGGGAAGATCTTGCCGGGGTTGAACATGCCGGCTGCGCCAAAGGCCGGCTTGAGCCGGGCCATCGCCTCGAGGTCCTCGTCGGTGAACACTAGCGGCAGGTAACCCTGCTTCTCCAGCCCGATGCCGTGCTCCCCGGACAGCGCGCCCCCGACTTCGACACACATCTCCAGGATTCGACCGCCCGCGATCAGCGCCTTTTCGACCTGCACCGAGTCTCGGGAATCGAACAAAATGCAGGGGTGTATATTGCCGTCGCCTGCGTGGAGCACGTTGGCTATCGGGATGTCCAACTCTTCCGAGAGGGCGTTGATCTTGGACATCGTCTCCGGGAGGCGAGTCGGCGGGATTACGCCGTCGATCAGGTAGTAGTTGGGGGCGAGTCGGCCAAGCGCGCCGAGCGCCTTCTTGCGTGACGCCCACAGCGTCTCCCGCTCCGCCTCGTCCTCCGCAGTGCGCCAGTCGGTCGTGCCGTGCTTTCGGCACAGCTCTTCCACGAGCGCCGCCTGCTCTGCGACCGTCTCAACAAGGCCATCGACCTCCACCAGCAAGATCGCCTGGGCGTCTTCCGGGTAGCCGGGGTGGAACGCCGGTTCGACGGCCTCGATGCACAGGCGGTCGATCATCTCAACAGCGCCGGGAATGACGCCCGAAGCCACGATGTCCGCCACCGTTTCGCTGGCCGCCTCGACGCTGGAGAACGCCGCCACCATCGTGCGGATCGCCTCCGGAATCGGCACCAGCCGGACAGCCACCTTGGTGATCACGCCGAGAGTGCCTTCCGAGCCGATGAAGACGCCTCGGAGGTCGTATCCCGGAACTTCCCGTGATTCGCTGCCCAACCACGTGACAGTCCCGTCCGCCAGCACGACCTCTATGCCAAGGACATGGTTGGTAGTCACGCCGTACGCCAGGCAATGCGGGCCGCCTGCGTTTTCGCCTACGTTGCCCCCGATCGTGCAGGCGCTCTGGCTTGACGGGTCTGGGACGTATTGGAGGCCGTAAGGAGCGACCGCCTGCCCGAGCTCCAGGTTGACCACGCCGGGTTCGACGATGGCAACCCGATTTTCTTTGTCGATCTCAAGCACTTTGTTCAGCCGGGTAAGCACCAGGACGATGGCGCCTTCCATCGCTATGGCCCCGCCGGACAGCCCCGTTCCAGCGCCGCGCGGCACAACTGGAACGTTGTGCTTGCGAGCGATATTGATGATCTCCGCCACCTGTTCGGCCGAGGCGGGAACGACCACAACTCCCGGGTTGTTACGGTCGATAGAGCCGTCGTACTCGTAAACAAGCAGGTCTTCCGGCTTCCACACCACGTGTGTGGGCTCGACAATCTTCTCAAGATCCCGGACGAGGGCGGATTTTTCTTGCATGGATTCAGGATGACATATTGAGCCGCGGTGCGGGTGACGCCTCGGGATTGAAAACGGGACCGGAAAGGCGACCAAATTGTCATTCTGAGCCGGAAGCGAAGAATCTCCTGGTTAGTAGGCGGCGATCACGATTATTCACTGTTCGCTCGACAATCGGCGATTTCCCCTCTCTCAGTGGAAGGGACCAGGGTGACGGGTACCCACACCGACACCCCACGGATGGAGCAAGTCCAGCCCCTACGACTCGCTGACCACCTACTCCTCCGGGACCATCTCCACATACACGTTCCGGACGTAGTTCTTCGCCCGTCCTACCACACGCGCCGTCCAATCTGACCGTCCCTCGCCAGACGCGTACATATATGCCGGCGAATCCAACACTTCCGGACTTTCCATCTCGTAAATCGCCAGGTACTTCGGTCCACCCTCCACCGCACGGTATCTGCGTCCGGTCAGGAACCCGGGGATCGCCATTCGCTCCGGGACGTGCTCCTCGTCATACCAGCGATTGAAGTCGTCCTCGTGCTCGGGGTCGATATCCATCATCACCAAAAGCAATCCCGTTCCGTGATCTGCCATCTAGTCGCGCCCTGCGACAATCTGACGCCCGCCGTCGAGAAGCATCGAATGCACCCAGTTGGCGACCATGAAGTCATCACCAACGCGGCCTCCACCGGCCCGAACCCGGTCGAGAATCTTTCCCTTCGCTTCACCGACTTCCGGAGAGTCTCCCATCCCTGGCAGGCCAATCGACTGGCCGAAGTCGTTCTGGCCAACGCCGAAGTAGTCGATCCCATCCACTTCCAGGATTTCGTCCAGATCTTCGATCACCTGCGCGTCCTCGAGGAGGGCTCCGACCAGCATGTTGTCGTTTGCGTTCTTGTAGAACTCCCGCCGGTCGGGCCATCCGCCTGGACCCGGCTCGAAGTAGTCGTACCCGGTCCCGCGGTTCGCTCCGTAAGACCGATCACCCTCAGGTCCGAATCTGCATGCACGCACGAGTTGCTCGGCGTCGGCGCGTGAAGAGATGTGCGGACCCATGATCCCTTTCAAGCCGCGGTCCAGGTACTGGAGCACGATATGTGACTGGATGTTTGGGACGCGCCCGATGGGTGTGATTCCAACGGCCTCAGCGGTCCGGCAGGCGGCTTCGACATCCTGAAGCGAGAAAGGTCCGTGCTCGCAATCCAACCACACATAATCGAAATCCAACGGCGCCATTATTTCGATTATCTGAGGGGCCGGGAACGTTAGCTGGAATCCGTACGCTTTTCGACCCTCGCGCATTGCGGCTACGACTCGGTTTGGCTGGTCCATGTGTTGACTCCGGCTGCGGATTGTTTCGAGAGGGATGATTGGCCGTAAGGTACGCCCGCTCCGTAGATGCGGCAAGAACGTGCTGGGAGTGACGCGCAAATACGGCGCAACAAGTCATTCTGAGGAGCTTGCGACGAAGAATCTCGCCGCTGGTTGGCTGCAATTACGCCGGATCTGTGTGCGCCCGTCGACCGGCGAGATCCTTCGCTCCGCTCAGGATGACCTGTTGTGAACTGATCGTTCAGGTGAGAGCTATCCTGAGGCGGGACAAATCTCAACCTTGGACTGGCGGAATCTGGTAGAGCGCGGATCATATAATCTGCCAATCCCGCTCATCGAATGCCCCTCACCAAATCGCAGGAATACATCCACTTGACCATCACCACCGACTGGCGGGCCAACGCCGGCACCACCTTCGAGACCTTTAAACAGCCCGCCGTCGCATCACGGGGGATGGTTGTCACCAACCACCCGATGGGCTCCGCGGCCGGGCTTGAAATGCTTTCCATGGGCGGCAACGCCATCGACGCCGCAATAGGCGCGGTTTTCGCCCTCAGCGTCGTCGAGCCGATGATGGTCGGACCATTTGGCGGCGGTTACATCAACCTGCGCACCGCAGACGGCGAATCCGTCTGCATCGACAACTACACCCTCGCCCCTTCGGCCGCGACCCCCGACATGTACCGGCCGGTCTCGGACACCTGGCCTGACTACCTGCTCACCGAGGACCGGGAGAGCCAGGTCGGCTACCTTGCCGTCGGCGTTCCCGGCAACCTGAAGGCGTGGGAGGAGCTGCACTCCGGGTACGGGAAGCTCACCTGGGAGGCTGTTGTAGCCCCGGCGATCAGGTACGCCGAAATTGGGTTCCCGGCGTCCGAGTACCTCGTGCGACTCATCACGGATCATCAGGGAGACCTCGGGAAATTCCCCGCGACGGCCGAGATATTCCTTCCGGGAGGATCGCCACCCACGCCAGGGCAGAGCATCGTCCGTCGCGACTATGCAGAGTCCTTGAAGGCCATCGCGTCCGGTGGAGCGGCCGCGCTGTATGACGGCCCCCTGGGACACGCCGTCGCAGAAGACATGAAGCGCAACGGCGGGTTGATCACGATCGACGACCTGCGGAGCTACAGCACCCTTAAAAAAGACTCCGTTCGCGGAACCTACCGGGACTTCGAGATATCCGGCCCTCCGCCCGGCAACACCGGCATCACGCTCATTATCGAAATGCTCAACATCCTTGAGAACTTTGACGTCTCAGGGCAGGGTTTTGGGACGAAAGACGGCCTGCATCTGCTCGCCGAGTCGCTCAAGATCGCCTTTGCCGACAGGTTCGAGTACCTCGGCGACCCCGCAATGATGGAGATACCGCTCGATTGGTTGACCTCCAAGACTTACGCAAAGCAACGTGCCGCAGGAATAGACAGATCACGAGCCACCGAACAACGTGCCGGCACACGCACCTCTGAGTCCGAAAACACAACGCACCTGACCACCGCCGATGACGAGGGCAACATGGTCTCCATGACGCAGACCATCAACGAGTTGTTCGGCTCCAAGGTCACCGTCCCCGGCACCGGCATCCTGCTCAACAACACGCAGGCGATGTTCGATCCACACCCCGGAAATCCGAACTCGGTTCTGCCCAATAAACGGGTCGTAAGCAGCATGTCGCCCACCATCGTTAGCCGGGACGGCAAACCATTCCTGGGCATCGGAACTCCCGGCGGCGTGCGCATCTTCGGATCGGTCATGCAGGCGATTATGAACGTGATCGACCACGGCATGACCCTCCAGGAAGCGGTAGAAGCGCCGCGATTGTGGACGCAGGGCCAGGACGTCGAGCTTGAACAGGGATTCGGTCAGGGTCCGACTATCGGGATGTCGGGGCTTGGTCATCCGGTGGTGCGTGTCGCCAACGTCGCCGGGGGAATGAATGGCATCTTGATCGACCATGAACGTGGCCTCATGACTGGCGCTGCCTGCTGGAGAGCCGATGGTGTTCCGGCAGGTTTGAGTGGCGGCCCGGCCAACGCTGACGCCCGTTTCAACCCGCTCGTTTAATGACAATGTCGTTTGAATTTCGATGCGTATTGTGCGGCGCGACACAACCGGCCCGGATCACCGACCTCGCGTGTGACGCATGCGGCTTCGTGATGGACGTGTCGTACGACGAACCGGCCGACCAGTACTCGCCCCGACTCCCACTTGCCCGGGCCTCTGAACGGATGTCGCTGGGGGAGGGCAACACGCCGCTGGTGGCGCTGCCGTCGATAGCCCGGTCGCTCGGAATCCGGCAACTGTGGGCCAAGTTGGAAATGATGGCGCCGACCGGGTCGTTCAAGGACCGCGGGTCCGCCGTGCTGGTCTCCGCCGCGCTGGAGGCCGGGGTCACCGAGTTCGTGGAAGACTCGTCCGGCAACGCCGGCGCATCGTTATCGGCATACGCCGCCGCCGGCGGGATTACGGCCCACGTTTTTTTTCCGGACAGCGCAGCGCAGGGGAAGGTCGATCAGATCGGCATCTACGGCGCTACGCTGCACCCGACGCCCGGCCCACGACAGGCTGCCACGGACGCCGCCATCTCGTATGTGGCGGAGCACTCACTGCCGTACCTGTCGCACAATCTCAGTCCTTACTTCCTCGAAGGTATGAAGTCGTTCTCTTACGAGATAGTGGGTTCCGACGCCGCCTCGATCACTGACATCGTCGTACCCGTGGGTAACGGCTCGTTATTTATTGGCATGTTCAAAGGTTTCGAAGAGCTGAGGGCGTCCGAGCGGATCACTTCCGCCCCGGCCCTGCACGCCGTGCAGGCGTCCGCGGTGCGACCGCTGGTGGCCGCGTTGAACGACGAAGAGTGGACGTTTGATGCCGACCTGAAGACGATCGCAAGCGGAATCTCCGTGTCGCATCCGCCTCGCCTGCAGCAGTGCGTGGATGTGATCAAACTGTCCGGCGGTTCGGGCATTGCGGTTGACGATGACGCAATGCTGCGCTGGCAACGTCGACTGTCCTCTGAAGCCGGGATCTTTTGCGAGATGACCTCGGCAGCAGCGTTCGGCGGATTGGCGGCGATGATCGCAAACGGCGCGATATCCGAGGATGCTCAGGTCTTAATTCCGATCACAGGCTCAGGGCTGAAGGAGCCTGTGGCCCGGGGATGACATGATCGCCGCGATCTTCATACCAATATCGACTCGATCGTCAATCAAAACGAAAGCAGGCCCCATTGGATACGACGCAACTCGGTACCACCGGTGTGCAGGTCAGTCGATTGGGCTTCGGAGGCGCGCCTGCGGGACTGGCGCAATACCTGGACGATTACGACCCAGCACGTGATGCCGACCGCGAGGGCGTAGTAGCAGCCATCAAGCGAGCTGTTGAACTCGGCATCATCTACTTCGACACCGCACCTGGCTATGGCGGCGGGGCAGGGGAGTCTATCTACGGCGAGGCGCTGGATGGGGCCCGAGAAGACGTGTTCGTTGCGACCAAGGTTTCCCGGGATGTTGGCGATGTCCGGGCGTCCGTGGAGCAAAGCCTCAAGTTGTTACGGACCGACCACGTCGACCTCGTCCAGATCCACGGCAACTCGTACACCTCGGATCAAGCCGACGAGATCTTCGCACCCGGCAGGACGCTGGAACAACTCGAACAACTCAAAACAGAGGGGCTAACGCGCTTCGTCGGGTTCACCAGCGAGGACAACAACGCCGCCGTGTTCCGGTTCATCGACTCGGGCAGATTCGACGTCATGCAGATCAGCTACAACCTGCTCCACCAGCACCCGGCCGAGTGGACACGCCCCTTTGGAAGCCTGTTCGAGGCCCGTGACGCCGGTGTGGGCGTTGTGACGATGCGGACCCTGACCTCCGGCATTTTCCAGAAATGGGTCAACACCGTGCGGCCGGACGACGATTTCGACTACACACCGTCTCTCTTGCAGTTCGTACTGTCCAACCCGCTGGTGAACGTGGCGCTGGTAGGCATGCGGACCGTGGACGAGGTAGAAAGCAACGTCATGACGGCCAACGACCTCTCAGGCCGGGTCGATCACAAAGAACTACACCGGAAGTACCCGGAGTAGAGGCTATGCCCCGCCAGTGTCAAAGAGCTACCGCGCCTTCGATTCCGCAAGCGCCTCTCTGAAGCCGTTCAGCGAGCCCTCCAACGCCCGGTCCGGCACACAGAAGGACAGCCGGAAGTAGCCCGGCCCGCCAAAGCCGCTGCCCGGCACCACAAGCACCATCTTTTCCTGCAACATCTGGACAAACTGGACGTCGTCCTTAAGCGGCGACTTTGGGAACAGGAAGAACGCGCCGCCCGGCTTCACAATGTCGTAACCGATCTCAGTCAACGCGTTGTAGATAAAGTCACGCTTTTTGCGGTACTCGGTCACGTCCACTGTGACATCCTGAATACCGGCCACCACGCGCTGCATCAAAGCCGGAGCGTTCACGAAACCCAACGTCCGCAGCGAGAACACCATCGCGTCCAGCATCTCGCCCTTGTCCGGGTAGTCCGGGTTGATGGCGATGTAGCCAATTCGCTCTCCGGCCAGGCCCAGGTCCTTGGAATGCGAGGTTGCCACAATAGTGCGTGGGTGGTGCTTGAAAACGAACGGATACGGCTCATCCGTGTAGATCAGCTTGCGATACGGCTCGTCCGTGACCAGCGCTATCTCGGTGCCGAACTTCCGCTCGGCCTCGCCGATACGTTTGCCGATCTCAGCAACAACAGATTCCGGGTAGATCACGCCGGTCGGGTTGTTCGGCGAGTTCATGATCACAGCTTTGGTGCGCGGCGACATCTGTGCGGCAAGGTCGTCCATATCTGGCATGAAGTCATCGTGGAATCCGGCTAGCTTGTGCACGCCGTTGTTGTGGCTGACGTAGTAGACGTACTCCACAAAAAAGGGCGTCAGTATCACCACCTCATCACCCGGATCCAGGAGCGAGCGCAGAATGATATTCAACGAACTGCTAGCGCCGCCCGTCATGATGATGTCGCCGCCCTCGAAATCCACGCCCGACTCAAGTGCCAGGTTATCCGCAACGGCGGCGCGGACCTCCGGGAATCCGGAGTTTGGCATGTAACGATGCGTGCCCGGACTCTCGTCCCGGGCAAGCTCCAACAACCGGTCACGGAACTCCAGAGGCGGCTCAAGAAGCGGGTTGCCCAGGCTCAAATCAAACACGTTCTCGGCGCCGTGCTCGGCCGTCAGGCGGATACCCTCTTCAAACATCTTGCGGATCCACGATGCGCCTTCCATCTGGCCGCGAATCGCTTCAGATACTGCCATCGATGATCCTTCTAGAGGGTGAATGCCGGGTCAGAAACAACCCGGGAGCGGCGGCTATTATAGTTTGGCTTATCCCAATCTATTCACTGGAGCCCGGCAGGCGATGAATACAGGAAATCCGCCGCATAGAACATCGGGCGAAGTGACTCTCCTCACGGGAGGCACCGGGATGATCGGCGGCGCAATCGCCCGCCTGCTTCTGGACAGGGGAGATAGGGTGCGCGTTCTTGTCCGACGGGACGGACAACCCGTCACAGAACTTGAGGCGCTGGGCGCGGAGATTGCGTATGGCGATGTGACAGATGCCGGATCGGTGGTTTCCGCAATGGACGGCTGCACGGAGGTCTATCACTGCGCTGCGCTGGTCGACCCGTTTCACTGGAATCTCTCCGACTACGACCGGATCAACGTCGACGGCACTCGAAACGTCCTGGACGCGGCCCGGGCTACTGGTGTGCAGAGATTCCTCCACATGAGCAGCATCGCCGCACTGGGCGCAGAGCCGGGATTGCGTGCCGATGAATTCACCAGGCCACATGGGCCGTGGAAGCCCGGTTACGGCCGTTCAAAGTTCGAATCAGAAGAACTGGTCCGGGCCGCCGCCGGTGAAATGCACGCCATCACGGTCAACCCGGCGATCGTCTTCGGACCGGGCGACCGCCACTTCGTGCAGCTCATCAACGCGTTCGTACGTGGCCGAATTCCGGTGATCGCCTTTGCGGATCGCCCGATGCCGCTTGTGTACGCGGACGACGTGGCCCGCGGCAGTCTGCTCGCGATGGAGCGGGGAGAGAGTGGGCAGCGTTACATCCTCGCCCAGCCGACGGTCACGATAGCGGAGTTCTTCCTGGAGTTGGCAGTTGCTGCTGGCCGCCGTCCTCCGAGAGTGCATCTGCCGGACTGGCTCGCGATCCCGGGCGCGTTGGCGTGGTCTCTCGTTTCGTGGGCGAGGCGAAAACGTTCGCCAGTGGGCTCATTTCGCTCTATGCGAATCGGCGCTGCGGAGTTCGACGGCGGGCGTGCCAGCAGGGAACTCGGGCTTGAGTACACGGACTTCCCGGACGCAGTTGCAGCAACGGTTTCAGAGTTACTGCGGGACGGCTAGCCTTTGCGGCGGAAACGCCACGGGCGTTGTTTGGCCGGTCGCTTCCCGCTTGAATCTCCGGGATTAAACCCGTCGAGCCCGGGTCGTTTGGATCGTTCAGGCTTCGGCTTCATCACGACATACGTTCCGGCGATCTTATCGTGCCAGCCCTGGTGTTTAGCGTCGAGCGAGATCCACGCCAGTCCCAATCCCAACGCTGCGCTGGCGATCAGTCTTCCGACCATTTCACGGGGTATGGCGACCGCGACCCCAGGCACATGCCCTTCATCGTCCACGACGATGATGCCTGCGACCATCTTGCCGGGCGTCTGCCCTTTGATTCCGGTGAATAGGATCAGGTACCCGAGCAGGATGAATATGTCCTGAGGGGCCGTGTTGGATCCCGTAAAGGCGTTTCCGCCCGTGACCCAACGTACCGTCACGATGATGATAAGAAGCAGCCCGATGTCCACGACGGCTGCATACATGCGCCTGAAAGTGTGCGCATACACGAAGGGATACGTGGGGCGTTCCGGCGCACTGTTATCGGGTTGGGAAGACATCACTAAGAATGATACGCGGATTCGCGGCCGACAGGCGCTTTGCGTTGACCGGCAATCTCCCCATCTTTACGATGCCTCGAAAGGTCAGTTCCGGACAATTCAGATTTTGTACCAGGGGTCCGATCCCGTGATTTCATACTCCGCCTGAATTGGCCTCGCACATTCTTGAGAAAGGACGCTCCATGCGACTAGAGAACAAGGTTGCCCTTATCACCGGCGGCGGCTCCGGTATCGGCGAGGCATCTTCCGAGCTATTCGCCCGAGAGGGAGCGGCGATAGGGGTCTGCGACCTGAACGCCGATACTGCTGAATCGGTCGCCGCAAGGATCAGGGACGCGGGCGGCAGGGCGATCGCGCTACAGGCGGATGTGACCAGCCGTGACGATGTTGAGAGAGTTGTCGGAGCGGTTGTCGAGGAGTTCGGGGGACTACACATTCTCGTGAACTCTGCGGGCGTATCCGATCGGGCGGCTCCCCCGGACTATGACGAGGACCAGACATGGCAATGGGTGATGGACATCAATGTGAGGGGCACGTTGTTGCCGTCCCGCATCGCGGTCGAAGTGATGCGTAGATCGGGTGGTGGCTCGATCATCAACCTGAGCTCGATCTTCGGTCTTGTTGGACGCCCCGAGTGGCTGGGCGACGGATTCAGCTCGTACGGTCATTCGAAGGGCGCAGTGCTACAGATCACACGAGATCTTGCGGTCAAGACGGCGCGTGAAGGCATCAGAGTGAACGCCCTCTGCCCCGGATTTGTTCACACGAACCTGACTATCGGATTAAGAGACAACCCGGACACGCAGAAGCATCTGGAAGAGACCCATCCAATGGGTCGACTCGCCCTGCCGATAGAAATCGCTAACTGCGCATTATTTCTCGCGTCCGATGAATCATCGTTCGTAACAGGAATCGCGCTCAGCGTGGACGGTGGATACACGGCTCAATGAGCGGTATTGAGCCTCTCGGAAACGCCGGGCACGCGGACGAACTTCCGGAAGTCCTGTCCAGCACGACTCCGTATGACGACGGCTGGGCACGGCTCATTCTGGACAAATTGCGATTCCCGGACGGCTCTGAGGGTCGCAGGGTCTGGCTGGAACTGCAGTTCCCCTTCGTCTGCAACATCGTGCCTGTGTTGCCCTCGGGCGATGTGGTGTTCGTCGAGGTTTATCGGCATCCGGTCAGACGATGGCTGCTGGAGTTGCCGGGCGGCCTCGGTGAAGAAGGGGAGCCGCCTGAGACGTCCGCACTTCGAGAGTTGAAGGAAGAGACAGGACTCGACACAGGTCACATGACGCAACTCGGGCTGGTGAATGTCGATCCCGGAATCCTCTCGCACGACACATACGTTTTCCGTGCCGAAAACTGTACCAGTTGGGACGCCAATCACAGCGATTCGGCCGATCAGATCAGAGGGGTGGTCAGTCTTCCGATAGCGGAAGTGGAGCGACGGATTCTTGCAGGAGAGATCACCCACGGCCCGACGCTGATAGCGCTATATCTAGACAACTTGGAGCGAGAGCGAGAGGGGTAGTTAGCACGAAGCGCTGGCCCCCTCTCGCTCTCGGAGACATCAACATGTCATCCTGAGGAGCTTGCGACGAAGGATCTCGCCGCTGGATGACTTCTGCTCGCCGGATCTACTTGCGCTCTACTATCGGCGAGATCTTTCGCCTTCGGGCTCAGGATGACTTGTTGGACGACGGGTCGATGAGCGTCGAACAACAATGCAGTATTCAAACGCTCGTTTTGATCGATAGCAAGGAGCCTTAGCCAGCCCAACTATCCGTACGAAAACCGCGCCGCGTCAAACTCGTCCGGGATCGCGTCCCGGCCAACGTCTCCGGTGATCGCTCCCGCAACCATTCGACCCATCACCGGGCTGAGGAGGATCCCCTTCTTGCCCGCGCCGTTCGCTGCAAATAGGCCGTCGTAACCGGGCAGTGCGCCGAGGATTGGCATTTCGTCCGACGACACCGGGCGCAGACAGGCCGTGTGTTGCACGATCTCGGCGCTCTCCAACGACGGCGCCAGCGCCAGGATCCCCGCCATGATCGAATCCCGGGCGACAGACGTAGGCCTGTCGTCAAACCCGGCATCTTCCTCGGTAGAACCGCCCCAGACGAGGCCGTCTGGCTTGCGTGCAATGTAGTGCCCGCCGAACGAAATCCGGTGGACGAAGTCCCGTCCCGGAAATCTCAATCGGAGGATCTCGCCCTTCTTAGGTTTGACCGGAAAATTGGGTAACCCATCGCTGCCGTCGCCCGACCACGGACCGGTCGCCAGCACTACGGCGCCGCCAGAGACCTCTGACCCATTCCCGAGGCGCACCCCGGTCACACGTTCGCCGTCCCGAAGCAACCCGACAACGTCGCCCGGTATGTGGGCGCCACCACCGCGCTCAAATGCCGTCACAACCGCCAGCGTGTACTTGTACGAATCGACCTCGAAATGACTCCGTTGCATCAGTCCGCCGGCCAGTTCGCCGGTTAATGATGGCTCCTCTGCCCGGACGCCCTCCGCATCAAGCAAATCGGCCTCAAGATCCTCTTCCGCCTGCCACGCGAGAGACTCCTGGAGCTTTTTGTACCCGTCCTCATCGACGGCCAGATCAATAGACCGCACCGCACGGAGTTCGATATCAATCCCGGTGGCGTCTTCTAGCTCGGGCGCCAGCCGCTTGTGCAGCGAAATCCCTCGTTTGGCGTGGCGCACCATCGGGCCCGGTATGCCGGCGCCCATCGTAGGAAACAATCCGCCGTACGCAAAACCACTCGCGTGACTGGCTACAGAATCGCGTTCGATCATCGTGACGCTGACGCCACGTTTGACCAACTGATAGGCAACAGAAGCACCGGCGGCTCCGGCCCCGACCACGATCACATCAGAAGCGTTAGTCAAATCACCCCTCGAACTACACGAGCACCGTCCTGGTATACGTCGATCACATCCCAGAGGGCCTTCAAATCCCGTGAAGGGTCGCCGCCAACCACAAGCAGATCGGCCGATCTTCCGGTGACCAGGCGGCCGGAAATATCGCCCATGCCGATCGAATCTGCGGCGCCGGACATCCCGGATGCCAGCGCTTCGGGAGCGGTCAAACCAGCGCCCGCCAGCATCAGGACCTCGTTAACGAACTCTCCCGGCGCGTAGTCGCCCCAGGGCGAGTCGGAGCCGGCGGTCATCTTCACTCCGGCCTCCATCATCTTGCCGCACGCCTCCATGCGGTTGTCCAACCCACGCCGTCGCTGATCAAGCGCCTCTTGCAACGCGGGAGTGTCATCGCTAGAAGATTCCACGCGCTGAGCGAGTCGTTCTATTCCGGCTTGCACCACGTACAGCGTCGGATTCACCCACGCGTCCGCTTTTAGAAGCCGATCCACAAGGTCCGGCCGGTATTCATATCGGCCCTCAGAGTCCTCGAAAACACAGTGGACGATCATGTCTACCTCGGCGTCGAGGCAGTTCTGAACGCCCTGTGCTGAGGCGCAGTGGGCGGCGGTGAGCTTGCCGAATCGATGTGCCTCGTCGGTGGCTACGCGTAGCTCGGCAACGGAATAAGAGGGAAGCAGGGGATTCGATGTGATCGTGCTGCCGCCCGTGGCGACGATCTTGATGTAATCAGCGCCCTCTTTGATGAGTTTCCGGACCTGTTTCCGGACACCCTCGGTTCCGTCCGCCTCGCCGCCGAAGTACCACATGTGGCCACCGGTAATCGTGACCGGCCGGCCACAGAGCGTCATCTTCGGACCGACCGCCAGCCCGCGATTGATACCCTCTCGCAACGAAAAGGTCACGTGGTTCTTTGCGCCGTTTTCACGAATGGAGGTGACGCCGGAGTGGAGAATCGTCCGGGCGTTCTTGATCGCTTGCATGAGCAGGATGTCGTCGGCCTCCTGGCCGATAACGTCTGATGGCGTGCCGTCCCCGGGAGACACCAGGTGCGTGTGGGCATCGACCATCCCCGGCAGAATCGAGGCGTCGCCGTAGTCGACCACCGTCACCTCGGCCCCGTCCGGCGCCCGGACCTCGGACCTGCTCCCAGCCAGCGCAATCCTGTCCTCGTGGATCAGGACAGCGGCGTCTTCGATAGCAGGGTTGCCCTCGCCGTCCAGCAGACGGGAAGCGGTCAGCAGCGTGTATTCGTTGTCTATCGACGGTGTAGAGGCCATGCGTCGCTACTCCAGGCTGATTCCCAGATCGATTCCAAGACTGTGCAGGTCAGATTCAAGTTGCTCAATAGTGGTGAACCGTAACGCCCGAATACCGGTTGCTGTCGCCGACTCTACGTTCTTCTGATTGTCGTCGATGAACACTATCTGGCCCGGTTCGACGGCGCAGGCGTTGATCAAATCTCGATAGATTCGCTTGTCAGGCTTCATCGACCCGACCTCGAATGACAGTACCTTCGGTCCAAACAGGTCGGTCACCGGAACGGTGGCCCGAATCTCGTCCCAATGCGCCCCGCTGGTGTTGCTACAGCAGCCAAGTTTGAACCGGGGAGCCAGCGCGCGCACGATATCAAACATCGGCTCGTACGGCGTCAGGACCGACGTGAAAACTTTCCGGAACTCGTCATCGTCCATCTCAAGGCCAAGTTCCGAGCGAATCATCTTCGAGTACTCGCGCCAGGTCTGAAACCCGGACTCAAGTGGCCTCTTTCGCTCCGGAGAGAATAGGGCGCTGTTGACGTCTTGTTCAGAACGGCCCGTGCGCGCCGCGACGACGCGCACGGCCGCCGATTCATCAACAAGTGTCAGGACCTGGCCCAGGTCGAAAATGACGTGGGAAATTCCAGGTGTTGCGGCCATCAGTAGACGACCGGCATTCCCGGGGTCTGGACTCGGATGCTGTAGACAGAGGTCCGGGACGTGAACACCAGAGTCTTCCGGTTGTCGCCGATGAAGCCCAGGTTTGCCGGCAATTCGGGCGCTTCAATTACGCCGATCTTTATGCCATCTGAAGAGAACACCCAGCCGCCGCCTGCGCCCGTGCAAAAGACATTGCCGGATTCGTCGACCTTGACGCCGTCCGGCACTCCGTCCACCGGTCCATTTGGTCCGTAGGGAATGTCTGCGAACCGCTCGCCCTTGCCCAGGGAACCGTCAGATTTCACCTCGTACACATTCATGTACGGCTCAGACCGGGTGTTTGACACATACAGCTTGCTGCCATCCGGGGACATAGCGAGCCCGTTGGGAGTCTCGTTATCGCCAGCTTCCATGTGAACCTCGCCGTCCGGCGATATTCGGTACACACCTGCAAAGTCCAACTGGCGGTTTTCCGGCTTGACGGCCCACGGCGGGTCGGTGAAATAGACCGTGCCGTCAGGTCGAGCGATCACATCGTTCGGCGAGTTGAGCCGGAGCTTGTTCCATCGTTCAGCGATGATTTCGATCCGACCGGTATCCTTGTTGGTCCGTGTCAGGCGGCGATGACTGCCCTCGCACATCAGCAAGTTGCCGTCGTGGTCAAAGGTCAGGCCGTCGCCTGAACCCGTCTCCCTGCGGACAACCTCAGGTTCTTCGCCCGGCTTCATTCGCAATAACAGGTTCGTGCGAATATCGACGAAGTAGAGGTAGCCAGAGTCCCAGACAGGACCCTCTGTGAACACGAAACCGGTCGCCATCTGCTCAAATTCTGAGCCGGCCTCGATGATGTTGCTGAGGTCGCCTGCCATTTATCACTCCCGTAGATGATTGCGCGGCTTATATACGCGGCCGGCCGAACCTACTTTGAAGTGGCGGGCGTGTCAATCATTCCTGAATGTCCGGCCGGGGCGTCCGGGAGGCCAGACCGTTACGCGTCTGATTCGGGTCCGGCGAACGGGATCTGGACCGTGAAGGTGGTTCCAGAGCCGAAGACGCTGGTAACGTCCACCCGTCCGCCGTGCACCTCAACAAGCCGTTTCACGATAGTGAGTCCCAGTCCGGCCCCGCCGGTCACGCGATTACGTGATGGGTCGACCCGGTAGAAACGGTCGAAAACGTGCGGGAGGTCCTCTGGCGATATGCCGGTTCCGGTGTCCGACACGGAGATGACGGCCGCGCCTGCGTGTGTAGCAGGACTCACGTTGACGACAACGCGTCCGCCATTAGGCGTGTGCGTGATCGCGTTCTCGATCAGGTTGGACACCACCTGCCTGATGCGTGTCGGGTCAAGCCGTGCGCCGGGCATGCCGTCAGAGACCGTAACTTCCAATACGATTGAACGATCGACAGCGCGTGGCCGGAACGCTTCTGCGGCATCGCTGACCAGCTCGGAAATGTCTGCGTCTGTCAGTTCAAGGCGCAGACTTCCCGCCTCGACAAGCGCCAGCAAACGCAGATCTTCTACAAGTGCGCCGAGGTGCTTTGTCTGCGAGTAGATCGTGTCGATTGTGCTCTCGTCGGCCTCCAGAATCCCGTCTTTGATCGCCTCAAGATAGCCCTGGATGTTGGTCAGCGGGCTTCGCAGTTCATGCGCGATGTCCGCGACAAGCCTTCGGCGCTCGGACTCAGCGTCTTCCAATGCACCGGCCATGTTGTTGAATGCGATTCCCAGGTCCCCTAGCTCGCTCCCCGGCTTCGCATCTACACGCTGTGAAAGATCGCCACGGGCGACTTCTGAAGCTGCGATACTCAAGACATGTACAGGTGCGAGAGCGCTGCGGGTGGTGAATGTCACCATGCCGATTCCCGCCGCAGCGGCGGCGAGTCCGGACCAGAGCAGAGATCGATTAAATGATGAAGCCAGTTCAGAGAGTTGCGGCTCGGCTGCGATTTGGGTCTGTGGCTGAGATGGTGAGATCTGGGCGGCTTCGCCCTGACCGTCCGTCTTTTTGTCGCGTGCGAAGTCGGCCTGTCGCTCGGTATCTCGAGTCAACTCACGAATGATGGACGCGCGCGATCCCGGAGGGGCCACAAACCCCTCGCCGGTCTCTATGTAGAAATTACCCATCTGGACCCCGCCAACGACCAGTGGTCGTTGGAAGAACACCTGGGACAGGAGTGGACTCCGGGTGAAGGCGGAATGGGAGTCGCCGACGATAAGACCGCTCTGGTCTTCGATAACGATCCGCCAGTCGTATAGCCGGGACACCTGTTCGAGCGCGTCCTGAATGCCCTCCCAACCGTCGTTCTTCGTGTACGCCTTTGACACAACCTGATCCAGCCGTTCCGCTCGTGCGATGGAGATCTCTGCGCTGAAGGCGTCGATCTTCCGCTCGGTAGTCGCATACGCGAACGCGCTTACGGACAGCAGGGCGCCACCCAGGATCAATGTGAATCCCAGCGTCAGCCTGAATTGGAGGGACCGTGCCCAGCTAGGCATCACCAAATCTGTAACCCATCCCATAAACGGTGTGGACAAACCGCCGTCCGGCGGACTTTTCTAACTTCCTGCGGATGTTTGAAATATGGGTGTCCACGGTGCGATCCATCCCGTCGTAGTCGTAACCGAGGACCTTCTCTATGATGCTGTCTCTCGACAATATCTGGCCGCCGTTGACCATCAGATATGAAAGCAAGCGCATCTCGGTCGCGGTGAAACGGAGCATCTCCCCATTCACCTTCACAGAGCCCGCCCGCAAATCCAGTTCGATTGGACCAAATCTCTGGATCTCCTGGCCGTCTTCGGCGTCCTCTTTTGGCGATGTGCGTCTGAGGACGGCCCGAATCCTGGCCGCAAGCTCCCGGGGGGAGAACGGCTTTGTGATGTAATCGTCGGCGCCGCTGTCGAGGCCGGTCAGGCGGTCTGACTCGTCTACACGGGCGGTCAGCATGATGATCGGCACGTCAGACTCCGCACGGAGTTTTTCGCATACAGCGAGTCCGTCCATCCCGGGCAGCATCATGTCCAGCACGACAAGCCGTGGGGATTCGGTCAGGGCCATGTGTAGTCCATCGATGCCGTCTCCGGCTTCGATCACGCTGTGGCCGTCACGCTCCAGGTAGAGCCGAATGAGTCGGACCGTGTCGGGATCGTCCTCGACTATGAGGATCGGCCTCTGTGAACTGGTGGATGGATTGGAGTTATCCATAAGCGTGTGCGCCTGTGCCATATCGAAAACCCTCTTCGCCAGACTTACCGAGCCTACAGGTTGACCGGCTCGGGATCGTTCGTCGAGGCTGGTGACTCGGGCGTGAAATCGTGGAAACGTGGGAATCCTTCAGAAAAGCCGAAGCCCCTGAAGCCGCGTAATCCCTCTTGCCCGTCGCCGTTGGTTCCTCCTCGGAAGAAGAATCCGGGGCCATTGCCCCTGAATTCAAACTCAAAGCCATCTCCGTCAAACTGGAAGAATCCGTCCTCCGGAAGTTCAAACCTGCGGAAATCTGGGATCTCGCCATCAAATTCTGGAAGGTCTCCCCTGGCTTCTTCCAGTCGCTCCCGAAGCCCGTCAAAGTCGAGCCCTTCCAGTTGTTCACGAAGTCCATCCAGATCAAGTTCTCTGCCAAATCGGAAGAACCCGCCGTTGAAGGGCGTTGTGCCATCACCAAACGGCGCGATCCCCTCAAATGTTCGTATGGGGTCTGGTATCAGTTTATCGATCGACTCAGGACGTGCGTCGAGCCAGGTTTGAATGGCGTCTGCGTCTTCCTGAGAAATCTGCTCGGCATCGACCAGTCGAGTCAGGTGTTCTGGACTGAACGATGGGATATCCAGTGTCAAGCCTGGAGCCGTGTGACTCAGGCTTCCGCCGTTGAACGTGAATACACTGCGTTTCTCCGGCTTGATGCCGTCAAGCGCCTCGGGCCGCTGGTCAAGCCAGATGCCGACTTCGAGAGCTTCGTCTTCGGTAAGAGTGCCGTTCTCGACGAACGCGGCGAGCGCCTCGGCCTGTTTCTCGTCCTTGAGTTCAGATCGGGCCTGCGAGAACGCATCGTCAAGCTCGGACCTGTCCAAGCCGAGTATCGAGGCGACCCTATCGAGTACCTCGCCCCCGCGCACACTGCTCCGGAAATCTGCCGAAACAGCGGTCGCACCGACCACTACGCCTACTGCGCCAAGGGCCACGACAAGGCTCAAAATCCATCGACGTCGCATCCGTTGAAACTCCCTGACCGGGTATATACCCGCCGTAATTACATCGCTACACCTATGTTTTACGCGCGCAATGTCAAGGAACTTTCAAGTTTTTACGACAATTCGCATCTCAGTCAGGTTCCCGGATATCGGATCCGCGTGCGAATGGAACATCTGTCCGCCCGGCGGCATCATTACATGACAATGGGCATCACAAAATCACAAAGCAGAGTGGCCCTTTAGAATTCCGATCCAAAAAGAGAACATGAATGTCGCCTGACATCGAGCGCGTCGGTGTCCGCCGTTTGAGGCTTCGGGACACTCTGGCGACATGAGGTCCGTTGGGTCCACGGGACAAAAGCTGAATCGGGAGCGTTACCCTGATTAAAAGTCCACCAGGTTCCAGGGCTTGCGCGCCGCCATGAACATTCGGTCTGCTCGAGCAAGCGCACCCGTGCTGTTCTCGACAACTCGATCGGCGCGCGCCAGTTCAGATGGCCGAGACCCGCCCATGTAGACGGACGCAAGATCGTCCGCAGACATGGAAATGTCAGGTTGCTCGTTGGTTGACGTGCATTCAGCGCCTTGCGGACCACCATCGATCCGCCAGTTGCCGTCGTTCCATCTACAGAACGAGTCCTCCACCCGGATAACTAGCGAACCCTCTTCTGAATAAGTTCGGGCCGACAGCGCCGCAGGCACGTCGATCAGCCTCAACCACAGTCCGTCGTATGAACTGCGTTTGAGCCGTCGCGGATCAGACAGCATCCACGGCAGGCCATCGTCTGTGGCCGCGCCGTGGCCAACGGTGAGCGTGGATGCGAGGTCGATATCAAAACAAAAACGCCAGAGTGCTGCCGTGGCCTCGTCATCGGACGCGACCAGTTCGTGGATCTGGACGCTGTTTGTTGAATCGCCGGCGGTCACACTGTGCCGAATTCGGTACATCACGTACCCGGTAGCGACCCCGTCGACCTCGTATACGGCGTAGAAAAGCTCTGGCGCTCTGCTTCGGAGACCGTCCGGGTCCGTGATCGCCGCTTCCCACGCGAGATCGTCACGTCGGATCATCGCGGGATAGTCTCGCCAGACACGATCAAGGATCGGCGCGAATACCTCCTGGGCGGCGTCTTTATCCACAAATCTCACCTGCCCCCGGATATCAGGACCGTGAATGAATGACGTGTGTCGGAGGTCGATCTCGCGATGCTCGTGCGTTACGGCCATGCCGTACCCGTACCGGCCGTAGATCACCGATTCAGACGACCAGAGAACCGCCAGCGGTATCTCTCGCTCGTGGTGGGCGTCGAGCTGGCGCCGCATCATCTCGGTAAGGATTCCACGCCTCCTGTGCGTGGGAGACACCGTGACCTCGGTGATACCGCCGACCGGAAGTGTGTTCGCCCCGGGGACCGAGATCTCGAACGTGAAGGAGCTTGACGTGCCGACCATCTGGTCGCCGTCAAACGCGACTACGCTCTGCTCCGGCTCGAACGACCGCCTCGCGAAATCCTTAAACCATGGGTTAGATTCCGGGTGTGCGGAGAAACCTCGCATCATAGCGAAGTCGAACTGGTCGAATTCGTCCAGGGTGATCGGGCGGTAGGTGATTGGCATGTATGTGACCGGACCAGCCTGCGCAGCTGAACGAAGTTAGTTTGGGAATGGCAAACCGATAGTCTACGGCCCGCCAACTCCTGAAACTCGCTGATTCGTTGGACTCTCGTAGTCCCGAAGCGTCAGGAGTCCTGAGGATTTCGAAGAACCTTGACCCGCCGCCCTCGCGCACACATGATCCCCGGACCCCCTAGCTGCAATCTCCGGCGCCGCATTTCGCGGCATTCGATGGGACTCGTACCGATGGTCACTCAGGAACAGGTCGACTTCTACAACAAGAACGGCTTCATCACGGTTGATGACGTTCTACCGATGAGCGACCTGGAAGAGCTGCGCCGGGTGGCCGACGAGTTCGTTGAGGAATCACGCTCCGTCACCGAGCACACCGACAAGTTTGACCTCGAGCCCGGGCATACTCCCGAGAACCCGAAGTTACGTCGACTTAAAGAACCGCAAAAGCATCACGAAGTGTTCGCCCGGATGTTGAGGAGTGACGTAATTCTGGACGTGGTCGAGTCGTTCCTTGGCCCCAACATCCGGACCATCGGTTCCAAGCTCAACATGAAGAGCCCGGAGGGCGGTAGCCAGGTGGAGTGGCACACCGACTGGGCGTTCTACCCGCACACGAACGACGACATCTTGGAGGTCGGTATCCCGCTCGACGATATGGAGCTGGAGAACGGCGCGCTTATGGGGCTGTCCGGCTCACACCGTGGTCCTGCGCTGAGCCACCACGAAAACGGCGTGTTCGTGGGAGCCGTCTCACGCGATCAGTTCGATATCGAAGACGCAACGCCGTTTCTGCTGAAGGCCGGCGGCATCTCCCTCCACCACGTACGATTGCTGCACGGATCAGCCCCGAACCTGTCGACCCGACCGCGCCGTTTGCTGCTGCAGGGCTACATGGCGGCGGACGCCTTCCCACTCACCGGCATTCCGGACTGGGACGCGTGGAATGAACGGATGGTCCGTGGTGAATCCACCAACGAGGCCCGGCTTGAGAATGTACCGGTCATATTCCCGGAACCAAAGCCCGCCAAACTAGGCTCGATATACGAGATTCAGCGCCAGATGGGCGAGTCCCACTACGAAGGCGGCGTAGAAAAGTACGACGAGTAGGGTGTGTCTTTGCATCACTCGTCATATCGGCCATTAAGCCCATATCGACCAGGTACCTGTCATCCTGAACTTGATTCAGGATCGGACACTATAGGGGCAGCTCCGTCAGATGAGCGAGGCGATTGATGAATGTACGTCGAGTCGGAGTCGGGCTGGATGCGAACAGAAGCGGATTCTGAATCGAGTTCAGGATGACAGTTGGGTGACGAAGGTGAGCTGCATTGCATGGCTACCTCTGTGTTGGTCATTGCACCGTACGGGCGGATAGCGATCCGCCCTTGGGCGGGCCGCTGCCCGCCCCTATGCGTTGTCGCCGTTATCGACCAGCCCTACCCCCAGTCTTTCGACTTCAGCATGCTGACATCCGTCGGTACCGGCTGAATTGTGCGCACCACCACGTTCAGCGTCCCCTCGCGATGCGACACCACGCCGCTGCACAGCAGAATCGGCTCGCGTGCCACTCGCTTAACCCGGTCATACACATCCGGCCATATCACCAGAGGCGCGTGACCTGTCTCGTCCTCAAGCGTGATGAACACCGCCTTGGCGAGCGGCCGCTGGCGACGGATCACCACCCCTGCCACACGTATCGGCGTTCCGTCCTTGAGATCACGAATATCGGCGCTTCGCACCAGGTCCGGCGGCAGGTGCGGCCTCAGCTTCTCCATCAGGTGTGCGCGTGGGTACAGCCCGAGCGTGTTGTACTCGCCCTTCATCACGTCCCACTCGGACGCCTCCGGCAGCGCCACCATGTCCTGCTCAACCGGCAACTCGAAGGCGAGCTGGCGTCCGACAGGTTGATATCGTAGCCCCACCTCCCACTTTGTCTCACGCCGGTTCTCGTCGGTGGGAGTCCAGACGGTCCGCTGCTCCCGGACGATCGTGCCGGTGGCGGGACTCGACGGCAGGGGCACAGGCCCCGGCACCTCAAGCACTCCGACCAGCGCGGGAGCCTTTGTTTTCACGCTGGTCGACGTCAGCGAATCAAACGTCCCGGCATCCACCAGCTTGTCCAGCGGCCCGTGCCGCACACCGGTGCGCGTCATGAAGTCCGAGACAGAGGTAAACGGCCCGTTCGCCTCGCGCTCCGCCAGCACCTGATCGGCCGTCGCAGAGCGCACGGTCGCCACGTGCGCAAACCCAAGCCGCAAACGTTCATCGTCGATCACCGACAGCTTCCCGCTGCGGTTTACGTCCGGGTTCAAGACCTGCACGCCGTGGCGCTTCGCGTCCTCCTTCAGCGTCTCCAGGTTGTAGAAGCCCATCGGCTGCTGGTTGAACAGCCCCACGAAGAACTCCAGCGGGTAGTAACGCTTCATCCAGGACATCTGGTATGCGGTGACGCCGAAGGCGAAGGCGTGCGCCTCCGGGAACTGGAACTCCCCGTGGAACTTGCCGAAGATCTTTTCAGCGGCCTCAGGAGGCACGCCATTGGCAAGTGCTCCGGTCATGAACTTCTCGCGCCAGATCGGGATCAACTCGTGCCGGTTTCGCCGACCGAAGGCACGGCGCATCCGGTCTCCCTCAGCCGGCGTGAACCCGGCGACGTGGACCGCTAACTCCATCAGCTGATCCTGGTAGAGTGGCACGCCGTATGTGCGCTCAAGCGCCGCCTTCTCGAGCGGGTGGTCGTATTGCCAGCCCGGCTCTTTGCCGTTGTGCCGCCAGATCAGCATCGATACGCCGTCGTTGACGCCGACGCCGGGGCGGACGGCCCCGACCTCCCATGCCATCTCGAACAGGTTCTTCGGTCGGATCCGTGGGATCGTCTGCATCTGTGCGGCCGACTCCACCTGGAACACGCCGACGGTATCTGCTCTGTGCAGCATGGCGTACACCTTCGGGTCCTCGAAATCGATGCGCGACAGGTCGATACGCTCCTCCGTGCGCTGCTCGATCAACCTGAGCGCCTCGTTCATCTGCGACAGCGCGCCCAGCGCCAGGAAGTCGATCTTCACAAATCCGGCGTCGTCTGCGCTGTCCTTGTCCCACTGGCAGATGTACCGACCGTCGATGGCGCTGCGCTGGAGGGGCACCGTCTCCGAGAGCGGACGTGCCGAGAGGATCATGCCACCCGGGTGCTGCGCCAGATACTTCGGGAAGCCGCCGAGCTGGAGGGCGAGTCGAACAAGGTCCTGCCATAGCGGCAGGTCCGCACGCCCCCGGTACTCCGGAAGCGAGTGCATCTCCGCCGGAAGGTCCTTCACGCCGGCGTGACCGTCGACCCGCTTGGTGAGCTTGTCCAGATCATCCTCGGGTAGCCCGAGGGCCTTGCCAATGTCGCGGATGGCGCCCTTGATTCGGTAGGTGGAGATCATGCCGGTGAGCACGGCGCGGTCGTTGCCCCAGCGCTCATGGACGCGCAGGATCAGCTTCTCCCGGATGTCGCGCGGGAAGTCCAGATCGATGTCGGGCGGGCCGTCCATCTCGGCGTCCGGCATG
>Ga0209554_1000544_pt1 | contig 31490 bp, 31 predicted proteins | sample MarorgKNORR_S2LV_5_FD_188221 | JGI IMG/M metagenome (GOLD analysis project Ga0209554, IMG submission 188221) | Marine microbial communities from the Southern Atlantic Ocean, analyzing organic carbon cycling - Bottom_A/KNORR_S2/LV (SPAdes) (version 2) | ecosystem: Environmental > Aquatic > Marine... | reverse complement strand
TACGGCGGATACGGCTACAATGGATATGCTTACGGCTACGGCGGTGGTCTGGGTGGAGTATCTATAGCGAGAGGCAATTACGGACCCCGCGGGTCCACGATGGGACGAAGTGCATTGACAGGCCGGACGCGCGGTTCGCGCGGCGGGCGTGATCAGGCGACCATCACCGGCAATCGAAGCACACTGGGTGGATCTTCTACAAGCTCGGGTGACTTGGGCACGCGGACGATCGTCAACACCAGTCGTGGATCGACAAGCACCCGCAAGGGTGAGTCCTCTACGAGAACCACGAGGGGTGCCCTTACAACGACACGTGATTCACGAGGCAGTGATCGGACTACGAGAACTACCACGTCAACACGCCGGCCAGTAAGCCGGGCGACGACCACGCGTTCGGGTTCGACGACCCGAGACGCATCGAGAACCACTACCAGGTCGACAACTTCGCGATCAGGTACCAGGACCACGTCCCGGTCGAGCGGTACACGCTCTACGGGTTCATCGACCAGGTCAACGGGAACTCGTTCGACACGTTCGTCGAGCAGATCATCGGGCACGCGTTCAACGCGTTCATCGACCAGATCATCGCTCACTCGCTGGTTGACCAACCAGATATCATCGGGCGCTCGTTCTTCGGGTTCGTCGAGTAGATCTTCCGGCGCTCGGTCTTCCGGTTCGTCGAGTAGATCTTCCGGCGCTCGGTCTTCCGGTTCGTCAAGTAGATCCTCAGGCGCTCGGTCTTCCGGTTCGTCCAGTAGATCTTCGGGTTCTCGCTCGTCGTCCAAACGCAGCAGCAGAAAAAAATAGCCTCAATTCAGTAGAAGGAGGGCGGTTGCTTGTCTGAGCAACATTCAAGGGCCCGTGTCGGGATGATGGTTGAAGCTGGGTACAGTCCACTTGAGACCATGAAACACACGGGCTCTTTTTGTGCCCGAAAATGACAATCTAAATACGCCATAAGTAACTGATATTGTTACCTTTACGAACATTATGATGACTCTCGTACTCAGAAACGAATCACAGACAATCAGGACGAGTAGTACCTGCGCAGTCGCACTTGCACTGCTCACTATGACTTTTCTCGCGGGGGCTTCGCAGCTCGCGAAAGGCCAAACGGGAGATGATGCGCTTCGCATTGCTCAACGCGCTCCCGGCCAGACCGCGAAGAATCTGGGCCTGGGCGGCACAGGCGTCGCCGGTGTCGTAGACGCGTCAGCGTTCTTCAGCAATCCCGCTGGTCTTGGCTGGTCCGACAAGTCCTGGTTCAGCGGTTCGGTTACCTCGATCATCGCAAAAGACGAGGGCGTGTTTCAGGCACCAGGCTCGATCGGATCTCGAGAAGAGGAGGTCACATCCGTGGGTCTGGGCAACCTGTCCTACCTGTTCAAGATTCCAACGATGCGGGGAGCCATGGTTGTAGGCGCCTCGATTTCGGAGGTGTCATCGTTTGAAAGGGGCCTCTTTTTTGACGGGGACAACAACGCAAATTCTATCACCGACTTTTTTATCCCATTCTCTGACGAGTTCTTTCTGGAAGATGATGGAGACGGTGGTGTATTCCCCAGTTTTGACAGGACTCTGTCGTTCATAGGGTTTGAGACCTTTGCCATCGACCTGGACCAGGATCTGGTGGACGCAGGAGATCCAGTTCCGTTTCGAGCCGCAGTCTCGGCAGGGACAATAGTTCAGACCGGATTCGTTGAAGAATCGGGACGTATGATGGAATTGAACGTGGGAGGTGCGATCGAAGTGTCGAAGGATGTGATGATCGGTGCATCAATCAACGTGCCGTTTGGTACGTACAAATTCCACCGTGTGCTCGAGGAAGACGACTTTCTCAATGACAATGATGGCACGGGTGGGACGACCGACTTTGCATTTCTCAGCTTTTCTGAGCGGTTCGAATCCGAAATAGTGGGCGCGAATCTGAGAGTTGGAATTTCAGCACAGGTGAACGAGAACCTGCGTCTGGGTGCAAGTGTCGAGACACCGACCTATTATTCGATTGAAGATAACTTCAGCACCCGGCTGCACACTGAGTTCGACAACGGAGATTTCTACTCCTACGGCGGTGACTCGTCCGAGAGGGCTGGCACGGGGACATTTGACTACAATGTGACCACCCCATGGAAGCTGAGCCTGGGCGCCTCGTACGAATCGGGTGATCTGAAGCTGCTCGCCGACGTGGATTGGATCGATTGGTCACAGCTCGAGCTTGATTCGGACGGATTCTCGTTTGATGACGAAAACCTGGCGATCAAACAGAGCCTTGATGCAGTCGTAAATGTCCGTGTTGGAGCGTCCTATGATTTCAATGCGTGGCAATTCAGGATCGGAGCCGGCGCCTATCAAGATCCACGCGGCAGCATTCTGGGTTCAGCGGCAGTAGCCACGGTGGATCGCGAACGCACGTATGCCTCCGGTGGTGTCGGGTACAAGATCAGTGACAAAATCAATGTCGATATCGGGTGGATGGCAGAAAAGTTCGATGATCGTTATGATCTGTATACTACTGAAGTCACGGACGCACCATTCGTGCTCGAAGAGGTGACTCGTCACACCGTGAAAATCGGATTGTCATTCAGTCTCTAGAGCTGGTTCGCGTCTGTCGGCTCTCTATATCCTGAGTGCTCATGTCCTAGTGATGCCTCAGTGTGAAGGCGGTGCGTTCGCGCGGCGACAGTTTCTTGAGCGTTCGCTCAATGTGCTGCCGGATATTCGCTCCGTCTGCATGGTCAAAGGGCGAAGGACCTTCCGAGGGAGATCGATCGGGCTCGTCATCATCACCGAAAAACCGCATCAAGGTGAGCGCTTTTTTTCGCTTCTTGTTGAGATACGTATTGATCGCGATGCGCCGAAGCCAGGTGTACATCTGGGCTTCTCCACGGAAATTGTGTAGTCCGCGATGAGCTTTGATGAACACCTCCTGCGACAGGTCTTCAGCATCATGATGATTTCCCGTAAGGTCCAGCGCGAGATAGTAGAGGGCACGTTTGTGTGTCTCCACAATCTCTCGGAACGAAAGGTCTGCGCTGCCGGTGGCCACGCTGGCTTGTGCGGGTTCAGTCATCAAATACATCAGGCACCTGATTTGTCGCTATAGACACGGGGGGTACCCGAGGGGTTTACAAAGCAGGGTGTGGAACAGAAATAAACGACAAGAGCCGCCAGGAAACCCTTTCTAGCCGGACTCGGCGGCGGCCTGCTCTCTCCTGCGCTGATCCATTAGTCGGTAGTAGGACTGTGCATTTCTTCGGTGCTCTGACAGAGTGCGACTGAAGATGTGCTGTCCATCGCCTTTGGAGACGAAATAGAAATACCTGTGCTCTTCCGGAAAAAGCACAGCTTGAATAGACGTTTGACCTGGATTGGTTATCGGGCCGGGGGGCAAGCCGCGATACTTGTACGTGTTGAACGGATCATCGAGTTCGTAGTCCTTAAAACGCAGTCTCCTTTTTTCGCCCTCTGTAAGCATTAACGCGTACTGAATGGTCGGATCAGCCTGCAGCGCCCACCGATTTTGCAACCGATTTATGTACACCCCGGCGATCCTCGGCTTCTCCGGAACGTGCGCCGATTCCCACTCCACGATGCCCGCCAGACTAATGATCTCTTCCGGCGTCATGTTCATCGGAATGGCATCCAGCGAATCCATGGCAGATGCAATGATACTGTCGAAGTGATCTTTCACTCTGCGTATTACGTCTTCCGGTTCGGTCAACCAGTAGAACGAATACGTATCTGGGATCATGAACCCCCAGAGATGATTGGTATCGGTGGACAACTCACTTGCCAAACTATCATCCGACAGGGCGGACGCCAGGTCCTCTTCCGAAAACGCCATCTCGGACGCCATTGCTCTTATCAAGCGCTCTTTTCGGGTGCCCGCGGGTATTCTCACCCGGACGGGCTCTTGCAGGCCACGCCGAATCACATCCAGAATGTCTCTGTTTGACACCCCTTCAACGAACTCATAGTGACCGGCCTTGATTTGGTCTCCCCAGCCGGTAATTTTTCCCAGCAAGACGAAGCCGTTCTTTTTTTTCAGGATACCAGCGTCGACGAGGCCAGCTCCGACTGCATCCAGGCTCGAGCTTGGTCGAATGTTAATGAATCGAGTTTCCTCGAACGAAGGTGTGGCGCCCCTCAGAAACAGATCGTAGCCCGCCCATCCGATCAAGACAGCAAGCAAGAGCGTGATACCGCCGAGTTTGTAGAAATCTTTCTTCACTTATTGGGACCGCCTTTCTTCTGACGTTTCTGGGCTTGGAATTGTTGACGTTCCTGAGATCTGGTTTCGTCTATGATGCGTTCAAAAAGACGTCGGACTGCCTCATCATTCAGCGGTCCATCATTGCCACCCAGAACATTCAAGAGCACCTGTTTCTCTCTTTCGGGAACGTAGATGGGAAGTTGCGACTCGTTCTTTATGTGTCCAATTTTGTTCGCGGTCCTGCTGCGTTCGTTCAGCAGGGCAAGCAGGATCTGATCGATACCATCGATGCGGTCCCGCCATCCGGAGATTTCACCAGTTTGCTCATCGTCCGCCGACGAGGATTCCTTTCGGAGCTGTTCAAGCCGGGCAATTATATCATCTAGCCGTATCACTTAATGACCAATCCCGGTTCTGCGGTGATGGTGAGCGGACTGAATTCATTCGCCTGATACTGCTGATAGCCAGCCATGGCGATCATCGCGGCGTTATCCATGCAGTGCTCAAGAGACGGCACGAACAATTCTCCGCCGAAGGAATCGGTGAGTGCCTGCATTCGTTCCCGAAGCCGGGAATTTGCTGACACTCCGCCAACGAGGCCGACATGGTAAATACCGGTGTCTCGCATGGCCTTCTTGACTGGCGCGATCAGCATATCGACGACGGCTTCCTGAAATGATGCGCAAATATCGGCCAGATGTTCTTTAATGAGCATCTCTCGATCAACGACTGATAGAGCGTTGAGATAGTACAGAACGGAGGTTTTTATCCCCGAAAAGGAATAATCGAATCCCTTCAGGCGGGTTCTGGGAAACGCGTGAAACGCGGTATCGCCTTTTCGAGCCAATTCGTCGACACGCGGACCTCCTGGATAGGGGAGACCGAGCAGCTTCGCGACCTTATCAAAGGCCTCTCCCGCTGCATCGTCGCGGGTTTTTCCCATCAACTGGATCTTTCCCTGCCCTTCGATGCGCATGAGTTGGGTGTGGCCTCCGCTTACGATCAGGCACAGGTGGGGCAATGGTGGTCCCTCTCGTCCGAGGAATAGAGAAGCGAGGTGCCCTTCAAGGTGATTCACGCCCATCAAGGGCACATCAAGGCCCACTGAAAGAGCTTTGCAGAACGAAACGCCAACCAGCAGGGAGCCAATGAGACCTGGACCCACGGTAACAGCGAGGCCATCGATGTCCGTTTTTGCGAATCCAGAGTCCTTAATGGCAGATTCTACGACGGGTACGATCAGCCTCTCGTGCGCCCGGGACGCGAGTTCGGGGACAACCCCACCGTACGCCTCATGTTCGATCTGGGACGAAATGGTGCTTGAAAGCAGCTGTCCACCGGACACAATGGCTGCAGCCGTATCATCGCACGACGTTTCGATACCGAGTATTACGGGTCCCCGTGACATGACTGATTGAGGCTGGAAGGAGGCTTGAAGAGGGGGCCTTGAAAATGACCCCACATCATGTGGGGAGTGGACAAAATAAAAGGGCACGCGGAACGTTATTGACAAGGCCCGTATACTCCTATATTATACGACTTTCCCGCCGCTTACTGAGACAATTACAGAAACGCGTCCCCGGACGGAAACACGCATGCGTTCTTCTATCTTCGCCTTCTGCCTGATTGCGCTCCTCGCCTTCAGCACGCCAGCTCAAGCACAACTTCGATCTGCTGGTTCAGCTCACCAAACGAGCGTGAGACTATATGACCAGGGCAATGTGGGATTTTCTCTCAGTCGCTTTTTTACTCCCCAGCACTTTCAGATGAGCCACTCATTTGAAATGTCTTCGTCATCGTTCGGAGGGGGATCATCGCTGGCGATGTATACCAATTCGATGAAGTGGCAGTTCAACAATAAATTGGCCGCCAGACTGGACGTATCGATGGCATACTCTCCGCTCGGAGACAATCGACTGACGAGCGTGACGGGTAGCAACCAGGGTCAGGTATTTGTCCGCAATGCAGAGATTGCTTACAGGCCGTCAAAGAATGTCGAGATCTATCTGTCTATGCGCCGCAGCCCGTACGGCTCCTATATGAGCCCCTACGGAGCATATGGTGGTCGTGGATACGGCTATGATCGCTACAGCGGCAGCTCTTTTCAAGCGAATTTTGGCCCGAGCAGCCAGGATCTCTTCTGGAATGATCGTTTGCGCTAGAACCCGGCATCGCGCGAGAGTGACTTAACTGGCCCCGGATTCTGCTAAAAAACATCTTTTCGACATAACAATCGTTGTATTTTAAGGCGCGGCGGAGATGACTATCTCCGCCGCGCTTTCGTTAATGTGTCACTCATAGTCAGTTAGTTACTTTGTCCTCCCGGTTTGGAAACTGGATGCTGAACGTCGGATTGGTCGTCGTACTTGTTCTGGCGTCTGCATTGATATATGCGTTCGCTACTCGCGTGACCATTCCTATGCCTGATCCGAGGAGAATGGAGGCCAATCCAGACCTGCTCGGTGATTTCATCCAGCTACAGGTGCTTAACGGGACTGAAGTGGCGGGAGCTGCGGCACAACTGACAGAGCATCTGACAGATCTTGGATTCGACGTTATCGAGGTAGAGACCCATACAGATCAAACTATTCCGAAGACCGTGATCCTGGATCGCGTCGGCAACTACGATGCAGCGCAACAAGTAGCCCTTGCCATTGGCGTCGCAGATGATCGGATTTCAGAAGAATTAAGACCCGATTATTTTTTCGACGCAACAATCATCATCGGTGCTGACTATGCTTCGATCAAACCGTTCGTGGATATGCCGGGCGCAAGGTCCGAGTCCGAGGAGCAAGCGGAAGATTCGCCGGAAGAAAATGAACTATAATGATCGGGTGATATCCCGGAGAGTGAACAACTGAGCCAGAAGAAGACCAACATAGTAACGCCGGAATTAATTCCAACGCGAACCGAAGATAAAAAAAGGCTGTCTACGGCCCCCACGAGAATAATTGCAAGCCTGGCGGTCGACGCCATTCTTGAAAAGAAAGGGCGAGATATCCTTGTATTGGATGTCCACGAGATCAGTGGTATTGCCGATATCTTTATCCTGGTAACAGGTGATTCGGAGCTTCAAAATAAAGCGATTGTAGAATCAATCCGGGTCAGCCTGCGAGAGAATGCGGGTGAGCGCCCCTGGCACGTCGAAGGAATCGACCATCATCAGTGGGTGCTGATGGATTATGTGGACCTCGTTGTGCATGTTTTTATGCCGGAAAAAAGGGAATTTTACGGACTGGAGAGACTCTGGGGAGATGCTCCCCGAGAAGAGGTGACTGAAGAGATGACGGCTGCGGATGTAAAGATATTGGCGGACTGATCAGCGAGGAAAGATTATGATTGAGAGAGTGTTCCAAAAAATGGCATTCGTGGCCGGTGTGGGTGCCCTATGCATCGGGTTCGCCGCATGTGGCACTCTGTCGCCGGCGGGCACAGAAGAATCCAAATTTGGCCATCGGACTGCTCTAGGTCTCGATGGACGTACGACCATTGTTCTCACTGCGGCTGAAGAAGGTGTTGAATATCGCTTTTTCGCAGCGACGTATGAATCTGCAGATATTCGTCCGGATATGTTGAATCAGACTGCCTCGAGTACCGATGTAGCTGTAGAGGTCCTGATCAAAGGAGCCTTTCCGGACTCGTGCGCACAGTTGCACGATGTCGTACAGCAGCGTGCGGGGAATCTCGTTCTCGTCACACTCACCATGCGGCGGCCCCAGGGTGCTATCTGCGCGAGTGTGATGCGGCCGTACCGATTTTACCTGACTCTGAATGGGTCGTTTTCTCCTGGCCCATACTCACTCAAGTTGAATGATGTCTCTCATCCCTTCGTCGTACGAAATCTTCCAGAAAACTGAGGCCTGTTAACACAATCTGAAAGCGCGCTGTAGCTGACTGTAAATCGGCCAATCAAGGCGTGAGGAATAAAATTTGGTACAATCAAATGAATGACGAACAACACGGAGTGGCCGATTTACAGGCGCTACCCTACGGGCCGGGACTATTTTGTTGTCCTGCTGGGTTGTCAGACGTTTATGTAACGGTGCTACACTGCGCGCCCGTCGCCTTGCCGGGCAACAAAATTGAAACCGGCATCGCATTTTCAGATTGTGTTAACAAGCCGGGTGGGTTGCATGAATAGTCGTTTTTGGGACTCCGGGGCTCCGTTTATTCTACTGGTATGCGCCTCCACGTTGGTCGGCGCATCCCTTCTTTCAAGCGGTGGTGCTCCGTCGAGGCGCACCGGAGCGCCGGGTGATTTTACGTGTGCTGACAGCGGTTGTCACGTTGGAAACGCTGTCAATACGGGCTCTGGATCGGTGTCCATACTGGGAGCGGGGGTATACATAGTCGGAATGCCGCTCGATCTCATCGTTTATGCCCAGCGCGAGGGCGCAGGTGCATTCGGATTTTCCATCACCGTGCGAGATGCCAGCAACAATATGGTCGGGGCATGGGAATTGGTCTCGGACTCGGGCACAGAAATTTCCGAAGGCGGATTTGACCCAACTCATGTCACGCACGACCAGGCCGTACACGTCTCCGGTGAGTTCCAATGGAATTTGAGGTGGATACCACCTTCTGCTGATGCTGGGCCGGTGACCTTCTATGCCGCTGCGAATACGGCTAACGGCACCGGCACACAGCTGGGAGACTTTATCTACACAACCTCACACTCCGCGACCTTTGCAGGTATCACCGACACTGAGACCCTAGGACTACCTGCGCGGATCAGCATAGATTCTATCTTTCCCAATCCAGCCGATGAATCGGTCACATTCGACTTCGATATCGTGCAGCCCGGCATCGTGCAGCTGCACCTTTTCGATATGGACGGACGATTGGTTTCGAGCCTGAGCAGGACCCTTGCTGCCGGAAATAATCGCGTCCGGGTCGCTACCGAGGACCTCGCCGCCGGAGTGTATGCGTATCGGCTGATTTCCTCAGGGCATTCAGAATCAGGGACGCTGTCCGTCTCGCGTTGAATCCAAGCTGACGTTGTACATCAATTCGACTTCTTCCGCCGTCTGAGTGGCAGATTCGTCGCCAATGATTATCCCGATTTGATTGGTCAGATTGGCGTACCCCTCGAAGTTTTGGGTCTCCAGATAGGCTCCGTGCAGGATATCGATGAACCGGATGGAACGCGCCAGTGCTCTTTCGTTCTGTGTTCTCCACGCGTTTGAAAGACGTTGCAGGACAACTGGTTCTGCTTGCTGCCACAACTCTGCAGACCGGTCTGCTTCTCCAAGTAACGAGTAGGCTTGGGCTATAAATGCAAACGAAGGCTCATCTCCCGGAATCGTAGAAAAGGGTACCTGTTCCATAAACCAATTGAGCAACTCCAGACCTTCCTCTATTCGACCCTCAGCCGCCATCACTTCGACCGTGTGCGAGAATATGTTTCGGTAGTTGTCTACCATTCTGCGGATATTTTCGTCGAAGTAAATATCCGGATCGCTCAATCCTGTGAACCTGAACATCCGCAGTTTCGCCGGTGTTACGTCTGTAACGACTCGACCGAGCTGCTCTTCATGCCGTATCGGTACAATGCGATATGCCTGACCCTCTAGCTGAAAGTAGTTTCTGAGGTCAAGCTGCCCATCCGGACTGACCGTGACCGCTATATAAATTGGGCGCTTCCAGTTCTGCATCGCGTTGGTCACGAGAATGTTCAACGCAACCTGATCTGCTCCGTAGAGCAGGTTAATTTCCTCGTTGTATTCTCGGCCCTCCAGCGTCCACTTCATCGGGCTTTCGATGAGGCTTGAATCTTCGTGTTGAGTGAACCCGCTCATTTCGGACGAATTTAGCAACGCTTCCTTGTCGACGGGTAGTTCGAGTACTGTAGGCTCCCATCGAATAATCTGGAGATCGTCGATCATTGCATCTGTAAGAGAAATCGGCAGAGGCGGAGAGTCGCGCGACCATTGATCTTTAAGCTGGTGCACGTACCAGGAAGTGTTGAGCAACGACAGATTTGCCACGCGGACGTCTTGTCTTATACCCTCCACCTCCTGGAGATACCAGAGCGGGAAGGTGTCATTGTCCCCATTGGTGAAGATGACGGCCTCCTTCTCTAGACCAATCAACATATTGTAGGCATAATCGCCGGCGACGTACCGGCCGCTTCGATCGTGATCGTCGAAATTGACAATGAGCATGAGCAGCGGTACGGCCGCAAATATGCCAGCACCGACCAGCATTAGTCCTTTTTCAAGCGTCGCAGAATTAAAACGCTCTTTCACCCGATCATGTACGAGCCGCAGGACTCCTGTCGCACCAACGCCGATCCAGATGCTGAAGGCGAAGAAGGATGCGACGTAGGCGTAGTCTCGTTCCCGCGGTTGAAACGGCGTCTGATTCAGATAAAAGATGATCCCAATTCCGGTAATCAGGAACAAGATCAGCACCGCGAACGCTCGTCTCCAGTCTCGCATGAAATGAAACGCAGCACCAATCAAACCCAGGAGCAGGGGTAAGCCGTAGTAAGCATTTCGGCTGGCCTTCTCGCTCGGAGTCTGGTAGAGGAAGGCATCGTGCTCCCGACTGGAGAAGCCAGTGATGGCTGGTGCATCTTGCACGTCGCTCGCCCGCCCCACAAAATTCCATGCGAAGTACCGGAGGTACATATGCCCGATCTGATAATTCCAGAAGTACTCTGAATCGGACGCGAACTGGGCATACATGCGTGCGTGATTCGGATCCTGCGAGTGGCGGCGAGGAAGCCATGTCTCATTTGTCAAGTCCAGGCTTCCAAGACGATTACTGTAGGTATAGCCCTTAAGAATGGGCGTGTCGCCGTACTGCTCCCTTTTCAAATAAGAAACGATGCCTTCGACCGTTTCCGGATCGTTCTCGTCGATGGGAGGATCCGCGGCGCTCCGAATGAAGATGAGGGCGTAGGAAGAATACCCGATCATTACCATGGTCAAACAGAGCATCACCAGATTCAGAGCCTGCTTGCCTTTAGTGTGAGTCCAGTAAACGCCGATCCCGATTGCGAGCAAGAGTGCCAACCCGAAAAATACCGGGGCGGGAGAGTCTCCAAGAGTTCCTGGAAGAACCTGTACTATGCCAGGGTAGATGACCAGAAAGGCCGCCGATGAAACGACGCCAGTGGCTACCAGGCCCGTCCACCTTTGCCGGGTTGTCCACTCTGGATCCTCGAATTCGATATAAAAAACGATTAGGGCAACGAAAAATATTGCCAGCAGATTCAGGAGGTGAATTCCGATGGCCAGGCCAAATAAGTACGATATCAGGATGAGATAACGATTTGCAGCCAGTCCGAAACGATGTTGTCCTCCCTTGAGGCGTTCATCCTCAAGAGCTGCTTCTTCACGCCACTTCATGATTAAAAACACGACTAGCGCGGTGAAAAGCATGGAGGGACCGTAGACCTCGGCCTCAACGGCATTAAACCAGAATGAATCTGAAACGGCGTAGGTACAGGCTCCGATGAGGCCTCCTCCGAGAGCAACGATGTGATCGATGGGGTTCCATGTGTCAGGATCCCCCTGCCATTCCCGCACGAAGCGTACGATGATCAGATGCAGCAGTAGCACGGTGAAGGCGCTCGCGACGACGGAGATGAGATTGATCGAGAGGGCGATGTAGGCGGTCGGGACGAACATCGAAAAAATCCTGCCCACCAGCATGTAGAATGGGGCTCCCGGTGGATGGGATACCTGTAGACGGTTGGCGATCGCGATGAACTCTCCGGAATCCCAGAAAGAGGTGGCTGGAGCGACCGTCAGTAAATAGATCACCAGCGCGTAGCCAAATATGAGGGCAGCTACAACCTTTTCGGTTCGTTTCCAGTGCATATATAGGAGAGTAAACTTGGGCGATATCGCCGATTTTCGGCTGAAACGCGGGCGGTGTTGGTTTGATTCAGGAGGGCGAGGTCGGTGAGTTCGAAGCCGCCATGCGCTCGGTCGTTTTGATCGAACTGAGGAGCACAACACACTCCCCTCGAACCTTTGTCTGGGTCTGGCACCACGCAATCAATTCCGCCAGCGTGCCCCGGATGAACTCCTCGAATTTTTTGGAGATCTCGCGGGCGACGACCGCCTGGCGGTCGTCGCCCGCAAACTCAGCCAACTGCTTCAATAATTTTTCCAGGCGGTGGGGTGACTCGTACAGGATGACTGTCCGATCTTCTTCGATAAGAGCCTTGATGCGGGTTTGACGGCCCTTTTTTGTCGGAAGAAAGCCTTCAAAAACAAATCGATCCGATGGAAAACCGCTCGCTGCGAGGGCAGGAATAACCGCAGACGGTCCCGGGAGAGAGCACACATCCAGATCCGCATCCAGAGCGGCACGGACCAGCAGATATCCTGGATCTGAGATACCGGGACTGCCGGCATCAGAAATAAGGGCGACGTCGTCACCACCCTTCATCTTATTGATGATACGCCTAGCTTTTCCGTGTTCGTTGTGGGAATGAAAACTGGTTCGCGGAGTGTCGATTCCGAAATGGTTCAGAAGAATTGCCGAGGTTCTGGTGTCCTCACACGCAATAAGAGAGACCGCTTTGAGCGTTTCGATAGCTCGATGGCTCATATCGCCAAGATTCCCGATTGGTGTGGGGACCAGATAGAGCGTACCCGGATGGTCGATGGTCATTGGCTCTCGAGGGACTTAGCTTCAGAGGATCGGCCAAAACTGAACGAAAATTCTGGAATCGCACGAAGGTCACGCCACACATAAAAGGTCAGCCAGATTGCGATGACCCCCGTGACGATATCGGCCAGCCACATTCCCAGCCATGGCTCCAGAAAGCCTCGATCAGCCAGTTTTTCACCGTTCGCCAGGGAAATCCAATGGAAAAGGAAAATGGTGGCGGCCAGTGTGGCAGCCGTACCCAGGCCGCCCTTTCGGATATACAAACCCAGCGGCGCCCCGATCATCATGAAGATGAGGCAAGCCAGAGCAATTGAATATTTTTTGTGGATCTCAACCCGATACTGATCTGCCTTTCTCCGGGCGAACGTTATGGATTGCGATGCGGTCACAATGCGCCTGCGAACGGATCGGGTCGTTCGCGTAGCGGTATCTCGTAATTCAGACGGTAGTTGGGTATTAATCGCGGGCGTGGGGCCCAGACGGGTCACGTCCCGGATCAGCCCTCCGACCTCATCTCTACTTACCGTCCCTGTACCCACAGTAAGAAGAATGGATCGCAGCCGTTCCTCGTCTCGTTTGACCTGCACTTCGAACGAGTCCACAAGGGCTTTCATTTCTGTGGTATCCATCGTTCGATCGTGGCGACGCCCCTGGCGAGGATCAGACCGAGTGAAGAGCAGATCCTCCAGCGATATGCGAATGACATGTCGGTCGAAGGCTAAAACCTCATAGCGGTCCGCACTCCCACTGCCTGGAGGGCGTCGTCGATGCACCTCTCCATCATACAAGATCATATTCAGATAACGGCCCTCACGAATGGTCTCCAACTCGCCGCGGACGGCGTGAATATCGGTGCGGAAGCGGGCACCGTGGGTGTAGTCGAAGATGGTCACATCAAAGAGTACATTCGGGTTCTCGGGAGAAATCTCGTCAACCAGGATCTTGTAGTCCTGAATCCCATCGTAGAACACGCCGGCTTGTAGGTCAAATCCTGGTTTGGCGGTTCGAATGTCGCGCCAGAGATTACTCGCCCGGAAATTGGATTCCGGGTGTATCTCGGTGTTGAAGTACCACATTCCAGCCGTCAGCAGAATGCCCACCAGGTAGACGGGCCACACCAACTGTGGAAAAGAGACTCCTGATCCTTTGATGACGACGTATGCGTTCGATTCGGCCAGACGCCCAAATGCCATCAGCGTCGCGATCAGGGCGGCCATCGGAACCGCGAGAACAAGCATGTAGCCCAGATTATAGGCGATCAGTTCAAATATTACCGGTACCGGCAATCCCTTGCCGACGAGTTGCGGCAGGAATTTGATCAGAAACTGCATCACCAGGAGATAGATCAGCACGATCAGCCAGGCCACAAATGGCGCCGGCAGCATCCGAAGAATCATTCGGTGAAACTGTTTCATCCTATCAGCGTGGCAGTCAGATCTCTGAAAAGCGCTTCACGTTCAAGCCAACTGCGATATACACTTCCTCTGTTTATGTTTCGACAGGGCCCACTCTCATGACCGTCAAATCGTTCACATTCAATCCGTTTGAGACCAACTGCTATGTGGTAAGCAGCGCGGGCCAGACCGTTATTATCGACCCGTCGTGCCAGAGCCCCACAGAATTTGAAGTCATCACAAATTATCTGAAGGAGTTGGATGCCCAGGTCGTCAGAATCTTGCTGACCCACGCCCACATCGATCATATTTTTGGGTGCGCATTCCTCTCCGATTATTGTGAGGTTGGAATAGAGGTTCACGCCTCCGAAGCCATCCTGCTTGAGCGGGGAGAGTTTCAGGCACAGATGTTCGGTGTGGAGTTGGTGCCACCCCCTGAGCCCGTTCGGTTCATCGAACCCGGAGAGCATATTTCGTTTGGCGATGTCACCTGGAATGTTCTGCACACGCCGGGTCACTCCCCGGGCTCGGTCACTTTCGTGGACGAGGCAAACAAGTTGGTCTTTTCGGGAGACGTTCTTTTCTCTGGCTCGATTGGGCGGACCGATTTGTGGCAGGGCTCTCTTCCGGTTTTGATGGAGTCCATTTTTCAGCAGCTCATTCCCCTGGGTGACGATTTTCGAGTGTTGTCCGGACACGGTCCAGAAACCACTATAGGTCACGAGCGTGAATTCAATCCTTTTTTAGTAGGGCACGCCCCCATCTGAGAGGGATAATGGTCCGGACCTGCCCCCTCGGCCTCAGCCGGTGTGCTCAGGAAGGAGGGTAGCGCCTCACTGTGTCTCCTGTGGGTGTGTGGCGGGCGCAGAAGTTTCCATCAGCAACATGATGGAGTTGAACACGAGTTCGCCCATCGTATCGCACTCCTCGAACCGGGATTCCTTGTAGTGGGCAGCCAGTTGTTTTCCGAGTCTTTTGACATACTTATCTGACGAGATGATGTCTTCTCGCATGACGTCCATCAGCTCTGAAAAACGACCGTGAGAGACCCGAACACGGTTGGCAATCAGGCTTCGTTCCTCTTTTTGATACTGCAGGACGTTCTCCGGAGCCAACTTTTCCATGGTGAGCTTCAAAAAAGGCCTGTTCTGGTGATAGAACTGCGGTAAATAGACCTCCTTCCTCCAGTGGTGACTCTGCTGGTCAAAATCTATCGAATGCATCCGAAAGTGCCATTTCTCAAAGTCACGGGTAAGCTCGATGACAAAATTTCCTGCATGCATGTCCCCGAGGAGTGAAATGAAGCAGCGCTCGTTGAACTTGACGAACTCTTTTGCAAGCCGGACACGGTCAAAATCCGTGATCTTGATATCTTCTTTCAAGAACGCATCTGCCGGTATTCCGATGATGTGTTCTTCCACAATGGTGCGATCGTGAATGAAGTAGTTTATTCGATTGGGAGATAGAATATGCTCCAATTCCAGTCCATAGATCCGATTGGCGTCGATGATTTTGACATAGAAGTAGTCAAAATTTTCGTTGAGACTGTTGACCACTCGGATCCGGAAGGGAAGGGTATTTCCGTGAACGCATTGATCAACCCGTTCAATGAACAGGAACTGGGTAATCGAAATGTCTCCGTCGGCTTTTAGAATGGCGTACGCCTTCAGCAATCTGTTATGGATCTCCTCTCGTTCGGAATCTGCGTACAGGACGGTAGACCAGAGCGTGTCCTGGTCTACTTCGTCGTAGACGGGGACAGCATTTGTGAAACGAAGCAGGTCTTCGTAGCGGATGGAATCATTCCACATTCGGCTGTAACGCGTCAGATACGCTCGAAGAAAGTCGCTGAGGGGGTACAGCGTCTTTTTTTTACTGATGAGGTGCCGTTCGCTCATGAACGCTGCTGGATGTAATTCGAGATACTTTCCCTCTCGCGCAGCACGTTAAATCGTCAGACGGGCGAGGTCAGGCGGTCCATTATCTGCTCATAATACGATTCGTAATGCGGAACGATAATGTCGGTGTCGAAGTGTTCGACCGCGCGTGCACGTGCGGTGATGGACATGGAGGCCAGAAGATCTTCGTCGTCCAGTAATCGTCTGACCGCCCTCGTGAAGGCTTCAAGATCTCCAAGCTCACAGAGGTACCCGGATTCTCCATTGATGACCAGCTCCGGTAATCCCCCGATGTCGGAAACCACGACGGGAACGCCGCACGACATCGCCTCAAGAGCAGCGAGACCAAACGTTTCAGAGCCCGATGGCATGAGAAAAACGTCAGCGATCGACAAAATCTCTTCAACCGGATCCTGTTTCCCCAGGAATCGGACATCAGCTTCAACGCCCAGCTCACGAGCTCGATGTTCCGCCGCAGCGCGGTCTGGCCCGTCGCCGACCATCAGTAGTTTTACTCCGTATCCAAGCTCGTGGATCTGATAGAAAATCTCGACCACGTCAATAGCGCGTTTAACAGGTCGAAAGTTGGATACGTGGACCAGCAGTTTTTCTCCATTTGGACAGAGAGCCTGCTTAAAGTGATCTTTCTGCATCGGCCGAAAACGGGCCGTATCAATGAAGTTCGGGATAACCTCGATATCCGCGGTTATATCACCCAATTCAGCCGTTTCCCTCTTTAAATACTCGGAAACGGCTGTCACTCCGTCAGACTCGTTGATGGAGTAGTTCACCACGGGTGCAAAAGAAGGATCCTGGCCGATGATGGTGATATCGGTTCCATGAAGGGTGGTCACAACCGGGATGTGGATTCCTTCCGAAGCCAGTATCTGCCGCGCGAGCACGGCGCTCGTTGCGTGCGGGATCGCATAATGCATGTGGAGAATGTCCAGCTCGGCAAATTTGACTGTGTCGACAATTTTCGACGTCAGGTTGAGCGTATAAGGAGGATATTCGAACAGAGGGTACGCATTCACATTCACCTCATGGAAAAAGATATTTTCCTGAAGATGCCCGAGCCTGAAGGGAATGGAGTAGGCAATGAAGTGAATACAATGACCGCGCGCTGCAAGGGCCTTTCCAAGCTCCGTTGCCACGACCCCGCTGCCTCCATACACTGGATAACAAGTGATTCCAATCTTCATTCTTTCGACCCTCCCGGGTGTGCTGCTCCAAAGCGCAAACTCCGTTATGGTGGGGAGGTTGCAGGCGCTCTTTTCGGTGCGACAGCAGGTGCCTCATTGAAGACGGAAGTGTCGGAATCCTTGTTGGGTGCGGCTACGTTCATGGGGCGAGAAGGACTCCTTAAAAGAGCTCGTCCTATGCCGGGAAATATCCCGGTAACCCGAAACAACCAATCCGATCGATCAATGAAGCAGACGTATACAGTATTGACACTGATCCTCATGATCGTGATTTTAACTCCCATGCAGGCCGGAGCCCAGCTCGGTATCGCGGCAGGACTCAACTACGATGAACTGTCTGATATCAGCGGCGACCGCGAGGCCGCTTTCGACAACACAAATGGTTATCACGTTGGTGTGTTTTATGACGTCAGTCTGGCTTCGGTGGGATTGCGCGTCGGGGTGTTCTACCGCGATGCCAGTGATGTCGATGTGTCAATTTCAGGCGCGGAAGACGTTTTTGACCTGACGGCGTGGGACATCCCCATCGACATCCGATTCAATCTCTCCGCAACACCCTTTATCAGACCCTACGTCATGGTCGGACCTGTTTTTTCATTTCCATCCTCGGGAGCAGATGAGTACGACAGTGCCCTGGAAAACGTCAGTATTTCAGGCAATATTGGAGCGGGTCTCGAACTGAGCCTGGGAAGTATTCGACTCTATCCTGAGGTCCGGTATTCGGTCGGCGTTTCAAGGTTTATGAAGGATAAATTCAGCATCAGCGGCGTCGAATTCGATGCCGACGAAATACAGCGACAGAACTCGATCATGCTCCGCCTCGGAATTGGATTCTGATCGTCCCGACCCGGACATTTCACCCATCAGGGACACCGAAAAATCATTTTCGGGCTCGGCTCCATCGTAGACGCCGACGACTAATGAGCGGGTCCGCGTATATTCTGGCGCGAGCCGTAAAAAAGACGAACAATGATTGCACAGCCGCAGGTTTTGGAGGTCGAGCAACTCGTTACGGTATTTGATACACCGGACGGGCCGGTGCGTGCAGTAGACGGATTCGATATCTCTGTCGGTCCGCGTGAAACGGTGGCGTTGGTAGGAGAGTCAGGTTCAGGCAAGTCGGTCACATGCTTGAGCATCATGGGCCTGCTGCCGCAATCCGGACGCATTCACGGGGGTGCAATCCGGTTTATGGGCGAAAATCTTGTTCAGGCAAGTGAGTCCCGCAGGCGCGAGCTTCGCGGTTCCTCAATTGCCATGATTTTTCAGGAGCCGATGACGAGTCTGAACCCGGTTTTTCGCGTTGGAATGCAGATATCAGAAACCATTCGCGCGCATCTTGGAGGCTCGGCTGAAAATGCCTCAAAACGGGCGGTAGAACTGCTTGATCTGGTTGGAATTCCCGAGGCAGGGCGAAGAGCCCGTAATTATCCGCATGAGTTATCGGGAGGCATGCGACAGCGCGTGATGATCGCTATTGCGCTCGCTTGTGAGCCAAAACTGCTCATCGCAGACGAACCAACCACGGCGTTGGATGTGACCGTACAGGCACAGATCCTAGAGCTTTTAAAAGATCTTCAGTCCGATCTTGGGATGGCCGTGTTATTTGTGACGCACGATCTTGGAGTGGTCGCGGGCATCGCAGATCGGGTCCACGTGATGTACGCAGGACAAGGAGTAGAAAGCGGAAAAGTACTGGATGTGTATCGACGTCCACTCATGCCCTACACAGAGGGTCTACTCCTCAGTATTCCTCAACTCGTCGCTACAGGGTCAGAAAGACGACTGCCTACCATTGACGGTCAGAGCCCTTCAGCCGGACTTCGAGCTGAAGGTTGCGCATTTCTGGAACGCTGCAGATATGCTCGGGACCTCTGCAGGGAAGGTTCGGTGGACCTGGAGATGCGTGAGGACCGATCGGTTCGATGCCGGAGGGTGGACGACCTGGTGTTGTCGGGGACCACATCATGAGTGGGGAACGGTCAATTTTGATGAGCGTCCGTAATCTGAGCGTACACTTTCCATCAGGAAAGGGTGAAACTGTGAAGGCTGTTACCGACCTGACTCTGGACATCAGAAGAGGAGAAGTTTTCGGGCTGGTGGGCGAATCGGGATCCGGGAAGACAACGCTTGGCCGCGCAATGTTACGCCTGGTTGATTTGACGACGGGCTCGGTCGAGTATGACGGTGATGACTTGTCTCATCTAACCGGAAAGCAGATGCGGCCGTACCGCTCGCGCATGCAAGTCATCTTTCAGGATCCCTACGGTAGCTTGAACCCGCGAATGAGGGTCGATGCGATTCTGGGAGAAGCTGTCACGCTACTTGGGGGTGGTGACTCCCTTTCAGAACGGGTATCCGAACTGTTGGATCTGGTAGGTCTTCCGGCAGCGTCACAAAGACGTTTTCCGCACGAATTTTCAGGCGGACAACGCCAACGCATCTGTATTGCACGCGCGCTGGCCGTCCGTCCGGAATTTATCGTTGCCGATGAGCCCGTCGCGGCCCTGGATGTCTCTATTCAGGCTCAAATTATCAATCTTTTGCAAGATCTGAAGGACGAATTGGACCTGACCATGCTTTTTATTGCACACGATTTGGCAGTCGTGCGACACATTTCTGATCGCATTGGTGTAATGTATCTGGGACGAATGCAAGAAATCGGCCCCGCGGATGCTGTTGTTGCTGATCCACATCATCCGTACACGAAGGCTCTTCTGTCCGCCGTTCCCGTTCTTGATCCGGGGGCGAGGGTAGGACGACAGATACTCAAGGGAGATATGCCGAGCTCGATAAATCCGCCGAGCGGTTGTGTATTTCGGACGCGTTGTCCCATTGCTGACGATGAGTGCGCGGCTACTATTCCAGAGCTCAGGGGAGATTCGTCCCGGAGCACCGCCTGTCTGAAAGTCACTTAGAGCGGGCTGACAGTCTGCACTCCTTCAATTTTCAGGCTGAGTCCGGTGCGTTCTACAGTGGCCGTCAGTTCACGCTCGGTGAAGGGATCGATGAGTTGGCCAGGTGGTCGGATATATCGCGAGCCAATGATTCCTCGACTGTGGTAGACAAATTTCCGGTACGCCAGGCCAATTTTTGGCTGAAATTCGTAGCGAATGAGTGGGATGTAGCGATCGAATAGGCTTGCAGCCAGATCCACATCGCCATCCCTGAACGCATTGTAGACCCCGACGAGCACTTCTGGAAACGCGAACCCTGTCATGATTCCACTTGATCCACGACCAAGTTCTTCCAGGAAGTACATACCCCCAAGTCCACCAAATACGCCGATCTTGTTTGGCGCGAAGGAAAGAATTTTCGATAATTTGGACAGAACAGGCGGCTCTTCCAGTTTGATATAGTCTACGCCCGGAATCTGAATGGCCATGCGCGCTACCAGTTCAGCCGATAAGGTGGTGCCGAAGGATTCGGGAAAATCGTGGATGATCACAGGGATATCGACAGCTTCAGCTACGGCAGCGTAGAAATCGAACAATACCTGGTCATTCTGGACGCCGATCGGAGCTACGAAAACAGCATTTGCACCCAGTTCTTGGGCTTCACGAGCTTGTTCGATGGCGCCGGCCGATCCGTATGAACGAACTCCGACCCAAGTCGGGATGGCTCCACCCAGTTGATCTACAACCGCTGACACGACGAGTTTACGCTCAGTGGCCGCCAGTTTGTGCGCTTCTCCCATGAAGCCCAGTATGGAAACGCCGTGTACGCCAACTTCAAGTTCGAAGTCGATCAATCGGCGTAAGCCCCTGTCATCGACAGCTCCCCGTTCGGTGAACGGAGTTGGCAGAATGGGAAGGACGCCTTGAAAGTTCATGTCTGGCAGTGGGTTATGATTTATTTGGACGAACGAACCGGCCCAAACCCGGTGTTCCAATTACTTCGTTGTTCCGGAATACACACTCACCCCGAAGCCACGTAGAATCTACTCGACCATTGACGCTTCTCCCATTGTAGGGACTCACGCCGACCGCGTAGTGAAGCTCGGCATCATCGACTTCCCAGGAGGCCCCGGGATCGAACACGATGAAATCCGCGTCAGCGCCGGGCGCGAGGCGCCCCTTATTTCGGAAACCAAAGATGTCGGAGGGACCAGAACAGACCAACTCCAGAAAACGCGTCAGGCTGATGCGACCGGTGGCTACACCTTCGCTGTACAGGAGGGTGCCCAGCGTTTCAGCACCCGGCATTCCCGCATAAGCATCAAAAATGTTTGTAGTTTCTTTTCTATGCAGAGGGTAGGGTGAATGGTCCGACGTGACGATGTCGATGATTCCGCTCTGAAGTTGCTTCCACAATCCGGTCACATCCTCTTCCGTTCTGAGTGGAGGATTGCACTTTGCGCGACCTCCTTGCTCGATAAGGGCGCTCTGATCGAGGAGCAGGTACTGTAAACAGGTTTCGCCAGTTGCCTTCACACCATTACTTCTATTCCAGTCGATCAAATCGAACGTGCGGGGAATCGTGCCGTGAACCATGTGGAGGCGCGCACCCGTCCAGTAAGCAAATTCCAGAAGTCGTCCCGCAGCTTCTGCCTCCGCCACGGCGGGCCTGCTCAGCGCATGATCAATGGGTTCGGTGCGCCCTTCGGCGATGAATCGATCTGCTTCTGAAAAAATGATTTCTTGATTTTCCTGATGGGCTGCAACCGGTAACCCCGTTTTTTTAATTTCCTGGAAGGCCTCGTAAAATCGTCCGTCAGGAATTCGGGGGAAGCGCACAGGATCCACTTCGATCGTCGAAACCTTGAATCCCGCAGCACCGGCGTCGGCCATTTGCTGAATATTGTCCAGAGATCCGCTCGGGGAGAAGGTCACGTAGAGCCCAACATCGATGATTGCTTCTTTGGCAATATCATCAATTTTGGTCCGAAGTCGCTCTTCAGTAGTAACGGGACGTGCAGGCCTATCGAATGGCATGTCGATGAGTGTTGTCGTCCCTCCGGCGGCCGCCGCCCGTGTAGTGGCTGTGATGCCCTCGTCTACACAAGACCTGGTGTGCACATGCGCATCCACGAATCCGGGCAGAATCAGTTTGTCCGTCGCATCAATATGCTTCAGGCCTTCGAGCGGTTTGTCCGAGATAGCTGTAATCTTACCGTTGTCGATCCCCAGCCACCCGTTCAGAGGGTTTTGGCTGTCGGGCAAGGCGAGGGTACCCGCGACGACAAGTTCGTGGTGCACGGAGTCAGTCATCCGTTAGGCCCTTTGCTTCATTCAATACGTCACGACCAAATTCAGTCGCAAGATAGCCGAGATCATAAATAGGAATGTTTATCGATGAACTCACACTATCTACAATCGCTCTCGGATATCCAACATAGTCCAAAACAAGCGCATCCGAAGGGGTGGCGAAAGCCGTTTCAATGAGCCAGGAGTCTGCTGATCTGTCTTCTGGTCGCTCGTCCATGGAGCGGACCTCTACTTCAAATCCTGCACTCTGCCATTTGTTGAGAGATGAGGGACCCTGGCCTGCAAACGGAACGATTACAAGCAATGAAGACATTCCTTGTGAGGCGAAGTGCTCGGCCGCAAATTCGAAGGGTCGCACCAGTAAGCCCTTGGAATGAAGAGCTGGAAACGGGCCCGCGCACAACACGATGTGCATCGCCACATCCATTTCCAGGAGGTCTATGTGTGATTGGATCAATGGCTCGACAAAAGACGAGGCGATTTCCACACGCGTGCCATCATTCAGACGGGTTTCCAGCGGATAATCTCCTGGATCTGGTGAAGGGATTGATTCAGGAGATAGGCCATCGAGAGCCCCTGTAATGGTCACATTGGGCGTATTGAGCGCAGCCTGGAAAAACGGTGCGAGATCCGGTCTCGGAGTCTGGCCGATGGTATGAAGGGCGACGTATTCAGACATCAGAAAAGGAGTAGGCCTCCGCTGGATGGATTCCAATGTTCGAGTTGGTTTCCGATGGCGGCGAGGCGCAGCGGATTATAAAGAAATACCCACGGTGCATCCTCTCGGAGCAGCGAATAGGCCTGTCGGTATAGTGCTGTGCGGTTTTTGGGATCCGGAGTTTTTCTTCCCTCGTCCACAAGTTGATCGAAAGAAACATTGCGGTAGCCCAACCACCATGGTCCCGCAAAACCACTATGAAACTTCTCGCGGTACACTCGAAAGGTGCTCGATGGGCTGGAATCGAAACAAGCCGCTTCACCAATTCGTTTTTCGCGGACGCGGAGGGCGTAATTGGTGCGATCGGACTCGATCCTTACTTCCGTTCGCAAGCCTACTGCCTCCAGAAATTCGGCAATTCGCTCGGCCAGTTGCGGTGCCTCATCTGGAAGAACTGCAGGAATATCAAGCGTTATTAGAGTGCCGTCACCGATTCCGCCTGCTTTAAGTTCTGCGATGGCCGCATCTGGGTCATAGGACCAGGTAGGAACGGAGGAATCATATCCGGCGTGCCGACGCGTGAGCGGGCCGTTGAGTGGATCGGCCGCCCCGTACATCACATCTTGAATGAGTTCATCTACGTCGATGGCCAGATTCAGCGCTCGGCGAAGGTGTCGATTGGTTGCCTCCCCTTCAATCATGTTGAACATGAATGCGGCGCAGACTGACGTCGTACTCCGGTGAACACGTCCCGCCGACCCGGAAGAAAGGCGGGGGGGTAGATTTGAGGCGACATCAGCCTCTCCTTTACGAACAGCTTCTATCCTCGCATCATCATCTGGCTCGGCATTCCAGATCAACAATTTTTCGTCGGAGGATAAAACGACCCGATCTTCGGAAGACTCCCGGATCCGGAACGAGCCGGTGCCAATAAAATCATCCGGTAACGCGGCGACGGACCGTTCAGACAGGATGGGGATATCACCAAGCAGGTCGGCCAGGTCGGCCATGGGCTCTGGCGTCCTGATCCGCACTGACAGGGCCCCATCGTGTTCGATATCCGCTCCTTCAAGGTATCCTTTGATTACGCCACCTGTACCCAGTTCGCCCGCAATATTCTCGTCTCTGATTCGACGGAGGGAGAACACGACGTCCGCTGCTCTGCACGGCTTTCCATCGTGAAATACCTTGTCCTCTTTGATAGCGAAGGCCCAGGAGCATGCGTCCTCCGAGAGGGACCAAGATTCGGCAACGCAAGGAGTAAAGGCACCGCCTTCGCTGACGCGAAGCAGGGGCTCGAATACGTTTCCGAGAATCGACAAGCGGTCTGCATCGTCGCTGGTGACGTGCGGATCTCCGATGTTCACGTGCGGTTGTAGGATCCGAACCGTGTCCATCAGCCGTCATCCTCTTCGTCTGGTAGCGGATCCAGATCCAGAAGTCGCTCTGGATTGGTCTTGATCATGGTTCTGAGGTCCTCCTCAGATATTCCAAGATCAAGCATACAAGCGATAAACTCTCTGAGGCCTTCGACGGGTGAGGGGAGTGTGTACACACCAAAATCTGTCGCGAGAATGCAGTGCTGGGCACCCAGTTCACGTATTTGTTCGGCGATTTTTTTGACGCCGCCGTCCGGTGCTGTCTCCATCCCCTCATCAATTGACATGTACTCTCGTTCGACGTAGTAGTGGGTCTTGGGAATTGGCGTAGTGTGCGTATAGGCCGCCAGAGTGTATTCGATGAACGCGCCACTCTCCGCCATCACGCGGAGTTCGCTCATCGTCGCAATCTTGGTTACCGAGGAGGCCACGAGGACCTTTTTGATACCGTACTGACCAGCGAGCTCAATGAGGCGGAGCGCCTCGGGTACCGAAATGTGGCCCGTGTTGAGATAGACCAGGGGGTGATCGGCGATCAGGCGGAGAATCTCATCCAGAGCTGGATCCGGATCGTCCTCAAGTGGGATTCGAATACAGCGATCCAATTCCTGGGTTTTGAACTCCGGATACAATTCACTCAGCGGAACGAATTCTCCGTCTACAAGATGACCCTCCCTCGCGGCTTGAAAGTAGGTTGAATGGGCCCCAAAGCTCACGTATTTGGCCCCTGTGCCGTAGTAGAGGGCTGTTTTTACGGCCCGAGGGTTCATTCCTCCATACACCGTATTCATGATCAGGCCACCGAACGTCTCAAAATCCTTGACGACCCGGTTCACGATCCAGGAGGTGCCATTCGACATTTCGAACACGTCCATATAAACGATTGCTCGCATCCCGGCGTCTCGCGCTTCGATGGCCGCCTCTACTGGATCGACGCGTCGCGGACTCGAGAAAATGTGTGGTCCAGCATGGACGTGTATATCGATGGCGCCCTTGAGCAGATCACGCGAAAGCTCAAAGGATCGACCGGGGGGTAGGAGATGATCCTGTTTCATAGACTAGAGTTGTCCGAGCCAGATGAGGAAGCCGTCTTTTTTAACCGGCATGCCAATGTTCATGTTCATCACTTTTGCGTCCTCGGGGGCCACGACCGATTGAAGCATCTCGCCAAAATAGTCTCTGACTTCGCCCAAGTTTTCGCCTTTGACGACATCCTGATTTACGGTCACTACCGGGAAAAATATACCATCCTGGTTTGCGGTCAGCCACCATCTATCGCCAATGATCTTGGGTTCCGGATGCTCGGTAGCTGGCCCGGCCAGGAATCCCAGCTCCCTCAGAACGTTCCGAATGCCTTCGTACATGATGCTGTCGTCACGATCGCCGACCTGTCCAACTTCCGGGGTTATTTCAGGAATCCCCAGTTTGTCGCACAAGCCCTTTTGTGGCCACAACCACCAGGCCGGGCGCGCGCCTGAGGGGTCGGGAGGTGGTTCGCCTCGATATTTGGACAGACTCACGATTCCGACCCCGAAGGCGCGCGCCATGCGCATGGCAACCGCCTCGGCCTCTTCGTTTCCAATCAGCCTGCAGATGACGTACGGGTGCATGAGTTCGGTGAACTCTCCTCCGTGGCAGTTGATGATGTACTGACTACCGGTGGCCGCCTGCAACATCATGTCGCTTATTTCCGGCGTGGTCGGAGCAAACTGAACCCAGTTCATCAGCGAGGCCTCATTGGTGGCCATGCTGACGACAATCGTCCCGGTCACATCGGCAGGATCCGTCTCTCTAAATAGCCTCATTGCGGCTTCTATTCCCGCGTATTCTGTACCGTGCTGGCCCCCGAAGATCGTGATTCGCTCTCCGGGAGAGGCGCCATGGATGACCCCGATGGGCAGCCGGATTTCTTCGCCTGCATCATTGGTTTCGGACAGGAAATAGGTCTCCTTCATCGCCTATACCAGATTCTTGACGAGATCGACGAAAATACGTTGCCCGTTAATGCAGCGGTACAGCCCGATTTCAGGATCTGTAAGATCACCCTCTGGAGTAAATGTAGTGTCACCCAGCACTCCGCTGTAGGTACCAAACCGTTGCATTTCGCTCAGCACAGCTGCTCGTGATATCTCGGGAGCACGACGAATACATTCCAGAATCATGTTGGCGCAGTCGAACGCTTCGGGAGCGTATTGGGGAGAGTCCAACATGGTCGGAAAGCGGCCTGCGAAATCTACCAGGAATTGCTTCGCGGATGGCTTGAGCATCATATCAATTCCAGCCAACGTGTGATATGGCGGCGTCGTATCGAGGCTCGGCACCTCAAGAAAGGCATACGGCTTCAGCGCATCACTCCCCAGAAAAACGGCGCTCACGCCTCGATCCCGAAGTCGATGCGCCAGAATATGCGTCTGATTCCAGTAGACGGCGAAATAGATTAGGTCAGGATTCGCAGCCACTGTAGCATCTATCAGCTCATCATAATCCAGCTCCCGTTCTTTCGCGCCATATCCGTAGTGAAGCACGGGCTCGACTTCAAGCCGCTTCGCCTCAGCAGAAAATATTTCTGAAATGGGCTCTCCCCATGCAGAATCCTCGTTCAGTATCGCGATTCGCTTGGCCTTGATGTGGGAAACCGCCACGCGCGCGAGGGCGCGGCCTTGAACTTCGTCATTCGCCACGGTTCGAAAAAAGTGCGTGTACCCCTTGTTGGTGAGCAGAGGACTGGAGGCCTCCGAGCTCATTTGGAGGATGCCTGCGTCCGCATAGATATCCTGAGATATTACGGCCATCGCGCTGTTCGTTGGGCCCAAGACCGCGATCGCATCATCCCGAGCTACGAAATCTGATACGACTTGGCGCGCTTTGTCTCGATCTTTTGTGCTGACGATCACCTCCAGATTGACCTTGACGCCAAGGTCTCCCGCCTTGTTCGCATCGTCAATGGCCATCTCTGCAGCACACCATCCGGCGACCGAGTATACATCGTCGCTCGAGAGCTCAAATCCGATCGTGACAGTGGAGGACATTGAATCGCGGGTTTGGTGGGGGGCTGGAAACTAGCAGAAACGCTGCCGGGATGCCACCGGAACGCATTGACCGCAATAAAAGACAGGGAGCCTAATCGATAAGACGAGGATCGTAGAAGTCACGCAACCAATCGCCCAGCATATTCACCGAGTAGACGCACATCATGAGGGCAATCCCAGGTAGGGTCGAGACCCACCACGCGATGCGCAGGTAGTTACGTCCCTCACCGAGCATTCCACCCCAGGTAGGCGTGCTCGGCGGCACTCCCACACCCAAAAAGCTGAGCGAAGCCTCGTTGATAATGTTGGTAGCGAGAGCAAAACTGGCGACCACGATGAGTGGGCTCAATATGTTGGGGATCACGTGGCGCAATAGAATCGCAAAATCTTTGAGCCCCAGCGCTTCAGCAGCGGTGATGTATTCCTGGCTGCATACGTGAAGGGTCTGACCTCGTGCGACACGGCAGAACGGCGCCCATGTCGAGAGGCTCAGGACGAAAATCACGTTCATCATGCTTGGTCCTACCAGGGCCATGATGGCCACGGCCAGAAGAATCGAAGGGAAAGCCATCTGAATATCTACCAGTCTCATGATGATCGTTTCGGTTCTTCCGCGAAAATATCCTGCCACCATTCCAAGCAGAGAACCGGACAGGCCGCCGATTAGAATCGTCGATATCCCGATAAACAGCGACACGCGGGCACCATAGATGATTCGCGTGAGCACGTCTCGCCCGACGTTGTCCGTTCCGAAGAGATGGCTCCAGGAGCCACCATCCATCCACACCGGCGGCATCAGTCTCGCTCTGATGTCTATTGAGCCAGGGTCGTGGGGAGATATGAAGGGCGCAGCGACCGCAAGAATCACGAGAAAACCCAACACTCCCGCTCCCGTCATCGCGAACGGTGATCTTTTTAGATATTTCCAGAGCTCACTCATTTCGGATTCTGGGATCGATGAGTGAGTAGCTCAGGTCAACGGCGAGATTTACGAGCACGAAAATCAGGGCTCCAAACGTGATTACGCCCTGCACGAGGGGTAGATCACGCGCCTGAATGGCTAACAAGGTTAGTCGCCCAATTCCAGGCCAAGCAAAAACAGTCTCCGTAATCAACGCACCACCGAGGAGGCTACCAATCTCAATTCCAAGCATGGTGATCACTGGAATCAACGCATTCCGGAGAGCGTGGACGAAATAAACTCGCCAGTTGGAAAGTCCTTTCGCTCTCGCGGTTCGAACATAGTCCTGTCCAAGTACATCCAACATGGATGAGCGAACAAGACGGGCAATCCGGGCGGTCGAAAACGTAGCCAGGGTTATGGCTGGAAGGATTAAGTGGGCAAAAGTACCCCGGCCCGACACGGGCAACCAACGGAGCGTCACGCCAAATACCAGGATAAGAATGATGCCCAGCCAGAATGTTGGAACGGACTGAGCGATCAGGGCTCCGCTCATGGTGATTCGATCCGCCAGAGAATTTCTTTTCACTGCAGACAGCACACCAAGCGGTATAGAGATCGTAATGATCAGGAAAAGAGCTGCGGCGGTGAGCTCGAGCGTCGCCGGAAAGCGCTGCCATATCAGCTCAATAACGGGAATTTGCTGGCGGACAGATACGCCGAAATCCCCGCGAACGAGGCGTCCCAGAAAGTCGCCGTACTGCACTAGAAGAGGACGATCATAGCCCATGTGATCCCGAAACGCCGCTATTTGCTCGGCAGTCCAGTGATCACCGATCATGAGCGTGGCAGGGTCTCCAGATAAAAAAGTCAGTCCAAAGGCGATGGTAGCAACGGCCCAGAGTATGAAAACAGCCTGCAAGAGGCGTTTGGCGATAAATCGTTTCACATTTACTGGGAGAATGAGACGTTCCAGAGATGAATGATCTCATCTGGGCGCGGCTGCCAGTCAATTTTATCACTCACCCCATAGGTATCGGGCTGTATATGCAGGAAGATCCAGGGTGCCTCTTCATGTACAATCTCCTGCATCCTGTATCCAATCTGGGTTCGGCGGACCAGGTCCAACTCGGTTTGCAGCTGGGTCCACAACATTTCGTACTCGTCGTGCTGCCACTGATAGAAATTTGATGGGCTGGTGATAGTGAGATCTGCTGCTTCGGTCAGGAGTTCGAATTCTCCTCCGGAACCCTGCATGAACAGACCCGGAAGGTTATGGGATAGAAGCTTCGCGCGATAATTTCCCCACTCGAATGTGCGGACCCCATCCCGGAGCGTAACGCCAATTTCTGCCAGATCAGATTCAATAGTCTGAGCCAGTTCAAAATCCTGAATCCATTTACCAAGAGGCGTATCGAGAGAGTTGATTTCAAAACCATCCGGATATCCAGCTTCGGCCAACAATTGGCGTGCTCGCACCGGGTCGTATGGATACGCGTCGATTTCAGGATGGCTGAACGGAGGATTGAAGATGTACGACATGCGTTCAACACTACCACCAAACAGACCAGCGCTAATCGCATCAAAGTCGATGGCGTAATTCAGAGCTTGTCGTACTCTTTTGTCTTCCAACGGCTTAGGACCTCCAGAGGTCGTGATGCCAATCATTACCCGGCGACCACCAGGAATTGATGCCACGTGGACACCTGTCGCACTGCTCAAAATGGCGGCCTGATCGAAGGGCAAATCGGTGATTATGTGGACGCCTCCCGTTTCCAACTCTGCGATTCGAGTAGATACTTCAGGGATCACTCGAAAAACCACGCGATCATTTAGGGCAGGCTCTCCCCAGTAGCTGACGAAGCGTGAAAGAGAAACATGACTGTCGCGGACCCGCTCCTCGACAACATATGGACCGGTTCCGACGGGATTCTCCGCTCGGATAGCGTCGCTGGCGTCGGCGTAGTGCGCCGGCGCGATCATGAAGATCTGCGACAAATAAAAGGGTAGCAGAGCTTTGGGGCCATTGGTCGTGATGTTGACCGTCAGTGGGTCGACGATTTTGATGCTCTTGATATTGGCAGACGGAATTGCGACTGAAGCCCCGCCGACGGTCTGGCCAGAATCATTTCGCGAAAGGACGATCTCCAGCGAAAACTTGACGGCGGCTGCGTCGAAGACCTCTCCGTTGTGGAACCGGACTCCGTCTTGAAGATGGAATGTCCAAGTCGTATCGCCCTCGAGTCTATTCCATGAACTGGCCAGCAATGGGACCACTTCCATATCCGGATTGAAGAACGTCAGGGTCTGAAAAATGTGGTCTGCAAAAGCTATTTCCACGCGGCTGAACATACCGAACGGGTCGAGTGTGGATATATCCGTCGAACTGGCCACCGTGAGGTCATTTGATCGGCTACACCCAGCCACCAAAAGTACAGCCAACAGAAATGCAGAAGGGGTTTTCATCTTACCACACAGTCTTACTCTTACCACCGTCTACAAACAGTGTGGCACCGGTTATGTAGCGTGCGGCATCGGAGAGCAGGAAGGCTCCCACATCGCCGAATTCCTCAATGGTGCCGTAGCGGCCCATGGGAATCATGCCATATCGTTTTTCTTGCCAGTCTTCGAGCGACATTCCCATCTGATCCGCCTTGAACACGTCGTTCGAACGGACCCGAGCCGTATCGATCTGGCCCGGAACGAGATTGTTGATGCGTATTCCTTCGCCCGCAAGGTCCACGGAGAGGCTTTTTACCAGGCTGACGACGCCCGAGCGGAAAACGTTTGATAGCAGCAAGATGTCAATCGGCTCCTTGATGGAAGATGACGTGATGGTGATAATGGCCCCCGATTTCTGCGTTCTCATCGCGGGAAGTACGGCGCGGATCATTCGAACGGCGCTCATGAGGGTGAGATTGAACCCTTTTTCCCAATCTTCGTCAGAAAAATTGTCAAATTTGCCGGGTGGCGGGCCG
>Ga0209554_1000543_pt1 | contig 31520 bp, 26 predicted proteins | sample MarorgKNORR_S2LV_5_FD_188221 | JGI IMG/M metagenome (GOLD analysis project Ga0209554, IMG submission 188221) | Marine microbial communities from the Southern Atlantic Ocean, analyzing organic carbon cycling - Bottom_A/KNORR_S2/LV (SPAdes) (version 2) | ecosystem: Environmental > Aquatic > Marine... | reverse complement strand
CTTCATTGATTCCAAGAAAAGGTGAATCCCTAAATCGCACCACTGCCCATTGGTTCAAATTGATTGAAGACGAGGGCATATGTGGCACACATTTAGTTGAAGTGAATGCCGCTGACCGTTGTCTCGTTCGTAAAGTAGAGGTCATCAAAGAGCCTGGTATGATTCCCCAAGACATGGAATGGGTCTTCGTACCATTGGAGATTATTTGCCGGCATTATCTTTCAGGCTCTGCTTGGCGACGTTTCCAACGTGGTGAACTGACTGCTGAGCAACTCGGTGTATCAGCAGATTGTGAATACGGAGCTAAACTGGCAGCGCCATTCTTAGAAGTTACGACCAAATTCGAAGCCTTTGATCGCAATATCTCGAACAAAGAAGCCTTGGAAATCTCCAATATTACAGCAGAGGAACTTGATGCCATCTTTGATGCAGTTCTCAAAGTTGACGCCCTGATTGAGCGTGAAGCTGCTAAAAATGGATTAATTCATGTTGATGGTAAGAAAGAATTCGCCCTAGGGCCTGGCCGAAAAGTGGTATTGGTCGACACATTCGGTACTCTTGATGAAGACCGTTGGTGGGACGCAGAAGCTTATGCGAACGGCGAATGTATCGAACTTTCAAAGGAATCTGTTCGTACTCATTACATTGAAACAGGACATCAGGCGTCTCTCAAAGCGGCAAGAGATAATGGGACAGAAGAGCCACCTATTCCTGCATTACCGCAAAATGTAATTGACCAAACTGCCAATTTGTATTCTTCAATGTTTGAGCGCCTCACATCGAAAAAGTTCTGATATGTTCAGTTGTGATACCGAAGCACAATTCCAACGCCATTTCGCTCTGCTGCCTTTAGAATGGTAGATAGGTGCTTGACAACATCTCTAACACCGCCATCGAGTGGTTCCTCGCTTGATACACCCCATCCTCTTCCCGCTAAGCCCTTTCTAAGAGTGTAGACCTCACTACTATCTAGGAAACCACGAATATCTAATCCTCCATGTCCATTTTGGTAATTGCTATGACCAACTTTTTCCTCACTGCATTGTGCAGTTAGTTTTTGTAATAACTCGACTATTTCTTCACAGTCAATTCTATCTACAATCGCCATATTTGTTAGTGGTGGCCTAATGAATTCCAGCAGGTAATTTAGTGATGAACCATCACCCCACGGAAATCTGCCAAAACGGTCCCTAATCCGCCCATCACCCAAAGAATATTTCTGCCCTGAATTATTTTCTTCCACACATGATACGAATAGTAGTGTTGCATCATCCCAATTTATTGATGCTCGGTCCTCTGGAGTGTCCAAACCTTGTACGCGCAGTCTTGTCCTCAAAATATCATCGCTATTAATCAGCACATTCCAATTTGAGTTCTCACTGATACGGCAATTCTCAAGGGCATCAATAACCTTCAATGCCTTTTGCCCATCAAATGCATCTATTGTGATAAACGCAGTAGTGGTATCACCGTGGTCAGAGACATCCATATGCTTCGGCGGCAGCGCGAGTGACATAAGGACTTGTGTTGCAAATTGTTGTGTTTTAATCATCAAAGAATTTATCCATTCTATCTTCAATAGGTCCGGAAGGTGTTTCTATGTCCTCATCACCATGGATTTCAGTCCTCAAACTAGCAAAACGGCCGAGTGAAGAAGTGTCTTCAGATACAGGTTCTTCAATGACTTCGATCATATCTAGATCGGCTTTGTTATTTTGAATAGGCGTTTCAGTATCTTCAGACTGAATTATTATTTCATCATCAACACTCGCTTGTTTTGCAGATAAATTACTTGCTGGCGAATCGTCATTTACCTCAGCGGTTGATTTTTCCCGTTGTGAACTAGAGGATGGTTTAGTGAGGGTTTCAGTGGGACTTACCTTGAACAGGCCAGCGAACCAAGCGATTATTATTAGCAATGCTGCCAAACTAACTGCAGCTACCATGTCGCTACTCTCTATGGTTAGAATTGATTCTTCCTTGTAAAAAGTACTCATTACATTATCTTCTAAATTGTCATCGATATCATATGGCTGTTCACAAGATAGAGTTGCAGTTAATTTCATGTCCGTTTTTAGAACACCAGGATTATTGATTAGGATTGTAGGTGCATAATCAGAGGCAGCGATATTGATTATTTTTGTCACTTCCCAGTCACTATTATCTGCTTTAATATTGATTTGACAAATTGTATTTACAAGTCTTTCGTATGTCGGTGCTCTTTCAATTCCAATTCGAATATCTCCTTCAGCATTGAATGAGTGTATTCCAATATTCCATCCACTTGCTCTTGAGATTACTGTAACACTTTCTTGTGATAATGTTCGTCCATAACTATCAACAATTAACAATGTTATTTTCACAGTTCCTGCTGATGGGACCCAACCGCTAATATTTGCTTCAACAGTAGCATTTTGCCCTGCACCAATGACAATCGACTGCTGTAGTAATTCCACCTTCTCACCAGAATCGGTTACTATCATCATAGTGGCATGGAGAGTTTCATCTTGTGACGCAAACATTGAGCAATCACCAACACTGCCACTTAATTCAATCCGACCAAGATTTTCAAATAAGTTGCTATTCAATGAGCAATCCACTGTAACACTCGGAAGTGCTTGACCACTAACATAAACTTTCAGCGGTGTTTGAGAATTAGGCTGGCTTAGTACTATTTCATTGGATGATGTTGCCAATGTAAAGATCAGTGTATCTCCTTGCTGCTGGAATGAATCCGAACTTGTTAGTTGCAAATCGGAATTAAGTGAGACAGATAGTTGCTGGCCATCTATTCCAAATAGCACTGGGGATGAAGTAAATGCCACTTCGCTTGCTTCTACTTCAATATCATATGAGTGAAGGCCAAGGGTCGGATGAGTAACTTCCATTGATACTAGGAAACGTTGTCCATCCCAATTAGCATCTGGAATTAGATTGATAGGAATGCCCAATGATTGTCGCGGAGCAATTACCATCTGTGTGTCACCAGATACTTCCCAGCCGCTTGGTAACCCACTGACACTCAACTGCAGGATAGATACATCATTTCCGAGGTTGTTAACCCATGCTGTAGGCATACCACCTGTTTCCGATAGCATCCAAATACCTCTATGCTCTATGTTGATATTAGGAGCAGCGCCGACACGAACAGGAATCTCTTCAACGATAGAGCCAGACCCATCAGAATCTGAAATTCGCAATCTCAATACTCCAACTTCTCCAGCAACTGCCTCAACTGGCGGGGTGACAAATACAGTGATAGTGGACATTTGTCCCGGTTCTATAACACTGCCATTAGTTGGAATATCAACCATCCACCCCTGCCCTGCCTTTGTGAACCAAGGCGCTTTTGGTGAATTACCTAATTGCTGTACAGTTAGTGTGATATTTTGGCCCTCAGGAACAACTTCCAGTGAGGTTTGGCTGAGATTAAATCTCCATCCAGAAATATGATCAACAGTAATGTTGACAACAGTTTGACCAATCATCAAAGCCCCGCTATACAAATCAATAGTCATAGTAGTTTCAGTTCCGGCCCATGTATCAGAAGGTATGTTAACTGGCAAGACCACATTTGTAGTCGCGTTAATCTCAACTATGTTACTACTAATCTCTTGAGCACTCCAAGTTGATGCATCATTTCCAGAATATGATATTGAAAAACTTGGCCTCATGGTGATAGTATCTATCGAATTACCGATATTTATCAAAGTCATATTCAGTTCAAGTAATTGCGAAGGAATAACATTGATTGTATGACCTCCCTGCAAATCCAAATCCCATTGATGGTCTGGCTCCGCTTCAACATCCATATAGACCGTAGCAGTGGCAGTTTCATTGATGATGGATTGCCATGTAAATGCCAATTGGAATGGTGATTGTGCAGGTATTTCTTGAGATAATGTGACATCTACTGTAGCAATTGTAGTTGCAAGAGCACCTAAGGTTCTCTGAGGATTGTATAGTTGGAACTCTACCTCTGGGGCAGATGTCATTCCTGCACCTGCAATTGAAACTGCGCTGAGAATATACTCATCTTGACCGTTCCCAGGGTTTTCGAGTCGCAATAATATTCGCTGAGACTCACTAACATTCATTGAAACAATTTCTTCACCTATTTCGGGAAGTGGTGAAAGAATAGTTGCTTCTGCTCTATGAACTTGAACCACTTGCAAAGTAAACAGTAAATCATGGTCAACCGATACCGAGTCACTATTTTGGAAAGTATGTCTGGCTGGTAGCGCATTAACTGGTAAAATAACCGACAATGTACCAACTGCTTCTGAATTTCCAACGCCGTCCATCTCTAGTGTATTTCCATTAATTGTTAAGTCGCCACTTGCTGACCAAATCCAATTACTATGAATCATTTGGGCTGCAACCATATTCCACTCAAGATGGCCACTTGCTGGCAAATCAGCATATATATTCCATTCTAGAATTGCATTTGGAAGAGTTCTAGTATGTATTGGGCTAACTACTACAGCACTTGCAGTTAAATTAATATCCATATTTTCACAAATAGTTTCACTGCCACTGCCGATACAAATAGTCAGTGCAGTGGATGTAGAACTTCCCAATTGAGTCAACGAATCAACATAAAGAGTGGCGAATAGTTCAACTTTTTCATTCGGATTTAAATCCAAAGAAAACACTTCAGTCCCATCTGCAGTTCGTAATGAAGGAGTCCCACCCCAAGAAGGTGCAGTCCAATCTATCGATGTTGAAGATTCATGTGCATTACCCAAGTTTTCAACCATTATCCAGGCTGAAGCATCATATCCAGGGCGCCCTACACCCTGTGATGAGCCAAGACCATCAGGGCCGACAATGGAAAGTCCACGAGTACGTAAGACCTCTATCGGCAATCTAGTCGTAAACGAAATATTGGCATCGCTATCCAATGTCACAATAATGTCAACAAATGAATTTTCATCGCCTAATGCATTAGAAGGGATACTCACATTAAAAATAATCTGATGAGGGTTATTTGGCTGTAAATTTGGATTGGTATTTGAAGCAGAGTTTACATCAAATGTCCAGCCACTTGGTAAGTTTGAGTCGTCCCAAGTGATAGTCCAATCAGCAGTTTTTGAACCAATGGCGGTAAGATCGATTACAATATCCGAACTAGAGCCAGGAGCAATGCGCTGATTTTCACTTGGAATATCAATTCTTAGATCATAGGGCTCGACAACAACTAATTCGCTTGTTGCGATGTTATTATCTTCTCGTGCTTCAGTAATATTGTTGTTAACATCTAGCCTCATCTCTACATTGTGTATTCCCAATTCAGCAGTAATATCTACGCTGAATGTTTGAGGGCCACCTTCTCCACTCGGTGCGATAGGCTTGACTTCGTCAAATCTTTGTCGCTTAATCTCAACTCCATTTACTAATATTACAGCATCAACACTATCATCATTGGTTGCAGTTCCAATATTAGAAAACTGTCCAGTGATTGTCACTTGTTGTCCGGGGTCAACTTGTTCGGGATTGAAACTAATCCCGCGTCCATCTGCCAAAGGTGCAAGATCAGTCGCTCTTTGTGAAATAAGAGTATCTCCTATCAAAATGTCTAGAGTTCCATCGCCATCCATGTCAGCGACTGCTGGTGCTGCCCAAGCTCTATGAGGCAAGGATAGGGGGCTAGACCAAGCATTTGAGATGTCGGCAGAAGCGCCACTCTCTCCATCAAACGCCCATAACCTCTTGCCAAATGCAACAATTATTTCTGGAGTTGAATCACCATCCAAATCCATCCATATAGGTGGTGAAACAGCTATTTCATCATTATCAGTTCCCGCCCCCCTCTGCATGTCTCTTGACCATTCTTTGAGAGGAGTCGGCAATGAAATATCATGACAACCAACCATACCTTTGCGGTTGAAATTAAACGACGATTCCGAATACCAAGTGACCCAGCATAATCTGTCATGTATGCCGTCATCGTCGGTGTCAACGACCAATGGCTGTGCGTCTGCATATCCGTTTGGCGCTCTAAAGTTGAATATTTCATCAGTGGATGTCATTTCCATTCCAATAAATCTAGCACCTTGTCCACTAGTTCTTCCATTTGCATCGGTTGGAACCGTCAATATCATCTCAGGTGCATCATCATTATCCAATTGTGCAATCACTGGCCCTGGTAAGCGCAGACGAGGTGAATCACTATCAGAATCAGTTCCTTGAATGGCAACACGTTCCCAATCCAATGAACCCGTAGCACCATCAACTTTCCAAATCCACATACTCCCACTATTAGAGTCAATTGTGGTAAGGACGACTGCAGTGTTAGAGGAATCCAAAGCAGCCCAAGCAGGGTCACTTGGATGAGTCCCTCTATCTAGAGCCACTTCCCATTCTGCCACGGGTGCAGAACTTGCAGTAAGAGGTAATGCGATTAGAGTAGGGTCATTGGTATTTTCATTAACTAGTGCTAAGACAAGTTCGGGGCTTCCATCAAGGGATAAATCTGCTAATAGAGGTTGAGTGACCGAATAGTGATCGCTTTGTGAGGTCGGCAGGTGCGGGCTAGTGATTCCAATTCTGTAATCAGCATTTGAATACGACCACAGTTTTTCATTGCTATGTCCACTAGTTTGCCAACCAGATTCAGAACAAATTAATTCAGGAGACCACATTTCAACAACAACTGCGGCATCAGTATCGTATGTGACAGCAATCTCCATTCTCCCATCATCATCAACATCAAAAATAACCGGTGTCGACCTAATTGTCCTCGTTTCACCTAAATTCACCTGCCATGCTGTTTTTGCATTATCGCCTGAAATAATTGTTAGTTTGCTATCAAAACCATTTCCATTTGACTCGCTTAGGATTAGAACTGCAAATAATTCATCTTTACCACATCTTTCCTTTGCAGCTTCTGGTGCGGTAATTGAATTTGAAAAATCACCAATCACAGAACCATATGCATCGGAACCATCGTTATTATCGAACGCCTGCCAATTTACTATCGGTGAATCAATAATTCCATATTCGCTAACATCACTAACATTTCCTTGTCCAGGTCCTCCATTGACTGAATGCAAAGGCATTGTTCCGTTATGTGTAGCAGTCCGCCCATATTGAGCCCATGGCTGACTCAATTGGTCCCATGGTTGACCTGAAACATTCATTGATTGGTTGTGTTCTTGCAATTCTGACACACCATTTTGAGCGGTTATTATCGGCGATAATGAAGTCAATATCAAGAGTAATAGGGGTAATAAGACCACTACTTGTTCCCGTCGCAAAGACAGCATATGCTCTGACATCAAAAGGATGTGGACGGTGGGGGTTGTTATGGGTTATGCTTGAGAGGACCTCCTATGCATCAATTTAGGCACCCAAAAATTCTCGCCAAAGGGGCTATTTTATGGTGCGATTATTGTTCGCAGTATTGCGTTATCAACAGTTTGAATTAAATAGGGGTCGTCGGTGGCGAGAACTAATTCGCACAACTTCTCTCCCGAGGCAACAGCCGGTGAAGGACGGAATGGGGCACTGCGTCCCTCCGCCTCATCTATTGTCATGGTAGAAAAGAAAGCGGAGAGGTGAAAAACATGTACAAAGTCGTAAGCAAGGAGGATACAATCCGTATTCCTGCGGAATATATGCGAAAGGGTCAATCCCTTGACCAACACATTGATCGACTCGCAATGACTGCTTTTGAAGGCCGTTTTGATGATGATAACCGTTTCATCCTTGTAACAAATAATCACAAGCCAATTGGAAGAGGCCGAATTATTCACGGAGATGGTGCTATTTACCAACGTGTAAGTTTTGACGCAGTACTTTTCTGTATGGACGATTATGAAGTCGTTGAAGGTGCAGTATCCGAAGTCAATGATTTCGGGGCATTCGTACGTATTGGACCTATGGAAGCCCTGCTTCACAAGTCTCAAATCTTGGATGAGATGGTCGAATCCAATGTTGGAATGGGATGGATAGAAGGGCGAACAACCGGTCGCAGAATCGGAGTCGGTTCATCTGTCCGTTCTAGAATCGTTTCACTTTCACCTGATACGAGTGACCCTCGTCGTTCAAAGATTGGTCTAACCAGCAAGCAACCAGGTTTAGGTTGCCACGATTGGTTGAAAGAAGATTACGAAAAAGGTTCTGAATGAGGTGTTTTGATATGGTAAAGAATCCATTTGCATGCGGTGAATGTCACCTCGTATTAGCGGACGGTGTTGACCAATGTCCACGTCACCCTTCATCTAGAGTTTCAAGCGATTGGAACGGATATGTGATTATCATGCAGCCTCATAGATCTGAGATTGCTAAGCGACTACAGGTTGAGCTGCCTGGAAAATATGCTCTAAAAGTGAATATCAACTGATAGGAGATGATTGATATGGAGATAGTAGATAGAATAGAAAATAAAATACTCAACAGAGTTGAAATAAGTTTCAAGTGGCAGCATATTGGCAAAGCAACACCTTCCCGCAAGGATGTAATGGATTTGGTAAAGACCCTAGAACCGGGTTCCAATCCTGAATTAATTATTGTAAAGGATTGCAATACAAGATTTGGCCAACCACTAACCACAGGAATGGCTTTCATCTATTCAAGTGAAGAGGCCATGAAGGTAGAACCTAAATATATTTTTAAGCGTCACGAGTCACTTCGAGCAGGTAGTTCTCCAACTGAAAAAGCGGTTGCAGCGAAGAAAGATGAAGGAGGTGACGAATGATGGCTGACGGTCCAAAATCTGGAGCAAAGTGGTCCAAGTATTCCGTTGCTGATGACGGCACTTTAATTCGTAACGCAGAATTCTGTCCTTCATGTGGTCCAGGTGTATTCCTTGCCAATCACAAGGACCGCAAATCTTGTGGTCGTTGCGGACATACTGAGTCTAATGAGTGAATAGAAAATATTCATAGATTGGATAATTTCCAATTTCCATCATTGAATAAATTCCACCACTGCCCGTCAATGTTTAGGCAATGCACTGGTATTTCGGAATATTCACAAACAGTTGGCTGATCAAGCAATAATACTTCTTTTCTCCAACCCGAAATTCTCCATGCACCCGATGCATAATCCCAGATTGCGTTTTGAATAGGGCCAGTGATATTTGTTTGCATTCTCAATTCATTGTCTGTCAAGTGAAAAGCTTCACCGTTATTACTGCAAATTAATTCATGCTGTGACTCTCTATACACCTTTTCCACAACTGCATCAATCTCAATCACTTCATTTCTGATAATAGTGCCATCATCTGCGTCTAGAACCAATCTGCCGCCTGCTGCGCACCAGATGTGTATCTCGGAATCAATGAAATCCATACATACGGTTTCGTCGCCCCTCGGCATGTTACTGACTTCTGGCCACACCGGAGGGGGGCTTCTCCAGATTTCACTAGAATCTGCATTCAAGCAGTAAACTCCCTGATTCAATAGTACAAATGCAATCCGTTGACCATCTGTGGTCAGTGCTAATGTTTGAGAATACAAAACTCTTGACCATGTGTTTCCAGCAGGATGAAGGGCTGTTTTCAATGATTTTTGAATTCGTAAATCTGACCTAGTTGGACCTTCAATAAATTTATTGTCCAAATTAATCAATGCCATTCTCGCTAGCATTAATTCTGCATCTAACCATGTAGCGACCAAATTGTTGCCAATGATGCAAGCATGGTCAATCGAAATTGGAAATGGATTAACAGGTTCATCTGAATAGGACAAGTTTGGATTTAGTCGCAAAATCTCGCCATCATGTCCAATCGCTAAATACCCTTCTTCAAGTTGTAAAATACGACTCGGTATAAATGGCAGTTGTGGTGGAGTCTCAATTGCCATATCATCATCTAATCATTCAATGGTTGTCAAACCTTTGGCGCATAGCAATGAAATGTCAGTGCTATCTGGGTAATTTCGTGGCGGGGCAAAACATCATTCTAATCATCGTCAATGGTGGCGATATCGCTTCTACCAATCAAGCAGACAAATTGCTTGAAATGGGGCAATGGAATGTCCTGCCGAATGTTGAAGGTAATACTGCATATTCGCTGAATGATGTGAGAATGTGGACTCTGCCGGACGGAGTTTTGTTTGAAGATGACTTAGACCTCAGATGGCAAAGTGAAACAGGAGAAATAGTCAGCGAGGTAATATTTCCTTCACGTCATGCAGCAGCAAGTGGACAAGCATCACTCACTATTCACCCGATAGGAATTACTGGCGTAGTGGATGGTGAAGAGATTCGCTATGGTGGAAAGGCAGGAGATGCTCCACCTCCTAACCCAAGGATTGCATCGTGGTGGAGAGAATTAAACCGCCTAACAAATTCCATTCAAGCCAGCGATAAGGATAATGATTTGAAACGCTTCGACCTCTCTCTTGAGGTGACTCACCATGGGCCGTGGTTGTCATCGCCTTCATTATTCATCGAAGTTGGTTCTACTGCAGAAACTTGGCATCATCAGGGTGCTGCTGATTTGCTAGCGGGGATTATTTTTTCTGGGCTTGCATTAGATGGAGGTTCAGGGTTCGGGCAATGGGATGAATCAAAAAATGCAGGTGAATTGGTGATCATTACTTTGGGAGGGGGGCACTATGCGCCGAGAGGAAATTCACTCGGCCTAAACGAGGGTATTTGGATCGGCCATATGCTGGCTAATTACGCTCTCCCATTCATAGCACCCGAGTCTGAGGGTGAGGTAGTGCAGGGTCAGTGGAAAAATTCGATTGATGCTGCTGTAAAATCAACAAGAAAGGCATTCCCTGGTGGAAAAATCATCTTTTCATGGGATAAAAAATCATTCAGAGGATGGCAGAGGCAAGCAATTCGCAATAGGGCAGCAGAATTGGAAATCCCCCTTCTCAACACAAAGTCCGTTCTTGAGATGTTGGTATAGGGCACAAGTGGAGAACAAAATACTCAAGAATCGCCGACGCATGCAATAGGTTAGGGTGGCATGATGGTTGGACTATTCTCTCGCATGATAGTTGCTACTACCATACGAATGCCGAAGTGGTTTGTACGTTGGGTGTCAAAAAGATATGTTGCAGGGTCAAAATTAGAAGATGCTGTTAATGTTATGAAGCGCCTTCAATCAGAAGGCGCCTGTTTCACAATAGATGTGCTCGGCGAGGAAATATCTTCTATGCAAGAGGCAGAATTTTTCCTTTCTGAATATGTTAAAGTCGTTAGGGCAATATCCAAAAATAATTTAGATGCCAATCTAAGTATCAAACCGACAGCATTTGGATTATTAATTGATAAAGAGAAGGGTATGAAAAACATCGAGGAATTGGTTTCTATGGCACAACAATATGATATCTTTGTTCGCCTTGATATGGAAGACCATAGAGTGACTAGCGATACAATACAAGTTGTGATTGATCTGCACGAAAAGGGCTTTACCAATGTCGGGACAGTGCTGCAAGGGAGATTGTTTAGAACCATTGATGACATTAATAATTTGCAGCAGAGATTGTCCTCCGCCGCAGATTATAGAATTTGTAAGGGAATATATCTTGAACCTGATTCGATATCACATACAAGTTATTCACAAATAGTTGAGGCTACAAATACATGTATTGACAGAATGTTGGATGCAGGTGCCTATACGGCCATTGCCAGTCATGACATTCCAGTAATCAAACACGCTTTGGCTTCACTCAAATCGCGAGAAATGGGTCCTAATATTGAAGATCCAAGAAATAATGCAGGTCCAGAGCGACCCCATAAAGGGCCTGGTTATGAATTTCAAATGCTACTTGGGGTTAGAGGTCCGTTGCGCAGAAAATTAGCAAAGCAAGGACATAGAACAAGAGTCTACATTCCATATGGTGAAAAGTGGTATGAATATAGCATCAGGAGATTACAAGAGAATCCTACAATCGGTACGCAAATTGCTAAAGCATTTATTATGCCTTGGACTAATAGGCCTTAATCACTTTTCAAGGAATGCAACCAATGTTCCTCCAAATAAAGGATTGAACGCAATGTAATGGGTTTCAGTAGTTGATTGAATTAGATTAATCCAGGAATTAAATCCCTCAACAACAGCCATTCCAGCCTTATCATCATCAGCAATCTCTCCTGCTGGAACAAGAGGCTCTAAGGTAAATAAAACCCCGCCTTTGGCCAGTAATGGCAGCATTTGCTCGACTTGGTGAGCTACATTTTTCCCAATGCAATCAACGATAATAACATCTGCCTGAGATTGGATTGGCGAATCTCCGACTTCAATTCCAGATTTTGAAGCAGCACTCCAAGCATTTGTTTCGGCCATTAGAGAATCTAGTTCTCCGACAACTATTTTGGTCCATTTTTCCGCCTTATATCTCGTCATTAAGCGGTGAATGATAACTCCAAATTTCGCCCCATTTTCAACTATGTCGTAACGAGTTGGTTGCCAATCGTCGTGTTCAATCAAATCAAAAATCCAAGCAGAACGATGGCCTATTCCCCCTCCAATTTCTATGATTCTATCAGGTCTAATTCTCCCAATTGCATCTCTTACTCGTCTAATGACAGATATTGACCAGGTATCTAAGCCCATATGGCTTAATTGAGCGGAAATATTTGCTGCGATTGCAGGTTCATCGCGGCTTCTATTTTGGTCGGGGGACAGAATTGAAGACAATACATCATCCTTCGAGAGCGCAATTGCGTTCTCATCATCTGACATGTTTTGGCCTCACATATCCTCCCTTTCAAGCCTCGTATTTTGTTTTCACGCCATGCGGTGGCTTCAAACATGAGTTGCATGGCGCTTGTAATTAGGGGTCATTATGGAAGACGATTGGGGCGAAGAAGATTACGAGGTCGAAGAAGTCCTCGAAAATGCCACCCATTGTGCGAAATGCGATGAAGTGACAGGTCACGAGATTCTAAAACAGAGAGCCAAAGGTAAGGGATTTGATTATTTAGTGAAGTGCGAACAATGCTCAAATGTTCACAATCTGCATATTAGGCCACCTCCATTGATCAGCATACCATTTACCCTAACAGATGGCCCTGAATCAGAAACAATTCAATTAGATGTAGATGAAGATGAAGAATTCATTGTCGAAGATGTTTTTGACGAATCAGAAATGTTATGGAAAATCAATCAAATATTAGTCGGTGAAGGAAGAAAAGTAAAGTATGCAATCGCTAAAAATGTAAAGGGAATTAATGCAATACGCACAGACCAAGTTCGAGTCAAACTTACTATGACAAGGGGAGAAGATTCGGAAGCGGATGTTCTAATTGTCCCTCAAGAAACAACTTACACCGGAGGGAACCTCATTGAGCACAATGATTCAACTTGGAGAATTCGTGCAATACACACAGGTTCCGGAAGAACGATGAAAGGAACAGTCAAGGCTACGGATATTAAGAGAATGTATCTCCATGAACCTCCACGACCCGACTATTTTTCTCCACGAACTCCAAGAGAGCGAAGGCAAGCATGGAAGGAAGGAAGATTGGGTGACAATCCAAATCCGGAACGACCTCATGGTGAGATAAAGAAAGGTGTTCAACCTCCGACTAAGAGGAAAAAGCGTCCTCGTGGCTGATTTTGTCTATTGGTTAGCGGCAATTATTAGTTGGTCCATTTGTAGTAGGCCGTATCCGTAATGGTCATCGTGACCTGTTTGCCCAATTTTCTTCTTTGAACTATCCATGAGATATTGCTTTACATCATTTACCGTACTTGCACTACCTTGACTGCCATTGGCTGCGAGTTCTGGGTTAGTTTCTAGTAGCAGTGCGAGAGCACCAGTGACGAATACTGTCGCAGCGCTTGTTCCGTCTACTAAGGACCAAGTTCCTTGGTTATTGATTACCGGAACTCTATGTGCAGGGGCGACGATTTCAGGTTTTTTATGTGGGTCATTACGTGGAAATAATAATGGAAAAAGCCTTCCGTTATTATCACCAACACTTGAACCTGACCAAATAGTTCCACTAGCAGTGACTCCTCCAACTGCGATTACGGCAGTTTCGCTAGCAGGAGAGGCAACATCACCATCATCATCTGCCCCATCATTTCCTGCAGCAGCAATGACGAAAATCCCCTTGTCGATTGCATCATTTGCGGCATCCCCTGAATCTCTACCACTTTGTAAAAAGAATGGCAATGCACCAGGTGCACCACCTAATGAAAGGGAAATAATATGTGCATTATTCTCCACGCACCAGTCTATTGCAGCTACAACATCAGAATCATCGCCAGAGCCATTGCTTTGTAATGCCTTAGCGACTAATAATTCCACTTTAGGAGCCATACCTTCAATCCATCCATTTCCCACCAATATTCCGACCATACTAGTTCCATGTCCATGGTCATCATACGGGTTAGATTTTCCATTTACGAAATCCATCCATCCCACTAGATTGATCCCCTCTAAATCACCGTGAGACCTGTCAAGGCCAGAATCAACAATACACACTCGAATTCCTTTTCCTGTTGCAGTCATATTATCAAACTCAATTAAGTTTTGATATTTTGTCTGTGATTTCAACGCAGAATCGCTTGGACGAACACTAATTAACCCCTCGTCCATCAAAACAGAACCAATATATCCAACTGTTAGTAAGAGAGCAAGTACTACTGAAAAACTTACAATCTTCCGTACAAGGGCAAGGTCCTTGTGCAAGTGTTGGCCATCATGAAATACATTGGAGTCTCTAATTTCCGCTTCAAATTGGTGCTGATTTTGGTTGGATACTACTTCCTCATCACTTAATTTGATGGGATATAATTCCTCTCCATCAGCAAGAGAAAACTCTTGTGGAATCGGTGGTAATTTATCTTGTGACATAATAATCAACTAAATGCATTGACAATTTCCTCTAAAGTGTCACTGAATAATTTCGCTTCCTCTTCGGTGTTATACATGTAAGCTGAAGCACGGAGTGAGCCATCGACATGACCCTTGGCATTAAACCAAGAATGTACGCAATGTTGCCCGGAGCGAACCATGACATTAGCAGCCTCATCAAGTAATATTGCCGTGTCATGGACCGATAACTCATGCAACAATAGAGAGCAAATACCACCCCGCAAACTTGCATCCTCAGGGCCAATAATTTCTATCCCATTCAAATCCTTAACTCCGGATGTCATGATCTTATTGAGTTTAACCTCATGCTCATGGATAGCATCCATATCTTGCTTTGCCAAATATTCAATTGCAGCTCCAGCGGCGATCATTCCTGAAAAATTACCTAATCCACCTTCAAACCTTGCAGGTGGTTTAGCCCATTGTAATGAGTCGTAATGGGTTGTGACTACAGTTTGTCCACCGGACTGGATAGTTCTCAATTCATCCAGTAGGTCAAAACGACCCCACAAACCACCCATGCCCGAAGGGCCACACATTTTGTGGATTGAAAATGCGATGAAATCAATATCCAAATCCTGCACATCAACTTTCATGTGCGGAAGCGATTGAGCGCCATCGACAGCGATTAGTGCTCCATGGTCGTGGGCAATTTTTGCAATTTCCTTAATCGGAATAGAAACGCCATCCAAATTACCAACATGGCTCATAGAAACCAATTTTAGTTTATCTCCGACGTCAGCACATACTTCTTCAAATGCTTCAAGGTCAAATGTATTGTCCTCATTGCTTGCAATAACACGGTGATCAATTCCTTGTTCCTCTTCTAACTGAAGCCAAGGGACAAGATTTGAATTGTGCTCTCTATCAGTGGTTAATACAACGTCTCCTTCAGACCATTTCATACCATGAGCAATTTGATTAATTGAATGGGTCGTATTTTTAGTAAATACCACTTCATTTACCGATGGTGCATTCAAAAAAGATGCGATAGAACGCCTAGAATTATCCACTCCTTTGGAAACTGCAATTCCGTAGCGATGGACTGAACGACCTCCACAACCCGGATATTGAGTATAATATTCATTAATGGCATCAATTACACAATCTGGTTTTAGTGTAACGCAAGCATTATCGAGATATGCTGGAACATTATCTCCACGCAATGTCGGGAAATCTTCTCTAATTGAATTAATATTCATCACCAGGCCTCCGAATCCGGCAAAAAGTCCAGCGCTGGAGCGTTAATGTCACAGCCAGGGCAAGTATAACGAGTTGGCATCACTTGTCCACAACCGCTACATGGCATACCGGTAATGCCAATTGTTCCACATCCTTGATTTAGACACGGAATTGCGATATCTCCTGTATCAGTGCGTTGCACATTCACATCCGTTTCGCATTCTGGACAAAATGATTTTTTCTTTTCCACCATTTTGTCGCCAAAACTTGAAAGTTCAACATCAGCGGCAAAAGCGGCTTTGGTTTGCACTCTCGTATTTTCTCCAAGCATTCTTTGAGGAAACCAAATAACCATAAAGTACACAGGAAGTATCAAAATACCACAAATAATGTGCAAAACAAGGAAAATAGTTCTATTTCCGTCCAGGGCAATTCTTTCTGAAACATAGTGCGCTCCCGACCATGTTGAAATAATGACGAGCAATAGCCAAGTGACAAAAATCAAAGTCCAACCTGCTAAAGAATGTTCAGCCATTTCAGCCTCCATGACCCGCACATCTTCATGGACATGGTATGCCTCAACATGCATATCTCTAGTTTCTAGGACAGCCTTCCAAAAGAATGACAGCAAGAATAGTACGGCCAGGACAATTAGAGTCCCCCACATCAATTGTGACAATACAATTCTCAATGGAAAATCACTATTATCTACATGGAACATGATTTGTGCAAGGAACATGGCATTCCACATTACTAACAATGTAAGCGCATGTGAACGCATAATAGGGAACAAATTCCACACTTGAATCGCAAACCAAACCCACAGAATGACAGAAACAAGCATCTGGAAATAAGCAAAACCTCCAATCGCTCCCGTCATTCCATCAATTCCAGAGACAGTTGCATCCCCACCGCCAAATATTTCACTTGAAATAGCACCAATTAAGAAAGCTGATGCACCCAATAACAAGGCAATCCAATGCTGCCTTTCCCATTCGTGCCATGCAAGTTTTGATTGGAATTTCAATTCTTTACGGATATTATCAATACTTATTCCGACGCCCTTCAAAGCAGGATGCAAATCTGCAATGTTATATTTCAGTGTCATGTCACTAAGTCGAAATGGCATTTCGTCATGAGCGTCGTCAACCTGAATTGGTGTAACATCTACCACGCTCATATTGAACCCCTAAGGGGTTCACCTTTGAGTGCTTTCCCTTCACCGGATTAGAAAAAGAGAATAATTGAGGGTGATGGTTAAACCGGAAGTGTAGGTGGAAGGAATATTGCCGAGATCGCATAGCCTGGTATCGCGCTCGACTGGAAATCGAGTGGGCCTGTCCCGCGGGAGTTCAAATCTCTCTCTCGGCGCCAATAACGCTTTCTGCGAAAGCGTTATTGGCTGGTATTTGAAGAATTATAATCACTTATTAGTTTCAAAAACCGGCGCCAACAGTGAAGATAATAATGTAAATAATTTTCATTTATTGGCTAAGTTTGCCAATCGTGATGTTATTGTAGAAGAATTGATTTGAATATAGGTATTGGCAATACTATGTCCAACCTCATATCTGTCCCAGATCGAGTTAGAACAGGTTCTAATAATTGTATCCAAAGTCTTGACGATTGGCAACGAATCCACGATTTGTCACTGAAGGAAAACGATGAGTTCTGGCTCGACATCACTCATAATCACATCGCTTGGTCCACTTTACCTACGATTGGAATGAGGGGGAGTTTTGAAACCATTGAGGATGGTTTTACTTGGTTTAGTGATGGTAAACTCAACGCTACTGTCAGTTGTCTAGATCAACATCTACAATCTAGAGGTGACAAAACCGCAATCCTTTGGGAAGGTGATGAGCCTGATGATATCCGTCGCATCACATATCGCCAATTACATCAAGATGTCTGCCGCTTTTCCAATGCGCTGACCTCTTTAGGAGTGAAATCTGGTGACAGGGTTATCATCTACATGGGAATGATTCCTGAAGCTGCGGTGGCAATGTTAGCCTGTGCAAGAATTGGTGCGATTCACTCGGTTGTATTCGGTGGATTCTCATCCGATTCTCTTAGTGATCGTATTATTGATTCGGGTTCAAAGGTGGTCATAACAATGGATGAAGGCAAACGCGCTGGAAAAAGAATCTCATTGAAGAAAACTACCGATGAGGCTGTTAAAAAATCAAATTCGATTCAATCGGTAATCGTCTACCAACACACCGGAGGCGAAGTTTGTTGGAATGATGAGATAGATGTTTGGTGGCACGAAATTGTCAAAAATGAAAGCACACAACATGAAGCGCTCATCGTCGATGCTGAGCATCCATTATTCATCCTCTATACCTCCGGTTCTACCGGTACTCCAAAAGGTCAAGTTCACACACATGGTGGCTATATTACCTATACCTCATTTACTCATCGAACAGTCTTCGACCTAAGGGAAGACGATGTTTTTGCATGTGTTGCCGATGTCGGATGGATCACTGGTCATTCTTACATCGTCTATGGACCATTGGCAAATGGTGCGACGACATTTATGTTTGAATCGACTCCACTCTATCCCGATGCTGGCCGATATTGGGATATGGTCGAGCGTCATAAGTTCACCATATTCTATACCGCTCCAACTGCGATTAGGGCTTTGGCTGCCCGTGGTGATGAATTTGTATCAAACTATGATTTGTCGAGCCTACGGGTATTGGGAACGGTTGGTGAACCGATCAACCCTGAAGCATGGCAATGGTACCATGAAGTCGTTGGCCAAAAACGATGCACTATAGTTGATACTTGGTGGCAAACCGAAACCGGCGGGATATGTATCTCGCCAATCGCTTGTGCAACCCCAGTCATAGCAGGTTCTGCTACGCTACCTCTACCTGGAATTGAGCCGAGTTTATTCGATACTGATGCTAATTTATTAACCGGTGAAGCTGAGGGTTTGCTCTGTATAGAAAGGTCATGGCCAGGTCAAACTCGAACCATTTATGGCGACCATGAACGTTATGTTGAGACCTACTTTAGTACGATTCCTGGAATATATTTCACCGGTGATGGTTGTAGGCGAGATTCGAATGGATATTATTGGATTACCGGCCGAGTTGATGATGTCATCAATGTAAGCGGCCATCGCATGGGTACAGCAGAGTTTGAATCGATTTTGGTCGAGAATGAGTATATTGCTGAAGCAGGCGTTGTTGGTTTCCCTCATGATATCAAAGGCCAAGGGGTTCAAGCCTTTTTGATATTGAATAATGATGTTGAAGATAAGGTCGATCTTTATACTGCTCTAAACCGCTTGGTCAGAACCAAGATTGGTGCACATGCAAAAGTGGATAGGTTTTGCATTATCCCAGGATTGCCAAAAACTCGTTCAGGAAAAGTTATGCGGAGAATTCTGCGAAAAGTTGCCGACGGAGAGCCGGATAAATTAGGTGATATTTCGACATTGGCTGACCCCGCTGTCGTCGATGCCATCCTAGTAGCCAGTTGCTATCACATGTAGATTGAATTAGGACTTTCCTAAAAGTTAGTTTGCCCCGGTTGTTAAATCAGTGGAGTAAAAGGCTTTGAACAATCATTATTTTTGAATCCCAAAATTGCACTATTTTGGCTAAACCAATTGCGGAAGTATGTTATTGACTAATCCACAGCATCAAACCATGGGCATGCCGAATGTTAATGATGATCGCTTTTGGTGGTCATTACTGCTAATCGGATGTCTGCTAAGCATCATTGCAATTGTTAATTCAGATTTAGGCCTTGATACCCACATCAGGATGAACGCAGCAAATTCAGATGATGGCTCATTACAGTGGGGACATACTCGTACCATCGATCCTCTTGCAAGTGACCCAGATTATCGTAAGGTGATTGAACCACAATATGATGTACCCTCAAACCAACTATTCTTTCCAATTATCACAACGGTTATTTTCGCAGTTGGTCTTATGATAAGCGGATATGTCAATCCATTTGAAAAGGAAGATGGAAAATCTGTTTGGAGTCCTAGATTACCAGCAATATTATCCATTTATCCAGTATTCATTTTTGCAATAGGAAGGGGATATTTTGAACCAATTTTTGCGACATTAATGGGCCTTTCAATAGGTATTATTGGAATACTTAAAGTTAGCAAGCGGAGTACTCAGGCAATATTGCTAATAATTTCATTAGCACTTGTAATGTACCTAAAAGGAATTGATATTGATACAATATTTTGGTTTGTTATCATTGCAGGTGTCATCAATAATATCGGCCAATCAATTGATGACAAATATAGTTCTATTGAAGGCAATCAATCTCCACTACAGAATCCCTCTTTTATGGCAGTAGTGACATTTTCTTCAGTTACAATATCATTGCTCGTTGCTGGAGCATTAGGCTTCGGCGGTACTCTTTCAGTGATTGGAGATTTTCCACTGCAATTTTTGTTTGCATTATTTGGGTCATTGCTAGATGTGGTAATTATTTTTGGACTATTCGGCATGTTGCTTTGGCCATTCATTCTCCCAATGCTACATAATCTGAAACAAATTAGATCTTACAATGTATCACTACTTGCTTCAACATGCGCAGGATTGCTCTCTGCAATTTGGATATATGTTGCAGTATTATGGACCTATGAGGCGGAATTATGGGGTGCTGAATGGCCAGATATTATGTGGATAATGGGCAATAATGGACGATATATTTCTTTACTATTTATTCCACTATTTGCACTGATGGCTTATACGGCTAAGCAATTTCCAGAGATGCCTTCGCTTTGGTCACCAAAAGACAAGTCAAAAACTCTGCTACTGGCAATAATATTAGTTATGCCTTTAACACTAGCAACATCACTACATGGGCAAACAATGTGGACAGATGAGGCGGCAGAAGCATTGAGTGATTCGATGGAAGACGGCCAACAATTCGTATTTATTCATGAGCCTACTCTCGCTATGCATTGGCTTTACACCATTAGAAGCGACTTAGATTTGGATGGACAGAGAAATATCACAGGGCACTGGAGAGCGCCTAATTCTGGTTGGCAGGATGAAGTGATCAATGCAACGCAATATCCAAACCGTGGAGATATCAGTTCAATAAATTTCATAGTAATCGCACCGAACATTGAGACAGCAATTCCTACCGGTTGGGAAATAGTACAACAAGGCGAAGCACCATTGCTAAATGGTGGTAATCAATGGACAATATGGGTCAAAGAATTGCCTTTACCAAATTAGGCAATTGATTGGTTGACTGGAAATAGTCAGTAGAATCGGCGCGAAGCGGTTATATTGGGTGTGTCAGTCGCTCGCTTCACTGCCACCATGGCTTAGCGGTATAGCACCTCATTGGTAATGAGGAGGTCGCGAGTTCAATTCTCGCTGGTGGCTCCTTTGAAATCTTATGTTGACAACGGAGCCACCAGTTGAGGATCTAATTATTGATTCAATATATATTGACAGCAATAGGTTTTCGCACTTCCCTTTATTGAGTGGTGATTTTAGCGGTCCAGTGCTCTCCTCTCGCTGGTGGCTCTTTGTTGTAATTCCGAAAGTACCGTTAGGTTGGAAAAATGCACTCGCACCAATTATTCCCCCTCAAAGTATAATAGGCGTTTTTTGTAGTTGAAAGATTGGAGAGGGCGACTTTTCCAGATGGGATGCAGATGCAGGGAAATAACGAAAGTAAGGTGGAAATGGGCCAAAGAGTGCGTGACCTTCAGAGCCAAGTGGATGAATTAAAGGATTTGGTCAACACATTGCTAAGTGTCATTGTTGAAGAGCCGGACGGTGTGCACACAGGTGCAGCACCATCTATTCCAGGACATCCTCACAGCAATTATTGCATGTGAGACTTATCCCTTTATCACCGCTATAGGATTCAATCTAGCCACAGGTCTTGCTAGGCCTGCAGCATTTGTAATAGAAATCACTTCATCGACATCCTTGTATGCTGATGGGGCTTCTTCACTCAAAATATTTGCAGTAGAAGCATGTACACGTATTCCAGAATCTTCTAGTTCTCTTTTCAGTGCTTTGCCATCGATAGTCCTCCTTGCTTGACTACGAGATAGTGCGCGACCTGCGCCATGACAAGAAGAAGCAAAAGCAGGGTTTTGTCCAGTTATTGGTCCCGCCATTATCCATGAACCAGTGCCCATGTCGCCTGGCACTAACACTGGCTGACCAGTTGTTTTGAATGAGTTGGCAATGTCTGGATGGTCGCCACCAAATGCTCTAGTAGCACCTTTGCGGTGAACACAACATCGGCATGAACTTCCATTGATGATATGGGTTTCTTTTTTGGCGATATTATGGGCTACATCATACAGTGTTCTAGCCTCGCCATTAACTCCTAATTCTAAGTTCAACACTGTTCTTAGGCGTGTAGCAAGCGCCGCCCTATTGGCAAAAGCAAAATTTGCAGCAGCATTCATAGAATCAAAATATTCCATTCCCTGTTTTGAATAAAATGGTGCCGCTGCAAGTTGTCTATCAGGCAATTCATAGCCCCATTCTTCAGCAACCCAAAGATTGCCTTTTTTCTTATATCTTTGCTCAAGACCTCTAACGTGGTCTGTACAAACTTGGTGACCTAAACCTCTACTACCGGAATGGATCATCGCTAATAATTGATTTTCGTATAGTCCCCATTGTTTAGCAGTTTCTTCGTCAACTATGGATCCTACAGTTTGAATTTCAAGAAAATGATTGCCACTTCCCAGTGTGCCCAATGCTCTTAGACCTCTTTCCATTGCTCTTTCGGAAATGTTTGCATCAACAGTTTCAAGATACCCTTGTGATTCGATATTTGGGATATCCTCATCCAATCCAAAACCGAGTTCAGCAGCTACGCCTGCCCCACCAGAAATAATTTGCTGCAATTGTTGAGTTGAAATATCCAAGCCTCCTTTTCCACTTGCACCAGCTGGGATTCTTCCTGCTAACCTACCGGCTAATTTCTTCAAATTGGGAATGTCTTCAATGGTTGCATCTAGGGCCATTACTCTAACGCCGCAGTTAATGTCAAATCCTACACCTCCCGGTGAAATAGCACCACCTAATTCTCCTGAATCAATATCGGTGGCGACTACACCACCAATTGGAAATCCGTATCCATAATGCCAATCGGCCATTGCCCACGCTTCGCCAACGACACCTGGCAAACTTGCAGTATTGACCAGTTGTTCAGGGGCTCTGTCATCCCCATGCTTTGCTAGGTGCTCAGGGGTGGTGACCATGCGTGCATCAACTCGCATATTGCCATGAGCCTTGATTCGCATTGTGCCATCGCCTTCATCGATGAGATGGGCACGCCAATCTTCGCTCATTGTGTGGTTGTCAGGCGAGGCACACTTGAGACTTGTCCCTAACAAAAGTGCTCAGCATTGGCCAATTTTGTATGTATAAGCAACATAGGCTTGAAGGGGTATGGGCGTTTCGGCGATTTGTTCCTAATGGAACAGGTGTTCATCATGGGCCTTCCTCCTATCGATTTGGCGGTATTCCATGAGCATGGATTCATTAGGAAACAGTGCAGTGTTTCAGGTCTTTGGTTTTGGTCTACTGATGCGGATAGAACTACTTGCGGAGACACTACTGAAGATGAATATACATTTATTGGAAAGCCGTTAATAGCAGGATATCCAATGCGTGGTAAAGAATTGAAAGATGCAATGCGTGAAGCATTTTTATCATTTTTTGAAAACATTTCTCACACTCGCATTGCACCATATCCGGTACTGGCAAGGTGGAGAGATGATATTCACCTTACAATTGCAAGTATTGCTGATTTTCAACCACATGTCACTTCAGGTGAAGTTGAACCACCTGCCAATCCATTAACCATCTCTCAGCCTTGTATTAGATTGACAGATGTCGATTCAGTAGGTCGTTCAGGGCGGCATTTAACCACATTTGAAATGATGGCTCACCACACATTCAATCGTCCTGATGAGGGAAAGATATACTATTGGATGGAAGAATGTGTTCAATATTGCCATCAGATGTTAACTGAAACATTTGCTATTGATTCAAATGAAATCACCTATGTTGAGAATCCTTGGTGTGGTGGTGGAAATGCTGGTGCTGCGCTTGAAGTAATAGTTGGTGGATTAGAATTGGCAACTTTAGTTTTCATGAACCTGCAAGAAGATGCTGATGGTGAATTTGAGATAAAGGGAGACCGATATTCCGAAATGCCGCTGCAAATTATTGACACAGGTTATGGTCTGGAGCGATTTTGTTGGGCCGCTGCAGGAACACCAACAATTTACGAAGCGATATATCCAGAGACAGTGGCATGGTTGAAGCAGTTATCCGGTTTTGATACAATTGCTTCGAGGTGGCCACAACTTGATTTAGATAATTTACTGGGTGAAATGAGTAGGCTAAATGGAATAATGAATATTGAACCAGGTGCTGATGCAGTTGAGTTACAGGCAACTTTCATTCGCCGCTTGGGTGAAAGGGGAGTCGAGGTAACCGCCGAACAATTTACTGCAATTACAGAACCACTTGCAAGAATTTATGCCATCCCAGACCATTTACATGCTCTTTGCAATATGCTGGGTGATGGTTTAGTGCCATCAAATACGAAAGCCGGATATTTGGCAAGAATGTTAGCGCGAAGGACATTGAGGATGCGAGATGATCTCGGATTGGAGATTAGCCTTGCAGAATTGGCAACTCATCATATCGAAATCAATTTGGCTGGTGAAAAGATGAAACAAACATCTGATGGACTGCTGAAAATATTAACCATAGAAGAAGAAAGGTATGTCGAGATGCTTAGAAAGGGTCAAAATGTGATTCACACGCAACTGGCTAAGATTTCCAAAGATGCTACTGAAATTCCGGACGAGGTTCTTTTTAATTTGAATGATTCACATGGATTAACACCGGATATGGCAATATCACTTGCAGTAATCGCTGGTTGGAAAGAAGTCTCGTTGAGGACAGGGTTCTCCGCAGAAATGGCACAACGGCATGCAACTATTGCTAAGGCAGCCGCTAAGGAAATTTCAGTCAAACCAATTGTTGAATCTATTCCTCAATTGCCGAAAACTGTGGCTCTCTATCACGAGGATGTACAGCAAAGAGAATTTGATGCAAGTGTGCTGGCCTGTTTGCCGTTAATAGGCGATGATATTCCTGCAAATGCTACACATGGAATCGTCTTAGAAAAAACATGTTTTTATCCAGAAGGTGGTGGACAGGAAGGAGATTACGGAATGCTATCCACTGACTCATGCAATAGGGCCGTATTGGATACAAGGAAGGTAGGTGATTTGGTGATTCATCTAACAGATGGTGCTTTTGAGGCAGGTGATTTAGTACATGGTTCTCTTGATTGGAATAGAAGAAAGCAACTGATGGACCATCATACTGCAGTGCATATTGTTGGAGGTGCAGCACGAAGAATTCTTGGACCACATATTTATCAAGCAGGAGCCAATAAATCTGTCGAATCAGCACGATTGGATATTACCCATTTCCGTCGCCTAAGTAGAGATGATTTAGATGCGATTGAAGGTTTGGCTAACGAAGTATTAGGTCAGGTGCACCGAACCGAAAAAATCACATTAAATCGCAAGGACGCTGATAGGAAATATGGATTTGATCTCTATCAAGGTGGCGCTCCGAAAGGAAGTGAGGTCAGGATATTGAGAATATCAGATCACGATATCCAAGCATGTGGAGGAACACACCATGATGAGCCAGGTCAAATTGGTTCAATTAGGATTATCCGTTCTGCTGCGGTTCAAGATGGCGTAGAAAGGCTGCATATTGTTGCCGGCCAAGCAGCATTGAATTTTGCTAGAGAACAAGGCGAAATTTTGAGGCAAACAGGTGAAATATTTGCTGTTAGCAATCAAGATTTGCCTAAAGCGGCGCAACGGTTTTTCACTGAATGGAAAGACCAAAGAAAGAGGATTGAACAGTTAGAGGCTGAAATCGTTCGTCTGCGTACCAGTGGCGGTGGAGACGCAACAACGGAAGTTGGCGGGGTTAGAATTGTGATAATGGAAGCCGATGGAGACCTTAAACAGATTACTAAAATGTTGAGGGAATTGACATTAGATTCAGCGACTCCAACTTTAGCAGTTTTGGGCTCTAGAGTTGGTGGGGGTAAATTGATGGTTGCAGTAACCGATAATACAATCGCCAGTGAAAAATATAACGCTGTTGAAATATTGCAAGAAATTGCAGGGCATATCAATGGTGGTGGCGGAGGCCGTCCAACAATGGCACAAGGCGGTGGCACAAACCCAGATGGTTTGGATGATGCATTGCAGGCTGCTAGAGATTTTGTTTCACGATGAAATCATTGTAAAGAATTTAACGCTTTTACATCAAAGTGTGATATTGCCTTTGAAGCAGCCTCATTCGGATAAAACCATGCAGCTTCAGAAATTTCTTCACTCTGTAATATTAATTCGGACAAATCACCATCCCAGTGGGAACGATAGGTAAAGGAAACAAACGAGATTCCTCTTGATGAAAATATTTGCTGAGTTATCATTGGCTCGTCACTTAGTAGAACGATATCAAGTCCCAACTCCTCTAAAGTTTCACGTACACATCCTACTTCTGGATGCTCATCATGATCCATATATCCACCCGGTAATGTCCAACTTCCTCTAAAGTGACCCCGCTCAACTTTCCCCATCAAGACTTGTCCTTTAGAATTAGTAATCATTACTTTTGATACCAATCTGTGAAGAGAGCGGTATATGGCTTCTCTAGCAATTGGATGGACAGAATTGTCTGCAATAAGATCATCCTTCAATGCCCAATGTTCAGGCCAGTCTATCTTTGGATAACCCTTCTGAACAGTTACTGAAGACCCCGCGAAATCGATAATTGTAACACGCTTTTTTTGCCATTCAATACCCATGGATTGAATTTCTTGTCGTGTTGGAAGACGCATAATTGGAGAGGCTTCCATTCTCCCCTGTACCGGTAACTGCGGCCCCTCTCCTTGCTCATTGACCAACAGTACTTGCCCGTCGTGCTCAAGATGAACGACAGTATCTGGGTGGCTCATATTTTCCCCCACAATGGCAAACTGTTTGAATCACTCGGATTCAGAAGCGTCTGTCAATTGATTCTGTGAATAATCAATTTCATCATTGAATGTTGCTTCAGTAAGAATGGCTTCAGGTAATTCTTTCTTGACCTTTGCACCTAACTTCTTCAGTTTATCAGTGCGCCAGACGACATTTCCTCTCCCTTCTACCAATTGGTTATGTGATTGCTCAAATGAATCAGTTGCCTGCTTTAAGCGGCCTCCCAGTGTTTCAAAGGACTTCAAAAATAGTGCTATTTGGTCGTGTAGAAGGCCGGTATTTTCTATCAATTTTCTCTGATTTGTAGTCATCTGCTCACGTTTCCACAAATCTTGAATTAGCATTAGTGCAGTCATTATTGTCGCACCTGTAACAACCTTGACTTTGACATTACCAGTGAGGTCTCGATACAAATCCGGGCTCATCTTCATTGCTGCGCCATAAGCGCTTTCAAGAGGAACAAACATCAATACAAAGTCAGGTGAATTGACAATCTCCATATGTGAATAATTTTTATCAGCAAGTATTTTAGCGTGATTTTTGATAGAATTACAGTGTTTTTTCATCGCTAAATCAGCGTCACTATCATCGTTAGCATTGACATAATCATTCCATGCCTTCAAGGAGACCTTAGAGTCAATAATGATGTGGCGATTTTCTGGTAGCATAATAATGAAATCGGACTGTAATCTGCTTCCATCTGCAGCGGTTTCACCTGTTTGTTTCAGGTAGTCCTTACCTTCGACAAAACCCATCCCCTGTAACAGATTCTCTAAAACTAATTCGCCCCAAGCACCCTGTTTTTGAGAATCAGCTCTCAATGCATTGGTTAGATTCTCAGTACCTCTCGATAATTCCATTCCCAAATCTGAAACTTGTCCTATTTCTTTGCTAAGTGAAGCACTTCTCTTAATTGAATCTCTCTCCATTCTCTGTATATTTTCCATATATTCCTTCATTGAATTTGATAGTAATTCGGTTGCGTTGGAAAAAGATGATTCCTTGTCCTTTTCTGCCTTCTCAACCACTTCGTCAAATGCTTGACGTGCTGCTAAATTGAATGCCTGTTTCATCATTTGCGCATTTGCCTCATGCTGTGACTTATCATTTTCGCGAGATTCTTCCAAAGCCTCATAACGCGCTTGAATTGAGGCCAATTGCTGGCTTAATTCCGATTGAGATAAAACAAGGTCTGACTTCGATTTTTGACTCATCAAATACCAAACAATAACTCCGACTAATGCTGCGGCTGACAAAATGTATAACTGTTCCACTGGTCCTCTCCAAGCCTGTTAATTTGACGACGGTTTATCAAGACCTTTGTTGTGCGCGTTCTCATCAAGGTTCAATAAAGAGTGGCGCTTGGGAGGAGGTATGCGTTTTGAACAACTAAACGAAGGCGTTTGGGCAATGACCTACCTTTTGGTTGATGAAACAACTATGCAAGCGGCATTGGTTGACCCTGTTTACGATTATATTGATTCATACATTGAAAAGTTGCAGCAAGAAAATTTAACTCTCCGTTATGCGATTGCCACACATACGCACGCCGACCATATCACCGCCTGTTTCAATCTCAGGGATTCCACTGGATGCGAATATGTAATGTGGAATGATACTGCATGTCTTGGAGTCTCAAAATATGTTGACGAGCAAGAGCAATTGATGCTAGGTGACCACCCCATCACATTCCACTTTGCACCAGGTCATACTTCTGATTCCATGCTAATTCATTTTGGTGGTTATCTAATGACTGGAGATTTTTTATTCACCGGTGATGGTGGAGTTGGAAGAGATGATTTGCCAGGTGGAAGGATGAGAGTTCATTGGGACTCGTTACAGGTATTGAATCGATTTGATGGTGAGTTGCTTGTTTGTACAGGTCACGACCCACCCGGTACAGAAATGAAGACCTTGACTTGGAATCGTGAAAATAACTTTGTCTTGAATATGGCCTCATTTGAGGAATATAAACAATGGCAGGATGAAAACAATGTTAAATTAGGTTCGGTGTCTAAGATAAAAACAGCAGTACCCGCAAATTTATTTTGTGAAATTCCGGACGTAATTCCTTGGTTAGATTGAGAATCAATCAATTGACCAATATTGTGTGAAAGACTTCAACAACTGAAGGGTGTTCGCAGGTAACGGGGTTATTGATGGCTGCACCAGTTGATTTGAGTGGTTTGATGTGGGCAATAGGCCTATTATTGATACCTGTGTTTTTGGCAATCCCAATGAAAATCGCATGGCAATACTGGATTGGTGCTGGACATGAGGAGACTGAATATCGAGGCATGGTCAGACAAATCATTGACTCTGGTAGGCAACTTTCTCCATTCAGAGACACACTTGATGATTTGGCGAGGGGATTGCGAATAAAGCCAGGCAGACAAAGGTTGATTGAAGCAGATTTACTACATCCCCTAACATTATCACACTTCTTGATATTACCAGCCCTAATTATTTTTCCACTTGCAGTTGTTGTTGCCCTACCGGTAATATTGATTGGATTACCATTTTTGTGGTTAGTTGAGTTTATTTTGATAAAAAACAAAGTTTTAATGAGGTCTTTAAGATTGATTGAGACATGGTTACATTGGCAAGTTATCCACATTCCTAAACCACACAGAGGTCCAGTGTTAACCAAGACAGGGATTGGAGAATTTTCACAACATGTCGTCCATTTCGCGCAAGTTCCTCAGGGGACATTCCTTGGATTATTTGCATGGTTAATAGTTCACTGGACATTAAAAACGGGTTCGTTTTGGATTGAACTATCAATCGCAGCAGGGCTTTATATTATTTTGCTAGCAATATTAAGTGTACTAAATACCGCATTTGAATCTGATCTAGTTTTCGTAGACCCGTCAAAGGGTCGGCTGGTTCCGGTAGACCAATGGTTGGAGAGTATTCTCAAACCAATTGTTGGAATCGGTTTGTTATTTTTAATCGTAAGAAATTTGCTTGATGAGGTTAGAGGTGGCAATCCTACATTATTTGCAACAACTGTCTTATCTATTCTATATGGTGCTGCAATTGTTGGAATCGCTTATCGCTGGGGATACTCTCTGTGGCGAGGAAATAGTGTAAGAAGAAATTTTGAAATTCAAATAATCGAGGGATTAGCACCGCTATCTTATGACCTAACGCGCAATAAAGGGCGAATAGATTTCAGGGTGCGAATGACTATGGAAGAAAGAATAGAAACTATTTCAAAACTACCAACAAATCAAATGACCTTTGAGGCGCTGCAAAATCTTCCAAAGAGTCGATATTCAGATATAATTCCAAAGAACCCAATAGAATAACGCATTATATTGTTATTCCTACGAGGCGAAGGTTGATGAGACTTAGTCAGTCGGCATAAGTTATGGCTAGAATTGCAATCGCTGATGGAATGGCTCCAGCAGCAATCAAATTGCTAAAAAGTGCAGGTCATGAAGTTGTGAACCAACCAATTGAAGCCAGCGAATTACTTGGCGGTGCGCTGTCAAATTTTGATGCTATTATTGTACGCAGTGCTACTAAAATTACTGCTCAAGTAATCGCTGCTACCAGTGACCGTTTGAAGGTAATAGGACGCGCTGGAGTAGGCGTTGATAACATAGACATCAAGGCTGCAGCAGAAGCCGGAATTCCCGTGGTCAATGCTCCAAGAGCATCGACTCAATCTGTTGTAGAGTTGACAATTGGCCATCTGCTTGCAAGCCTTCGCCATTTACCTAGAGCAAATAGAGGGATGAGGGAAGGAAAATGGCAGAAAAAAATCATGGGTGGTACTGAATTAAGCGGAAAATGTTTGGGCTTGATTGGCTTTGGAAGAATAGCCCAAGGTGTTGGATTCGTAGCGCAATCAATGGGGATGGAAGTGCATGCATATGACCCATATCTTGCAGCAAAAATTGCTAAGTCTCAGAATACAACATTGCATAAATCAGTGGATACCTTATTCAAAAATTGCACACATATCTCAATTCATTGCAATTTAACCGATGAAACTCATCATTTAGTAAATGGCCAAAGAATGGCAATGATGCCCGGAAAATCGAGAGATGGCATAAAGTGCGGAAACCATATTGTAAATTGTGCACGTGGTGGGATTATTGACGAGGTAGCATTGCTGCAATCACTTGAAAGTGGAGTAATTTCTTCAGCTGCTTTGGATGTCTTCGAATTTGAACCTGTAGACTCAGGTTACGCACTAATACAGCATGACAATTTCCATGGTACACCTCATATTGGCGCGGCTACATTGGAAGCACAGGCTAGAGTCGGTAGGGATATTGCCAATGCGGTAATGACTGTACTTTCTGGCGATAAATGTGAAACGACGGTAAATCAACATCTTCTGTGAGTCATGCAATAATTTCATTTGCTCAGTAATTTAGAGTTATAGTTAAACACCGCTGACAGCCGAGTAATGTCAATGACTGGTGATGGACTCAATTCCTCCGATGAAGATGGAAGTTCTTCAGATGGCG
>Ga0209554_1000542_pt1 | contig 31591 bp, 11 predicted proteins | sample MarorgKNORR_S2LV_5_FD_188221 | JGI IMG/M metagenome (GOLD analysis project Ga0209554, IMG submission 188221) | Marine microbial communities from the Southern Atlantic Ocean, analyzing organic carbon cycling - Bottom_A/KNORR_S2/LV (SPAdes) (version 2) | ecosystem: Environmental > Aquatic > Marine... | reverse complement strand
CATAACCAGGATCAGCATACTGATTACTGGTCATGGCCCATTCACCATCGGCCAGATGCCATTTGGGGGGTTCCAGCACCTCTACCAGCAAAGCATCATTCGGGTCATCATTTTCCATCCAGATGCTGTAACTGATATCAGCAACCTGATAAGCACCACCGGTAGAATCTACGTCAGGAAAACCGATCAGTATTTCTTTGGTATAATCTTTGGCGCCGGCAGGATATCCACCGGGACCAGCACTTCCAAAGTAATAGGCCGGATATTCGTTAAAATCTCCACCGGGTGTTGGTGCGGTTAAAGAGTTGTAGACATAGTACTGCGAGTAGGCCGGCCCATAAACCAGTGCATAGTAGAGATCGTATCTGGCAATAAACCAGTCAATGCCTGCACCAGTCGCCGACAGATCAACATCAACCCAGTTTGGGTTTATTGGTGTGATATCATCGGCTGTACCACCGTAGGCGGCATAATCGTGGGGGAATGCTGCCAGCGAGGTCGGGCTAGATTCAAATGGTTCCCAAAGAACTTCAAATATGTCACCTCCACCGGGAACTACGCGCGATAATCGGCTAAAATCACCCCAATCGATTGAGGTCGGAAAAATTTCCTCGTTATTTTCCTTTTTATAGCGGATATCATATCGGCGGGACACTTGAGCAGGAGTCAATTCAGCAGAGCGGTCTCGCTGCTGGTGTCGGTACCACATAGTATTAGCCAAGCCCTGTACGGGCGAACTGTAACTTCTGATAGTTTCAGCGCGGTGATTAATCTTCTGGTTATCATCAAATCTTGTTCTTTGTCCTTCATTAGCAAACCCTAGGGTAAGCATGAAGGAAAAGGTGATCCAAAAGGTCAAAATATTTTTAACGACTTTCATCATATCTCTCCTATGTTAAGATTTATTTATTCTGTGAATAATTATTCAATATGCCATCCCCAGCCTCCGCCCGAGCGGAGGCTAAGAATAGCGTAATACTTCCGGTCGTTCACTTCAGGAAGATGAGTTTTTTCGTCTGAGTGTATTCAGGCGTCGTCAGTGTGTAGAAGTATACACCGGCCGAGAATTCGCTGGCGTCAAACCTGACTTTATGGGTACCCTGTTTCACTTCAGCATCGATCAGAGTTTTTACTTTCTGACCCAGCAGGTTGTGAATATCAAGGCGAATGTCAGTAGTTTTCGGCAAACTGAATTCAATCATAGTTGACGGGTTGAAGGGGTTGGGATAATTCTGCGCCAGAGCATAGGTCGTGGGCATTATGTATCCACCAACACCAAGTGGTTCGGGGTCACCCCGCTCAACGATATAAACATTGTCGATAGTCCAGGTACCATAACCACCATCGTTATTGGGATTCCTCCACCAGAAACGAATCTGGACACTGGCATGCCCCATTACCAGGTCGGTAATGTCGATCTGCGCAAAACCAAGATCCATAGAACCTATACTGGTTGTTTCACCTTCAAGATCGGAACGGTGTACTACTGTTTCCCAAGTGGTTCCGCCATCGACACTCAGATCAATGAATGCATATATGGGAAAGTTGTAGGCGCCGTCACCACCGTTGGTAGCATCGGAGAATTCCAGGGTAACTAGTGATCCGGTATTTACACCGGTGATATCGTATACCGGTGAAATCAACAATTCATTCATTGGTTGAGCATAAGCGGAATCGGTGAAGCCAGCAGGCGGGGAAATGTCACCAAAAAGCGTGTCACCTCGCATACCAAACATGTGCCGAATGCTGAAGCCCAGATTTAATGCATTATTACCATCAGAAGTGATATACCAGGTGTTCAAATAAGCGTCGCTGGCAGCATTGGTACTATCGATTGTGGTCCAGCCGTTAGCATTGGGCTGAGTACCAACATCAATGACAGCGCCATCTTTATCAAAGACTGGCGCAAAATCACCGAATTCAAGCGTATCATCAAAAGTATCAAATTGATAGGCTTCATCAATAGCCGGATAGGCGTAGAAACTGGTACCAACATTATTGTTGTAGGCGGCTTCGTCACCAAGTAGGGTGGCTTCCAGGGTCACACTGTAACGCTGGCGATCACCTTCAACCGTCCAGGTACCAAATTCAATTAACGGTGTTTCCGAACCAGGACCCAGAGGTGGAGCGGTATAAAGGCCTTCGAATACTACAACGCCGAGAGTATCCAGTACTCGTGCAGTAACCGGAACCGGCGAAATCGGGCTGGTACCGTTGTTTTTAAGGATACCAGAAATTGTGATCTCATCACCTTTATTAATCGTTGGTTTGTCAGTTGCCAGGCTGTAACCCACAAATAAAGCCGCGACGTCGATAGCTGCCGGAGGAACTGAAGCGTCCAGATACTGAGCCTCGTTAGTTTGCGCACCGGAACCAGACCAGAAGACGTCAATATGACTTGATGCAGGATCATAGACCATATCTGCTCCAACATCACCCAGACTGTTACCATCTGAGGTTAACCAACGAAAAACTTCCCAGTCCATGTCGGCCGGGGGTGTTGTATGGCTATAGGTCGATGCATTTTCCAGGGCCAGGACGACAATGTCGCCGCCTTGACCTGATGAATAACTATTGGTGTTACCAACAACGTAAATCACGTCGTTTGCATCATCGACATCAGCCTGTGGCAGATAGAGATAGTTAATATCCGTGATTTCCAGGTTGAGGTAATTTTCATCGGTCAGATCGACTGCACCCTCAAAACCTAAAACCTCACCAGAGGCATTCAGCGTACCAAAATCGGTGGCGCTGGTTGCGTTTGCCGGTGGTTCCCAGGTTCCAAAGGTGAAATTACCAGGATTGTTGTCCAAGAAGTAGTAGCCACGGTTATTTTTGTCAAATACCATTTCGGGCATACCCCAGCACGCTTCCAATTCAGCCTGCAATTGGACTGGTGGGATCGGACCCCAGGAGGAGGAGGCTGATTTAAAGTAAATATGATACGGCGTTTTATCGCCGAATGTATCGCCACCACCATCACCAGAGAAAATAATATGTGGATCAAGGTTGCGGTCCAAAACAATCGTGCCTTGGAAAACAACTCCACTGGGGACGAAACTGATTGCTTCATCACCTACAGTTACACCATCTGATTTTGTGAACACCAAGTCTCCAATATCAGCGTCAAGAGCATCAATCGTCGAGAGATCGGCGCGGGTGTACATAATATCCTGATTATCTTTCGAGTAAGCAATATGAAAAATCGTTTTGTTTGCATCGGCCGGATCGTAACCGATTGTCATGGTACCCCAGGATACTTCTTCTGTCGGACGACCGATTTTGGCACCAAGATCGGTGTAAGCTGACCAAGTGACACCACCATCGACCGAACGTGAGATACTGGTTTTATACCGTTCACCGGCATTCCAGCGTGTGAAAGGCATCATGTATAAATATCCGGTACGAGGGTCTACTGCCATTTTCGCCATCAGGGCACGATCGATTTCGTACTGGAGGGAACCATCCGCAAGCTCAATGCCATTTAAAAGGTGTGGATTGACCGGATCGGTCCATTCCAAGCCCAAAAGATCCGTTGACCGTGAATAGTAATTGAAACCATAGGTCGGATCTTCCCAGGTAGCATGGAGATACCCGTTAAGGTCGCGCACTGTCTGGCGTCCACCATAGTGGAAAGCACGGGGCATGGCCGGTCCAATGACAATACCGCCGGGTTTGCTGTTGTCAGCAACAAATTCGCGTTCTGTTAATGACGATATTGGGAGCACTTGTTTCTCCTCAGCTACCAGTCCAGTAATTAGAACGAGTGAAAACAGCAGAATTAAAACTGTTAGCATGTTTTTTCTCATATTATTTCATTCCTCTTTGTTTATTATTAGCTTGATGTATATTTAAATGATTTTTTTATCTAAAACTACATTGGATATACGAGTTCATTGGATTTAAGGGTATTCCTGTAATCACACTTGCTGTTGATACAAATCGACACAGATCTCTAACCAGTGATCCGCATTTGCTGTAATTTTTATTAATTCTACCCAAAGTATTTATTTTATTATTCTATTGGCCTTACCAAATATTCGGCGGATTCCAGGAATCCGGCTTTTCGGCTTTTCCTATCAGTTGAATCATATCAAATTCGTAAGTATCAGAACTTGCGTTTAATAAGTTACCCTGTCCCATCGAAACTTCAAAGCATTTTTCGGCATTCATGAAATCCTTGCTGCTGAAATAGGCTTGAGCCAGAATCAGATAGACGTTCCACATATCAAATCCGGTGTCACTTGCATATAATTTTCTCTGATAAGGATACTCTATAGAACCCTGATCACGCAAAGATTCGTTAATTAATACTGCAATGTTGGCCGCCCTGATAGCGCTAGTATAATCCCCCTGAGCCAGATAACCGGCGGCCAGACCGGCAAAGGCGTCGCATTGATTATAGGTACCGCCATTAGTTGTATTGAAAAACTCACCGCTGATCAGGTATTCGGAGCTGCCGGCATAATTATCCGGATCCAACACCGGGAACTTGGAATCATCCTCGAGTGTTTCCTGCAGTGAAATCGTATGAAAATCGTGCTGGCGCAGCAGATATTTATTTTCGTAGTGAGTATAGATGGCTCTCAGGTTTTTAATTAGCCAGAATCGTGGTTTAATACTGATCAACCCCGTTACCGGATCAACGTGATACTGGGCTAATTCGGTCGCCATGGTATCGCCAAATGCAAAACCAGGGTCTAGATCATTTACCGCAGCCACAGGATAAACCAGTGAGTCCGCTTGGGGATTATTTCCGGCTTCAAATACCAAAGCAGTAGTCAGAGGGGTTCCGATACCTGTCCCCGCCAAATTGCTGAGCGGTACGTTATCCAGCTCGAATTGGATGGTGCCGGGCTCAATCTCATTAGGCCGGTCACCAACGGTGATTTTAGTGCTCGTTTGAGCGCTGTACGAGACCACAGAACTAACCGAAAGGATGTATTTGTCACCCGGTAGACTGACCGTCCAGGGACCGATACCAAATGTATCTGTTACCGTGGGGTTGATGGGATAGGGGTTGCTGGCAGCAATCAGGTTATCTTCCTCAACTACCGGGTATTTGCCGGAGTTGAGGGATTCGATGCTGAGCAGGAAATTAAAATTGGTAATCGCTGCCGAATAATTTCCGACCCGGCTGTAGGTCCAGCCCAGCCCCTGGTAAGCTTTTATTCCAATCGAGTCCGGCTCAACATCCCGTTCCAGCGCTTCATTGAAAGAATTAATTGCCTCAGGATAATCCCCATTACTGAAATGTTCGTAGCCCTGTTCAATCAAGTTTTCTACATCGAAATAACTAGCCGGAATATCGTCAGACTTGTCAACCGGATCACAACCAGAGAAAAATACCGGGCTCAAGGATATCAGCGCAATTACCGACATTTCTAATCTGGATATTTTTTTTATCATAGAATATCTCTTCATTCAGCTTTAGCTATTATTTACTTTACAAAAACCATTTTTCTGGTATTTTGATAACTGCCGGAATCAATCCGGTACAAGTAGACACCACTGCTTACCAGTTTTCCGTCATTATCGATTCCGTTCCATTGTATCCTATAATCACCCGGTGACTGATACGAATTAACCAGGGTTACGATTTCCATGCCGAGTAAATTATAAACTTTTACAATTGTTTTTCCGGAGACCGGCAGGGAATAATTAATCGAAGTTGTCGGGTTAAACGGATTCGGATAGTTCTGGCTCAGGCGGTAGGTTGCGGGAGCAAGAATAATATCGGGACTTACAATCGATTTTTCCGCCACTAGATAAATTCCCAATTTATTAATTCCGGCCGTCAGTTCATTATTGTAAGAACTATATACCGATTTAACCGGCATAATACGACTTCCTTCAACCAGGTAAATACCAGGTATTTCTTCTGTTTCCCGGTCACGTAAATCAATTTTCAGCGTCGCCTCCCGGTTGAGATTGTGCCCGGCGGGACCCACTAGATACATGCCCAGGGCATTGCCAAACACGGCGGGGTCGATTCCATGGATTACCGCATGTGCCCCGGTTGATTGCCCGATCACCGAAACAATCGGTATATTACCCAGCGATTGCTCCGGAAATGCCACTTCCAGTAGTTTATCAGACGAAGTAATCCGCATGGCGTACCCCGGATCTACAACCCTGGCTGCCGTAAATGGAACGGCGGGTACTATGGTATTGTTGCCGGCCAAGTCCTGAGTAGTATACAATAATACCCCCAGGTCTTTATCTGCATCAAGCACCAGGCTGCCTTGATACAGCGACCCCGAATAACCATCGGTGGTATCCGCCATATCCTGGAAAAGTTCCATCTCTACCGCCTCCAACTGTACCAGCGTGGTATCGTAGTATTCCACTAAATACACGACTGGCATTTCCGCCAACGGCACATCGGCATGAATGTGTTCATTAGCATAAACGTAAATATCCACAAACTCCGGATAGGCAGCATGATGTACCACCTGCACCTCAGCCTGAGGAACCGTGATATCGGTGGTCTGTACAAAACGGGCCGACCCGCCCAGGGGCGTCTGGTTGCTGATGCCAATGATCACATTATCATATTCATAAGCCGTAGTATCGGTATTTGGTTCAAACTCGGCTAGAACATCAAACTGCAGTTCATTCTCATCGTTCAGCATATCCGTGAGTTCAGTAATATCAAAACCTCCGTTGGTTTTATGCTTGAACATCCAGAGCCGGAAATTTTTATCATCGGCGCCGTTGAAATGATAGGTTTTACCTGCCCAGGTTTTGGGTCCCCCTGTACTTTCCAACCAGAAGAATGACCGATAGATTGTAGCCCAGTTATTCAGCCCCTCGGAATAGCTCGATGGCAGCTGGATTTTCGCGTAATCATCCATACTATCATCGGGTTGCAGGAAGTTAACCTTGATACCTATGCTGTCGGCATTACCGGAAATAAAACTATCGAGCATATCGGTATAACTGCTGTCCTGGTAGCCGTATTTGAATCCGGTTACCGGATTCAAATGACTGACATCGTTAATCGCAGAGGCAATCGCCCAAGAAGTGTAAATATCGGAAAAAGTCAGCTCTTCCACTCCCACCGGTGCGAATTCTGCGGCAGTATTTCCAATGCCGGTTACACCATTGGCCGGCTCGTCCATCAGGGCGGTAATAAAGTCAATCCCGCCTAGATTTTCCATCAAATAAGTCATCCACAAAGCAGCTTTGGTATGAAGTTCGCCAATTGCCGAGCCGCCATTCGGATTTACCGTCCACTGGGAATTTAATGATAGAGTAGCTGCCGCTGTTGCTTTCTGAGCGAAGTCAACCCAAGTTGACGGCAGCTCATAACCACATAATTTTTCACCAATATATGAAATCGCTTCCAACACCCACCGTTCTTCATCATAGTCGGAGGTGAACATCATCAGGCGGACGATCTGGTGCGCCAAGGCGGCGGCCCGGCTGTCAACACCGCCATCCTTGGTATCAAGGTAAATCATGTCATGACGATTTGAACGTCCCAGCACACTATTGTCAGCAAATCTTACGTAACCTGATATCGGGTCAATACCACCTTCGGTTCCATTGGAAGTATTATTCCAGGTTTCACCACGATCATGAACATTGTGCAGTAACACCGACAGGCGTTGATCATTGTCAATATCCGGTAGGCGAGCAACTCCAAGAGTATTAGTGATAGTTTCATAAATTCCGGTTGACGGATCAGCCGGGGTCGTTGAGTCCATCATAACTACCAAAGTATCCAAATCGTCTACCGTAACAAACTCATATAAATCCAAGTTGTAAGGAATCCAAGAATCCTCAGCGCTGTCGTAAACAAAAAAACCGTAATCCCCACCGCTAAATAAGTCTGTGCCGGTATGGTTGATTGTTCTGGTTGGTACCGTTGTATTAGTCACAACATACGGCAGGAGCTCCCATTCTAAAGAGCCAGCATTGAAAGTATGAACACCGGCAGCAGTACCAAGATAGATATCGTCTGCACAATACAAATCAAAGATAATATCGCTCAATTCATCGCCTAATACTGACCAGGACAGGCCTTTATCGGTACTTTCATAAACAACACTACCGGATATACCAAACAAGCGGTCGCCCGATACGGATGTTCTCAGAATATCAAATGTGAAATTCAGGTCGATTGTTGCAGCCGAAAAATACTGTAGATTTCCAGTTAGGTTGAGAGCCTCATAATTGGGTTCGTCACCGAAAACCTGATTGTCGGAAACGAGCAGCAAGCCAAACTGGTCCTTGTTAGGCTCCCGTAGGGGGGCAATTTTAACCGACCATTTATAACTATTGACACCATCATTAAAGGTTACGGCCGCCCATTGGCCGCCCATTGCATATTCGGGGTCGGTGGCGTCATCCACCAGCAATAACGCCTCCCTTTTGGGATTAATAATTGTTGCTACGCCAGTCAGATCACCATATTTCATATCAGTCAAGGCGATATCTTCGTAACCTGAAAACAGGCCGGATACATTGTAGAAACTGGTGCCAATGCCCAGCTCCAGCAATTGGCGGCCGGCGTCGCCCAGAATACCATCGGTCATCGGACACAACCACTGGCTATAAGTAGCTTCTGTTCCGATACCAGCCGGAGCCGGATCCACGGTAATTACCAATTCAATATCGGGGTTGACGGATTCACTTGAAACAGTCAGCCAGCGATAGTACCAACGAAACCAATCACCGCCCTGTTCAGCCTCATCACGATTTGATTCCTGAAGTTGAACTGTGATTTGTGGTGACGACAAAACCAGTGGCCGCGAGAAAGCACGCCAATAATTGTCACCATTGGCAACTTGGTACAGGCCGGCGCTGGTGGTCGCCAGTATACCGGAACCGGTGTAAGCAACCGACAAGACCGGTAAAACATCACCGTCCTCATCGACCGGCAGACCCGTCGATAAATCAGTCCAACTAATACCGCCGTCAAAACTGCGGCGAACGCCCAGGTTTGCATCAATATCACCATCTTCATCGCTATCAGCGTCCCAGAGATAGTGACCCAGGGCAGCATAAACTGTGTCGCTCACGATCATCAAATCAAATACCGGTAGACTGATACCGCGTGAACGCCACCTGGTTTCACCGCCAGTCAAGGTATAGATACCTTCATCGGTGCCGGCAACCAGTGTCCCGGCTGAATTCATAACTAAATCGTTGATTGCGGCAAAACCACCCCGATTACTATCTTCTCCAAGTCCGACGCTGATAGCGACCCAACTATCGTCGGAATATCCGCGTTTAAAGACACCGCCGTTGGCAGTGCCAATATATATCACCTGGTTGGTAGCCTCAACCGTACTTGATATGACCCGGGCATTTTCTACATAAAAATCGGCAAATTCGCTTTCCCTCTGAAGAGTGGCTCCAATCCGATAATCATAGGCAAAAAACTGAAAATTATGAGCCCAGAACACCTCGGTCTGGCTTGCTTGCTGAGCCGTTAATCCGCCAACACATACTAGCAACAAAGCCATTGTCATCAAAACTTTGTGTAACACTTTAATTGTTTTTAATTCTACTATGAACCAACAATGAATAATCCTCCTGATTCGATTTATGAATCCGATAGCCGTTCATTCGATAACATGGAAAAACCTTTGTATTAATGATTAAATCCAACTGAAATTGTGTGAAGTTCGTCTAACAATACATATTGACTGAAAGCGTAATCGATCTGAGTACCTTTCAGGGTGAACCCTGCCCCCAAACTGAAGGTTGCCGCGTCGGCATTGAAAATATAACCGCCGCGGAGATGAAGGGCGTTGTACAGTGAGTATTGCACTCCCACATTGACCCGTTCTTCATTATCACTGGGATGCAGGGCATCGGCAGCAACCGTCAGTTTATGGTTGGCAATATCCAGCAGATCCATCATGACCCCCACCTTGAAAACCATCGGCATTGGGTAGGATTTAAAATCCGCGGCTTCCACACGGATATAATCCTGTGTCTTGGAGTCGTAACCGATAATATCCTCGTAGGCGCCTGAAGGGCTAAGCTCAGGTCCGAAATTCTGAATCGCAATTCCCATTTTCAGGGATTTCAAGCCGGTTATATACTGGGTGCCGATATCAAAGGCAATTGCCTGTGCTTTTACCGCAGTTCCATCGACATCATCGTTAAAACCGAAATCTTCCACCACATATTTGGCCGTAATGCCAAAAGAAAAGCGATCGGTCAGGTTGCGAGCCCAGGAGACCCCCAGCATCAAATCACTATATCCAAAGGTCTCGCCGGTTCCTTCCTGCTGACTATAGGTAGTCACATCCATATCACCGGAAGTCAGATAGCTGAACGATAAGCCGATCGTCCCTATCCTGCCCAAGTTTTTGGCGGCGGCAGCGCTGATATACTCCACGCCGGCAAACCAATTGACTTGTGATAAATATACACTGGTATTTTTTATCGAAGTCAGTCCACTGGGATTCCAGAATACCGCCTGAGCATCGTCAACTGTGGCCATGGCTGAGGAGCCCATACCAACTATTTCGGCTCCTACGCCGATTTTAAGAAACTGGCCGCCGACGATACCGACTTTGGCAAAACTCTGGGCCGATACAGAAACAGGGAACGTCAGTGCCAATACTACGGCAACAATAACCAGTTGTGACAATCTTAGCTTTTTTATTGTTTTGAAAATCATGGATTATCTCACAATTACAAATTTATCAACAACTTTGTCGTCATCTGCTTCGACCACATACAGATAAAGTCCGCTGATCACTGCTTGACCGTTCCGGGATAACATATCCCAGAGTTCAATATCAGTACCATCTTCGTGGAAGATCGATATGATTAGATCGCCTGCCAGACTATAAATTGTTATTTTTGCTACCGGTGGTAAACCGGTGAACATTAATTTGCTTTCATAAACATTTTCAAATTGCCCGGTACCCTTGTAGGGATTCGGAACAACCTTAACCTTGCTTAAATCAAATGTCGAGGCAGCATCGTAATTCCGTCTTGGGAATACCGGAATCGGTGCACCGGCATCATTTTTCTTATAATTGGATTTACCACTCTCGGATGCCGGAAGATTATTGTCAGGGTCTCCGGTATCGAAAGCAACTACCGAATAATAATAAGGTAAACCGGTAATCGGCGCTTGGACCGTATCGCCCCAAGCAGTAACACCACCATTATCTTCATAAGAATTGGCAACGGTCTTGGCATCGAATTTTAATACTGAACCCAATGTGTCGCCCTCGGTATCTGTGTAATACAGAATATCGCCATCAAATTGATCAGTATCAAACATTACATCAATAAGGGTCCAGCTACTGGGTGAATAAACCGCGCGATAAACCTTGTATCCGGCAAAATCGATTTCTTTGGTTTTAGTATCTGGAGTAATTTCTGAAATATTATCCCAGACCAACTTGATGCCATCTTCCCCGGGACTATACCGCAGATTTGGAGCAACAGGAGGCGTAGGCAATACCCAGTGTTTATCGCCGCGAAAATCGGAAGGATTATAGGGAGAACTCCACTCACTGCCCTCATAATAGGCGGAAAAAGCGTTATCCATGACTTCCCGAATTCCCCGTAGTCCCTCGCTTACGCCTTCAGCCCAAACCAGATGAATCGTATCACCGGAGGCGATGTCGTAAGGTCCCACCGAATGTAGGAAGCGGTAGTCAAACGCTGGCGCCCCAACATCGAGTGGATTGGGCAAAAACAGATAGCCCTGACTGAATTCATGCTGGCCAACGATATAATCATAGACCTCGGCATCATTATCAGGGTCACTTTCCCAGTTCCACCACTGGTGGGAATAGGATCGTGTAATCCGCTTATAAATACTGTCAGGATTATCGAACAAATAATCGCTGGCTGTCGGGTCGGCGTAAATCATGCGGCCGGCAACATAACCAGTAGCGGGTGGTGATAAACCCCGTTCGCCCATATCATTATCGGAACTAGTGGAATTATCGGCATCATAGATGTATGACATGTTCCGTGGTATTTTATAACCGTGAAATTCGACGCCGTCATTATATAGCAACGGCTCACCAGCCAAAATCTCATACTCGCCAATCGTAACATTCACATCCGCCAGCACCACCGGACCATTCGGATCGGCAAGCAAGCTGTATTCGTCAAAAATGCCATCCGGCTCAATCCGTTCGGGCTGGTAGCCAATATCGCCGCCATCCGATGGCACATTCCGTTGATCTGCAAAAGGTATACCCATTGCATCATAGCCGGTTTCACCATCACCATCGATGTCCAGCGGATCAACTATATCAATTTCATCAGTGTTGGTATCATTTCCATCCCAACCGTCATAATCAACCAGGTCGTCGATGTGGTGATCCGAAACATCGACTGAAGCCACATCACAATCGTACCAGAAGCTGATATAGACCCCTTTCAGGTCTCCGTTAAGACCGGTATTGATTATATCAAATTGATAGGCGATAAAATCATCGAAGGCCGGCATACTCCACGATAAACCGTGGCGAACCACCCGGATTCCCAGCGGTTCATGGTCAGTATCGGGAGCCATGTCATCGAATACAGCCCAACTGTCTTGAATTGAAATCGGATTGGTAACCGCTGCCACTTCATCGTTACCCATCAAAAATGATTCTCCCTCCGACGGTTCCCATTCATCAAAATAATAGAAATAAGCAGAATTCCATTTTTCGCCATTCAGAATAGTGGAAACCCAGATTGCACCATCGTACAAATAACTGGATTTTTTCCCGGCGGGCCATTCCAATGATGGGCGACCGGTTGTCTCAAAGTTCGGATCACCGAAGCTGCCATAATTGGTTACAACTTCCCAGAGTGTTCCGATTGTATGGGCTTTAAATTCAGGTAAGGGGCGCGCCATTGTCTTATGCAGGTCAGATCGTGAGTTGTTTGGCCGGCGGGCCAGCGCCAGGCTTGAAATCACCAGTAAAACCGTAAACATCAAGATAAAGTATCTCGCAATCCAACGCTTATCATTAACATTTTTTACTATCATAGTTTTCATTTTGTTCTCACGTTAAAAATCGATCCCAAAGATGGCTCTTACTACACGTCCCTGACTATATACCGATGGATCATCATACTTGCCTTCCGGATCATAATCCGGTTCGCCGTTACCATCCTGGTCAGCAGCGTACCATTCCTCGTTAGCGATATCAACAACATTTTTACGATTGAAAATATTCCGTACATCCAGCATGAATTCAAGATTTAAACCACCCACAGTGAATACTTTGCTAATTCGGACATCGACCGTAAAGGTATAGGGCATCTCTTCGGTATTATCCAATTGTGCTTTATCCTGCCCTTTGGGTGGGGTCCAACGCATGCCGCTGCCATAACGACCGAGGAAGTTCGCTCTCCAGTCACCAAGGAGTGTACCCAACCGTTTGGTTGTCCGCACGTCCAAGTTAAAATTAACCGTATGGCGCTGATCCCAGTCGGTGTAGGTTTCTTCGGTAGGATGTACATCTCCGGCCCATTCCGTTATATACCCTTCGAAAGAACTGGATGATTTATTCTTGGCGACCGAATAAGTGTAAGACATCATACCTCCAACACCAAGATAACGGAGCGATAGCGGCCGTTGTGTGAATGTCATCTCAAACCCGCGGATTGATCCATAGTCGTTGTTGTAGTAGAATGCGTACCAATCACGGACTGTAAAGTAAATCGCTCGTGAGTCAGTCAGGCCGGTTACATTTTTAAAGAAACCTTTCAACTCCAGAGTTGACTGGCTTTTGAAGGCGTGCTTCACTCCGGCCTCGTAGGCGGAAGTTTTTTCAGGCTCAAGCTTCGGGTTGCCGATCACCGGGAAACCACCACCCATATCAAACTCAAGATTACGATACAGAAGGTTCCCCATCGGTCGGGAGAAGTAACGACCGTAACTGAAGAACATTTTATCGTTGACGGTAATGGGGTAAGAAATACCGAAGCGCGGACTAACGAAAGCCTGCGATTTAACTTTCTGCGGATCCTTGATTTCGCCGGGATAAACGATATAAACTGGTAGAGCGTCCGCGTCATAAAGGGGGTCACCGTTTCCATCGAGTTTATGGTATTTTTCAGGGATCCAGGATTGATCCAAAAAACCATTGCCATTTAGGTCTTCACCGGGGTCAAGGGCGGCATTATTGTTGACATCCTCATTTCCGACAAAAAGCTGTTCATCGCGATCCCAGGTGGGATCATCAACATTATTGGGATAATTATCCCAGTTAGCATTGAAATAGTCATACCGCAGCCCTATATTTAAAATCACGGAGCCGAATTCCATTTTGTCCTGGATATAGGCGGCAAAATTTGTAGGTTCAACTCTGAAGTTTTCGCCATAACCATAGCGATCGGTCGCATCATAGCGGAAGATATCTTGATACCCGGCATCGATACCGGTACGGATACTATGGTTCAAAGTTATCTGGCTTTCGAGGTCGAACTTGAGGCCATAGGTATAGCTTTCATCCAGATACCAGCCTGTTCGATCCCAGGTTGTACCAGCGCCATAGGTATAAAATCCGTCGTAATCTTTCTGTCCCTGGTGGGGGATATCACCCCAGGACAGCCAGGTGCTTTCGGGATCCTTGTCACCCATCCGCTCATAATATTCCCGGGGGGCCGGACCAATTTCCGACGCATCAACATAACCATTGCCGTTATAATCGGTATACATGTCAACACCGATTTGATTGAGAATATTGTCACCATTCAGATCTTCATTTCCCCGGTCGAAATAGCCATCACCATCAATGTCATTCCAGATATAGGATCCGTCGGCAGTCAGGACATACTCGTCAACCATATCCAATTTCCCATCGCCATCGATATCCTCATTGATAACTTCAATCGGATTCTGCCAGTTCTTGGTATAATAACGATGAAGGGTAAATTCATAAAATGTTCGATCCGAGAGTTGGTGTGATATGGAAACACTGAACTGATTACTAAGCAATTCAATATCAGCCAGATGATCCAACATATTGAACTTGTCGACCGAATTATTGTGGTTCAGGTCTTCCATGTCAAGCACGTTGTTGCCGTTGAGATCTTCGGTAGGCTCGCCTGGGTCCCATTCACCGTTGCCGTTAACATCAATAAAATCGAGATTACCGTTGCCTGCACCGAAGTATTGTCCATTATTTATCAAAATACCCAGATCTTCGGTATCAAGGCTTCCGTTGTCAAACCAGCCTTCGATATAATTGTTATTGTCGTTCAAGCCGTCCCCGTTATCATCGCGGAAAGCATATTTAACCTGCCGATCTTCGTAAACAGTCCGTTTCCAGAGATTGGAAAAATAGTTAAAGTTGGAAAGGTTCTGCAGTCCGCTGACTCTGATGATGAACTGGGGAATCGGGCGATAGGAGATTTTTCCAAAGACCGAGTACTCATCCCTTTGCTGGTTCAAAAACCGGCCGTCAGTCTGTACAATATCACCGGTAAACAGATAATTGATCTTACCGGGAATTGGCAGCAGGCGCGAGAAAATAGGGTCAGGGCCACTAATAATGAATTCAACGCGCTGGCGGTTTTCTTCAACTTCCCCATCAGTTAATTGTCGCGAAATCGACCGGGAAAAACTATTATCGCTGGTGGTATATCGAATACGGCCGCCGAAACTGGATCCGCCTTCTTTGGTGATAACATTAACAACACCAGATTGGGCATTACCATACTCGGCCGAAAATCCACCGGTCATAATATGGACTTCTTCAATCGCGAAATTGCTGATTTCCGAATCATTATTTCCGGTTAAGGGATCAGACATACTCATATTGTCAATCAAATAAACAATTTCAGAAGTCCGGCCGCCGCGGAAGTGAACCGTGCCATCGTCAACCACAGCGCCAGCCACAATTGTCATTGCGCCTTCATAATTGTCAACCGGCATGGCGTTGATTTCTTCACCGGATTGAATCGTACGGCTGGCTGTCACATCCTGCTGGATCAGGGGGCGTGTTGCTTCAACAACAACTTCCTCACCCTGTAAAACTTCAGTCTCCAATATAAAATCCTGATGGGTAGTTAAATCAGCACTAATCCTGACATTTTTGACGATCATTTTTTTATATCCGATCATCCGGGCGGACAGATCATAAGTGCCTGGTGGAATATTCAGAATAATGTAAACACCTTCTACACCGGTGGCCGTACCATAAACTGTTCCATCCAACATGATGTTGGCACCAGGCAGGGGGGAGCCTGTTTCTATATCTTTTACCACGCCAGTAATTTTACCAGTTGAGGCACCAAACAACATCACAGGTAATATTACGGCAATGGCTGCGATAAAAATTTTATCTCTCATCTTCTTTGGTCTCTTAGTTTTTACTTATCATATCTCTTGCCCCCAGTGGTATGGCCTAGTTGTTGGGGGACAATCCAATATGCACTCAAGGCCACATCATTAACCGATGCGATCCCTTAGTAATAAGAATACATGAAATTAAGGTACACTTTCAATAAAAAAAACCTAATAATAACCCAAACGTATTAAAATGGTTCCTTGCGTGGTGAAAAGAATATCGAACTTTTAATTAATATCTTTCGAATGTACAACTATTTACAATCTTTGTTTTGTTGTTCAATAATTTTACTTATATCTTAATAAATTATAATTTCTTATGTTTTCCAACTACCAATTCTATCTTAATCCTTTGGATAGAAGCTTTTTTTATACAAGGAGCATTAGTTCCGTTGATTTTCATCGGCGGGTTGTACTTGCATTGAAAGCTAATTGGGTAGTACACTTCTGTTGTTCTACAAAATATTTCTGGAAACGTGATAACACCATGACTAATTCATACAATATTCAACCAACCATTCCTAATACTCTGATTATTCTAATAGCTATGATCAGCTTGTGTATTGCCAAACCATTGGTAGTGAATGTCGATATAGCCCAATACAAATATGATAAATTGACTAATTATGCCGAATTATATTATTCCTTCCAAGAGTCGCATTTGGATTACATACGAAATAATGGTTTATTATCGGGGGCTCTACACCTGCAGGTTAAACTTTATTCGATTACAAATGACTCGCTAACATTTAATCATCAATGGCGAATTCCCCATTCAACCGCAGATACCACGTTTCGCGATAACAATAAAGCAGTGGTGGGAGCAATTGGTTTTAAAATTAAAAAAATTAAACAAAAACTGGTTATTGACATTTCAGATGAAGTTTCTGGTCGTTCAATTTCAATCGAATCAATTATTGAAATAAAAAAATTCCCTGCCGGGCAAATTGCATTAAGCGATGTAGAGTTATGTTTGTCCATAACCCAGAATTCGATAAATCCAATTCCCGCCCTATTTAAAAATACATACGAAGTAAAACCACGTCCTAGTCGTCATATTTTAACTACTTATCCTCATTTTTATTACTACCTTGAGGCCTATAACCTGTTACCAGCAAAAACACCTGAAACTTATACCATTCGCACAATGATGATCGGCACCAATGGACAGGAATACCTGCATAAAACACAGCAGAAAAAATACAAAAACGATTCCAGTGTTGAAGTTGGTTATTATAATCTGTCGACTTTACCACTCGGGAATTATGAGTTTATATTTTATCTGGAAGATGCCGATTCAAATCTGCTTTCCCAAGCTAGTAAATCTTTTATTTACACCGATCCTGGCAATCTGGCATTTCAATTAAGAAACGACTTAATCATGCAAGCTCTCGATAATTTTGATATGGCAATGATCGACCAGGAGTTTGACTATCTGAAATATCTGGCAAAAACTTTCGAAATCACTGCTTTTAAAAAACTGACTTCCATTCATCAAAAAAAATACAATCTGGTTGAATTTTGGATGAAGAAGAACCCAATGCAAATCGAACCATATAACTTTAGAAATGAGTATCTTGGTCGGGTAAATAATGCCAATTCGCGCTTCAGTGTCGGTGATCAAAAAGGCTGGAGAACCGATCGGGGTCGTATTTTGATGATTTACGGTTTTCCTAATCAAATAGAGCAATTCAAAAGTGAGATTGATATAAAACCGTATGAGATCTGGTATTATCATAAAATTCAGGGTGGCACATTGTTTGTCTTTGCCGATTTATCCGGTTTTAATAACTACACTCTATTACATTCGACCCACCGTAATGAATTATTCAACAGCAATTGGAAATATTATCTAACCAAATAACCCGACCAACACTGTCAGGCTTTGTACTACTGTGGCATTATTAACAGAAGTAATATCCGTGAATATTATGATCAGATATTCTAAGTTATTGATTAATTCAATAATCGCATTTTCAATTGTAGCAGCGAACACCAATCCTGAAAAAAGTCAATATTTCAAACAAGCCTCGATTCGTGGCCTTGTAGTCTCTGCCCTGTCAACAGGACTGCATCGAACTGCTCTAGATTATTCGGCTTTCGATAGTATTATGATTAATTTTTCAATATCGGATGAAAGTATGGGCCGAGTTTCTCCGGCATTTAAGCGGGTCTTTGAGTATTGGGCGAAAACAACCGGCGCTGTTATCGAACCAGCAATTGAAACAACGATCAATGATCATATATTAATTATTATACCAGATTCATTCCAGGCAGCAATTAGTTCGCTGTACCAATGGAAAACCGAACAAAATTTCGATGTTACAATTACCACTCTGAGTGACATCGGCTCAACAACTGATTCGATAAAAACCTATATCCAATCAGTCTATGACTATTGGCCAGCGCCAGCCAGCCATCTGCTGCTGGCCGCTCATTCCAGCCTGATACCAACCTTCGCTGGTGGCAACTACCCCGATAGCACTGCCAATTTTGATTATCCCACCGATCTTTACTACGCCACCATGGATGGTCCAGATGATGTTTTGCCTGATTTATTCGTCGGGCGACTGCCGGCGCGGAATGCCGCTGAACTGACAAATATGATTACCAAAATCATCACCTACGAACAATCGGATCCATCCAGTTCAGCTTGGCGAATGACTGGTTCATTTATTGCCAGCGGTGATCCGAATTTCGCTGATCTGGTCGAGAACACCCACCGCTATCCCATTGCGAAATATTTTGCCGAGAACAACCTGATTGCCGATTCAATCTGGGTGGCTAGCGGCGGTAACACAATTGATATCCAGGCGACAGTAAACAATGGCACCAATATAGTCTGCTATTCAGGCCATGGCACAGAATACGTCTGGCAGGATCCCAACACCAATCCTCTGGTATTTTTCTGGAACCAGAATATCAACGAATTGACAAATACAGGTCAGTACCCCATTGTGCTTAGTTTCGGATGTAATGCTGGAATTTATGGAACCGCTTCTCCATCCCTGGGTGAATCCTGGCTTCTGGCCCAAAACAGGGGCGCTGTCAGTTTTCTGGGCAGTTCGGGAATCACTTTTTGGTATGAGGATGACTATTTCGAACGGCGCTTCTGGGACGCAGCTTTTTCCGGCTATCTATTGTCACTAGGTGAAATGTCTCTATCTGCCATACTGCAGGTTTGGGCAAGGGGTTACCCAACCGGCGATTATTATCCTGAAATTTATAATCTACTGGGCGACCCGTCTCTGGCATTTAGCTTTTTCAATCATGATTCGGTTCGTCAGGTTCTGTCAGGTTTAGCGCTGAACCAATCCACCGGTAGCCCGATTGTGGATCAGGAGTTGGAGATTACTCCCATCGGCGACTCTGCCGTACAGCCTTTTGTTGTCGTGACTGATTCACTAGGTTATTTCGCAGCTCCCGGTAGCTTACCACTTGCCAGCTACCGGATCAGCGCCCGGCGGTCCGGCTACCACGATTTTGCCGACACCGTCGAAATAGGTCCGGCAGCCAAAATTGACACAATTTATTTCCGGCCGTTTTTACCGGCTACAATTGCCGGTATCATTTATGAAAGCGATGGTTCGTTACCCCTGGAAGGGGCAATTATCCGTCTGCGAGGCAGCGACCTCCGCGACACCACTGGGGTCGATGGAACCTATCTGTTGGATAATATTACCAGTAGCGTCGCAGTCATTGATATCCAAAAGCGCGGGTATATTGGTATTACTGACACATTAATAATTACCGAAGGCGAGTTCCTTTCAGGGGTTGATTATTATCCGGAATCAGGTCCCAATGAAAGATATTTTGGTTTTGAATTGGATGTGGAAGATTTTTCCCTCAACGGTGATTGGGAACGGGGAATTCCCGGCACCAGTATTTATTTATCGGGACCAGGGTCCGCTTATGCCGGCGATTACGCTGTAGCCACCAAAGCTGATAATAATTATTCACCCCGCTCCAACTCGATTCTGGAATCACCAGCGATTTATATCGCTGATTTCTCTCATCTGACGCTGGCTTTTTACCATTATTTTCAGATGGATCAATTCAATTCCGGTTTTGATGGCGGAAACGTGAAAATTTCAACCGATACCGGTTTAACCTGGGAACTTATCGACCCTATAAATGGTTATTCCGTTACCGAATTAAGTACTCAAAACGATTACCTGGGGGGCGAACCGGCATTCAGTGGATCACAACCACACTGGCAATATGTTCAATTCAACCTGGACCATTTGCTTGGAACGGCTGAAGAAATTCGCTTGCGGTTTCATTTCGCCAGCACCGCTCAGTCCGAGGATGCCGGCTGGTATCTGGATGATATTGCGATGTTGAACCGCTTACCTTTATCGGCTGCAGGCAACGACCCGGTTCAACCTGATCGGTTCACCCTGGGGCAGAATTACCCTAACCCTTTCAATCGCACAACCACTATCCCTCTTACGCTGTCAGATTCAAGGTTGGCACGACTAAAAATTTACGATCTGGCCGGCCAGGAAATCAGATCTATTGTATTGGATAAAAAATCCGGCGGGCACAATTTGGTCAACTGGGATGGAAACGAAAATTCAGGGCTGCCGGTTGCATCAGGTATTTATTTTTATCTGCTGGAGCAGGATAATCAAGTGTTAGTCAGAAAGATGATCCTGATCAAATGACTACAATATATTAATTGGGAATATTTACAGCCTACCCGTAGGTTTTACTAACGAATTATGAGTTAAAAGGAGACAATATGACTATTCGAGGTTCATTGTTTTTTTATTTCATTAGTGTAATGCTGATTCTGGCAGCCGGTCTTTCGGCCGCCGGAGATGCAAAATTATTATCACGGTCCGATGACCTTGAACCACAGTTGGATCGACCAATAAGTAATGTCCGGCAGCAGCGGGCTATTCCCGACCTGGTTGTGGTTAAACTGCAAGCAGATACTGAAAAAATTATCGGTAATACGCCTCGCTCGGTTCAATCTTTCGGACTGGCCGGTGTGGACCGGATCATGGCTCGCTTTGCGGTCCGGGAAATCAAGCGCACCTTCATGACCAAAACCCAGGCACCGTTGCGGGCAGCGGTTACCGACCTGTCTAAAATTTATTCGATTTATCTAACTCCCGGCAGTGATGCCGATCTGCTGGTGAATCAACTGAGCGCCGATCCCGACGTGGAATATGCGGAGCAGATTTACCCGGATTATATCGATGTAACACCAAACGATCCGCGCTATCCACAACAGGTTCATTATGCTCGTATCCAGGCCGAAGCAGCCTGGGATATTGAGCAAGGTTCCGCAAATGTAATATTGGCAATTATCGACACCGGCGTCGACTGGAATCATGAGGATCTGGCTGCCAATATCTGGACTAATCTTGGTGAAATCGCCGATAACAGCATCGATGATGATGGCAACGGCTACATAGACGATGTTCGCGGTTGGGATTTCGTTAATGTACCCTTCGATTGGCCGGCGGATTCGCAACCAATGAATGGTGAGGACGGGCGCACGGCCGACAACGATCCTGATGATTTTGACGGCCATGGCACCCATTGTTCAGGTATTGCCGCTGCGGTGACCAATAACAGCACCGGTGTGGCCGGCACCGGCTGGTATACAACGATTATGCCGGTTCGAGTTGGCTATACCACTTCCACCGGTAACGGTAGTATTCCCTGGGGCTACGAAGGTATCGTTTACGCAGTCGACAACGGCGCCGACATCGTCAGTTTAAGCTGGGGAAGCAACGGATCCAGTAATTTAGGGCAAGACGTTATCAATTACGCCTGGGACAATGGTGTAATCGTAATTGCCGCCGCTGGAAATGATGCAGTCAACAATCTGCATTTCCCGGCAGCCTACGAACATGCCATAGCGGTGGCAGCTACCGGAACCATCAGCGATAATCTGGCCAATTTCTCAAATTTCGGTACCTGGGTCGATATCTGCGCCCCGGGGACCAGTATCTTAAGCACCTTCCCTGGAAATACTTATGGTTCCATCGGCGGAACTTCAATGTCAACTCCCATGGTAGCGGGTGGGGTCGCCTTGCTGTTAAGTCAGTTCCCAACCGAAACCAGTCACGAAATCCTGATCCGCCTGACATCGGCCGCTGACAATATTGATGATTCCAATCCGGATTTTGTCGGGCAATTAGGCTATGGCCGTATGAATCTGTATCAGGCACTCACCGGTACCGGCATCGGTGTCCCTAATCTGTCCTTTGAACCTACAATTTCCGATATCAACACAGGTGATGGTGACGGAATCGCCGAACCAGGTGAAACGGTCGAATTGATCATTACTGTTGAAAATGAATTTTTAGGTGATCAAGTTACTAATCTGAATATTGCTCTGGCCACGGACGATTATGCCATAACCATTATTAATGGCGCAACTAGTTTTAGCACGGTTGAACCGTTAGATTCGCTGGATAATGCCATCAATCCGTTCAGATTTCAGATTGCCGGAACCTCGATCCCGCACCGGGCGCAATTCACCTTGATTATCACCGGTGATGGTGGTTATTCCGAGACCTTCGAATTTGGAAAAGTAATCGGCCAGGCGCCGGTACTGCTGGTTGATGATGATGACGGCGGCAATAATGTGGAAGGTTTTTTCTTCGAATCACTCGATGCCCTTGGTGTACCCTATGCCTACTGGTCCCATCAGGATTTGGGCGCCCCCACCACAGTAATAGATCAATTCAGCACAGTTGTCTGGCTTTGTGAATGGACCTTCCCGTCTCTGGATAACGTCGATCGCTCGGCCCTGGGTACTTTCCTGGATAACGGCGGCAACCTGTTTTTGTCCGGACAGGATATCGGCTGGGATATGTGTGATGATATTACCACATTCCCTAATGAATATTCCCTTTCCGGCGGACTTTCCAAAATCTGGTATGAAAATCAGCTCCACTGCGAGTATATTGCTGATGATGCCTCGCCCGCCGGCCAAGCTTCACTGCCGGTCAGTGGCGTCAGCGGTAATGCCATTGGCGACGGACTGAGCTTTACGATTTCCCAACCGGGACGAAGCAGCGATAACCAATATCCCAGTATTATCGCCCCTTTAACCAATGCCGAAGCTGTATTCGAATACAGCCCCGGTGTTACCGGCGCTACGCTTTGGTCCGGTACCAGTAAAGTGGTCAATTTCGGTTTCGGTTTCGAAGCGATTACCGATTATGATTCCCGGGTTGCCGTAATGGGTCGCGTCTTGCAGTGGCTAAATGAATTTAACATCAGTCACACCCCATTGACTGACACCGAAGGTACCACCATAGCCCGTATTATCACTGCCACACTAGATAGTGAAACTGCTCCGGATTCCATGGCGATTTACTGGTCGCTGGATGGCCTGGTGCCTTTCAATATTGAACCCATGATCGAATCCTCCGGCGTTTACAGCGGTACAATTCCGGCTCAGGCAGCCGGCGCGACAGTCTATTATTTCATCTATGCCCAGGCCGCCAACGGTTATCTTCTGACCAGTCCCGCTGGCGCCCCATTGGCTATTCACAGCTATGATGTTGGCCCTGATGATGTATTTCCGGTTATCACTGATGTCAGTGAATTACCGGCCACCATTGATAATTCCGGGAAATATACAGTCAGCGCCCGGCTTACCGATAATATTGGTATCAATCCTGCGACGGCTTTTGCCCATTTCCAGTTGAATGCTGACGCTTTCAACAGTACCTTGCTATTGTTGGATTCAGGCTCCGTCTACAGCGGCGAAGTTGATTTCGAACAAACCCTGTCCAACAATGATGTGGTAAGTTATTTTATCTCGGTCGAAGATGTATCGGCGGCAGCCAATCGCAGCGAATCGACCCCGGCTCAATTTAACATCGTTGGCCAACTGGTGATTGATGGTTTTGAGGCCGGTGTTGACAACTGGATCATCAACCAAGGCTGGGAACCTTATTTCTATGCTCATACCGGCAATTCGGCCATTACCGAAAGTCCCACCGGCTACTATGCCGATAATTCGGAATACACTCTGGAAAACAAGACTATTTACAATCTGTCGACCCGTTCCGAGGCATACCTAATCTTCTGGCACATTTTTGCCATTGGAACCGGCGATTCCGCCAATCTGGAAACATCGCCAGACGGCCAGAACTGGTCAGTGGCCCAGGCCTGGACCGGAACCAATAATTATATCTGGGAAAACGCCGTTGTGTCTTTGAACGATTTCATCGGTGAAACCGACCTGCACCTGCGCTACCGGCTGATCTCCGACGGCGCCGGAAACGGCGACGGCTGGTATATTGACGATATCGTGATGTACGTCGATACTACAATGTTGGCTATCCCCGGTATGGGTGAGCAACTGCCCCGCAGCTTTGCCCTGAAACAGAATTACCCCAACCCCTTCAATCCGGTTACGACAATTGAATATCACCTACCGGTGGAGGCGGAAGTACAAATCACGATTTACAATATAGCGGGACAGGTCGTGAGTGAGCTGATCAATGAGGTCCGACCGGCCGGAATTCACAAGCTCAATTTCGATGCTACTACCATGGCATCCGGCATGTATTTCTACCGGATCAAGACAACCGGTTTCAACCAGACCCGGAAAATGATCCTGCTGAAATAAAGTACAGTCTTCGGTGATAAATAAAAAAGCCTCCGGAAAATTTCGGAGGCTTTTTTATTTATTGGTTAGTGTACCCGGAATTTAGCAGTTCCGATAACAATAGTATTTGTACATTTATCCTGCATTAAATAACGAGGACATTGAATGAGACGCTATATTTTATTGTTTATTCTGGTCTGCTATTCGGTTGCATCGGCGCAGGAATTATCCGGCGGTATTTTTGAACCACGGGCAAACCATTTTTGTAAAATTCAAGCCCAGGGAAAAACTTCGCGCACCTTGTCGATCCTGTCAAATCAAACTGCCGTTGATGATTCGATTGATGTTCTGCACTACAGCCTGCAACTTGACATTAACCCTGCCAATGAGCAGCTCACTGGTCTGGTTGAAATTGATATTCGGAGTCTGAAGAACGGTCTTTCAGCCCTTGATCTGAATCTGGTAGCCCTCACGGTTGATAGTGTGGTGGCCGGTGGCGTTCAATTAGCTTTTAATCAATCCAACAATCTAATCCACATCGATTTAAATACTGCCATTAACAATGATGATACAATTCAGATTGCGGTTGGTTATCACGGCCATCCCATTCCCGAACCGGGTAATAATAGCTGGGGTGGTTTTTATTTCGATGATGGCAACGCCTACAACCTTGGAGTGGGCCTCAATGCCGAATACGTGTCCATGATGCGTCACTGGATTCCCTGCCACGATGAACCGTGGGATAAAGCCAGCTTTGATCTGTCCCTGACCGGTCCGCTGGGAAAAACGATTGCCTCAATTGGAATTCTGGAAAGCGTGACGCCGAATTCCCAAGATTCCACTGTAACTTATCACTGGATTGAAAATCACCAGACCGCCACCTACCTGGTGGCTCTGGCAATGTACGATTACGTCGTGCTGGAACAAACCCTGGGCGACACCCTGCCGGTCGTACTTTACGTCTGGCCCCAGGATTCGGCCGATGCCCTGATTCATTTTGAACATTTGCCGGACATGATCGATATCTACAGCGACCTGTTCGGTCCCTACGTTTTTGACAAGGTCGGTTATGCCGCCACCCCCAAAGGCGCCATGGAACACCAGACCCTGATCAGTTATCCCGGCGGAGTAATCGGTCCGAGCCACGGCCGGGACGGCCTGATTGCCCATGAACTGGCTCATATGTGGTGGGGCAATTGGGTCACGGTGGGCGACTGGCGCGATATCTGGCTCAATGAGGGTTTTGCCACCTATTCGGAGGCCCTGTTTTTTGAGCATTTCTATGATCGCGAGACTTATGACAGCTATATGCGAGACATGATGAGCGCCTATTTTTCCGGGATCGGCGGTGAAGGTGATTTTCCCATTTATGATCCGGAATGGATGTGGGGCGTTCATTCCTATCAAAAGGGCGGAATAGTACTGCATATGCTGCGTCACTTAATCGGCGACAGCCTGTTTTACGCAACCCTGGATCAGTATGGGCAAACCTATGCATTCAGCAATGCTACTACCGCCGATTTTCAGGCTCAGGCTGAAACTGTGACCGATGAAAATCTGGACTGGTTTTTCCAGCAATGGATTTACGGCCCCGGTTTCCCGATTTACGAATATGCCTGGACTGTTGATTCGCTTGCCGTTGAAACTTTCGCAGTTACCGGTTTCGTACACCAGGCCCGGGCGGATTCCCTGCTGTTCGACATGCCAATGGAAATTCTGTTTGCCCTCAGCGGCGGCGACAGTCTGATTGAAATCCGGATGGACCAGGCCGCTCAGGGCTTTCAATTGATCCTGCCTGACCGGCCAGCGACAGTGGAAATTGATCCCGGTAATCGGATTCTGGACCAGCATAGTTCAGTCGAGTTTATACCTTTTGCCGTCGTCGATTACACAATTAACGATGCCATCAGTGGTGATGGCGATGGCAACGCCGAACCGGGTGAGACGGCGGAGCTGATGATTGATATAAAAAATATCGCCTACGAAACCGATAATATCACGGCCATTCTGGTATCAGGTGATGCAGCGGTTACGGTAATTGACAGCAGTGGCAATTTCGGTTTACTGGCCTTTGGCGAAATCGGATCCAACAATTCTAACAGTTATAGTATTGAAGTTGATGCAGCGGCCGAATTGCACACGGCGCCCATGGAATTAAAATTCTACATTGATGGTTATTTCGCTGCCGCCATTCCCATGGGAATCAACCTCTATTCCCAGCAAGTTGCATTCATTGAAGGTTTTGAATTCGGCACTGCTAAATGGGACTTAAGCGCTGATTGGCAGCCCTACCTCTGGGCTCATTCCGGCGACCTGGCCATCACCGACAGCCCTACCGGCTACTACGCCAATAACAGTTTCAATCCACTCACCTGCCTCCGGACCTTTGATCTGTCCAGTCATAGTTCGGCTTCCCTGTCCTTTTACCATATCTACCAGTTTTACGCCGGCGACAGCGGACTGGTACAAATCCGGCAAAGCCCAGAGGATTGGCGCACCGTGACTGCCTATTCCGGAATGTCCGACTATAACTGGTCGCAGGCGGCGGTTGACCTGACTGATTATTGCGGCGGCGGGTATGATAATCTGCAACTGCGCTTTGTGCTTAAATCCGATGCTGCCGATGTCAGCGATGGCTGGTATATTGATGATGTTATTTTCACGGTCGATTCGGTGATCACTATGGCTGTCAACGATTTTACCGGCACAATGCCAACCGTATTCAAATTATCCCAGAATTACCCCAACCCTTTCAATCCGGTAACTACTATCGAATATCACCTGCCGATCGAATCGCCGGTAAAAATCATCGTTTACAATCTGGTCGGGAAGGCTGTCAAAGTATTGGTTGATGAGGTCCGGGCGGCAGGAATTCATAAGCTCAATTTCGATGCTACTACCATGGCATCAGGCATGTATTTCTACCGGATCGAGACTGCCGGTTTTATCCAAAATCGGAAAATGGTATTGTTAAAATAGTATCGATGATACTAAAAAAATAGGAATCGCTCTTAATTAGGATTATAGGAAAAAACAATCCGTTTAAATAAGCGATTGTTTTAAACTTCGCTACAGTTTTTTTGCGAATCAGGGAATTTCAATCAACAAGCAATTATTCAAAAGCCCATGTCAAAACGCCTTAATTCGATCCTGCTAATAACAATTTTCCTGTTTTCCGGTATTGCCGGTTTAACCTACCAACTGATCTGGCTGCGGCAATTGCATTTAATTTTCGGCGTTACCAGTTTTGCCCTGGCCACGGTACTGGCTGCGTTTATGGCCGGACTGGCTCTGGGCAGTTATTACCTGGGTCGGCTGGCGGATCGCGTCAGTAATCCTTTACGACTCTATGCCCTGCTCGAAATTGGGATCGGTGTCTACGCCTTGTTTATTCCACTACTTTTCCGGGGACTGGACAACCTCTATATCCTGATCGGTCAGTCGGCTTCCTATTCCAGCCTGCTGCTGGATATTTTCCGTTTTATCGGTGCCTTTGTCATCATTCTGATTCCCTCCACATTTATGGGTGGCACCCTGCCATTAGTCAGTAAATATTATATCGCACACCGCGATGAACTGGGCTACAAAGTCAGTCTGTTGTACGGTATCAATACCTTGGGCGCCACAGTGGGCACCTTTATCACCGGTTTTTTCCTGCTGAAAGAATTCGGCGTTCAGTTCACCACATATCTGGCAGTGATAATCAATTTCCTAGTAGGTGTTTCGGCCTGGGCATTGACTTGTTTCTCCGCTGCAGCCACTGAAAAAGAAACTGCGGAAAGGGAACCTAGTCAAGCCTCAACTGCTTCCGCCGGATCGCCATTCCTGCGAAAAATTATCCTGGTAGCGATTGGGATTTCTGGTTTTGCTTCTCTGTGCTATGAAGTTCTCTGGGGTCGGGCTTTAATTTATTTTCTGGGACTGACCACCTATGCTTACACCACAATGTTAACAGCTTTCCTGATCGGAATTGCCTTAGGCAGTTTCCTGATCCTGAAATTTGCTGACCGCCTGAAAAACCCACTGTTGTTACTGGCACTACTGGAGCTGACCATTGGCATCTTTGCCTTCGTTTTACTACCTCTAATCCACAGTTTCTATCCCCTTAGCCAAACTATCAGCGCCTGGTTTGGCCAATCAGGCTGGTGGAGCACTGTTGGTGTACGTTTCCTGATCGCACTGATCCTGATGCTGCCGCCAACGATCTGCATGGGCGCCACTCTGCCACTGGCTATCAAGTATTACACGAAAAATATCGCTGTAATGGGCCGCGATTTGGGAGCAATTTACGCCGTAAACACCATCGGTTCAATTCTGGGTTCGCTGGTGGCTGGTTTTATTCTGGTGCCCCTGGCTGGTGTACGCCTGGGTATCGCCATAGTAGTGGCAATCAATATTCTGATTGCCCTATTGCTTTTTGTCACTAATCCGGCGATTCCTATAAAACGACAGCGTGTTTTTAGTGGCGCTGGACTGGTGGTCTTGGTTGCTCTGTTTTTCCTGGCCGATAATCGGCCAATGATTCTGTCCAGTGTTGAATTCACCGGACTACAGAAACGCTATAACCTGCTATACGTCAACGAAAATTCTGAAGCCTCCATCGCTGTTTTAGAAGATAGGGTTAACGGTGAGCGGGAATTAAACATTAATGGCGAATCAACCGCATTCACGATTTACCAGGATATGCAGGTTCACAAGCTGCTTGGTCACCTGCCATCGCTACTTCATAAAGCGCCCCAAAATTTTCTGGTAGTGGGCTTCGGTTTTGGCAGTACCGCCTACGCCTCAACGCTTTATCCAAATGCCCAGGTTGATTGCATTGAAATCCTGCCGGAAGAAATAGAAACAGCACCATTTTTTCTACCCCAGAATCATGGTGTAGTTGATTTCTCCAATTTCAATCTGATAATTGGCGACGGTCGTGATTATATCAAGTTAACTGATAAAAAATATGATATTATTTCTTTCAATGCAATTCACCCAAAAATCAGTCCAAATCTTTACACCCGCGATTTTTACGAACTCTGTAAAAATATTCTCAGCGATGATGGTATTATTATCGCCTGGATGCCACCTAATGCCATTACCGAAACCGAGTTCAAATCGCTGGCAAATACTTTCGGGCAGGTCTTCGTTCACAGCTCACTTTGGTACGTGAATCCTTCTCATTTTCTGATTATGGGTACACCGTCGCCATTGAAAATCGATATGCAATTGCTGCGCCACTGGCTGAAATATCCGGCCATCCGGGCTGACCTGGGCGAGACCAGCTATGACAATCCCTACGAAATCCTGAGCAATTTTGTCGCAACCGAACAGGACCTGTACAGTTATGCTGCCGCTTCGCCGATCAATACCGATGACCACCCACAAATAGAATTTTCTCAAGTTCATACGGTAACGGTCAATTTCGATGTAATCCGGGGGATGCAGCGGATCAAACAAAATGTGGCGCCTTACCTCACCGGGTTCGATTCAGAAGAGGAAAGAGAGAAAATTCTTGATACCCTGGATCGTTATAACGAAGCCAAAAAATGGGTGGTCGAAGGACAAGCGCTGGCCTGGAACGGACAGTATTCCGCCGCCGAGGATTATTATCTGCAGGCACTGTCGGTTCTGCCCGGCAACGCCAATGCCGAATACCTGCTGTCGCTGGTCCACCGTCGGAAGGCAGACCTGATCAAACTGGTTAATATTAATCCTATGAATGCCAAGGCAATCAAGGCACTGGGCGATATCTACCTGGAAGAGCGCAATATTACCGAAGCCCAGATACTGCTATCGCGAGCGATAAACCTCGACCCCAATTATACCGAAGCCATTCATTCGCTGGGTGTGACCTACTTAGACACCCGTCAACTGGATCGAGCCCTGGCCCTGTTTATCAAAGTTCTTGCCAATGATCGTAGCAACGGAGCGGCCGCTTTTTACGCTGGTCAATGTAACTGGCAGATGGGAAAATTGCCGGCAGCACTGATCTATTTCCAACTGGCTGTGGATAACGACCCTGACCAGGCCGTCAATCACTACTGGTTGGGCCAGGCCCTGTTGCGGTCTAATAAGCGACTGGCTGCTATAGCCGAATTCCAGCGGGCTCTGAGTATCAATCCTCAGTACCAGCTAGCCTTAGAGATTCTAGCTAAACTTAGATAAGCTGTTATTTTCTACGGCTATTGTTAGAGAATCATAACCATTATGGGATATATTTATTGAAAATGGAAAACTATGTTTTGTTGAAAGGGGAAAGGGTGAATTGGCCTTTCGCGTCCGATGCGGTACCTTCATCGGCGCCATCAATGATAATGTTAACACCGGCAACAGATGCGCCATCCTTAGCGTCAACTGTTTTACCGGAAATTTCATATACCTGTGCACATATCCAGGATAATGAAATCATGAAAACGGATATGAATTTCAACATAATTCTATCATATACATAGAGCAGAAATTAATATCTTTTGTGAGAGAGTCTATCTATTTTACTGTTTCCTTTTTTCCACCCAACCCATCATTGCGGGAACGACCAAGGTGGTTGCCAAAAAACATGTTCTCACATCATTGAATAAAGCAATATCCGTGGAACCAAGTCCGGGGTAAGTGGAAAAGGTCAAAGGCCCATATCCAATAATAAACGGTACGGAACCCAGCAGAGTAGATACCCACGGGCAGAGCCCGTGGCACTTTTCAAAACAATTCAAGCTTCGCTTGATCTGAATCCT
>Ga0209554_1000540_pt1 | contig 31600 bp, 21 predicted proteins | sample MarorgKNORR_S2LV_5_FD_188221 | JGI IMG/M metagenome (GOLD analysis project Ga0209554, IMG submission 188221) | Marine microbial communities from the Southern Atlantic Ocean, analyzing organic carbon cycling - Bottom_A/KNORR_S2/LV (SPAdes) (version 2) | ecosystem: Environmental > Aquatic > Marine... | reverse complement strand
GATGCACCACTGATAATTCAGCACTGAATAACCTTCGGCTCATACTTCCAAGCTTTGTTGATGAACACTGTAGACACCCACAAAGCCTTCCAAAAACCGATTTCTTCGTAAATCCAACCATTTTCCTCAGCGTACTTCTTGACGTGAGGAGCAATTTTCGGTAGGGAAAAGTGAGAAGCCGAAGGTAATAGATGATGCTCGATCTGATAATCTAATCCAACGAAGAAAAAACTGCTGATTCGACTCATCTTGATACGACGAGAAGTCTCTACCTGCAAGCGCCAATTCTCATTTGAATCATACATGATTGGGCGTGCGGCATGGCCGACGATAAAAATCATCGAAAGAAATAACCCTACAAAAGACCACAATGCGAGATAAAAGCCCAACACCATGTACCACGATATTCCGGCAAGAATCGGCACTACCAACCAAAGGAAATAGTGGAATACCAACATGGTACAATCCAGAACCCATAAGCGGTTGAAGCGTTTCTTTTTGGAGACCTTGAACGGATGCTTGGCCAAAAACTGAATACTTTCCAAGCGCATTGAATGTCCTGCGAATAGGGTTAACGGCCAGAATAGCCACCCTTGGAGATTTTTTTGGAAGAATTTTCTCACCCTGCTGGAATTTTCATAATCCACGACCGAGAATGCCAAAGGCCAAACCTGGATATCTGGATCCTTATCGATGACATTCGGATGAGCATGATGTTTGACGTTATGTTTGTCACGCCAGTGTTCCATCGAGAGCCCCGAGAATAAGGGAAAGACGATAGCCGCGAGACTGACATTGCCAAAGCGCGAATTGCAAGCCGAAGAGTGTACCCCTTCATGGCCGGTCATGGCCAATGTGGTGGTGAACAATCCAGTCAGGGGTAATAAGGCAATACTCCAGCCCAATGGCAGGAGAAGATGGGTGAGGTAAAGGGTGGCAACTATAGCGAATAATAAGGCAACTTTAGTCCATGATCTAAGCGCGGATTTTTTCAACAATCCGAGTTCTTGCAGATGATTTCGCAAAGCGGCAAGAGGATGTTCAGACATGTTGAGACCCTCATTGGTAATTATTCGGTCCGAGCATCATCTAATCAACTTTCAGTCTGAATGGGCTGAGACCATACCGATATCACAATTCAGCCCAACTTTGCAACTACTCTAGTGCGAAGAGACACATCGGGCGAATTATCCTCAGAGATGCTCGCGCGCAAAGGAGTCGGCATCCAAGGCAACCCGGTTCTGACCCGACATCCACGCTGCAGGGGTGGCAGAGACGAAAATCTCTGAGCCGTCCTTCAGTTCGCCAACCTCGTCATTGGCTGTTACCGGCAGGCGGACGACCACTTCGACGCCGCTTTCTGTATGGCCTAGAACCGACATGCCGCCGCGGTGGGTATCGGGCAGGCCAAGTCCGAGCGTCCTCTCGGTGCGCTCGACCGAAAGGTGAAGATTGAGAGGTTCATTCCATTGGCCGAGCACCGCTTCGCGCTCGGACATGAAGCGGGCGGCGCTCAGTTGTTCGACCAGCTGGGTAAGATCGACATCGGCAAACTCTGCATCGGCTGGCTCGGGCTCATCGGCTGGCTCGGGCTCATCGTCTGGCTCGGGCTCATCGGCTGGCTCGGGCTCATCGGCTGGCTCGGGCTCGGACTCCAACTCGCCATCTTGCTCACCGGTATCGTCCAGCCCTTGCACGGTGGTCCCGGCCTCGAGTTCACCGGCATCGGACGATGGTGCTGGCTCAAAGTCCAGTTCAGCCGCATCGCCAATGTCCTGGCCCTGCTTCATCGCCACGACTCCGGCACCGGCTACCGCACTCAACGCCGCCAGTGAGGCCCATTTCTCGGTCGACAACCCGTGCACGACATCGTCGACGAAGGTCGAGAGCAGGGCTTGAGCACTGGCTTTTTCGGAATCGTCATCGGCAGAGGTTATCATACCTTCAATGGTCTCAGCGGTCTCCCAGGCCTTGGCCTGATTCTCCTCGGGCAGGGTTGCGATTATCTCCTTCAAGGGGTGGTCATCTCTTCCCTCGGCGCTCTCGGCCTCCTCCTCAAGTGGGGTGTCTGGCTCGGTCTCGCCGGTCACGTCGGCATCGACCGCGGCGGTCTCCGTGGTGGGCTCGGCTTGGTCGACTGATTCGGTGGCTGAATCGATCGCTGAATCACGATAATGGGGGATACCACCCATCGGTGCCTCGGCGACAACAAGGGAAACACTGGCCACTTCCATCGCAGTCTCGATTATCTCGGAATCATACATGCGAATATCCCAGAAGCCACCTTCGGAGACGGTGAATTCCATCACTCCCTCGGTATTACCATCCAGATAATGGTAGTCTATCTCGTACTGCTCCAATGCCTCGATACCCCCGTGCGGGGCATCACTTGGCACCAGCCCGATCCAAGACTTGCGCTCGCTCGCCCAAGGGGGGGCCGAAAAGGTCACCTTCACAGTCGAGCCGGCGACCGGATTTTCATTATCCACCTGCATTGATGGTTCAGCCGCATGCCAACCCATTCTCGCAAATAGGGCCAGCCATTCATCATAATCGATATTATCGGAATCATCGGCATCGACCAAAGCGATGATTGAGCCCATCAACCACGGCGGCAGGTCGGCTATTTTCATTTCCGCAAAACCTTCGCGAATCTCAAAATGGTCGAGATAGCCATTGCCATCCTTGTCGATGCGGCGGAACAACATCCCCGGCGTGGTGCCGGTGCTAGCCATCCAATTGGCGACCTGACCGAATAGCAGTTCGGCATCGATACCCTCTCCCTGCAAGGCCCTGGCGCGCTGGGTGACCAATCGTGCGTGCTCCTGTTGCTCTCTTGAGATTCCCATGTCCTGTGCACGGCTCTGGGCATTGCTCATCGCCACCCCGCCCAGTCCAGCGGTGCCGGCGACTGCGGCGGTACTGGTGGCGGCCCCGGCGATTATCCCTGCTACCATGAGGCCGATTAGTCCGATACAACAGGTAAATGATGCAATAGTGCCCCAGGACTCTGAGCCGGTCAGCCACGATAACACCATGAACATCGCCGCTAAGCCAATCGAAGATTGGCCGAATTTCAACCACCCGGCATTTGCCGCCACAGTCTGCACCGCTTGGGTAGCCCCTGGTGGCATCGCCATAGGCCGGCGATAGTGTAGTGGGGTATGATTGTTCACCACTCAGGGCCAGGCCAATCTCGGCCACGATAACTCGTCGCCATGCTGCCAAATAAGGGTACATAACAGTGATTCTATTTCGGAGATGTCGCCCAAGTCTCTCTCGACCTGCAGGAGGTGTATCCATTCTTTCAGTCGCCCAAGTCTGCGACCTTGAGGCATCCCAGTGAAATCCATCAACCATAACCCATCGACGAGTGATTTATCGCCGGCTGTAAGTATTGGAAGGTCGTTGATTCGCTTGATAAAATCATCGAACTCAACTTCTCTGGAATCATCCAATGCATTAGCAAGCGCTCGGTCTATATTTAATTGAGTGGCCATCGATTCACCCAGAACCGCACGGTATCGTCGCAGTATTCCAGCCGGCTTGCCGAGCGGAGTAGTGCCGAGGCGGCGGCGCAATGTCAGCGTGGTGGCAATCTGGGCATTCGACATCTTCAACTCTCTTAAGCCGGGCTCGATAGAATCGTAATCACTCTCCTTCAATAACAGCGCAAAGCGCGCTTCGACCTCGATTCCATTCAGGCAAGGGTGTCTCTGGGCGGCGATACACGACTCCGCCGAGTGCCAACTTCCCGGTAGGATTCGATTCAGCAGTCCATCTCCGGCCATCCGCCGCACAATCATCCCGACCGAATCACCCGAGAGAATCCGCCGGAATTCATCCCATACCCGCTCTTTGGAGACGTTGTCAATCATGTACTGCTTGGTCACCAACGCCTTCTCCAGCGATAGATCTGGCTTGCACAGAATCCCCCCGCCCAGGTCAAGAAAACGATAGGCGCGCATTATCCGCAGACCATCTTCACCCAATCTGTGCACCGGGTCTCCGACCGAGCGCAGACGCTGGTTGGCCAAATCGATTCGTCCCTCGAAGGGGTCGTGCAGTAATTCTCGTACGAGGTCGACGGCCATCGCGTTGAAGGTGAAATCACGCCGCGCCAGGTCTGCTGCGAGCGATTTGGAATAACTGACCGAATCCGGCCGGCGACCATCACCATAAGGGCCTTCGCCGCGCAGGGTCGTGGCTTCGAACAGATACTCACCGCGGCGCAGGGTGATGGTGCCATAGCGCACCCCGGTGGCCAGCGCATTGGGGAAAATCTCCAGCATCTGTTCGGGTTCAAGGTCAACCGCCAGGTCCCAATCATTGGGCTGTTTGCCAATCATCCCTTGCCGCACTGCACCACCGACCAGCCATGCACCACCACCGGCGGCGGCAATCTTCTCGACGCACCACAGCAATTCCTCAGGCCGGGTGGCGATGACCTCACTCAATATTTTCGGCAGTGCCAGACCCTCGACATCAGCAAGACTTCCTTCCATCCCTCGCCTCACCTCCTAGGTCTGCACAACCACCAGACGCTCCCTTCTCTATGGGGAGACGTTTCTAGGTAATGGTTATTCACAAGAACTCAAGGCCGCAGATGGGTGGAATCATGGGGTGGACGGCCGACGACGTGGAATTGGTCAGAATTGATTGGTTGAAGCCGCACGAAGAGATTCGGGCCAAGAATATGCAGCAACTGAAAATGATGACCCTGCGATGGGGGGGATTTACCAAACCTCTACTCGCCGACGCTCAGAGCGGAGCCATTCTCGATGGTCACCATCGCTACAATGTCGGGTTGGCCCTGAATCTGGTCCGGCTGCCGGTCTTGCTGTGTGATTATCTCAATGACGATGATGTCGAGGTCGAGGTATGGCCGAATTGCGGGATTGAGTCGATAAGCAAACAAGATGTGCTGGACATGGCGCTGTCGGGTGAATTATTCCCGCCCAAGAGCAGTCGCCATATCCTGGCCAATGATATCCCGCCGATTATGGTCTTGCTGGAAAAACTTCAACAGGGAGAATAAGAACTGGCATTGTGCCCTCGGTAAATTAAGTTGGTCGTTAATTACTCAGTGGCTTGCGGACTTAATAGTGCCTTCCACAGACGGTTACCTGTGCCTGTCAATGTCGTCAGGTGGCGAGGGGTTTGCCCTGCCGTGACCGAGACTTCGATGATGCTGTCATGGCGGGCTAGGGTTAACTTGACCACCGCTCCGGCCTTACCCTTCAGCGCCGCTTTCAGCGCCTTGCGGCTTCGCACCCTGATTCCGTCCAGGGCCACCAGTTCATCATCGGGCAGGGACAGGTCCCGCAATGGCGAAGCCGATTCGACTTTGGAAATCACCAGGGTATTGCCTCGCGCGGATAGTTTCACCCCGAGCCAGCCGGTCTTTTCACCCCCCTCCTCGCCGGCACCGGCCGCATCACCGTCGCCGGTGGCATCTCCAGCCGATTCACCGGCTGAGCCTGAATCATTCTCTGTTCCGCCACCAGGGTTTTCCTTCTTGCCTTGGCACAACTTCAGTCCGAAGGTCTGCGCCGCCTTGGCCAGCGGCGGTCGGGCTCGCCGGTGAATCAGTTGGTCGAGAAATCCGCCCAAGCGGGCGCCACCGGCGCATTTGCCCAATGCCAATTTGATTTCAGCCTCTTCAATTCCCGGAGATTTACCTGCCAGGCCATGACGATTGAATAATTCAGCGAATAATTGCTCCAGTCCGGCGCCGCCGGAACGGCGGCGCATCTCCGCATCGAGGCAGAATAATGCCAGTTCAGCGTCATTATAGTAGGAAACCTGTGATTCACTCGAATACGGATGCCCGCGATACAGATGGATCCAGGCCTCGTGGCTCGATTCGGCCAGCGATTGACTGCCATGTCCGCTGACCTTGAGATGGCGCTCCATCTTACGCTTGAATTCGTCGCGATAATCCTGCTCCGACCACACCCCACAACGGACACAGATGACATCCCCGAGCCAACTCGTCCCCCCCTCGAACCACCACAGCAGGTCGGTGGTCTGCTCGACATTGAGGTCATAATCGAGGAATTTCTTCGGTCGCAGGTCCTTGACATTCCACAGGTGAACATATTCGTGCGACAGCAGGCTGACCAAATCTCGCCATTCCTCCTTGGCATCAGGCCAGATTGCCACTCGTGGAACCATGCTGGTCTGCGAGCGCATATGCTCGAGCCCACCTCGAAGTGACCCGGTCAGGTGTAATATCACGGTGTAATCAGCAATTTCAGGAACCCCGAAAAGAGCGAAACTTTCGTTGGCGATATTTTCCATGCAGGAAAGAATTCTGTCGATCGCCCCGGCCTCAATCTCATGACCGCCAGCATCCCATAATTTCAGGTGGTGGGTGATTCCTTGAATCTCAATCGAATACGACCGGTTAGCATTAGCCTCGAAAACCCCGTCGAGCAACTCGTCGCGGTTTTGGCCAAGATAATGATGACTCACACAGCCATCCATCTTTCCCCACCCCGCCACATGCTCTGGCAATCCGTCCGGGCTTGCCAGTGGCGATTGCTGGGTCGCTACCGACCATTCCTCTGGAAGGTTCAGGGTAATCGATACCGGCCCGCCATTCTCAGCCCATTCACAGCCCTTGGTCGGCAGGAACCAGGTGTAGGGGGGCATCAGATGTAGGTGGGAAGAATCGAGGTGATTCGAGCGCACCGAGAGTTCGGGGCATAGGACCTGATAGCGCAGGAGCACAGATTTGCTCGGGTTTCGGGCTGAGATAACCACGCCGTCAACACCACTACGGCGCCATTTCAGTGACTCACCATTTTCATCTTCGACCGTCAATTCCCGCACGTATCGAAACGGTTCCCGAATCATGTATGAGCCGGGAATCCAGCGCGGGAAGGTGAATTCCATCGCTCCGCTCCCCCGGCCTTGTGCGCTGACCGCGACATCGAGAAGACGACTACCCGGATTCGAGCATGATGCTGACAGGTGCAGTGCAATGCCGATGTGAGACCCCCTCACACCTTTCTCCTCCGGCAAGCCCATAGCCCTTCTCAAGGGATGAAGTCTTCGTGCTCGCCGCGGAAATCACCGCGGAATTCAGCGCGGAAATCCCTTCCTTCCTCGTCTTCTTGCGAATCTGAAGAGGACTCTGGGTCATCATCATCATCGGGAGCACCGGGGTGGGTCATCCGTACGTCGAATAGCATCGCCATCAGTGGCCACAGTCCACTAAGCCACTCCCCTTCATCCTCCAGAATCTTCACCAGAGGATGGTCACGCCGCCGCTCTTCCTCTTCACCGTCATCGCCTCCTGGGGGATGCATCTTCGGTGGTTTGAGATCTTCAGGGAGTTGACGCAGGTTGGCGACCAGATTATCGAGACGAGAGATATGGAGGTGTTCGAGGGAAAAATTATCGCGAATCACCACTCCGGCTTCCTCAAGCATATCGGCCAACTCGTGGGGGCCGGGTAGTGAGGGCTCGCTCTCGGCGATATCGACCGGGCCGAAAACCACATTGCCGAGGTCGGTGTCGAACATTTCTCCACCTTGATTCTCGCGTTTTATCAAGGTCTGATGCATCGGATTCCCGAGTGGCGCAATCAGGAATCCACCTTCTTCCAAGCAGTTGACCAGCCACTCGGGCGGCTGCCGCAGCGAACCGGTGATGAGCACCCGGGAAAGTTGCGTCGGAATACCGGCCGGCGCAACCGCGATATCTTCCAGTTTCAGGACTCTGACATTGGAATATGAACGTAGGCGCTCAAGTGCGTACTCGACCACTTCACTCGATGGGTCGAGAATAATCACCTCACCCTCTGGGCCGACCAACTCGGCGATGATAGCGCCCATATAGCCTCCTTTGGAGCCTAGTAATAGCACGGTTTGTCCGGTTTCCAATTCGAGGTTGAGCAATAGTGAGGCAATCATGTGCGGCGCCGAAATCGTCTTCACTCCACCATTGGGAGTCTCGAGGAATACCAGTGGGCGGTCGTGGAAGAAAGGCGTCGGGTCGAGGTCACTGAAGTGACGAATATCGACTTCCATCAGTGCCGCCTCAAGACGCTCATCGATATCGATAGAGGCATTTCTCAACCTCTCAATCAGAGCCAGCATCGGGTCCATCAACAGTGCATGGATGCGTCACCTATGAACTATACCATCACTGGGAATGGGTTGAAAGCATCCATGCAAGGAAAAAACCGGCGATGAAACCGACCAGCTGTGAGCCCGGGATTCCATTCGACACGTCGGCGAAAGCGACAGCCCCCAAAGCCCCCAATGGAAGTCCGAATGAGAGCACCCGCAATACCATCTCACGAGGGGGAACAGGCGGGCTGCGTGGCCGCAAGGTCACCGCGTGTTTCTTTTTCATGAAAATCCAATACCTCTCTGCATCGGAGTTATTGAGCCAATCGATGACCGCACCGCGCATCTGCGGATTCTGTGAGTCATGCCGCCCCCTGCCGGTGATTATCTGTACCCGCCCGATCCGCGAATGGGTTGCTATCAGCACCGTCAACAGGGAATTCGCGGTCGCCACATCCAATTCATGCAAATCTATGGTGACGCCATTGCCGCGTAATCGGATATGTGTAGCAGTCATCCATTGGGAATCACCATACAGTAAATCTGCCGCTGAAGATTCAATCGGTGAGAGCACACTGCGCAGAGTTTTGAGAGATTGTAGATGGTCGACATCGATTCTGATTCGCCGGCCATTGGTGGCATAATAGAGGAATGCAGTGATTAAAATGAACCCGCCGGCACCGCCGGCGATTTTGAAAGCCAAGATGAAGCCACCACGGAAAGCGTGCGCATAAACCACCACGATATAGGTCAGCATCGAGGTATACAGGGACAGTATCAAGGCGGTGGTGGCGGCCTCGCGTTTGCTCAATTCCTTTCTCGACCACGAGGCCGAAGTCGCATCACCGACATCCTCGCTCACGGATAGACCTCATCCATGAACCTTCATCACTTTGTCCCTTGCCCGGTGCCAGCAAAGATGAAATAGACCGCGCCACACCTCGCCGATGTGAACAAGAATGGCCTTGAGGAGCGCAAACGTGAGCGCAAGGTCAGCCTTTGGGTGATGCGGGTTTCCGGATTCTTTCTCCTCTCCTTCTTCTTGGTTCCTCTGATTAATGACGAGGGGGCAATCCCCCGACTCTCGGGGCGAGCCAACGCCATGGATTATGCCACCACCGATGGTTGGGGTTCATGGGGGAATGCCGATTATCAACGCGGTCAAGACCTGGGGCAGGACCAGAGCGAGTACGGTTATTTCGCCTGGACTGAACTCGACCCTTACTCGGCCTTCATCTACGGTTTCGGAGATTTGAACTGCCACAATAAATACGAGCGAAGTTGGTTCATCAACGGCAACCAGATGCCGGTCTGCACCCGCGATATCGGAATCTTCTTCGGCGCCTTCCTCGGCGGTCTGCTGTTTTTTCGCCGCGGCCACAACCGCTGGACGATTCGCGATTCATTCCTGTCGGTCTTCCCCGATGATAAAATCAAACCATTATACGATAATGACCGGAGAATCCTCGCCATGTGGGCAATCGCCGCGTTTGCGGTCATCCCAATCGGACTTGACGGTGGGATCCAGATGCTCACCAATTACGAATCCAATACCATCAGCCGACTGGTGACCGGCGCCCCATTCGGATTATTCATCACCTGGTTCTTCTGTTCCTCATTATGCTCACGCCCGGCGAAATTCTCGCTCGATGCCAGCAAGGTGATGCTGCCCGGAAATGCGCGTCTGATGTTGATGCCAGAATCTCCGGACTCGCAAGATTCGTCCGAGACAGGTGGAGAAGAGGAATAAGAATTACCACCATACAGTAGTGGAGAAGAAGAATACCACGGCTCAGCACTTTCACTTCCTCGGCTCGGCCATTGCTCGGCACTTTCACTTGCTCGGCTCGGCCCTTGCTCGGCACTTTCACTTGCTCGGTTCGGTCCTTGCTCGGCACTTTCACTTACCTATCGGCAGTCCACTTTCAGTCCACAAGGGGGCCACTTTCAGCCGGCGGTTGTGTCGACCACCACACCAGCAACTCATCAATATTGGTCGGCTCCGGGCAACCTATATGGCCCGAGGTCAGCAACTTCAGGCGGTCGAGGGTTGCATCGACCGCTTTCAGCAAGGTCGGCGACAACTTCCTTCCGGCATTTGGCCCGGTCTTTTGCAGGATTACTGAAAGTGACTTTTTCCACCCGGCCGACGGGTACTTACGCCGCCACGAGGATATTTCTGCCATTAATGGCCACAGCGCCAGCCACAATCTCCCCAGGGGGACCCAGTCTTCCCTGATTTTGAACAACGGCGCATCGGCGAAGGGAACGTGGGTCTGTTGTCTCTGCGTCCATTCAATCGTATCGAACCACTTTATCATCCGCTGAGTATGCCGCTGGGTGACCGAGCGCACCGGCCCGAGGTGCTCGCGCAAACGGGATATCTCGGTCGCGCCGATGAACGAGAGGGTGCCGAGAAGCGACCATACCGGATGGGCCAGAGGTCGGCCGGGGACATCGGCGGAGCGGGCGCTTTTCAGGTCCCAGGCCTTGTCGGCATTCTCCATTATCGTATATGGTGCAATCCCAGCCAACCAGCCTTCGATGAGAGAGGTCGATTCGCGCGGTGCCCCAGGCAGGCGTTGTTGCTTGGCCAGCCCGGTGACCAGAGTCGACAGGTGATGCCGGTCCACTATCTCCTGGTCGACATTATTTGCCGGTGGGTGACGATTCAAGAAGCTTCGCAGGGCGCCGGAAAGGGCTGCTCTGAGATCCTTCTTACTGCCTTCGTTGACGATTGGCCCGGCGATTGCACAGCGATCAAAAGGCGCCGGCATCGAGTAATCCGGGCTCAGTATTTCGTTGAATCCGCGTCGTATCTCGGTCTGTATCTCGAGGGTTTCAAAATATTCGCCTTGACCTTTGGACTCGCTTCGCAGGGTTCCACTCTCGATTCGCTTCATCGCCACCTCCGGGTCACAATCAATCCAGATCACCAGGTCGGGAACCATTGCCCCGGCATTCATCGCCGCGACTTTTTCGACCCCCAATTTTCCGATGACGCCCTGATAGATCAGTGAGGAGTGGACATTGCGGTCACTGATTACCAGATCACCCCGCTCCAAGCGCGGGAGAATCCAGGTATGTGAATGGTCGATACGGTCTGCGGCGAACAGCCCAGCCTCTTCCAGTGAAGTCTTGTCACCGCTCTTCACCGCCTGCATCGCCAGCGCCCCAATCTGTGAATGGCGGCGTGGCTCATGGGTTAGGTGGACTCGTGGAAAGGGATAACTGCGTGCTAGTTGGAGCAGAATTCGTACCGCCTCACCCTTACCGGATCCATCCCCCCCCTCGACGGTGATCAGATACATTCATGGCCTCCGATTACTCGAGATCCTGGTCGAGGAACTGCTCTTTTGCTATCGCCAGAAGTGCCATGCCAAACAAGATGAGAAGCGGGCCGAAGAAAATCAAACCGCGACTGAAAAGGGCGATTCCGCACAGATATTGCGTGCGGCGATATTTCATCCCGCGATGCGCCTCGGCGGCGGCGATGAATCCAACCAATGCGAACAGCAGGGTCAACGCCGCAATCGTTGAGGTCAGAGCGACCACACCTTCGAGATTCGATTCCAGGATATCATCGGCTGATCCCTCTTCAACAATCCCTTCACCGGGTTTCATCGTCAATGGGTCTTCACCCCCCAGGTCGGGGGAGAAAATTCTCTCGATGGTTATGTATCCATCCTTCTCAGCGATCATGACCATCAGGTCGACCTTGACGTTTTCAAATCTATAAAACCCATGGCTATCGGTTGTTGTAGTGAATAATTCGGTCTTGCCGTCACCGCTCATCAAGGTGATTCTGACCCCTTCAACCGCTTCCCCACTCTCGGCTTTGAGCGCATGCCCGGAGATCGATGAATGCTCGGGTGAATCAAATAATGATGAGGAAAGGATGTCGCTGGGATTTCCGCTCAGCAACAAGGCCCCGGTGACGAGGCCGAGAATGCTACCGGCGATGATACACCACATCGCTATCGTGCGAGTGAACGAGGTTTCGGCAGCGATGTCGCGGCGGAGCTTGATTCTTTGAATTCTTGAGCCGCTTCCCTTTGAGGTTCTGACGACGATTTCTTCAATGACCTCCATCTCCTCCATCTCTTCCTCGGCATCTTCGGCGGCGGCGAGTTGCTCGTTGACGCGTGAGCGGAGGGCGGCCAGTCGACTTGCGCGCTCATCGCTCATTTTCTTTGCCTCCGCGCATGGGAGAGCGTGTTACCTTGTGAGTTTGCCCCCCACGGTTTATTCGTATCATCAGCACCACTGCCGTGATTATCATGGTGCCGACCAACAACATCAGAATCAAGGAGATTATTTTATTGATGATCGGCGTCTCTCCTCCGGTGATATTCGACTGACCATTGGCGCCACTGGAATTGTTGGAATCAGCCGAGGTGTTGTCATTTCCTGTGGTGTTGCCACCTCCACCACCATCACCCGTCTCCGTCTCCGGGGTTGGCACCAAATCCACCTTGAACAATTTCGGCCAATTCTTTCCGGTCAGAAGAAATTCCCCCGAATCGGTGATTGCGATTCCGTTGAGAACCCCGGTTCCACTCACACTTTCATCTTCCAACAGACTCCCGGCGTCAATCACTTGGTCGACATCTCCGGTGGTTGAATTGATGCGGATGAAAGACTCACTGCCCCAGATATTCGCCCAGACATGCTCTTCATCACACTCCAATTCATTGAGAGATGACAGTGGCAAGCCCCCTTCAGTCACTTGGATTTCTCTGATTATAGAGAAGTCATCAGGGTCGCGAACCGTGAGAACATCGGTGCCATTCGACATGATTAGGTGCTGTCCATCGCTGCACAGACCCCATCCTTCGCCGTCATAGGAATAATTCCCGAGCGGGGTGAAATCACTCAGATTCCATAACAGTGCGGTATTATTCTTCCAAGTGAGTTGAATCAGAGTCGAGCCGAAAAGTGCCAGACCCTCACCGAATTGTGCATCGTTCAAAGCCACCGAGCGGGTGATGACGCCGGTGCTCAGGTTCACCTCGCGTAAACTGGAATTACCATACCCCCCGGTGCTTTCATAGAGGTATCCCTGATGGTAAAGTAAACCTTGGGTAAATGCTCCGGTGTCGTGCGAATAATTGGCGATTATCTCCACCTGCATGGCGACGGGATGAGGGTCAGATGGAGAACTATTTTCACCTTCTCGGGCGCCGAGAGAACCCGAAAAAATGCTGGACAGAACGATGATTGCGGCAAATAGCGCCCGACGCATGGATGATGCTTGCTCCATTGATTCTTAAATACCTCATGTGAAGTCGTGAAATTCGTAACGCGTAGCGTATGGTAGGTAATGGCATGAAAGTGGCTGCGCGTGGCACAAGATTCAGCAAACCCCAGTCACTGATTCTGCTATTGCTGATTTCGATTTTATCGCCACTCGTCGCTCCGGCCATAGCCGGCGACGAAACCGCACCTGAGGCGGTCGAAATCAGTTATGAGTTATTTGCCGACATCGATGATTTCAATGCTATAGAAGGAAAGCCGTACACGTTTTTTGAAGATGACCAACCGGTCTATTCCGCCACCCGCCATTTCAAGCAGGGTTGGGTCGATGCGGGCCGGCCCGGAGTCGATGATTTCGTCGATTGGCAACCCGATTCGAGTTCCGATATTGCAGGTGCCAGGTCGGCTCGGGCCTGCAGTCGCTATAACGTCGGCGAGAGTGTATCGGTTCCGGCCAGTGGCGGAAGTGTCTCCACAACGGTGATGAAAACCACCAATACGGTTGCTTTCCTGGTGCAGGACGGCCGCACCCTTTCTTCGACGATTCTCAATAACTGGGCGCAGACCTGGGACCAGACCATCTATCCGACCACGACCACCTACTTCGGCAAGGATTACGGCGATGGACGTGGCCCCTCACCTCCCGATGTCGACAATAACTGTCAGGTCGAGATCGCCATCATCGATATCGACGGCCAATACAACACCGGTGGCTATTTCGCCCCCGGTCAGGCACCCTATCGCGAGATTATTTTCGTCGACCACGCCGATGCCTCGCTGTCGTGGAGCAAGGTCATTCTCGCCCACGAACTCGAGCATTTGCTACACAATGCCGTCGACCCGTACGAATTCCTCTGGGTCGACGAGGGTAATGCCGACATGGCCGCATTCCTGTGCTTCGGCGTGTCGTCGACCCTGACCGGCCATTCCAACGCCTGGACCGCATCATCCGGCATTTCGGTGCGCTGGTGGAATCAGCGCATCGCCGACTACGGCGGCGGATTCATCTTCATGCTATACCTAGCCGACCATCTCGGCGGCGGCCCGGCGATTCGCAACCTCGTCGCCGATACCTCGGTCGGGGCGACCGCGATAGAGAACCTCGGCCGCTCACCACCGGGTGGAACCGCAGGCATCATCGGCAATACCTTTGAAGACATGTTCGCCAATTTCACCATCGCCGCCACCCTCGATAGCAGTCAGGGAATTTACGGTATGGCCAATCTGGGACTGACCGACATCTGCACCGGCGGGGCATTCTGTAAAATTCAACCTGCGGCGACCAATTCGGACTGGACCTCACCGTGGACCTCAACGGGTAATGCCATCGAAGGTTGGGGAGTCAGGGTGTTCAAGATGACCCCCGGCAGCGCCGCCCCAGCACCGCTGACCATCCGCGTCAGTGCCGATGTGCAAAACATGGAGGGGAGGATTGTCACCCGTTCGGCCTCTGATGGTTTGTACTCGGTCGCCAAGATGCCTTTCACCAATATGATTGGCACCGGATTGGTTCCTGGATTCAGCAATCTTACCGATGAGGTCTGGGTAATCACCTGGTATGCCAGCAATGTCGGTGACTGCGATTACAATTCATGCGGCACCACGTATCCAACCGGTATCGTCGACATCGAGGCGGCGAGGATCACCTCTCCCGCTAGTCTGAACCTCAACAGCACCGATACCAGTGACCGCGATGGAGATGGCTTGATCGATACCGCGCATCTTGAGTTCACGGTCACGAGCAATGCCTTCTTTGAGGACCTCGATGTCGAGGTTCAAGTGATCGATCAGTCGCTGCAGGTGGTGGATTCACTCGAGACCAGGGTTTCGGCCGGTGGCGGAGTCCCGGTTTCAACCTCGGTATGGTTCACGCCGGCAACGAGTGACACGTACTCCTTCCGCTTCATCATGAAAGACCTTCTCGGTGATGTGGTGGACCAGATTTCGAGCCCAGTCATCTCACTCGAGAATATGCTACCGATAGTAAATGGTTCACTCGAACCGAATAACTCGTTGACTTGGGATAATATTCTCTTCTCCGGCCAAGGTTATGATTACTGGGGGATTTCGACTTCAAATAATACCTTGCCACACCTCGATAATCCGGTCGCTTACCTATGGTCATTCGGTGATGGTAATACTTCTACCCTGAAGAGCCCGGTGCGCAGTTTCCCAATGGTCGGTGACTATGCCGTCACCCTGCAGGTACAGGACCAAGGCGGAATGTGGAGCGAGGTGCAAGCGATTAATCTGACGATTAGCGACGATACACCGCCGATTCCAATCATCACCATCAATGGACAGATCGTTGGCGATTCGATTCAGATAAAGACCTACCAGAGGATACAGTTCTCGGCCGGACAGAGCCAAGATAACGTTCCGATCGACCATCTCGACTTCCAGTGGAACTGGGGTGATGGAGAAATGGAGGGAGGAATCGGCGATTATTCCGCCTACCATCAATGGACCGAAGGAGAAAATGCGGGCACCAATTACACCTTGACCCTAACCGTCAATGATTCGGTCAATGAAGCTTCGATTACGGTACAGGTATTGGTTTTCAACCGATTGCCGCGCACCCTGTTCAACGAGACACTGGTGGTGCATACCTTGACTCCGCTGCACCTGCCGGCGATGTTTGAAGATGATGATGGTGAGATGAGCAGTTATGACTGGCAATTCCCCGGCGGGGTCAACCTGTCGGCCGCCGGAGTCGGTCGCAACAGTGACTTTGGGTTGACCTCGAGCACTTTGGCTCAACCTTGGGTCTCGTGGCGAGGTTCCGGAATGAAGCAGGTCATCGTCTCTGGATTCGATGACGATGGCGGCGAGACGATGGTCACCCTGGAGGTGATTGTTCTCAACCAATTGCCTGTCGCAGAGATAAATGTACGTGAAAGTGTGACACAAGGCTCCCCTTCTATAGATTTCCTCCAGTCAGATGCTGCTACCGACACCACCTACACATTCGATGGCCGAGGTTCATTCGATGTCGACGGAACGCTTCCAGACACCTCGGTACTATCTTTCAATTGGACGTTCAGCGACGGCACTAATTCTTCGCAGGCACAGGTATCGCACAATTTCACTACCCCTGGAACCTATACCGTCACCCTGATAGTGACCGATGAAAATGGCGATGAATCACTACCTCGAGTTCTGGTCGTGCGGGTGGCAAATCCGAAACCGGTAATCAATATCCGCGTTCTAGAGGCGTGGAGCGGGGGAGAAATCGTCAATTCAGCCTCGCCGCGTCCGGATGGATGGGTGCCTGAGAATTATTCGCAGACCTTCGATGACGTGGGCCATGTTCACGTGGCGGCGGGAACTCTGCTGTGGTTCGACTCCAGCGGCACCCGTGATGGCGATGGCCGATTCATCGGCTCAAGCCTCCCCTTCGATCGCACCGATGATGATTGGAATGGCTTGGTTGAATACATCTGGGATTTCGGCGATGGTACCGCACAAAGCAAGGAATCTCACCCTTGGCATGCCTTTGATGTGCCGGGAAAGTACACCGTATCGCTAACCGTTCGCGACGACTTCCAATCCGGCGATACCTCGACACTACGGCTTGTAGTGATGGTCAACCAGCCACCGATTGTGGCTAAAATAATCGCCGATGAGAATCCGACCGAGGGCGAGGTTACAATCTTTGAAATCAACGCGACTGACCCCGAGTACGCCGAGAACTTGATTCTGTGGCGTGATAATGACGTCGAAAACGGCGCTACAAACGACCATGTGAGAATCTCCGGCCTGCCGACGATCTGGTGGAATTTCGGCGATGGCGACGAGGGTGAATGGACTCGGTCGCCATCTGAAGACGGGCGCTTTTCCCACGTATTCAACCAAAGTGGCCGCTATATGGTCAGCGTGAAAGTCTGCGATCTGATGCAAACGTGTTCGCACGGATATCAGGAGATTGAGGTGTTGCGTACTCCCGATGAGGCGACTACCCTGTCGAACTTCGAATGGGAGAATTGGCGCTCATGGTTGGCGCAGGCAGGGGGTGAATCAGCATTCGTATTCGGTTTAATCACCGCGGTATTGATTTTGGGTTGGCTGGTGATGCGCGCGCCAGTAATCGATGAAGAGGAGGATGCTGAGGCGGCGGCGAAGTCATATGATGTCGAAAGGGTCGAGGTCGATGGTGGGTTCCTCGGCATGGATCACCACGAACCACCGCCGACTCCGAAGATATTGTCGAAGGATGAAAGACGTTCCAAAGACTCAGGTTATATCCGCCCGGTACGTAGCCGTAGAAGGTGATTTACTAGCCCTCAGGCCGGAAGTTGAATCAACCCCCCTTCCCTGAACGGAACTGATTGAGATGCGAGCGGCGCGACGATTCAGAGTTTTCGCGGCACTTTCCTACCTGCTGATACTACTGCTGGCAGCCGTTTCCCCGGTTCTCTCAAGCCCCCTGATCGGTGAGGTTCGAGCGGCTGGGGGGTGCTCTACCTCCGGAACCCCGGTGTGGGACGGAAATGTCGCCAACGCAACCCTGGAGTATTCAAATTGGGAAGGTGATTATTTGGGCGGCGAATTTGAAGAATCAGATCAGCACCCTCTAGATGGGGGGAGTGGGGAAAATAAGTATTACTCATCCACCTCCCATGTCAGTCGTATCGATCCTCTGACCGAGGGCTTTCACCTCAGCAAGGTTATCGCCAACGGCACTTCTTCGGGCATTAGAATAAACTTGACCACCGGCTATACCTACACCTTCTGCATCACCTCATCGGCGCATAATTCCTCGAATTCGGTTGCTATCGACGTCTACCTGATGACCGGAACCGACTGGGGTTGGTACGAGACTTCGTACTCCTATGCGAAGAACGGTTGGACCGAGGAATTTGACATGAGCGACGTTCCGCCGGAATGGCGAGGTGGATTTTACTGGCGCCCATTCCGCGACGTTCACGCTTACGAGGACCTTGAGGATATCACCTTCAGCACTTCACTGGACCATTTGGAATACCGAACCGAGGAGTACAACTATGGCTCAAATATTTTGGTCTATGATGAGTTCTATCTGGTCATCGATGGCTGGGACAACGGCCGAGATAGTGATGCTGTCGACCCGAATGTCGACATCGATGTCGACATTACCATCATGGTCGAGGAAAGGGTAATGGTACCGGCATGGACCGTGCCTCTGGTTTGTATGGTGGTGATGATTGCATTTCTCGCGGTGCCGTTGGTGATTCACAAGAAATACCACAATGCCGGGCTGGAACAAGTTGGCACCGAACTGATGCCATCCTTGAATACAGCAGCTGAAGCGGCTGAGAAGGACTATTCAGTACTCGAGTAGAATCCAGGTTTCTCGGACATCCTTGACGTTGATGAGCCCCTCTTCGTAGAGTTTGAAATCGTTGCGCAGAGTGGTATAGACCATCGCCTGCTCGAGCAGAGGGGCATGAATCCTGGTCCAGTCGCCGCCCGGGCCAAGACCCATCAGTGCGGTGTCGATATCGACGTCTTTCAAAGCCTCGGCGGCATCGATGAGGGCGAGGCTTTCCTGATGATTCGAGGTGCGATAACAGCACTTCACCAAATCACCATTCTCGGCATTTGATTTAACGATTTCAATAATTTCATCCATCATGGGAACGCCATCGGTGCTGTGCACAGAAGCGATGACCTTGACTCCATTCTCGGCCGCCTTGGCGACCAATTGCTGGCGTTTCTTGGAGTTCATCGACAACTCCAGATCCACCCATGAAACTTCGCTTTCGATGGCCTGTTCAAGAATCTCGATTCGGGATTCCTCGTCGCCGGGATAAAAACCTCCTTCGCCGATTGATCGGCAGGTGAAAATCACCGGCAGTGGAATCCCATCCTTGAGTTTGGAGATGATATCGCCGACCTCGATGTCATCGGCGTCACGCCGCTCCCACAGCATTTCATCAATCACCAGATCTTGGTCGTACTCTTCCACCTCAGGGGCCTCATCCTCATCCTCTTCGGGTCGAATAATGAAGAATCTGTCGTAGCGTAGTTCAGCTAGATCTGCTCCGGCCAAGTTGGCTCTTGCTGCCTCTTCAAGTATCTCTTCGATGGTCACTCCCTCAAAGGAGACGCAGACCAAGGGCTCGTTCATGGACTCGCCGTGATGCATCCTCTTCTTAACGGTGACTAATGAAAGGGTTGGAGGAAAAATCATTGCTTTCCCCCACGGGCGCAATTTCCAGATTCCCGCCCCTCCCCACCTTGGAACTTCCCCTCCCCACCAGCCGCCGAAAACAGTGAAGAATTCTCCTGTTTCGGAAGTCGAAAGGGGTCTTTATTTTCACTTCCACCTAGGTCTCCGATAACAGTGTTTAATAACCTTGAACTCCTCAAATGATATAGATGAACAGGGTATCCATAGGATACCCTGAGGGGGCGACGTAATGACCGATGCAAGCGAACATAAATATGATGCTGATGACATCCAGGTGCTCGAGGGCCTGGAGGCGGTTCGCAAGCACCCGGGCATGTATCTCGGTGACCCTCACGATGGCTCGGCCTTGCACCACTGTGTCACCGAAGTGGTCGATAACTCGGTCGACGAGCACCTCGCCGGCTATACCGACAGCGTCGAGGTCGTCATCCACGATGACGGCTCAATCACCATCACCGACCACGGCCGAGGAATCCCGGTCGGAAATCACTCGGATTACGACATCAGTGCCGCTGAGGTGATAATGACGAAGTTGCACGCCGGCGGTAAATTCGATGACTCCAGTTACAAGGTATCCGGCGGCCTGCACGGGGTCGGGGTTTCGGCGGTGAATGCGGTTTCTGAATGGCTGAAGATGAGAATCTGGCGCGAAGGTCATGTCTGGGAACAGACCTATGCTCTCGGTGAGCCGCAAGGCCGGCTGGAAGCGACCGGAAAGAGTGATAAAACCGGCACTTCCATCACCTTCAAGCCGGATTTGACGATATTTTCGACCGTTACTGACTTCGATTATGACACCCTGAACACCGTTCTTCAGCACCGCGCCTTCCTCAACGCCGGCTTCCTCATTACCCTGGTCGATGAGAGAGATGGTGGTAGGAGCGATGAACACTGCTACGAAGGCGGTATTTTAGAATTCGTCAAACAGTTGAATGAGCGGAGGAATCCGATTCACGATGAGCCGATTTTCATCAAGGGTTCGGTCGAGGTCGAGGATGTCGGTGAGATCCTCGTCGAAGTTTCCATACAGTGGTCCGACGCCTACAACGAATCGATTCTCTGTTTCACCAATATCATTCGCAACCGTGACGGTGGGGCGCACCTGTCGGGCTTGCGCAGCGCTCTCACAGGCACCATGAACCGTTATGCCAAGAGCCGTAATCTGCTGAAGAATGTCGACAAGTTGTCCGGCGAAGATGTGCGCGAGGGAATCGCCACGGTCATCAGCATCAAACACCCCAATCCCATGTTTTCCAGCCAGACCAAAGACCGCTTGGTCTCCAGCGAGGTCCAGGGCGTGGTCGAGAAGGTCATAAATGAAAAACTTGGCGAGTTTCTGGAGGAAAATCCGCAGATTGCCAAGTTGATAATCGACAAGGGGGCGCTCGCCAGCAAAGCCCGAGCGGCGGCTCGCAAAGCGCGCGAACTGACTCGCCGAAAAGGTGTCCTCGAGGGCGGGGGGCTGCCGGGAAAATTAGCTGATTGCCAATCGAGAGACCCGGCTGAATGCGAGATCTACATCGTCGAAGGTGATTCAGCAGGTGGTTCGGCCAAGACCGGAAGAGACCGCCGCACGCAGGCGATTTTGCCACTCAGGGGAAAAATCCTCAACGTCGAGAGGGAACTCAAGAATCAGGCCCGAATCTATCAGAACCAAGAAATCCAGACGATGATAAAGGCGTTCGGGGCCGGCGTCGGAAACCCGCCAGCAGATTTCGACCCCGAAGCCAAGGGTGATTTGGATGAGGTATTCTTCAATGTCGAGAAATTACGCTATGGCAAGATAATCATCATGACCGACGCCGACGTTGACGGCGCCCACATCAGGACGCTTATTCTCACCTTCCTCTGGCGCTTCATGCGACCGGCGATGGAGAATGGCAATGTATTCATCGCCCAACCACCGCTGTTCCAATTATCACGCGGCCGAAAATCCCGATACGCTTTCAGCGACGAGGAGCGCGATACCATCATCGCCGAATTACGCGCCGATAATGAAAATGTGAAAATCGGCATCCAGCGCTACAAGGGTCTAGGGGAGATGAACCCCGAACAATTGTGGGAGACGACGATGGACCCCGAGACCAGGACCCTGCTCAAAGTGACCGCCGCCGATTTCTCTGACGATGGGGTGACCTCAAATCTATTCATGACCCTGATGGGCGAGGATGTCGCCGAAAGGCGTTCATTTATCGAGAGACATGCGGCGCAAGTGACCAACCTTGACGTCTGAATATCTACGGGTATAGAAAGGAGGAATCCACATGGCAGATGAAGAGGAAAATGACGAGGAAGAGGTTGATGGAATGGTAGAGGAGGAAGTCACGGCCAATCCGACCGATACACAGATTCGACATCTCGTTGATGACGAGATGCGTACCAGTTACATCAATTATGCCATGTCGGTTATCATCGGTCGCGCCCTGCCCGAGGTACGAGATGGCTTGAAACCGGTGCACCGTAGGGTGCTGTTCGGTATGCACGAGGCCGGCCATACCGCTGACCGCAGGTATACCAAATCAGCTCGCTCGGTCGGTGAAGTGATGGGTAAATACCACCCCCACGGCGACCAATCCATCTACGACACCATGGTTCGCATGGCGCAGGATTTCAGCCTGCGCTACCCTCTCATCGATGGCCAGGGTAATTTCGGCTCGATAGATGGCGATCCCCCGGCGGCGATGCGATATACTGAATCTCGACTCGACCGCATCGCCGGGCACATGCTGCAGGATATCGACAAGAATACCGTCATCTTCCAGCCGAATTTCGACGACTCGGAAAACGAACCGACGGTGCTTCCGGCAAGACTGCCAAATCTTCTTCTCAATGGAAGCGATGGAATCGCGGTCGGAATGGCGACCAAAATCCCCCCCCATAACCTTCATGAGGTCGCCAGTGCAGTCAATATGCACGTCGCTAGAATCATCGAAGATGGCGTGGATAAATCCCCTTCAACTCCCCCCTCTATAGAAGTTTCAGAATATATGGAACACCTCAAGGGACCAGACTTTCCGACCGGTGCGTCGATTTATGGCATCGATGGCATCACTGACATGTATGCCACCGGGCATGGTCGTTTCCACATCCGTTCGCACTGCGAGGTCTTTGACGACCGTGATGGTAAGAGAATCATCATCACCGAAATTCCGTATCAGGTGAAGAAGGCGTCGATGCTCGAAGCGATTGCCGGCATGGTCGCAAAGGAGACTATCACCGGCATCCGAGATATTCGTGACGAATCAAGCAAAGAGGGTATCCGTGTGGTCATCGAGGTCAAACAGAATGCCGACCCCCACGCGGTGTTGAATCAACTCTACAAGACCAGCAATCTGCAGAAGTCATACTCGGCAAATATGATGGGAATCATCGACAATAAACCGGTTCTTCTCACCTTGTCCATCATTCTCCACGCCTATGTGCGCCACCGTGAAGATGTGATCGAGCGACGAACCCAGTTCAACCTCGACAAGGCGCAGGCCCGTGCCCACATCCTCGAAGGGCTGGTGATGGCGCAAAAGCGCATAGATGATGTCATCAAAGTTGGCAGGGGTAGTGCGAGCAGAGAGCAATTCGAGAATGTTCTGCGTGGCGATGAGAAATTCAAAGGGGTGGATCAGTTCGAGTTCTCGCCTCCTCAGGCGAAGGCCATCGCCGAGCGCCGGCTCTATCACTTATCACGACTAGACGTCAAGAAGGTCGGGGATGAGCATCAGGCTTTGGAATTGGAAATCGCCGAATATCAAGAGATTCTCGGCAGCCGTGAAAGGCGATTGAGAATCCTGCTCGATGAACTGAATGAATTGGTCGAGAAGCACGGTGATGAGCGCCGCAGTGAGATTAATCAGATGCCATTATCGATGAACCGTGAAGATTTGATTCAAGAACAGGCCATCGTCATCTCAATGTCAGAAGATAATTACATCCGTCACCTTCCGGTGCGTGATTTCAAGGACCAGAAACGCGGCGGAAGAGGCCTGAAAGGTGTGACCACCAAGGATGAAGATTCGCCGATGGCAATCGTCACCTGCTTCAGCAAAGACCGCCTGCTTATTTTCACCGACCAAGGTCGAGTATACGGACTGAAGGCCTGGGAGACGCCACAGGCGAGCCGCCATTCGCGTGGCACGCATATCAGGAATCTGCTCGAAAGTATTCGTGATGACGAGAGCATCATCTCAATCTTGCCACTATCACGAGAAATCATCGATGAACCAGATGGACATTTCCTCCTGTTTGCCACCTCTCAAGGCCGTATCAAGAAGACCAAATTATCGGCTTATGTGAGTATCAACCGCAACGGTAAGTACGCCATAAAATTCGCCGAAGGCAGCGCAGATACATTGATTTCTGTACGCCGAGCAACCGATGATGACCATGTCATACTGGTGACGAAAAATGGCCGAGCCTGCCGCTTCAAGCCAAGCGAAACCAAGGTCAAAATCGATCCGGAAAGCGGTGAGGAAAGAACCACCTACACCGTCAAGGTGCAGGGCCGAGTCAGTCAAGGGGTGCGAGGAGTCAGACCCAAGGAAGGTGATGAGGTAGTCGGCATGGTGGTCACCGACGATGAGAATACTCAGATTCTCACCATCACCAAATATGGAATGGCAAAGCGTACCCGATTGGGTTGTGGGCATAAAATCAGAATCCCATTATCAGATGAGGAAGATGGCGATTACAAGGAAGTACAAGACGGATATCGCAAGACCAACCGCGGCGGGGTAGGGGTTCTTACGATGAAATTCAACAATGACGACCACATCGTCAGTGTCCGCCAATTACCGGCGGTTTACGATGAGAGCGGCGAGCCGAAGATGTACTGCGGCAAATGTAAATGGATTGGGGTTAATCCCGACGCATTGCGCATATGTCCGGACTGCCTTGAAAACGTCGACAAGCCGGAGACCAAGGCCACCACCTCATACGTCGAGGATCATTTGTTCGTTCTTACCAAGAAAGGGATGATGATTCGCTTTGCTGCGGTGCAGACCAAGGAGACCTTTGGCCGATTGACCAAAGGAACCAGGGTAATGGAATTGCGCAATGACAAGAAGACCGAACATATCGATGAATTGATTTTCACCGCCCGCCTGCCGGGAGAATTGGTTGACCAGGAAAGTGAAATCGCCGAGCCTCTAAATGGCGAGAGTGAAATTAAAATTGAAGATGAAGGAGAATAAGAGTGATTTCACGGTTTCGCAGGTTCTCCAAGCGTGAGGTTCAAGTCATAGCATCGCTTCATCCACAACGGAGCAGGGTGGGGATACGTTGCAGGAGAATGAGTTGATTTACGACTGGAACGTAATCGACTATGAGATTTCGAGAAATCCTGATAACCACCCGCATGGGGTCTGGTTCGACGATGAGACGCTGCGAGATGGACTGCAGAGCCCAAGTGCTCGCAATCCTTCGATCGAGGAGAAAATCGAATTGTTATCCTACATGGAGAGGCTGGGGATACAGAAGGTCGACCTCGGACTGCCCGGAGCAGGGCCATTCCACCTCAACCACATCGACGCGATGCTTTCACACATCACCGAAAACGATTACCAGATTCGCCCCGGTTGTGCGGTTCGCACGGTGATTGGAGATATCGAGCCCCTGATCGAACTTCAGGCCAAGCACGAGATACAGATTCAGGCCAGTGCATTTCTCGGCACCAGCCCGATTCGCCAATATGCCGAGGGCTGGACCATGGAGCGACTGCTCTCGACTCTGGAAGAGGCGGTCGGATTTGCGGTCGAGAACGATATCCCGGTGATGTTTGTGACCGAGGATACGACGCGAAGCAAGCCCGAGGAGATTAAGGCAATATACACCAGAGCAATCGAACTGGGGGTAGATCGAATCTGCGTCTGCGATACCTGTGGTCACGTCACCCCAAATGGGGTGGATAAATTATTGTCGTTCATCCAAGATGAGGTTATTCCCGACGCTGGAGTACAGCGTCGTCAGATTGAGATCAACTGGCACGGTCATCAAGACCGTGGACTCGGGGTTGCCAACAACCTCGCCGCGGTCGAATCTGGAGCTGACGTGATTCATGGCACCGCACTGGGAGTCGGTGAGCGCGCCGGAAATGCCCCGCTTGACCAGACTCTGGTCAATCTGAAATTGATGGGAGTCATCGATAATGACCTAACCTTACTCGACGAATATGTTCGCAAAGCGCATGATTACATTGAGGTCGCACTACCGCGTAACTATCCGGTTTTCGGACAAGATGCATTTGAGACCGGTACCGGGGTGCATGCATCGGCGGTGATAAAGGCGATGAAAAAGGGCGACCACTGGTTGGCTGACAGGGTTTATTCGGGGGTGCCGGCGCAGGATTTCGGGCTGAAGCAGAAAATCAGAATCGGCCATATGAGCGGCAGGTCGAACATCGTCTGGTGGCTGGAGCAACGCGGCTATGAGGTATCTGACGAACTGGTCTCCCACATGCTTGAAATCGCCAAGAATCAGCCTCGAATGATGGCTGATGAGGAAGTGACCGCAGTGGTTGAGGCATTCACCAACGCGTGATTATTCCTGTTTCTTTTCGCTCGTGCTTGCCGGCGGGTCTGTTCTGGTGGCCGTTTTACTCGTTTTTGTGGTTGGTTTGGCCGCCGGTTTTGCCGTTGTCTTGGTGGTTGACTTGGCTGCTGGTTTTGCCGTTGTCTTGGGCGGTGTTTTGGTGATTGGTTTTGCCGCCGGTTTTGCTGCCTGTTTGGCCGCTGGTTTTACCGTTGTCTTGGACGGTGTTTTGGTGGTTGACTTGGCTGCTGGTTTTGCCGCCTTCTTGGACGGTGTTTTGGTGGTTGACTTGGCTGCTGGTTTTGCCGCCTTCTTGGCCGCTGTTTTTGCTGATTGTTGCTTGGTCTCCTGAGGTTCCGGGGTCATCGGTATTTTTTTCCGCTTGGGAAGCAACTCACTCGTTTCTCCACTGACATTGTTGTCGTCTTCGTTGCCATCATTATTGTCATTTCCGAGCCACTCAGTACGCCATTCAGCATCGACCGAACCACCTGACCACTCACCCTCAAGTGAGATTTCTGCGATATCCTCCTCGCGCCACACCGGCTCATCCTCTGAGCCGGCGACGATTAAACGGTTCTCCTCATCGCATTGCCCCAATACCAGGTCGAGATGTTTCTCGAGCGGCAGGAAATGGCCGACCGGGGTTCCGGCGGTAACGAAGGGATTCGTCGCGGTGCAGATCAGCAGACCATCTTTCGGAGCGACTATGTCGACCGCCAATCCCGGCGTTCCCGGGTCGGTGATTTTAGCCACCACATCGCCTTTCTGGACCACCGATGAGGGTTCTACATACATGTCCAGAAGCCCACCTTCGCTGGCACGCAGCCAGGTTGAGCCACTGGCCAGGAGACGGAATTTAGGACGGGTGGGATTACCGGGGATTACGTGCAGTGTACGCAATACATTGAGAACACCATTCACCGCCACCTGCACCGCTTCTTGGTCGAGGCTGTCGGCACCGCCGCCCTCATAGGTCAGTACTCCTATTCCGTGCTCCATCGCCACCCGGCGAAGACTGCCGCGCGGCGGTTTTGAATCGAGAATCACTTCGATGCCGAAGGCTTTGGCGATGATATTTGAATGGGCATCGGAAAGATAGGTGCGAACCTGAGGCATATTGCTGCGGCCTTTTGCCGCACTGTGTAAATCGACGATATAATCGCTGCCCACAATCAGATCGTTCCATACTCGGTACGCGACCCGGGAGGTGGTGCTACCCTTGGCACGACCAGGAAATTCGCGATTGAGGTCGCGGCCATCGGGGAAGTCCCTCTGCATATTTCGATAACCAGGGATATTGATTATCGGTAGAATTCTGATGACTCCGGCTATGTGTAGCGGGTCCAATGAGCGACCGGGGTCGGTCATCGCCGAGGAGAGTAGGTGTGAGCAGGCGCTTGGTCCGGTCAATTCATCACCGTGAATACCGGCTGTGATTGTAACTGTTGGACCGGGTCGCGCACCGTTTATGACGGTGACTGGAATATTCCAAGGTTCACCCAGATTGGTATCCAGCAATGGAATGTCGAACGAATTCATCGTTCCCGGCTTGATTCGCTTGCGCATCAGGGTGTGTGTCTTCACTCCGGCAGAGCGGTCCCATTCGGCCTTATGCACAGCCTTGTGGTCCGCCATCGCAGCGCGGATGACCCGGCGGCGCTTGAGCGATAATTCATGCGCCAGACGCACTTTACGCTTCACCGCCTTCTTGGGCTTCCGCTTCGGTGATTTTTTTCTCGGCTTCGGTGATGGGGATGAGGGGGATGAAGGAGGTGATTTCCCCGAATCAAGTTCAATTTCGCGCTCTTTTGAGACCGCTTCATCATCGGAAGAATCCGAGGGGGGTGCACCCGACTCTTCCTCATCCATGACCTTGCGGATTCCGCTACCAACATGAAGATGACTGAGTATTGATGTCGACGGGTTCATTTTCTTCCACATCCACGGAGTGGATGATGGCAGGAGACGGAGTGCAGAGACAATACGCCCCAAACTCGATTTGTTTTGGTTGTGGACCGGCCAATGATAAGGGCCTACAAATTGATTCACATCGCATCGATAACGGCCTTGAATTATATTTTCAGCCGCGCCCAGAGCATCAGGCATTTCCGGGAATGATAAACGGCGGAATCATCGGCTCATTGCTCGATTGTCACGGTAATTGGACCGCGGCAATCGCCCTGATGGAAGCGAGCGGAGATGACGAGCCGCCTTGTACTGTCACCGCTAATTATAACGTCAAATTTCTGCGCCCGACACCGCACGAATCGCGTATTCACATCACCTCTCAGGTGGTCGAATTGGGGGAAGACCGAGCGACAATCGAGATGGAATTGAGTGCTGGGGGAAAAGTCTGTGCCGTTGGCAGTGGGTTATTCGTTGCCGTTAAGGAAGGGCATCCGGCCTATCATCGTTGGAATTAGAACACGGGGGGCGGGGAAATGGTGCTCAGGGCTGAGACTGACCTCAAGGCGGAAGATGACCTGAAACTCCTGAAAGAGCAAGTCTTTGCGCAGATGCTGTTACTAGGCTACGCTGAAGAAACCATATCCGAACTCGGTGAGATAACCCTCGGTTTCCTGCGTCGAGATGCCACCCAGAGACATGGGGTGACGAGATTTCACCCCGGTATTGACCTGAAAGGTGAACTCGGGCCGAAGAATATTCGCCGAGTCGACCTCCACCGTGAGATATTGGCCGAGGATTGGCGAGATTACGGCGCTTATGTGCTCTATCACGAATATTGTCACTGTTTGGGGTATCCGGGTCATGGCAGGGATTTCCGCGCCTTCGAGAGGTTATGGGGTGACGACCACAGCCGGAAAAAAGGCCGCCAATTTACTGAGTTTCTCCGCCAGAGAAATGCCGTATGGAATTGGATCTGTCCGACTTGTAAGGCGGTTCACGCCCGCCGTAAACGTTCCAATGGGCGCTACAAATGCCGTAAATGCGATATCATTCTGCTCGACGTCGAGAAATCAAATCTTGCCCAATAGGTCATTGAGCATGTCCTTCTCTTCATCATCCAACTTGCCATCTTCCAAGGCATCGGCAATTGACGCCAAGTCATTCTTGCTGAGCTTGGCCCTGGAGGCGGCATCGCTGATCAATGCCATCTCATCATCACTTACCTTGCCATCGCGGATAGCGGAGTTGATCGCCGCCCTGGTAGCGACCAATGCAGCCTCTTCATCGGTCATTCCGAGTGCAGCCTGAATGGCTTGCAATTCATCGTGTTCATCGTCGGAGATGATACCATCTTCATAGGCCCGTTCATAAGCCTCAAGCAGGAATTTCTTGTACTGGTCCGAGTGCAGTAAGACATCGCGAATCAAGCCGTAGTCGACTGTATCTTGACGCCCGGTGGCCTCGAGTACGGCGATACTTCGGCGGATCTCCTTGACCGCCATATCCTTCAGGCCATGGCCGGCCCAGACCGCACCGATGGCGAATACCGCAGATGAGAACCATTGCATGAATTGGGTGCCATTGGTGCCGGGGTTGAGGAGGAAGTACAATCCGATCATCGCCATCAATGCACCGGAAAAAATCTCCACCCAGTCATTCAGGTCGGGCTCATCATCGAAAACCGAGAGGCGTGCTTCAACAATCTCGTGGGTCTCGCTGTCCATGGTACCCTATGCGGAGGTTCGCGCCTTTACCTTATCGCCACCGCTATTATGGGAATCCAACCATCGCGTTCATTTTGAACCCCTGCCACGAACAAGGGCCATGGACGCTACGCGGGAGGTGGGAGAACTGGACCTCCCCACTGGCTTGACCGAGTTTCTGTCCGAGTCTTGGAATATCCGCGAACTCTATCCTCCACAGGCCGAGGCGATGCCCTGCGTGCTAGCGGGAAAAAATACCCTGTTGGCGATTCCGACCGCTTCGGGCAAGTCTCTGGTAGCTTATCTGGCGATAATGCAGAAGTTGCTCGTCGATGAGGTCGGCAGTCGGGCGATTTATATCGTCCCTCTGAAGGCTCTCGCCAGTGAGAAATACGAGGAATTGACGCAGTTGGCCGAGCATTTCAACCTCAGAGTAGGCTTGGGAATAGGCGACCGCGATGGTGAGGCGAGAAATGTCGGAAGTAGCGATATCATAGTCTGCACCTCCGAGAAACTCGATTCGCTCATGCGCACCCGGCCCGAACTGATTCACAATGTCAGTATTGTCGTCGCCGACGAATTCCACCTCATCCACGATGGCGACCGCGGACCGACAATGGAAGTGAATCTCGCCCGACTGCGGCACTGGCGGCCGAGCGTGCAGATCATCGCCCTGTCGGCCACGGTGGGAAATCCCGAGGAATTGGCACAATGGCTAGGTGCCGAACTGTTCACTTCCGACTGGCGGCCGGTCACCTTGGAGATGTCGACCATGGTCGAGGGCTGTATCGAGGCACGCAAGCGAATATCAGCCGCCGAGGGGCTCGTGGGAAAGGACATGCAATTGCCGCCACCTAGGCAATTGGCGGGCCCGAAGAGTGCTCCGACCTGGTGCGCACTGCTCGATACGGTCGAAGCGGAAGGCCAGATCATCGTCTTCGTCTCGACCCGGCGCAGTGCCCAGTCTGAAGCCAGGAAATTGGCGAAGAGATTGCACAAATACCTCGAGCGAGAAGACCCTGAACGACTCAAAGGCCTGGCGGCCATGGCCGAGAAAATCTCCGGCCAAAGTGATTCTAGCATGGGTGATGTGCTGATCTCATCGATTCGCGGCGGGGTTGCCTTCCACCATGCTGGTCTTACCTCCAAGCAGAGAAAACTGGTCGAGAGTGGCTTCAAACAGGGCTTGATCGCGGCGATAATCGCCACTCCGACCCTGGCCGCCGGCATCAACCTGCCAGCTCGCAGAGTGCTGTTGCGTGACCTCAAGCGCTGGGACGGTGGCATGAGTCGTTGGCTCTCGGTGATGGAAGTGCAACAGATGCTCGGGCGGGCTGGGCGACCTCGTTATGACACCATCGGTGAGGCGTGGTTGCTGTGTAAGGGCTCCTCCCCTCTCGAAGAAGCCGACCTGGTCGCTGAGAGATATATCGAGGGAAAACCCGAGAAGGTCATCTCAAAATTGGCCGCCGACCCGCCGATGCGGGTTCACCTGTTGGCTGGCATTGCCACCGGTGGGCTGAATTCACGTCAATCGATTCGTTCCTTCTTTGCCTCGACATTTCTCGGCCATACCCAGCCACGCCAAGTGCTCGAGGAACGCATCGACAACATGCTGGCGTGGCTGGTCGAAGAAGGATTCATCATTCGTTCCGGCGTCGATGAGAAACTTGCGCAAGAATTTGAAAAATTGGCTGAGGCCGAGGCCGCCGAAAAAATCGCCGCTGCTGCAAGTGGTGGCCCAGGGGTTTCCGGACAAACAGGTTCAGCGGACTCTGTGGGAGAACAGAACTGGGATGATGAGATCCCGGCCTGGGTAACCTCGGCAAAATCGACCACCGGCGTAGACTTCCAGAGTGGTGCGGCCGTTGCTGGCGGTGCGGCCGTTGCTGGCGGTGCGTCCGGTGCGACGACCGATTCAGCCGCCGCGGCCCGAGAGGTCGCTGCGAGCCGCCGAG
>Ga0209554_1000537_pt1 | contig 31754 bp, 28 predicted proteins | sample MarorgKNORR_S2LV_5_FD_188221 | JGI IMG/M metagenome (GOLD analysis project Ga0209554, IMG submission 188221) | Marine microbial communities from the Southern Atlantic Ocean, analyzing organic carbon cycling - Bottom_A/KNORR_S2/LV (SPAdes) (version 2) | ecosystem: Environmental > Aquatic > Marine... | reverse complement strand
GACAAGGCACCCTTCGAATACCACAACGATGCGGAGATGACGCGCAGCGCGCAGCACCCGAAGCACCCGGGCTGGACCGCACTTGGCGACGTCGGCTACGTCGACGACGACGGCTACCTCTTCCTCATCGATCGGGCGTCGTTCATGATCATCTCGGGGGGCGTCAACATCTATCCCCAGGAGATCGAGAACGAGCTGATCATGCATCCCAAGGTGGAGGACGTCGCCGTGGTCGGCGTTCCGCACCCGGAGTTCGGAGAAGAGGTGAAGGCCGTCGTCCAGCTCGTCGCGGGCGTAGACGCCGACGAGGAACTGGTCGAAGAGCTGATGGCCTTCGCGCGAGAGCGCCTCGCCGCCTACAAGTGCCCGCGCTCGATCGATTTCGAGGCCGCGCTCCCGCGCCTCCCGACGGGCAAGCTCTACAAGCGGATCCTGAAGGACCGGTACTGGGGCGACAAGGACAGCCGGATCGTCTGAAGTCTCGAAGATGGCCCCGGCGACTCCGCGCGCTGGAGCCACAACCAGGAGCGTCAGAGTGAAGGAACTCGAGATCGAGGCGCGAGGCATGACCTTTCAGGCCCTGGCCGACGGCCCGGAAGACGGCCCCCTGCTGCTGCTTCTGCACGGCTTGCCCCGCAATCGCTGGGAATGGCACCACCAGATTCCCGCCATGGCCGAGATGGGGTTCCGGGCCGTGGCACCCGACCTGCGCGGGTTCTGCCCGGGCGCCCGGCCGGAGGGCGTCGAGGCCTACCACCTGAAGGAGTATGCGCAGGACGTCCTCGAGATCGGCGACGCGCTGGGCCACGCGGGGAGCCCCTTCCATCTGATGGGGACGAGCATCGGGGCGAACGTGGCCTGGTGGATTGCGGCGAAGCGCCCCGATCGGATCGCGACGCTGGCCTGCATCAACATCCCCCATCCCGGAGCGCTGGCCGAGGGCCGATCGAAGACCGGGCCGAGCGCAGAGGGACAGAACGCGAAGTTCAACTACATCCGCGAGGCCGCCCGGGTCGGCAACGAGCGGAACATGTTCGAGGCGATGCTGGCGGCTCAGGGCGTGTCGCCCGAGGAGAGCGAGCCCTATCGGAAGGCGCTCGACAGCGACGAAGCCTTGCGCGCCGTCTACAACTTCTACCGGGCCGTCCCACTGTGGATGAGGGAGCGTCTCGACCCGGTTCCGATGCCGACGCTCTTCATCTGGCCGACGGGCTCGACGAACGTCGCGAGCGCTTCAATCGAGGCCAACGGGAACTGGGTGAAGGGTCCCTACCGCTTCGAGATCGTCGAGGACGTCCATCAGCCTGCCCTGCAGGCGGCCCCGGAGCGGCTGACTCCCCTGTTGCTCGAGCATCTATCCGAGCACGCAAAGTGAGGCGCCCCGCTCGCATCGGCATGCAGGAGGGGATCAGTGCTCGTGTCTGCGACGCTTTTGCAGCGCGACCGAAAGCGATGGCGCCGCTGGCGGAACGGCCGAGCTGAACCGGCGTAGTTCGCGAGGCTCAGCTTCACCCGATGCCCAGGCGTTTCATTTTTTTGTAGAGCCCTTCGCGGGTGATGCCGAGCGCGCGGGCGGTGGCACTCTTGCGACCGTTCTGGCGCAAGAGAGTGCTGCGGATCAGCCCCTCCTCGAAGCGCGCCACTTCATCGCGCAGGCTACTGCCGTCGCCTGCGGCAGTTGACACGCTGGCTTCCAGTGCATCACCAGGCACATGGAAGTGTTCGGGTTCGAGGTCATCGCCGGGCTCTGCCAGGGCCACCGCGCGCTGCACGCGGTTCTCCAGTTCGCGCACGTTGCCGGGCCAGGCGTGCTGCTCGAGCCAGGCCCGGGCCTTTGCGGAGAACCGGCATCCCGGCTTCGCGTCGCGTGCCGCGTAACGCGCGAGAAAATGCTGGGCCAGGGGCCCGATGTCTTCGCGCCGGGCGCGCAGGGGCGGAATCTCGATGGGAAATACCGCGAGTCGATAATAGAGATCGCGACGGAAGCGTCCGGCTGCGATTTCGGCGCCGAGGGGCCGATTGCTGGCGGCGATCACGCGGGCAGAGACCTTTCGGGACTTCTCGCTGCCCAGCGGTCGCACCTCGCCCTCCTGCAGCACCCGCAGCAGCTTTACCTGGAACCAGGCCGAGGTCTCGGCGATCTCGTCGAGGAAAACCGTGCCCTCGGCTGCCGCCTCGAAGACGCCGCGATGGTCGCGCACGGCGCCGGTGAAACTGCCGCGAAGGTGCCCGAAAAGTTCGCTCTCGAGCAGCGAATCGGGCAGGGCTGCGCAGTTGAGGCCGATAAAGGTGTCGCGCGCACTGCGCTCGTGAATCGCCCGGGCGACCACCTCCTTGCCCGTGCCCGTCTCGCCGTAGAGCAGCACGGTGGCGTGGGTGACTGCGGCCTTTGCCACCAGCCGCCACACGGGGCGCATCGCCGGGCTGGTACCGATGACCGGCGCTGCCTTCGCCGTGCGTGCGCTTGGCCGCCGTGCATCGAGCCAACGGAGGAACCCGCGGGATGGCTCGCTGGTACCGGCGAAGACGGCCGCGGCGCCGGCTGCGCGAAGCTGGTGGCGATCGGCCGGGGTGGCGGCGGGGAACCAGACCGCGGTCCGCGGCTGCAGGCCCGAGGCAATGCCAGCCAGGCTCGCGCGCGCATGCTCGAAGTCGGTGGCCGAGAGCACGATCGCATCGAAGTCGCCGGGGCGAAGCGACTCGCCTGGGGCCAGGCAGTGCGTGTCCACGTCTGCAAAGGAGCGCAGCCGCTCGAGGCCAAGCGCCGGATCCGGCCCGATCCACGCCAGGCGCAAGCGGGCATCGGCGAAGTTGTCTGCGATGGAGGCCACGCGCCGAGACTACGCGGGGGCGGGCCGAGCGCGTTGGCGAGTTGCTGGCGACGGCGTGCGGGGATGGTCGGTCGTGGGCGCCGCCGTACGCTCATCGCGTTCGGGGATCCACACGGCCTTGGCAATGAGGTGGCGTTCCTTTGTGTCGTGTCGGGCTCCTGCGTGTCATGGAGAGACCCCGGCGGGGTCGCTAGGCTCCGCGCGCTGATGGAATTGATCCTGGTGCGACATGCCTTGCCGCTGGAAGTGCGTAGCCCCGATGGGCAGGCGGTGGATCCGTCGCTGGCGCCCGCTGGCTGCGTACAAGCGGCGACGCTCGCGAACTGGTGGTCGTCGGTAGGGGGCTCCGGGAAGGGGCACTTCGGTGCGCCGCCCGACCGGCTGTATACGAGTCCGATGCGCCGAGCTCTCGAAACCGCAGAGCCGCTGGCCGAGGCCTTCGGCCTCGAGCTGGAAGTGGTCGCGGGCGTCGCCGAATTTGATCGCGACGCTTCGGAATACATCCCCCTCGAGGCGTTGAAGCGTCGCGACTACCCCCGTTGGAAGGCCTTTGTCGAGGGCGCGATGCAGGGCGAACTGGACCTCGAGGCTTTCCGCGTGGAAGTCATCGCTTGCCTCGAGGGCATCATCCGGGAAAATCCAGGTCGGCGCGTCGCCGTGGTCTGCCACGGCGGTGTGATCAACACCTGGGCCGCTCACCTGCTCGGGCTGCCCCCGAAACTTTTCATGGATGCCGGGTACACCAGTCTTCATCGCTTCTTCGCGGCGGCTTCGGGCGAGCGCAGCGTGGCCAGTCTGAACGAGGCGCCGCATCTCGAAGCTTCGCTGTAGCGGGCGGTCGCGCTAGCCGAGGCCGGTGAGGCTCGCGCGCAGGAGAGGGGCGTAGAGCAGGGCGCCGAGGCCCGCGAGCCACTGGAGCGCCACCCCGGGCCACAGGCTGAGCGAGCGCTCGCGCACGATCCCGAGGGCCAGGCCCCCGAGCAGGCTGGCTCCAAAGATCAGTGTGAATTCTTCGAAGGGCGAGAGCAGCGCCGTTGGTTCGCCGAGCACCCAGAAGAGCGAACCCAGCACGCAGATCGTGGCGTAGACGAGGGCGGCGCCCCAGTTGGCCTCGGACAGGAACCACGGCCCGCCGACACGCTCGACCGGGGCCGTGAGCAGCGCGCGGCCGTGGACCCAGCCTCGGAACCAGGCCTCGCAGGCGAGCGCGGCGAGGCCGCTCACCGCCACTGCGATGCCGAACTCCGCAGCGCCGGGACCGACCTCCTGGGGGATCCAGGCGCGGTTCGGGACAGCGGCCAGCAGCGGCACCGGGAGGAGCCAGCACCAATCGCGGCCCGCGGGCCGGCGCCAGCCGTAGAGCCAAAAGCGACCGCCCGAAAGCGACTGCGTGGCCACGAGGCTCGCGGCCAGTACCAGTGCGGCGAAGGTCGCCAGCCGCGCGCTCTCTGCGAGTGCGCGGGGCACGCTGCCGGGGAGCACGTTCCAGGCGAGGCTTGCGAGCGTCGCGACGAAGACCAGCGCCAGCGAGAGAGCCGCAGAGGAGGCCAGGGTCTTGAGCCGCTTTCGGCGTCCAACCGGGGTGTAGGTCGCCTGCAGTCCGCGCAGGATCTGTGCGGGGCCGAGCTGCGTCCCGCCCGGACGCGGCGAGCCGCCGATGGCGTCGCTGCCGCCCCAGCGCTTCCCCGCAGGCCGCCCGTCGACGCTCGGATCGATTCGGTTCAGCATTTCGTAGGCGGGTTCGAGATCGATTCCCGAGAGCACCGCCGCGCGCCGCAGGGTGAAGTGTCCCGGCTGCTTCTCGAGGGCCACGACGCAGAGTTGGTCGCCCCAGCGCGCCTTGAGTTTTTGCTCGACTTCGTAGATTCCGCCGCGGTCGCGACAGGCCACCGCGACGCGGCGCTCGCCGATCTCGCAGTGGTCGTAGATCTCTTCCACCGTGGCGTATTCGCGAAAATCCGAGGGGCGGTAGATCAGCGCGTCGATCGCGGCCAGGCGCCCAAGCGCGAACTCGAGCCAGTCGTCCTGGTGCCAGGTTCCCGCCGCCTTGCGTTCCGACTCCGCGGCGAGCAGTCCGTCGAGGCGCGAGCGGGTCTCGCGAAGCACCGCCGCCGGCAGACCGCAGGCGAGAGCGAGTTCGGTTCCGTTGGCGTCAATCGCCCCCTCGAGGCGGATCAACGGATGCAGCACATCGAGGGCGGCGCCGTCGAGTCCGGGAATGCGCTGAAAGTTGAGCAGGCACCACAATGCGAGCGTGGTATCGAGGTCGGGTTCGTTGGCGTAGATTGTCCAATCGCCTTCGTCGAGGCCGGGTCCGCTGCCGACGAGCAGCAAGGCCTGCTCGCAGCTGGCGAGGGTGAAGGCTCGCTCGCAGCCTGCGTGGTGATCGAGGTTGTAGAAGTGGTTCGCCGGGTCCAGCAGCGGGCCAAAGCTCCCGGCACCGTCGAGCAGGATCACCCGCGGTCCGAGTTCGCGCGCCTCGGCTTCGTCGTAGGTGTTCGAGGGTGCGAGATCGACCCGGATGCGCGGTGCCTCCTCGCACACGAGGAAGCGACCCTCCTCGGTCTCCTGCACCCGGTAGCGATCGGGCAGCAGCGGCGCGCCGCTCGAGCGGCGCTCGACGGGCGACTCTGCGGGCGGGGCGTTGCCTTGGGGATCGGGCATGGCGCGTGGGCAGCCTCGGAACGGGGTGAAGCGCAGAGCGTGGATCGGTCAGGGCCCCGGTGCAAGCCCCCCGCAGCGCGAAGCGCGCGCCCCGCGGCGCTACGAGTTTGGGACCCGCTCGACCGAGAGCCGTACCCGCGACGGTCGGACTTCGGTCACCTTGAGTCCCGCCGGGTGCGAAATCTGCTCGGGGCTGATCTGGAAGGTGCGGCGGCCCAGTTGTACCAGCAGGGCGTCGATTTCCGCGTGCAAGCCCTCGTTCCCGGCGAGGTAGAGGTCGCGCCGCCGGCCCTCGAGCACCACTTCGACCATCGGCGGCTCGATGCCCGCGAGCGTGAAGCCCTCGGGCAAATTCGCGACCACGATCGGCACTTCGCGGGTTTCGCGGGTGATGGTCGCACCGGGCACGGTGACGAACCACAGGCCCGCCGCGATCGCCAACGCCACCGTGGCCTCGGCGCCTCTGCGAATCACGGTGCGCGGCGAAAGGCCGCGCCCCGTGGCCGGATGCGTGTGGCTGCGGTCGATGAAGGCGTGTAGGCACTCGGCCAGGGATTCGACGTTCGGCAGCACCCGCAGTTCGCCGCCCTCGGCGACCGAGATCACGCCGCGCTCCTCGGAGATGGAGATACACAGGGCATCGGTACGCTCCGCCAGGCCGAGGGCTGCCGCGTGTCGGGTGCCGCCGGGCCCGAGCCGGTCCCAGTCATTGGAGAGTGGCAGGTGGACCCCGAAGCGCGCGACCACCGATCCCTGGAGCAGGATCGCGCCGTCGTGGCCCGGAGAATTCGAGTCGAAGAGACTGAGGAGCAGCGCTTCGCTGATGCGCCCGCGCAGCGAGGTCCCGCCCTCGAGGTGTCGGTCGAGAGGTTCGCGGCCCGCCAGTACGATCAGTGCGCCGGTGCGCTGCTGGGCCAGGCGTGCACAGGCGCTGACGAGGGTGTCCACCAGGCCGGGCGCGACCTTTGGAGCCTGGCGGCGCAGGCCCCAGATCGCGATGCGCTCGAAGAGCCGCCGCAGGTCGTCCTGGAAGACGATCACCAGGATCAGGACCACCACCGCAAAGAAACCCTGTAGCAGCCAGCTGGTGAGTTGAAACTCGAGCTGCTGGGCGATGAAGTAGAAGCCGCCCAGAATGGCGATGCCGAGCAACGCGATGCGCGACCGCGTCGTCTGCAGCCAGGCGATGCCGGTCCAGAGCAGAGCGGCAACGATGACGACGTCTACGATGTCCGAGAGTCGGATCTCACTCACGGCAACCCACACCCCCAACTGATTGGGGGGTGCTCGTTGCCAGACTATCGCAGCGTCCCCGGAAGTCCAAGCGCGACGGCGGTTTGCGGCGCCGCTCCTGCCCTGCAGCGGTGTCGGCGGCTCGGGTAGGCTTCCTGTGTGGAAGCGCACGTCAACACCGAGCAGCGAGCCGGGGGAACTTCGGTTGCAGGCGGGCCGGGGCGCGCGATCTTGTCCGCGGTGTTTCTCTGTGCGGGCCTCCTGGCTTGCCAGTGGACCCCCAACCCCGTCACCGGCCACCCGGAATGGGTGTTGATGGACGCCGCGAAGGAACGCGAGGTTTCGGACGAGGGCGCCCTGAAGATCGAGGCGGGAATGGGGATCGCCCGGGATGCCGAGCGGCAGGCATGGCTCCGCGCCGTCGGGGACCGCCTGGCGAAACACTCGCCCCGCCGCGGGGTCGAGTACCGCTTTTTCATCGTCGAGATGGACGAGCCGAACGCCTTCGCGTTGCCCGACGGGCGCATCTACCTCTCGCGTGGCGTTCTGGTTCTGGTGAACTCCGAGGCCGAGCTCGCGAACGTGCTCGCGCACGAGATCGGGCACGTGGCGGCGCGCCACCACGCCCAGCGCGATGCGCACCAGAAGACCTTTGGTCTCTCGACGCTCGCGGGCCGTGTTGCCGGCGGCGGGAAGCAGGAAGAGGGCGAGTTCATCGGCGGCGTAGATGGTGCCTTCGCCTACGGTCGCAACCAGGAACGACAGGCGGACGTGATCGGAATGGAAATCGCGGGGGCCGCCGGCTACGACCCGGCGGGAATGGGCGATTTCATGCGCAGCCTGGATCGCTCGATGCGGCTGCTGCACGGCTACTCGATGCAAAGGAGCTATTTCGCCACGCACCCCGCCACGCCCGAGCGGGTGGCCGAGAACCATGCCCGCGCAGAAATCGAACGCCACGCGAAGGCGCCCCTGGCGCGGCGGTCTTCCACGAGCCTGCGCCAGCACCTCGATGGCATGCCGGCCGAGCGCCCGGCGAGCGAGGGGGTCTTCGTGGGGAATCGGTTTCTGCACGCGGACATGGGGTTTTCGCTGCGCTTTCCCGTGGGCTGGGAGCCGCTGAACCAGAGTTCGGCGGTGGCGGCGATTTCAAAGAAGCGCGACGCCATCGCCATGCTGCAAGTCGCGGGGGAAGACGTGACGCCCGAGGAGGCGGCCCGTGCCCAGGCAGAAGAGCACGGCTTCGGGCTCGACGCGGGCCGCGCCCTGCGGATCGGGGGCCGCGAGGGACTGCCGGCCTTTCGCGCAGAAGTCGTGATCGAGACGCCCTTTGGGAGCGTGATCGGGACCGCTACCTGGGTGGGGCTGGGCAAGCAGGTCTACCGCCTGCTCTGTGGGGTCGAAAGGGGCCGGCCGGCGCGCGTGGCCGGGGTGTGTCGCAGCTTTTCGCGCAGTTTGAGAGCGCTCTCGGATGCGGAGCGCGCGGAAATCAGCGAGCTTCGTCTGCGCTTTCTCGAAGCGCTCGAAGGCGAGACGCTCTCGGCGTTGGTGCGCCGCTCGGGCACGGAGTGGTCATTGAATCGAATCGCGGTGATCAATGGGCTGCAGGTGGACGATGTGCTGTCGGCGGGGCGCTTCGTGAAGGTCGTTATGCGCGAGCCGGATGCCGGCGCTGCCCGTGGGGCCGGGCTTTGAGTTTCGGCCGTCGCGCTGCTTTGTGGGTCTGGGCGCTGGCGGGGGCCGCTCTTGCGGTTGCCGGTTGTGGGGGTTCCGGGCCGGTGGACTACGACGGGCCGACGGCTGACTGGCCCGAATACGGCGGCGATTCCGGGGGCTCGCGCTGGTCTCCGCTGACGCAGATCGACCGCGCGAACGTAAAGGATCTCGAACTCGCCTGGGTGTATCACCACGGAGACATCTCCGACGGCAGCGATGGCACGACCCGCACCGCTTTCAATGCGACGCCGATCGTGGTCGACGATCGGCTCTTTTTCTGTACCGGTACGAACCGCGTGATCGCCCTCGATCCGGCAAGTGGTACGGAGCTCTGGACTTTCGATCCGGCCAATCGCGTCACGAAATTGAAGGGTCCCTATCCCCGGAGTTGTCGCGGGGTGGCTTACGCAGTAGTCGAGCCAGAGGCGCCGCCGGGGACGCGCTGCGCGCGCCGTATTTTTACGGGAACGGTGGATTCGGAGTTGATCGCGATCGACGCGGAAAGCGGGAAGCTGTGCCACGACTTCGGCGAGCAGGGACGTGTGGCGCTGCGCGAGGGGGTCGGCGACGCAGCGCCCTGGGAGTACTACGTGACTTCGCCCCCGATCGTGGTGGGCGAAGTCGTGGTGGTGGGCGCGCTCGTGGCGGACAACGAACGCAGCGACGCGCCCAGCGGTGTGGTGCGCGCCTTCGACATCGAGAGCGGCCGACTGCGCTGGGCCTTCGACCCGGTGCCGCCGTCAAAAACGCGTTCGCGCCGCCGGGCCCGCGCCCAGCGCGACTACACGCAGGGCACGCCGAACGTCTGGTCGATTCTGTCGGCGGATCGGGAGCGGGGGTTGGTGTTCGTGCCCACCGGCAACCCCTCGCCCGATTACTGGGCAGCGGGCCGTGATGGTCTTGACTATTACGGTTCTTCGACCATCGCCCTTGACGCGAAGACCGGACGCGTGGTGTGGGCTTTTCAGACTGTGCACCACGACGTTTGGGACTACGACGTTGCGGCGCAGCCGACCCTGATTGATTTTCCCGGTCCGGACGGGCCCATTCCCGCGGTGATCCAGGCGACGAAGATGGGGCACGTCTTCCTGCTCGATCGCGAGACCGGCGAGCCGCTCTTTGCAGTAGAGGAGAGGCCCGTGCCGCAAAAGGGGGCGCCCGGAGAGATGCTCTCGCCGACACAACCGTTCCCGACCCACATTCCGCCGCTGCACCCCCAGCGCCTCGACCCCGAGGATGCCTGGGGCTTTACGCCCTGGGATCGCGCGCGCTGCAAAGAGACCCTCGCCCGCTACCGCTCGGATGGAATCTTTACGCCGGCCACCCTCGAGGGCACGATCCAGTACCCGGGTTCGGCGGGCGGAGCGAACTGGGGCGGGGTCTCGGTGGATCGCGACGCGGGTGTCTTCTTCGTGAACCAGCTGCGGATGCCGGCAGTGGTCACATTGATTCCACGCGCCGAGTACGAGGCGATGGATCGCGATGCGGTCGTCTATCCCTCGGAGCTCTACCCGATGGAAGGGGCGCCCTACGCCCTGCGACGCGAGCCGATCTTGTCGCCGCTGGGGGCGCCCTGCAATCCGCCGCCGTGGGGCACGCTCACCGCGGTGGACCTCGCATCGGGCGCGGTGCTCTGGGAGTCGACCCTCGGCACCACCCGCGACGTCGCGCCCTTCCCGGTGTGGCTGCCGCTGGGTGCGCCGAACCTGGGAGGGTCGGTGGCCACCGCGGGCGGGCTGGTGTTCATCGGGGCGACCACCGACAAGTTCTTGCGCGCCTTCGACTCGCGCACCGGCTCTTTGGTGTGGAGCCATCGGCTGCCCTTCACGGCGAATGCCACCCCTCTCACCTACCGGCTTGGGCGCGACGCGAAGCAGTACGTCGTGGTGGCCTCTGGTGGGCACGGCTGGTCCGAGCCCGGCGATGCGCTGATGGCCTTCGCCCTGCCTTGAGGGGTCTGCGCTTGCGCGAGGCGCCGCTGGGGTGTGATAGCGTTCGCGCGCCCGCAGACGAGCGTCGAAAATGGCGGCGAGGTCCATGAAGATCCGACGACTCGCATCGCTGCTGGCTCTCGCGCTCGCGGTCGGGGTCGGAGTTTGGGTTCACCGGCAGGGCGGACTCGAGCTGAACCCCCAGGCGCTGCGCGAGCAGATCCAGATGATCGGTTGGTGGGCACCGCTGGTCTTTATGGCCGCCGCCGCGCTGCGGCCGGTGCTGCTGCTGCCCTCCTTCATGGTGATGAGTGCGGGCGGGCTGCTCTTCGGTTGGCTTGGCGGCGTCGTCTTCAGCACGCTGGGTTTTTCAATCGGGGCCATCGGCGTTTTCGTGTTGGCGCGCGAACTGGGTCGCGACGCGATCCAGGGGCGGCTCCAGTCCGGTCGCCTGCGCGCGGTCGACGCCTTCCTGCGCGAACGCGGCGCGCCGTGGCTGGGGCTCTGGACCGCTCTTCCGGTGACATTTCTGACGCCGGCCTTTGCGGCGGCGGGGCTTTCGGGGATGCGTCTCGGCGCCTTCGCACTGTGGGTCACGTTGGGGCTGATTCCGCGGTCCGCCCTCTACAGCTTCTTCGGGGATGCATTGACCCAGGATCGCGATGGCATCTTGCGCGGCGTGCTGGTGTTGGGCGGCGCCTGCGTGGTGGGGGCCTTCGCACTGCGGCGCATGCTGCGCGGTACGCTGGGCCGCCGCCGCGCGAGCCATCAATCTTCCGATGGAGCCGAAGCGGGGGACCCGGAGGAGCCGAGGTCGGGCTCGAGGTAGATGATCGCCTGGGCCGGCAGGCACGCGCGCACGCGGGCCTCGGCCGCGTCGATCGCGGCGGCAACCACGGCGACGTCGAGTCCCGCTGCGAACTCGAGTTTCGCACCGATCAGCAGCCGGTCCGGACCGAGATGCTGGGTGCGCATGTGGAGCACGCGCTGAATCTGTGGGGCGTCGACGAGGGCGCCGCGGATCGCCTCTTCGACCTCGGGATGTGCGGCTTCGCCGATCAGCAGGCTCTTCAGCTCGACCGCGAGGAGGGCGGAAATGACACAGAGAAGCGTCCCGATGGCGATGCTCCCGGCGGCGTCAAAGCGCGGATCGCCGGTTAGCGAGGCGAGGCTGATACCGGTGATCGCGAGGACCAGGCCGCAGACCGCGCCCAGATCCTCGAGCAGGATCACCGGCAGCTCGGCTTCGCGCGTCGAGCGCAGAAAACTCCACCAGCTGGCGCCGCCGCGACGGGCCGTGGCGGCCTTGACTGCGGTGCGCAGCGAGGCGCCCTCCAGAACGATCCCCAACAGCAGGATGCCGATGGCCCACTCGGGGTTGTCGATGACAACGGGTTCCCGGAACTTCGCGCTCCCCTCGACGATGGCGAAGACGCCCCCCAGCAGGAAGAGCACCAGCGCGACCACGAAGGACCAGAAGTAGCGCTCGCGACCAAAGCCATAGGGGTGGAGTTTCGTCGGGGCGCGTGCGGCGGCGCGCCCGCCCACCAGCAACAGGGCCTGGTTGCTCGTGTCCGCCACGGAGTGCACCGCCTCGGCTAGCAGCGAGGCCGCTCCGGTCGCAAGGAAGCCCGCAAATTTGGCGATGGAGAGCCCGAGGTTCGCTGCGAGTGCTGCGAGGACCGCCTTCTTGCTGTCGCTCTTCAATTTGAGGTCTCCAGTCGCGGGGGGCTTCGGTGCGAGGATAAGCGAGACAGCAGCCAGGCGACGCCCGCCGTGACGCTCGCGGAAAGCGGGATCCAGAAGGGCCAGGCGAGGGTGGGTCCCCGCACCCATAGTGGTTGCAGGAAGAGCGCCGCTCCGAGCACCGCTCCCACGCAGAGCGCCGCGACCGCGGCGTGGTCGTGGCGCCGGCCCGGCAAAAAGGCGCTGGCGAAGAGGCCGAGCAGCCCGCCGTAGAGAACGGTCATCGCCGAGAGGGCGAACTCGATGAGCGAAACCGGCGCGGCGGAGCCCGGGGTGTTGAGCGCCTGGTGGTACAGCGCCATGGTCATCGCCGCGCCCATGATCGCGAAGCTGAAGGCCACGGTGGACCAGCGCGCGCGGCGCACGCGCTGCGCCTCGTGCGGTGTCTCGCGCAGCACGTCCACGCTGAAGGTGGTTCCGAGCGCGCAGATCGCGGAGTCGAGGCTCGACATCGCGGCCGCAAAGAGTCCGGCGAAAACCAGTCCGCGGAGCGGCGCGGGCATGGCGTGGAGTGCGTAGAGCGGCAGGATCCGTGCGGAATCTTCGCTGAGCCAGGCGGGCGGGGCGAGGGCGTGGTGAAAGGCGATGCCGCTGCCCACCGCGAGAAACAGCAGCGTGATCGGAAAGTTCAGCAGCGCCGACGCGATCAGGCTGGCGCTCCCGCTGCGGGCACTTCGCGCGCACAAGAGGCGCTGGACCATGTCGTGGTCGGTGGCGTGGGTGGCGAGTGTCAGGAAGAAACCGCCGACGATCCCGACGCCGAAGGTCTGCGAGGAAGTCAGCGAGAAGAGGGGCTCGAGGTGAAAAACACGGAGGCGGTCGCCTTCCCCGCTCCAGCGGCTAAAGGCTTCGAGGTCGCCGGGGGTGGTGGCGGACAGGACGTAGAGCAGGGCGGCGGCGCCGAGCAGAAAGACGAAGGCCTGCAGGGTGTCGGTCCAGACCACCGAGCGGATTCCACCGAAGAGGGTGTAGGTCCCGGAGACCGCGCCCGAGAGCAGGATCGCGCTGGAAAGGTCAAAGCCCGTGGCCACCGAAAAGGCGAGGGCGGCGATGAAGAGCCGCACGCCCGAGGCCAGGATGCGTCCGGCGATGAAGGCCAGGGCGGCGGCGCGTCGCGACACGGGACCGAGGCGCTCGCCGAGAAACCCGTAGACGGTGACGTTTTGCGAGCGGTAGTAGGCCGGGATCACCCAGCCGGCGACGACGAGTTTTCCGGCGAGTGCACCGAAGGCGAACTGCAGGTAGCTCCAGTCGCCGAAATAGGCGGCCTGGGGCACCCCGATGAAGGTCGCGGCCGAAAGCTCTGTCGCGAGCATCGAGGCGGCGATTGCGGCCCCCGGCAGGTCGCGGCCGGCGAGATGGAGATCGGCGCTGCGCTGGTGCCCCCGGCCGGCGAACCAGCCGATCCCGAGCACGAGGACGGCGTAGAGGGCGATGGTCCAGAGATCGAGCCCGCTCATTCGCGCCTTATTTCCCGTGGGGAGGAAGGTTCAAGTAGCGTGCGGAGTGCCAGGGGTCGTCCTCGGGGGCACTGCAACTGAGGAATATACGAGATCGGCACGGGAGGGTATGATGTGCCCAACCAGAAAGAACCCAAAAGGACGGCGCTCCCCCGATGACGATGACCCCCGATTCCGATCTTCCGGAACCGCAGCGGGCCGACGAGGCCTACTTCGACAAGACAGTTGGCGGAGGCCGCAGCTTCGATGGCCGCCTGTTGCGCCAGCGCCTCACGGTGTTGCCGAACCGCTCGCCGTTGATTTTTGGGCCCGACGATTTCGTGGCGCCTGCGATGCGCGCGATGCAGGTAGAACACCGTGGCTGCGTACTGGTGACGACCGACGGCACGCTGAATGGGCGTCTCGCGGGCATCTTCACCGAGCGCGACGTGCTCAACAAGATCATCGGACAGGGTCGCAACCCGGCGCTGGTCACGCTTGCCGAAGTGATGGTGGCCGACCCGGAGGCGCTGCCTTCGGACGCGCCGGTGGCCTGGGTGCTCAACAAGATGTCGGTCGGCGGTTTTCGCCACGTGCCGGTGGTCGATGCCGAGGGGCGCATCGTCTTCGTAGTGTCGGTGCGCGACGTGGTGCAATTTCTGGTCGAGGCCTTTCCCAACGAGGTCCTCAACCTCCCGCCGGAATTCGGAGTCGCCCACGCGCCGAGTCGCGACGGCGCCTGAAGCGCCAACCCGCAGCCGCAGGCCGGAACCGGAAGGCTCAGCTGAACTCCGGGATCACATGCTTTCCGAGCAGCTCGATCGACGCCATCACCTGATCGTGGGGCATGTTGTAGGGATTGCCGAGGCATAGGAGCACGTCGCAGCCGGCCGCTTCGTAGCGTTGGCGATCTCGATACAGCGGTCGGGGTCGCCCACCATCGCGGCGGGGATCTCGTAGAAGAGCGCGAACTTCATCGGGCGGGTTCCTCTTGCAAGGGGAGCAACGAGGCTTCGGCAGCCTGCGCGGCGCGCTTGCGGTGGCCTGGAAAGGTTTCGATCGAGGGCAGCGACTTTCCGAAAGCGCCTCGAAGCACGAGCGGAATCTCGAGAACGAGGCCCAGGAAGGCGAGGAAGAGCACCGTGCCTCGCGCCACGCGCGATGCCAGTTCGGCGTCGGGGAGCAGGGTGTAGGCGGCCAGTACCGAGAGGCCGGTCCCCACGAAGCCGCCCGCGGACATCGTCAGGAACTGGCGGCGCGAGTTGTGCTTCGAGTCGAAGCTGAAGAGGTACTTCGTGCGCAAGCGGGTCGCGGACTCGATGCGACTGCCACCCAAAACGGCGCCGGCGAGGTGGCTCCACTCGTGGAGCATGAAGCCCAGGGCACCGAGTGCCAGGCCGAGTGTGACGCCCAGCAGGTCTGCGAGCGGGCCGCTCCCCGCGGAGAGACTGGCTCCCAGCCACCAGAGGCCGATGACACTGGTGGCGATCCCCACGTCACGCAGGGCCAGGGCGGGGAGTCGGCTCGAGGCGGGCATCGTGAGGGTTCCCCCGGGTTCGGCGCGGCTAGGCGTTCGCAGCGGCGTGTTGGTGAATGGCGTTGGTGATGGTTTCGTGGAGCGCAACCGGGAGGTCGTGGCCCATGCCATCGACCCAAAGGGTGCGGGCACCGGGCAGCGCCTCGGCGGTGGCTTCGCCCGCGGCAAAGGGTACGAGCGCGTCGTCGCGGCCGTGGATTACCAGGGCCGGGGTCTGTACCTCGCCGAGCGCAGCGCTGCGGTCCCCGTCGCTGAAGATCGCGGCCAACTGACGACCGGCGCCCTGCGGGTGGGCGGCTCGCTCGAAGGCCAGGACCGCGCGCGCGCGGACGTCCGCTTCCGGGGTGGGGTAGGCGGGGCTGCCGACGAGCTTCGACATGGCGAGGGCCCGCGCGACGCTGCCCTCGAGGTCTCGGGGCGGCGGCTCGAGGAGTTTGGCCATGACGTGGGGCGCGGCCGCCGGGATTTTCGGGCTGCCGGTGGTCGACATCACCGAGGTGAGACTCTTCAGCCGCTCGGGGTGCCCGATCGCCAGGCGCTGCACGATCATGCCGCCCAGAGAGACCCCCACCGCATGAACGCGATCGATCTCGAGGGCGTCGAGGAGACCGGCGGCATCGTCGGCCATGTCACCGAGGCTGTAGGGCGGGCGCGCGGTGCTGCCCGGGGCGAGCAGCGCGGTGAGGTCCGGCGTGCCGGCTTCATCGAACCAGGTGGAGAGGCCCACGTCGCGGTTGTCAAAGCGCACCACCCGGTGGCCGAGGCCGGCCAGACGCTCGCAAAAACTGACATCCCAGTGGATCAGCTGGCCGCCCAGACCCATCACCAACAGGATCGGATCGGCCGCGGGGTCTCCGAAGGACTCGTACTCGATTTCGATTCCGTTGCTCGCGACTTTCGGCATCTCAAACTCCAGCGGGGCGCGCTGCGACAGGCGGCATGATAAGCGGCCGCGCGGGGGGCGTCGAACCAACTGTCTTTCGAGTTCTGGGCTGCGCGGCGTGCCGCCCCGGTAGGCCGGCGTGCAAGCGGGTCGCTAGGGGCGGCCGGCCCGGGGGCTGGCAACGCGCGCGACTTCGATGCGTCCGCCCATGGCGGCGAGGCTCTCTTCGGGGTGGGAGGTGCTCGCGGTGCACACGAAGAGGCTGCGGCCATCCTCGCCTCCGAGCATGCAGGCGAAGGATTCGGTTTCGAGGACGACCCGGTCGGTGACCTCGCCGCCTTCGATCACGCGCAACACCTGGTGGCCGGTCACCGTGGCGACCCAGATCCCGCCGTCGGCGTCGAGGCAACAGCCGTCCGGGAAGATCCCGGGAACCTCGGCCCAGGTGCGGCGTTGGTCGAGGCTGCCGTCCGGCTGGATCGTGAAGGCCGTGAGGCAAGAGGAGAAGGTTTCGCAGACGATCAGGGTCGAGCCATCGGGCGTGATGACGCAGCCGTTCGGGAACATCAGGTTCTCGGCGGCGGGGCGCACCCGGCCATCGCGTTCGACCAGCGCCAGGGTGGCGGGCTGAGGCTCGACATCGCCTTCCCCCGAGTGGAGATCGAAACCAAAGTTCCCGATGTAGGCGCGTCCCTCGCTCGAGACCACCATGTCGTTGCAGTGGCAGCTGGCGACGGGGGAGAGATCCGCGACTTCGACGAGCCCTTCGGGGTCAAGGCGCAGCAACCGGCGGTCATCCATCGAGACCACGAGCAGGCGCCCCGCGTCTGCGGCGCCATCCTCGGGCCACCAGCCGAGGCCGGAAGGACGGGCGGGCACGGTGCAGATGGTCTCGAGTGCGCCGTCCTCGCTGACCGCGTGGACCTTTCTCGCATTCATGTCCGAGAACCAGAGGCGCCCCTCGTGCCAGCGCGGGCCCTCGGGAAAGGCCAGCCCGTCGACGAGGACTTCGGTGCGGTACTCCATGCGATCTCCACGGTGGGCAGGCGTCCGGTCGAGTGTGTAGCCAATGGCGCGCGCCCCGGGGCAAGCGAGCAGCTTGCGGGGATGGCTTTACGCGTGGTCGCGGCTGGGGGACACTGCGGCATCGCGCCGTGCAAGAGGTTTCGGGATGCCGAAACCCGAGGGGAATAGGGTGTCATTCGAACCGAAAGAGGTGATGGCCGTCGACGAGATCGATCTCGGCGGCGCGGATTTCTGGCTGCACCCGATCGAGGAGCGCGAGGGCGCCTTCCGCACGCTGCGTCGCGAGCGCCCGGTGTCCTTCCACCAGGAGATGGCACCTCCGCCCGGCTTGGGGATCGAACGCGGGCCGGGTTTCTGGGCGCTCACCCGGCACGCCGATATTCTGGAGGTGAGCCGTCAGCCCGAAGTCTTCTGCTCGGGACAGGGCAGCAACATCGTCGACCTGCCGCCGATGTTCCTCGAGTTCTTCGGCTCGATGATCAACATGGACGACCCGAAGCACGCACGCCTGCGGCGGATCGTGGCGCGGGGCTTCACCCCGCGGATGGTGGCCCGGGCCGAGGAGGCGGTGGAGCGCTGCGCGGTTTCGATCGTCGACCGGATCGTCGATCGTGGCGAATGCGACTTCGTGGCCGACGTCGCCAACGTGCTCCCGCTGGCGATCATCTGCGACATGATGGGCATCCCCGAGAGCGAGCGCGAGATGGTGATCGAGAAGAGCAACGTGATCCTCGGCGCGGGCGACCCGGACATCGTGAAAAATCCGGAAGAGCGCGTCCCCGCGATTCTCGCCGCCGGGGCGCAGCTGTCGGAACTGGTGAAGGACCTGGGGCGCGCTCGCCGCGAGGCACCCACCGACGACCTCACCTCGGCATTGGCCAACGCCGAAGTCGACGGCGAGAAGCTGGATGACCAGGAAATCGGCTCGTTCTTCGTGCTGCTTTGCGTGGCCGGGAACGAGACCACGCGCAACGCCATGAGCCACGGGATGCACGCCCTCTGTGAGTATCCCGAGCAGCGCGCGATCTGGCAGGCCGACTTCGAGGGCGTCGCGCCCACGGCTGTCGACGAGGTGATCCGCTGGGCCACGCCGGTGATCCACTTTCGTCGCACCGCCACGCGGGACACCGAGATCCGCGGCCAGAAGATCCGAGAGGGCGAGAAGGTGGTGCTCTGGTACACCTCGGCAAATCGCGACGAGGAGGCCTTCGTCGATCCCTACACCTTCGATGTGCTGCGCCGCGACAACGAACACGTGGCCTTCGGCGGGCCGGGTCCGCACTTCTGCCTCGGCGCCCACCTGGCCCGGCGCGAACTCACGCTGATGTTTCGTGAACTCTTTGCGCGGGTTCCCGACATCGAGGTGGTGGGCTGGCCTCACCGCCTGGTCTCGAACTTCATCCACGGCATCAAGCGCATGGACTGTCGCTTTACGCCGGGCGGCCCGACAGTTTCATGAGCGAATCGCGCGAGCGATCACCGCAGGCGGGCGACCCGGGCCCGCCCCGCGAAGCCCGCGCCCGCTGGAGCGTGGGAGACGTGATCCGTCACCAACGCTTCGGCTACCGCGGCGTGATCGTCGACGTCGATCCCGTCTTTGCGGGGAGCGACGAGTGGTACGACCAGGTCGCCCGTTCGCGCCCGCCGCGCGACGCGCCCTGGTATCACGTGCTGGTGGATGGCCAGCAACACGCCACCTACGTGGCCGAGCGCCACATCGGGCCCGACGCCGAGGGCGGCCCGGTGCGCCACCCGGCGATCGAGGATTTCTTCGATGGCTTCGCCGACGGCCGCCACCTGTGCCTGCGCGGGATGCATTAGCGGGGACCGCGGGGCGAGCGGCTGGCGAGATTCAGGATCCGAGTTCGCCGCCGCGCCGGACGGCCACGATTTCGGCCAGGATCGAGACCGCGATCTCGGCGGGGCTGCGGGCGCCGATGGCCAGACCGACGGGCGCGTGCAGGCGCTCGAGGGCCGAGGCGTGAAGGCCGCGCTCCAGTAAACGCTCGCAGCGCCGGGCGTGGCTCTTGCGGCTGCCGAGAGCGCCGACGTAGAAGGCCGGCGAGCGCAGCGCGAGTTCGAGCGCGGGGTCGTCGAGTTTCGGGTCGTGGGTGAGGGTGACGACTGCGGTGTCGGCATCGAGGCCGAGGTCGTTGAAGGCCTCGGCGGGCCAACGCATCAACAACGGGGTCTGGTCGAAGGGGGCGCGCTCGGCGAAGGCCCGGCGCGGCTCGATCAGCACCACCTCGAGGCCGGCGAGTCGCGCCATTTCGAGGAGTGACTCGGCGATGTGGACGGCGCCGAGTACCAACAGGCGCGGGCCCCGGTGGAAGGGATGTAGGAAGCGGTCGCGCTCGGCGATGCGCTCGCGACGGCAGCGGCGTTCGGCGAGGGCGCTTAGAGCCGCGGCTTCGAGCGCATCTCCGCTGCTGGCGGCTGCATTGTCGGCATCGGGAATGAAGAGTTCGCGTTCCCCGCTTTCGAGATCGGTGGCGAGCACCACCGGGTCGCCGCGCTCGCGGGCCGAAAGCAGGGCGTCGAGAACGGGGCTCTCCGGGTCGAGCCTCTCGATCCAGATGGCGATCTGGCCGCCGCAGGAGAGTCCGACTTCCCAGGCGCGCCCGTCTTCGATGCCGAGTTCGAGCAGCGCCGGCTGCCCGCTCTCGATGACTTCGGCGCTCTTGGCGATGACGCCGGCCTCGACGCAACCGGCGGAGACCGACCCGACGAACTCGCCGGAATCGGCGACGACCAACTGGCTCCCGGCGGGGCGCGGGGACGATCCCCAGGTCTCGACTACGGTGGCGATGGCGACCGCTCGGCCGGCGTCGCGCCAGGCGCGTGCGGTGTGCAGCGGATCTTCGAGCAGCGGCGGCATTTTGCGAGCGTAAGCGATCGCGCCTGCCGGGCAAAAGCCTCGCCCGGCGCAGGCGGGTACCCTCGCGCCGACCAACTCGTGGAGGGCTCGGGTGCTGGCGTTTCTTTCGATCGGGATCGGCCGCGGTCATCCGTTCTACGCCGATGGCAGCGTGGCCGCGCTGCGTTCGCAAAACCCCGATCTCGAAGTCGTCTACGCCGACGTCTTTGGACTCTCCGAGGGGATCGCCTTGCGAGGTTGGCAGGGAGTGCGCGGCGCCTACCTCGCGGCGGGCCGTCAGCCGGCGAAGAGCGGGCTCTACGGGCGGGCGCGGGCCTTCGCGGCGGGCAGGGCGGGCACGCTGCTGGCACGTGGGCTCGGCGCCGGGTTGCGCGCCCTCGCCCGGGAGGCCGAGGTCTGCGTCGTAGATCATCCGCTGCTCCTCCAGGCCATCGGGCCCCACCCGAAGCTCTGGTTCCAGCACGGCGAGATGGGCGTGCCGCCGGAGGCCGTGCCGCACGGCGACTACTGCGCACTGGTACCGACCGCCGAAGCGGCACGCGTGTTCGAGTGCGGCGGGGTCGCGGGGGAGCGTCTCACGGTCACCGGGCTGTGCGTCGAAGCGGCGTTGGTTGCGGACGCTGCGAACTGGGCGGCCCAGCGCCACGCGCGCTACGCCCGCGGTGAGGGTCTCTGCGTCGCGGCCTTCAGTTCGGGGGCGGAGCCGCGGCACCACGTGGAGGCGCTGGTGGGGGCGGTCGAATCGGCGGCCCGCGCGGGGCACCGGGTCCTCGCCTTCTGCGCACGCGGCGGGCTCTTCGAAGCGGCGCTCGGCGCCGCGCACAGCCCCGGTGTCGACCGCGTCGCCGTGGCGGGGCGCGACGAACTCGACCGCCGGACGGCGCAGCATTTCCCGGACTTCGACGCCATCCTGTCGCCGGCACACGAACGTTCGAACTGGGCGCTGGGGCTTGGACTGCCGCTCTTCGTGGTCGGCCCGGACATCGGCCCGTTTCCGCCCTGCAATCGCGCAATCCTCGTGGCCGCCGGCGTCGCCCGGCCGCTTTTGGACCCCGCGGCCTTCGGGGCCGAAGTTTCGCGGCTGCGGGACGACGGGACACTCTTTGCCATGTCCCGCAGCGGTGGGGGTCGCGCGATCGACGGCTTTCGCGTCTCCGCCGAACGGCTGCTGCAGGCGCTGGGCGAATGAGGAGGCGGTCTCCTACGGTGAGGGCAAGGGAGGGTATGCTCTGCCGCGCTGGGTCGGCTGCGTGCTCTCCCGGTGTGCGCTCAGAAGACGGAGGAGGGTTTCGATGAAGGATTTCAAGGGACGCGTTGCGGTGATCACCGGGGGTGCCAGCGGCATTGGTCTAGCGATCGCCGAGGCGCTGCGCGCCGAGGGGGCGAAGATCGTCCTGGCCGACGTCGAAGCCGAGGCCCTCGAAGCCGCGGTGGCAGGCCTCGGGGGGCCCTCGGAAGAAGTCTTCGGCGTGGTCACCGACGTCTCGAAGGAAGAATCGGTGGCGGCGTTGGCGGACCGGGTGTTTGAGGCCTTCGGCGCCTGTCATCTGCTCTTCAACAACGCGGGGGTGGGTGCCCCCTCCGCGAGCATCTGGGAGACCACGATCAACGACTGGAAGTGGGTGCACGGCGTCAACGTGATGGGCGTCGTTCACGGTGTGCTCGCCTTCGTGCCGCGGATGATCAAATCCGGCGAAGAAGGCCACGTCATCAACACCTCTTCGGGGGACGGCGGCATCTCGCCGCTGCCCGACCAGAGCGTCTACGCCTCGAGCAAGGCGGCAGTCTCGATCTTGACGGAGTGCCTTGCCGCCCAGCTGGCGGCCTCGGACTCGAAGCTCGCTGCGTCGCTCTTCTACCCGGCGGGCGGGCTGCTCGACACCGGGATCTGGACCTGCGATCGCAATCGACCCGACGAACTGGCGCGCGAAACGCCGGTGGAGGGGGAGCCCCAGACGTTCGAGAAGTTCGCGAAGCTGGCGAAAGAGGCGGGCTTCGACTTGCCGATTCAGCCCCTCGACCAGTTGGCGGCGCACCTGCTCGACGGCATCCGTGAAGAGAAGCCGATCATCATGATCGGACTCGAAGGCGCCGTCGAAACCCTGCGTGGACGCGCCGACCGAGTGGCAAAGGGCCAGTTGCCGATCGAACCTTCGCGCGGACTGATGAACTAGGGGCCGCGGCAGATCCCCGGGGCCGGCTAAGCCTTGACGCGGTTCGCCGGGGCCTGGCGGATCAGTCCCTCCTGCACCACCGAGGCGACGAGCGTTCCGTCGCGGGCGTAGAGCGTCCCGCGGTTGAAGCCCCGGGCGTTCGAAGTCGAGGGGCTGTCGGTCTCGTAGAGCAGCCAGTCGTCGGTGCGGAAGGGTCGATGGAACCACATGGCGTGGTCGAGGCTGGCGATCTGCATGCCGGAATCGAAGTAGCTCACGCCGTGGGGCATCGAGCTGGTGTCGAGCAAGGACATATCCGAGAGATAGGCGAGCAGTGCCTGGTGCAGCGCCGGCTCATCGGGCAGTTTTCCGTTGGTGCGAATCCAGACCTGCTGGTGGGGGTCGCGCTTTTGAGGGGCGAACCAGTTGATCGGATCGACGACGCGTTCTTCAAAGGCGTGCTCGCGGCCGAACCAACTCTTGAACTCCGGCGGCGCACTCTCGATCAGCACCGCTTCCTGTTGCTTCATCGTCGGGAGGTCGTCCGGAGAAGGTGCGGCGGGCATCGGCATCTGGTGCTCGAGCCCGGCCTCCACCACCTGGAACGAGACCGACATGTTGAAGATGGCGCGGCCGTGCTGGATCGCTTTCACCCGACGCGTGGTGAAGCTCTTGCCGTCGCGGATGCGGTCGACGTCGTAGAGAATCGGGACCGCGGGATCGCCGGGGCGCAGGAAGTAGGCGTGAAACGAGTGGGCCAGACGGTCCTCCACCGTGCGATCCGCCGCCACCAGGGCCTGCGCCAATACCTGTCCCCCAAAAACGCGCTGGCGCTCCTCTTTGGGGCTCTGGCCGCGAAAGAGGTTGACTTCGATCGGTTCGAGATCGAGGAGGTCGAGGACCGCCTGCAGGGGTTTATTCAAGGGGGCCCTCCGGGCGTCGGCGCGGGTGGCCTTTACCACGGCGTCGCGGGGGCACGGGGTAGCACGGATGGGCGGCGTCGGGCGTGCGCTGTGGCTACCCCGCGGGGGCTAGAACGAGAAGGGGCGACGGGAGCCGTCGCTTCCCGTCGCCCCAGGTACTCGCTAGCAGGAAGCCGATTGTCGCGAGGCGATGCATTCCCCGGACTTCGGACCTCCGACGGTGGGGTTAAGACCGTCACGAGTGCTCAAAGGGATGGACACCCCTTCTGCGGGAACGGTTCTCGATGCCTCGGCAGACCCGCCGTGCCCGCCCTATGCTCGCCGGCGCGAGAGCCAGAGAGGGGGGCGCCGGCGTGAGCAGAACGGGAACCTGGGTCTGGGGGCGGCGTGTATTGGCCGCGGCGGGCGTCTTGGCGCTGACCGGCGCCTGCGTCGCCCAGCGCGAGGACGCCAGCCCCGAGGAGATCGCTTCGCTCGAAGCGAAATGGGCCGAGGGCCGCGATGTGGGCGAGGTCGTGCGCGCTTCCTGGCACACCGTCGGCGAGCATTTCCAGGTAAATCTCGAGGCGGCTTCGAGCTGCGACGGTCTGCTGCGCCGCACCCAGTCGACTTGGGTGCGGGCCTGGGTCTCGAACCGGGATGACCCCGACGGAATCATCCCCATCTTGTCGCCGCGGGTGCTCGAACTGAGGCTCTATACCCTCGACGGCCTGTTTGAAGGCGTCAGCGATTGGGACTTCAAGCGAGACGGGCACGTGCGAATTCTCAGCACTGCGATCGACGGCAACATCCTGAGCGATCCCTGCGGCTGCGTCACCGTCTCGGCGCTGGCCGACGGTTTTGCAAGGACGCGTCTGATCGCGAAGCGTCTGATCTGCCCGGAGGGCGCGGCGCCGCGCGCCGCGGAGGCACCGGTCGCCGGCGGGGACGTGCCCGCCTCCTAGCGCGCCTCGGGCTTCTTGAGGGGTTCGCGGATCGTGTCAGGAAGTATGTCGGGGAGCCCCGGTGCGGTCCACTCTCCGTCCTGGTCGGCGTCGACGAAGATCGGATTGGAGAAGGCGAAGGGGGTATGGCCGGGGGCGACCTCCGCGTAGATTCCTTCCGCCGGTCCCTCGACTTCGACGGTGACGAAGCCGTCTGCCGCAAAGTCCAGCGGTACCCGGAGTGTCGTGCCGGCGTGGGCGGGGAGCGTCTCCTCGAGCGCGCCGTCGACGTAGACCCGTACCTCGGTCACCGGCACCCAGTGGGCGGCTCGGACCGAGATCTCAAGGACACCGCTTGTGCCGCTGAAGCGTTCGCCCGGTCCTCGACCACCCAGGGACACCTCGAGAATCGGTCCGCTGGTGCCGTAGAGCCGCCCCGCTCGAATCGCTTCGATCAGCGCGGCTTCGTCGAAGGCGTCGCCCTCGGGTTGTCGGATGTAGTTGCGCGGCAGCCCCACCAACTCGCTGAGTCGGTGCGAATCGCTGTTCGCCGTTGCGGGTCGGACTTCCCCTTGCAGCATCAGGGAGAACCAGTCGGCGCGGATCAGCCGATAGGCCTCGAGCAGGGGGCCGTTCAGGAGTTCGATCACGTGGAAGTCGAGATCGCGCAGGCCGCTGTGCGGGTCGGGGTCGATCAGTGATTGGTTCGCGCCGCGGTCGAGGGGCTGGGTGGGGTCGAGACCCTCTTCGCCCACGGAGAGATGGCTGAAGAAGGCTCCCTCGTCGGGCCCGGATTTCCCGTTGGGGGCGCTTCGCGGGTGGTTGAGTTGCAGCAGCGCCGTCGGGCTCGCCGCGCGCAGAGTGGCGATCACCCGGCGCAGGCGGAGGCCCTCCCCAGCCGGAGCGCCGCCCTGGTACTCGTGGGGTCGGTGGCGCATTGGGAAGGCGTTGCTGTGGCCCGCCGTAAAGGGCGTTTCCGCATTGCGCACGGTGCTGGTGATCTCGACCCCGACGATGCTCTGAATCTGGTCGGCGAGGCCGAGTTCACGCAGCATCGGTGCGTAGTCGACGATGCGGTCGTGTTCGGTCGAGACAATGACTTCGGCGCCCTGGGCATGGAAGGCGCGGAGTTGGTGCTCGGTCGGGAGCCCGGAATCGTCGCTGCGGCCACTGTGGACGTGGAGGTCGGCCGAGATCCAACCGGGCGTCTCGAGGACCCGGCCCGGGGCGTTGATCTGGAGCCGTTGGGTCTGGCCGGCGACCGCCTCGAACTCGGTCTGGGTGACCCCGAATTCGGGGCCGCGACTCGCATAAACGCGATAGCGACCGGGTGCCAGCGTGATCTCGGTGGGGTCGGCGGGCACGCCCGCAAGGGATACGTCGCGGGTCTCGAGGCTGCCGCCGTGGCGCTCCTCTCCGATCCGGATTTCGCGGAAGTCGTCGCCAAAAAGGGGATCCGGCGTGCCGCCGAGACCGCGGAAAGAGAGGCGCATCGGTGCGCCGCGGGGTAAGGCCACGCGTGCCGGCGGGGCCAGTCGCAGCGGCGGCAGCGCAGTGTCGCGCTCGCCGTGACCGTGTGAGACGGTGACCCGCCGCCCGCCCGGCGCTGCGGCCTCGAAGCGGTAGTCGCCGACGGGCAGACGCACCGAGAAGCGCCCATCCGCTGCAGGGCGAATCGTCGTGAACGGGGAGCCCTCTGCGTCGCGCACCGCGATGCGCGCGGCCGGGTCGTCGACGCGGCCCGAGACGCGGGCGGCGTCGGCCCAGACGTGATCGGTGACCGAGGCCACATCCGAGCGTCGGCCCACCACCAGCGACCGCTCGAATTCGACGCGGTCGCCATCGTCAAGATCCATGAACGCGCTCTGGAGCAACTCGAAGATCCCCGGGGCGTCGGCGTCGCCAAACCAGTAGGGCTCCATGAAGTTCCCCATCATCGAGAAGTTCGCGCCGGTGATGGCAATGGTGGGCAGCGCCCGAGCCGTTCCATCCGGGGAAATCAGCTCCGCGCGCCGAAACCAGAGCCCGTAGGCGATGCCGTCGGCGGCGGTGTCGGGGCCCACCAACACCAGGAGGTCGGCCGGTATCAGCGCGCGCGCCACCTCGAAGCGGTTGTCGAAATCGAGGGGAGGGTGTTGGTAACCGCGACTGCTTTCGGGATCGCGTGTAGAGAGCGCGAACGGAGCCAACTGGCGACTGGCGTGGAGCGCGGTGTCGCCAAATACGAAGACCCGATCGCCGTCGGCGAAGCGCTCGAGCCGAGTGGTGATCAGGAGTTCTTCGGGCCGTTCAAACCCCAGTTCGTAGGTCGTTTCGACCCGCACCCCGTTGCGATCGCCGGCGGTGACGATGCGGGCTGCTCGCTCGCCCGTCTCCACGCGCACGGAGGTGACGTCGGCGCTCTCGTCGCGCGAAAAATTGAGCAGCGGCTGGAGCACCACGAAATCGTCATCGGCGCGGTCGCAGAAAGAGAGGTCGACGAGCACACCCCCGCGCGCCGAGAGGAAGGACTCGTGGCTGGGATCGGAGACCACGGCGCAGAGGGTGCCGTTGCTCAGGAACCAGTCGCCGATGCCGGCTGCCGCGTCGGGACCGCCGTCGGCCAGGCGCCCGACATTCTCGGGAGTGATTCGCGTGGCCGTGAGAGCGCCGGGAGCACCGGCGAGGGCGGGCGGGCCGGCGACCAGAACGACGAGGAGGAGGAGGGCGAGCGACTCGCCGGGCTTCGACATGGGCGCACTCTAGCGATGTACTTGTCGGGCGCCCCGGCCGAGTCGGCGGGCCGAAACGTCGGGCCAGGAGGCCCGAGTGACCCGGACAGCGTCGTGACTCCGGGCTGAAACCCGACAGGAACGGCCGAGAAATGGCGCAGCTTGCCTTGGGCCGGGAACCCGTCCTAGATTGGGGGCAACAGGGGGTGGGATTCGAGTGGACCGCGCGATAGTTCGCGGAGGGGATCGCTACGCGCTGGCGCGCGAGCGACTGGTGGGCCGCCTGCGCGCGGACGGCGTCTCGGACTTCCGGGTTCTCGAGGCGGTCAACGCGGTGGTTCGCCACGAGTTGGTGCCCGAGGCGCTGCGGACCCAGGCCTACGTCGATCGGCCTCTCTTCATCGGTGAGGGGCAGACGATCTCGGCGCCGGGCGTGGTGGCGATCATGACCCAGGCGCTCGCTCTTTCCGGCGGTGAAAAGGTGCTCGAAGTCGGTACGGGCTCGGGCTACCAGGCTGCGATCCTGTCACGCATCGCGGGCCACGTGATCTCGATCGAGCGCCATCTGCAGTTGGCCACCCGAGCCCGGCGTGCCCTCGAGCGCCTCGGGATCGAAAACGTTTCGGTGTTCATCGGAGACGGCACCCGCGGCCGCGGGTCCGATGCGCCCTACGACGCCATCATCGTGACTGCCGGGGGGCCCGAAGTCCCCCCGCCGCTCCTCGATCAACTCGCCGAGGGAGGCTGCCTGGTGGGGCCCTTCGGCGAGCGCGGTGCACAGCGCTTGCTGCGGCTGCGCCGTCGTGCCAGGGGGTTCGAGCGCGAAGACCTCGGACCCTGCCGCTTTGTTGATCTGGTCGGCGCGCACGGGTGGTCGGCGTGAGGCTTCGACGCATCGCCGTGGCGCTCCTCGTCGGCGTGATGCTCGCCGGGCTGGTGGGCCTGGCGGGTTGTGCCGGACGCCCGACCGAGAGGGGCTTCCGCTACACCATCGAGAGGGGCGACACGCTCTACGCACTGGGCCGCCGCTTCGGCGTGCACCACGACCGCATCCAGCGGGCGAATCAGGTCACCGACGTGACGCAGATCCGTCCGGGGCAAACGCTGTGGATCCCGACGCGTCAGGTCAAGGTGAGCGAGAGTTCGAAGGATGCGGTGCGCCAGCGTGCTCGCAGCGAAGCCCGCCGGGACGCCGCACTCGCCTTTTCCTGGCCCGTGAAGGGTCGCCTCACTTCGCGCTTCGGCAAGCGCAACGGCCGCAAGCACGAAGGGGTCGACCTGGCTGCGCCCCGTGGCACCGCGATTCGCGCCGCCGAGGCGGGAAAGGTGATCCACAGCGGTCGTCTCGCGGCCTACGGCAAGGTGGTGATCCTGAAGCATGGCGGTCACTACCGCACGGTCTACGCCCACGCCAGCAAGACGCTGGTGCGCAAGGGCGAGTTTGTCGAACGCGGTCAACTGATTGCGAAGGTCGGCTCCACCGGGCGCGCCACCGGGCCGCACCTGCACTTCGAGATCCGTCACCGCGAGAACCCGCGCGATCCGATGCTCTACCTTCCGTGAGCAGAGCGTTTGCCGGAGGTTTTTAGGCGATGGAAGAACTGCGCCGTCTGATCCGAGACATCCCCGATTTCCCGAAACCCGGGATCGTGTTTCGCGACGTGATGCCGTTGATCGAGGACGCCGCTGGCCTGCATGCGGCGGTGCAGGCCCTGACCGAGCCCTTTCGCGGCCAGGCCATCGACCGCGTGCTCGGGATCGAATCGCGCGGCTTCCTCTTTGGCGTGCCGGTGGCGCTCGAACTCGGCGTGGGTTTTGTCGCCGCGCGCAAGGAAGGGAAGCTTCCTCACACGACGCTGTCGGCCGGCTACGAACTCGAGTACGGCAGTGACCGTCTCGAGGTCCACACCGATTCGATTGGCCCGGGACACCGGGTCCTGGTGGTGGACGATTTGCTAGCCACCGGGGGCACCGCGGGCGCGGCGCTCGAGTTGGTGCGCAGTGCCGGCGGGGAGGTGGCGGGCTGCGCCTTCCTGATCGAGTTGCGGGCGCTCAGCGGTCGCGCCGCCCTCGGTGACGTTCGAGTGGAGAGCCTGATCCGCTACGACTGAAAGCGGGCCCCAAAAAGAACGGGGGCCGGTCCTCTAACGAAGCGCTCCCGGGGGCCGTGTCGGCCCCCGGGAGCGGCGTCGTTCGTGATCTCGAAAACGTCCGTCCTCGTTTTCGAGCGAGCGAGGCACCCGTCGATACGTCGGCGGCCAGGGGCCTGGAGGGGTTCCGGCTTCCTGGAGCCACCGTGCGCCCGTCTTGCGGCGGAACGACCACGTCGCAGAAATGAGGGTATTTGGACCCGGTAGAAAGGTCAAGTAAAATCGTCAATCTGGTGCGAATTCCCCCCGGATAGGCGCTCAGGTGCTTTTCGATACACTCGCGCCGATCCCGGAATGCCCCCGTAGCTCAGATGGATAGAGCGTCGGTTTCCTAAATCGTGCGTCGCAGGTTCGAGTCCTGCCGGGGGCGCCACGACAGCTCGCCTGATCGTCTCTCGGGCAGCGGGGACATCGATTGCTGGGCTGCGCGAAGCACGAGGGCGGAGGCCCGCTGCAACCGCGCTGAGCGAAGCCACGGGTCACGAATAGGGCGAGTGCAGAGCCGACGTGTTTCCGATTTGGGGAACGAGCGGGTTCTCGCAGCGCAGCTCCGGGAAACGTGCGAAATCCGAGTCCAGGGTCAGGACCGAAGCCCCGCGGGCCAGCGCAATGGCGGCGATCCAGGCATCGGTCGTCAAGTCACCGCCCGCATCCGCGGCCCGTAGCAGCTCGGACCAGAGCCGGGCGTGCTCGTCAGTCTCTTGCACGATGCGGACGTTGGGGTGTGCCAGCCAGCTCTCGACCAACTCCCAGGCCGTGCCAATGGTGTAGGGGGCCTCGAAGAGGCCGGGCTTCGTGGTCAGCCGGATGAAGGCGTTCACGACAACCCAGACAAGCCCGAGCGGGCGATCGTCGTTGATGGCAGCCTCGAGCGCGGCCGACGTATTCGGGACCGATGCAGTGGGCCGCGGTGAGAAAGGTCTGGCAGCCGATCAGGGTGCCGGTGCAGCTGCCTTCGGCCTCGGCGGCGAGTCCCGATTCGCTAAAGAGAAGGGCGCCCGTGGTGGGGAAATCGGTGGTCTCGAGGCCGTTGACGATGCGCGGCGCGCGCCGCGTTTCGGCGTCGACCGCGGCGGCTCCGAGGGTGAGGCCTAGCGGGGCAGCGACTGCGATCAGTTCGAGCCCTCGGTTCCGGGTTCCGCTCCCCAGACCGTCCACTTCGAACCTCCACAGCGTATGCAGCGCAACCCCTTCAGTTTGCCACAGGCGCCCTCCCAGGGTTCGACGCCGGCTCGCGGGCAGCGTCTGGCGGAATCTGGCGGCTCTTCGGCGGCTCCCAGGCCCGGTCGCGGCTCAGGATTGCTGCGGCTCGCGCCGCGCTGAAGGCCGACTTGCGCTGCAGCCGCGGATCGATCGCCAGCGCGCGTTCGAAGTCCGCCACGGCGGCCGCCCAGTTTCCGGCGCGGCGCGCCCATTCGGCGCGCATGGCGAAGCCGACGGCGAAGCGCGAGTCGATCGCCAGCGCCCGGGCGAGCGAATCGCGTGCCGCGTCGGCGCGCCCGGCCGTGTGGTGGAGGATTGCCAATTGGTAGTGCGCGAGGAGCATCCGAGGTTCCGATTCGAGGGCGCGCTCGGCGTGCATGCGGGCCCCCGCCAGATCGCCCCGCTCGCGCAGTAGCTGGCTGAGTTGCAGGTTCGCGAGGGCGCTTTCGGGGTGGACTTCGAGGGCTCGGGTCCAGAGGCTCGCGGAGTCGCGCCAGGTGTGCAGTTGCTCGCGCGCAGCCACGCCGCTGGCAGCAACAGCGACCAGCGCCAGGGCCAGCAGCACGCGGCTCCGGTGTTGGTGGCGCGGCCAGATGCTCTCGAGGCCCCAGAACAACGCAATCGAGAGCCCCACGTAGGGCAGGTAGGTATAACGATCGGCGATCGACTGCTCGCCCACTTGCACGACGCCGAGGACAGGCGCGAGGCAGATCGCGAACCAGGCAAGTCCCACCAGCAGGAACGGCCGACGACGGCGCTGGTGCACCGCGACGGCGGCCCATAGCACGGGCGGAAGGCAGACCGCGAGCAGCGACAGCGCGTTCCAATGGGAGAGGTCGAGTCTCGGGTGGAAGATGGTGAGGCCGGTGGGCCAGAGGGCGAGCAGCGCGTAACGATCGAGGGAGATCACCGCGTTGAGAGCGCGTTCGAAGAGCGGAAAGCGCTCGACCGTCTGCAGTGCGCCGCCGAGATTCTGGGCGTAGAGCGTGACGGTGGCGGACGCGACGGCGAGCGCCCCCAACGGAAGTTTTTCGAGCAGTAGTGCGCCTGTCGTCTGCGCCGGGGTGCGGCCGGGGGCCGGTCCAGCCATGCCGGGAAAGCGGGCCAGCGGCCAGACATCGAGGAGCAGCAGCACGAAGGGCAGGCTTACGGCCATCGGCTTCGAGAGCAGCGCGGCGACGAAGGCAACGACGACCCAGGTGTAGCGGGCGAAGGACGGCGCCCGGGCGTAGTGGAGGTAGGCGCCCATGGCGGCGAACCAGAAGAGGGCGCAGAGGACGTCCTTGCGCTCAGAGATCCACGCGACCGACTCGACGTGGGTCGGGTGGGCGATGAAGAACGCCGCCACCAGCGCCGAGAGGCCGAGCGCACGCCGGTCGTCTTGACAGCGGCCGGTCATGCGACGAAGGACCACGAAGAGCACGACCCCTGCAAGGGCGTGAAGCCCGGCGCTCATGGCGTGGTGGGCACCGGCGTCGAGGCCGAAGAGACTCACGTCCGCCATGTGCGAGATCCACGTCAGCGGGTGCCAGTTGGAGGCCTTGGTGCGGGTGAAGGCCTTCGCCGCCGACTCGAAGTCGAGGCCCCCCAGCACCAGGCGGTGTTCGGTGACGTAGCGATCGTCGTCGAAATTCACGAAACCGAAGTCGAAGCTCGGGGCGTAGATCGCGAAGCACAGGCCGACAAGGGCGAGCGCCACCGCCGCGTCGAAGCGATCGAGCTTCATCCAGCGAGTATAGACCCGCAGTCGGCTCAAACTTGCAGACGGTCTTTGGAACCCGGGAACCGGTAACGGGGGAGCGGCGGG
>Ga0209554_1000535_pt1 | contig 31808 bp, 32 predicted proteins | sample MarorgKNORR_S2LV_5_FD_188221 | JGI IMG/M metagenome (GOLD analysis project Ga0209554, IMG submission 188221) | Marine microbial communities from the Southern Atlantic Ocean, analyzing organic carbon cycling - Bottom_A/KNORR_S2/LV (SPAdes) (version 2) | ecosystem: Environmental > Aquatic > Marine... | reverse complement strand
CTGCGGAGTATGGAGGTCGATCGGCGGCTCAGATTAAAGTCCTTTCGGCGCCCCTTATCTTTCACCCTTGGGTGAGTGATCCTTGCTTAAAGCGCGGTTGAATCGCCGTGACAGCGAACTAAAGCCCTGCAGGCTGCCGATCGGGACCCAGCCGCCGTGCGTCGTCCCACATACAGGCTCAGACGGCCGCGGGCCAACCGACTTTTCCTCGAGTGATTTTCCTGAAATCTGCTATTCTACTACGCTGATAACAGCGGCAAAGAAGTTGGACCAACCGCTGAGTCATTAAGCGATATTGAGGGATATTATCAAAAAGCAGATCAAACCTATACCGGCCATAATATTGGTAGTCCTTGCGGGTTTCTGGTCGGCCTGCGTTCAGGACGAAGTTGTATCAACGCTTGTTCCTGATCCAACCCCGGTGGTCCTCGCCACGCCCTAGGCGACACCAACGGTGGCGCCAGCGCCGTCGTCTACTCCGATCCCTGAGCCCTCACCAACACTGGCCCCGACTCAGGTTGTTTCTCCCACAAAGGTCCCGGCAACGATTCCCATTCCTACCGTAGCCCCCACGCCTACTATTGTGCCTACACGAATACCAACACCAACCGCCGCACCGGCGCCCACACCCACGTCAACGCCAGTGCCCACCCAGGTTCCGACACCCACGCCTACCCCAACCCAAACACCCCCACCAACGCCGACCCCGTTACCCACGGCCACGCCGCCGGCTTTGAGTGGTGCACTGTTCCTTCAGCTTGAGTCGCCGGAGGGCACCGAGGTCGTTGTAACCGTGTCGAAGTTAACCGTGGTCGGCAGAACAAGGGTCGACGCGGCGGTAAGCGTTAATGACAATTTGGTAGAGCCAGATCTGGAAGGAAGATTCCGGCAAGTGGTTGACCTCGAAGTCGGCGCCAACGTCATCTAGATTGTGGTCAGCAACGCCTCAGGGGAACAGAAAGGATTGGTGTTGACGGTGATCTATCTTCCCCAGTAGCCTAGGCATCGATTCACAGGGTACGGGACACCATCCCACAACGCGGAAAGGAGAGATTCATGGGCGCGAGGCGGTTCTGCAACATCGGAAAGATCCTAGCATCGGTCGGAATAGCCCTTGTACTTTTAGTTGTGGTCCAAGGGCCCGGAAGCGCCGGGGCCAACAGTGGGACCTACGGGTGGGAGTTGGGTGCCCAGTTCGACGCTGATACGGCCGGTTTTCAAGGGAACGATCCGGGCGTGGACGTGGTATGTCCCGACGGGTACTTAGTGGCCGGTGGTGGGATCGATTGGGGATGGAATGGCTTAGTTAGGACCATATCTGGAATCGCGTTAGCGTGCCGCAAAGTCAACGAATCAGGGGCGGCCTCTGACTGGATGCAGTCATTTTACGACTGGGATGCGCCGACCACTACCGCTACGTGGGGCACAACTCCAATCACCAATAACGGATCCGGTGTCGGTAGCTTCGGGGGCACCGACATGGTGCTGGAAGGGTTCTGGGTGTTGACCAGAGTGTGGCAGGGCGGTTCGCCGTCTAAGTTGAGCCCCTGGGTGAACTATCACCGCTCCTACTTTGATTTCTCGGCCCAGTCGGCGGATGTCCAATGGGACCATTCGGCGGATGGGTTGTTCGCCGGCTCCGTCGTTGCCTCTAATCTGGCGCCTTTCAACAACGACACAGGCTCCTGCGGGGATAGTTTGTTCGATGTTGACATTAGCTTGAACGACTCTCCGTTCACAACGCTGCACGCCGTGAGGGGACTGCATATCTACCGCTACACCCCGGCGTTCAGCAATCAACAAAGGATCGGCGGTTTTACCGTCATGTGCCAGACCCTTAATCGGGTGGAACTGTCTTCGCCCCCTTCGGGTCCGTCGATCCAGCCCGCCGCTAAGGGTCTGGGCATGTCCATCTCCGGCGGACAAACCGCGGTGGTTCCCGCCGGTGAGACTTTCAGCTACACCATCAACGTGACCAATGACTCCAACGAAACCGCCACCGGTGTGATGTTGGTTGCGAAGCTGGACGATAGCTCAACTTTCGTTTCCGCGTCGTCCAGTCGCGGGCAATGCTCGCAGAGCGGAGTCGAAGTAGCCTGCCCCCTAGGTTCACTTGCCGGAGGAGCTAGCGCTTCGGTCTCCATCACGTTGATCGCCGCTACCTCAGGGTTAGTGGCGGCGGACTCTATCACTCTTTCCGCGGCCTCGGGGGAGCTGACCTCGGATCAAATTTCGATTCATCGCACGACAATCGTTTATGGGAGCACAACCCCGGCGTCCGGTAGCCTATCGGTGAGCCTGTCTGACGAGGTAGCCCCCGTAGTCCGGGGAGAGACATTGACCTACATAGTCACTGTGTCCAACGACGGTTCCCAGGCCGTAGGGGGCGTGTCCATCGCAGACCCCCTCCCAGTAGAGGTCGAATTAGTTTCCGTTTCCTCCTCACAAGGTTCCTGCATCGTCGCCGGTGGCGTCGTTGTCTGTTCCCTGGGCATATTGGAAGCTGGAGCCAGTGCGATAGTCTCCTTTGGGGCAACCGTGTCTTCCGCGTCGAGTACCGTCACCAACGACGTCACAGTTTCGGGTTCGACCGATGGCGGCGATGAGTGGATCACGACGGACTCGGAGAGCACGACGGTGGCGGCGGTGGGGACTGACAGAAGTATCACCGGCTCTGTTAGGGATAGAGCGGGTAATCCGATAACGGGTGTGCCTATCGTTTTCTTCACCAGCACGGGCGGATTGCAATTGGTGGGCCAAGTATCGTCGGACTTATCGGGGAGCTACACGATCGAAGAGCTCACCCCTGGGACTTATTTCGCCTTCGCCAGCCCTCAGCAAAGCCCAAATCCGGCCAATCTCGTGGATTCCTGGTACGACCAGAAGCCGAACATGCAACAGGCTAACCTGGTGGGCGTAACGATAGGCAGCGCAACCGGGGTTGATTTCCAGCTGCGCTCCCGCCTTACCCATCGAGCCTACTTCGGTAAAGTCACTGATGTGAATCCGAACAGCTTCTCAACCGAAACCAAATTCGGGACCGTTAGAGCTGGAACTGGACCTGGCACCACCGTCGCTGCACCGGGCATCGGCCTTGCTGAGGGAGGCACTCTGGCGCCTGGGCAACGGGTCGCGGTCTTGACTGATCTTCCGTCGTTGGTCGGGGCGGACGTCGCCGACTCCGAGTTGGTCACCGCGATTCACGTGACCATTATCCCCAATAAGCCGCGGCGCGACCACCTGCGAGGGGTAGTGGCGGAAAAGGCACCCGACGGTAAGGCCACTGTCGTGCTTGAAGCAGGCAAAACCTTGCGAGTAAGCGAAGCGCAAGCCAAGACTATGACCGGCGGCGCTCACGTCGTGATGGTCGTACACTCGGTAGGCGCGGACAAGAAAGTGGAGGTTCTTGGTTCGGTCCATAGTGATGCCATACAGGATCGACTGGACAATTTCTTAGGAGCGGCCGTCGCGGCTGGAATCACCGGTGCGGCCTTGAGCCTTGAGAGCCTCAGAGGCGCCCACCTCGCTCAAGTTGACTTCAGTACGGAGCAATCTCAAGATAACGCGGACGACGATATCAAGGAAAGTCTGGATGCGGCGATAAGCCAACACGCGGAAGATGAACGCCAGAAAGACGATGGAAAAGGCGATCACGCCGGTGAAGGGACCAAAGGGGACCGCGCCGGTGAAGGAACCAAAGATGGTCATGGGGGCAAAGACGGAGAGGGGAGCAAAGACGGAGGGGGCGGCCACGAAGGTGAAGGTGGCAAGGATGACGGTGGTGGTGGTGGCGGTGGCGACGACGACGGCGGCCACGACGACGGTGGCCACGACGACGGTGGTGATGATGGCGGTGATGACGGGAAATAACGAGGTCGCAAATGTCGTTTTAGCCAGATCTGTTATATCCTGACCGATCCGGGAGAAATGGTTTTTAGGGAAGGGGTGGATCAGGTCAAGAATTGGCGCAGGCCGCTCTTGGTTGGGCGTTAGAGCTGCGGGTTGTGGGCCTCGATCAGCTCTTAGGCACCACAGGCCTACTTGGCCTAACGCCACCAGCACCGCTGATCTGTGTTTCTGGTGGAGATCAACCCTCGAGCCGGTCTCGCCCCGTCTCCCCGTCCAACATCGCAGCGCCAAGCGATCTTGGCAGGGGTCCGGTTGCGTGTTCATAGTTCCGCCGAAGGCGCGGGCCTAGCGACGTCTGGCCTGCTGCCAAGATTAGACACCAATGTGATCGGCGTGACGGTCCCAGCCTGTTACCCTACCTTGGACGCTCGGCGCACGGCCCAAGGTTGACACGGCTTGCCTTCGCCTTAGAATTGGACCCATCCCGGGAGACACTCTGCGTTGACGAAACTGCCGGCAAAGGAGGCCGTTGTGGAAGATCTGACAAGCCTGGAAGTGAGAGCCCTGGGAAGGGCCGTGGGACTGGATATCCAAGAGCCTGAGCTTACCGAAGTCGCCCACAGCCTCAACGCCATACTGGAAATGATGGACGAGATCGATCTGCCCGGTGTTAACGCGGTTGAACCCCTGCCTCTGATCTTACCGCAAGGGGAGGTTTAGCATGGATCGCGCCGGCATACCGCATCTCACCGTCACCGAACTGGCCAAACTTATAGAAACAAAGCAAGTCTCCCCGGTGGAAGCGGTGGAAGCGTACCTGGACCGCATAGAGCAGGTGAATCCGGTGGTCAACGCTTATGTCACCGTCTGCACCGAAGAGGCCCGCCGCGATGCCCGCCAGGCCGAGGAAGAGATCCAACAAGGCCATTACCGGGGACCGTTGCACGGCGTACCAGTGGCGATAAAAGACCAGATCCACACCAAGGGCATCCGTACCACCGACGGTTCAAAACTCCGGGCAACCTTCGTGCCGGAAGAGGACGCCACGGTCATGGCGAATCTGAAGAAAGCCGGAGCTATTTTGCTGGGAAAGCTGAACATGAGCGAGTTTGCCCTGGGCGACCCGGTCAGTTCCGCTTCCGGCGCGGCCCGCAACCCGTGGGACCTGGAGCGCAGTCCCGGCACGTCCAGCACCGGTTCGGGCGCGGCTACGGCCGCCCACCTCTGCGCCACGTCCTTGGGAGAGGACACCGGCGGTTCCATCCGCGGACCGGCGGCCAACTGTGGGTTGGTGGGGCTGCGTCCAACCTGGGGGCGCGTCAGCCGTTACGGCGTGGACGGAGCTTGTTGGTCCATCGACACCATCGGCCCCGTCGCGCGGACGGTGGAGGACTGCGCCGTTACGATTGGCGCGATAGCCGGGTACGACCCCCAGGATCCCTATACGCAGCAGACGCCGGTTCCCGATTATCTTCAGGCACTAACCGGAAACATCTCCGGGCTGAAGGTAGGAATCGTGAAGGAATTTCTCGACCCCGATGCATCGGGGGTTACCGCTCAAACACGAGACGCGGTGCTGGCCGCAGTCGAAGTATTGAAAGGCCTGGGCGCTCAGGTCAAAGAAGTCTCCCTCCCATTGGGAGCCAAGTCCGGAGTGGTTGTCCGCACCATCACCCATACCGAGCGGGTGAGCCTCCATCCCGAGTGGCTGCGGCAACGGCCTCAAGAATACCACCACAACACTAGAGTGGCCTTCACGGCAGGAAACCTGATCCCGGCCCAGGTTTACTACAAAGCGCAGAAGTTAAGGGCTCTGATCCGCCAAGAAGTGCTACAGGTCTTGAACGACGTTGACGTCTTGGTTCAACCCACCAGCGCCGGACCGGCGGAGGTGATGACCCCCGGGCGGATAGTCGAGAGCAAAGAACAAGCCAAACGTGCCCTGGCTGCGGGGAGCTTCCGGAGTCCTTATAGCTTGACCGGCGCTCCGGCCCTTTCCATGCTGTGCGGCTTTACTTCTGAAGGAGAAGGCGCTCTGCCATTGGCACTACAAATCGCGGGACGCCCCTTTGACGAAGCAACCGTCTTGCGTATAGCCCACGCCTACGAACAGGCGACGCCCTGGCATAACCGAAAACCGCCCATTTAGAGCGCGATCGACTGGCGGGGGGCTCGGGCATCTTATTAGTTCTACACGGTATAATGCCGGATACTGGTGACAGCGGTGTTTCATTTCTCTAGGCAATGAAGGAGGCAACGCCGATGAAAGCCTTGATATCTAAGGTGTTTGACATATTTCAGGGACCTAGACTGTTTGAGTTTCTGTGGCATTTCCTTGTCGGCGTCAGCCGATTGACCGAGTCCGAAATTAAAGCCGCCTCGTTGGTATTGGGAGAGAATGCGATCAAATACCGGTCCGTGCGGGTTGCGGAAGGAAGGCTGCTTACCCTGATCTTTAAGTTCGGTCCAGGAAGGGCATTCACAACATTTCACACCGTCAACCTGCCCAAGTCGGGTTACCATTCCAGGGAACATCTCGAACTACTCATACATGAACTGGTTCACGTATATCAATTCGAACGGATCGGTACCGACTATATATTCCAGGCATTGCGGGCCCAACAGGAAGGCGGTTATTTCTACGACAGTTGGCCTGGTCTGAACAGCTCGAGAGCAAACGGTAAGCACTTCAAAGATTACAACCGGGAACAACAAGGCCAGATCGCTCAGGATTACCAGAAGGATGTGATTGAGCCGGGGCTACCTGAGGCAAATGAGGTGCGGGCGGCATACGAACCCTTCATTGCGGATTTGAAGGCTGGACAGCTGTGAGCCGGTCATCATCGAACATGAGTTTCTTTTTTGAGTAACGTGGGCGTGTTGGCCCAATCCTGCAGCGTCAGCTGTCTTTTTGTCGATGCCACCGGGCTGAGGACTGCGCACGCCCATGATCCGGCGACGCCCCGGCATAACCGGAAGCCGCGGATCTAAAGCGCCTTTCTATTGGAGCACCGTCTACATAATTCGTTCCAAGCCCGATTAGCCCGGCGCTGCCCGTTCTACTATGGCTGGGTCATCCTTGGCGTCGCCGCCGTATCCAGCTATTCCACTAGACCGTTGATGGCCTCCGCCGTTCTGGCGGTTTTCGTAGTACCAATGACCGCCGAATTCGGCTGGTCGAGGGGCGTATTTTCCGGCGCGTTGAGCCTGGGCGGCCTGCTAGCCGTAGTGATATCACCGATGATCGGCCGTTGGATCGACCGGTACGGCGCCGGAACTGTCCTAGCCGTCGCCTCGGCGATAGTAGGTGTGTGCGGAGTGGGGTTGTCTCAAGTGGCCAACTTGGGAGGTTATTACGGCCTGTTTGTTCCCGGTCGAGCCTGTTTCGCCGCGCCTCTGGAGCTGGCGCCCTCCACCGCCATAAGTAACTGGTTCATCAGGAGAAGACCGCTGGCGTTGGCCATCTTGATGGCGACCCAAGGCACCGGCCTAGCCGCCATGCCGCTGGTTGCCCAGTGGGTCATCGGGGGTTGGGGCTGGCGTGCCGCTTGGTCATCACTTGGGATATACACCCTGGCTATAGGCGTGATCCCGGCTTTGCTATTGATCAGGCGTCCGGAGGACGTGGGACTGGCGGGCGACCCGATGCCGAGAGGCTTCGGACCAAGGAACTCGCCGGTTTCAGCATCGGGCAAGGAGGTTCAAGACGCCCCGGAGCCCGACTTCACCACCCGCCAAGCCTTGGTAACCCGGTCGTTTTGGATCTTGTCCATCTTCTCCGCCGCGATCTTTCTCGTTCAGGGTGGAGTTTCCGTGCACCAGGCGGCCCACTTTATCGATCAAGGGGTTTCGGGTTCATCGGCCGCTCTTATCGTCGGCGTATTCGCTTTGTCCCAAGTCGCGGGAGGGCTGTTGTGGTCCACTTTGTGTGTCAGGATTCCGGTGCGATTCCTCCTGGCGGCCAGCGGGATGACTGTCGCCCTGGGCGGCATGGTAACCGGATCCAGCGGGACGTTTGTCTGGGGATTGTGCGCCGCGGCCATTTTGGGCGGCGGTATCGGCGGGATACACCTGCTGCTTCGGCTGGTGTGGGCTGATTTCTATGGCCGTAGCTCCTTGGGCAGCATCCGGGGCATAACGTTGCCGGTCCAGATCGCCGGCCAACTGACCGGGCCGTTGATCTCCGGTTTTATGTTCGACGCCACCGGCAGCTATCGTTTGGCGTTCTTCCTGGTGGCGGCGGCGGCGGCTGCGGCGTCGGTCATGGTGCTGGCGGCTACGCCTCCCCGGAGGCCGGTCGAGGAGTTGAGCGGGAATCCGTCTTGATGTTTGTACGTGGGCAGGACGATCGACGCCGATCGACGCCGATCGACGCCTACATCTGCATTAGGCTATTCATAATCGCCGAAAACGTCCCTTGCCTTCAGTTTGTCTTCCAGGCTGCCGAAGGCCATGGTGTAGAACCCCTGGTATCCCGAAGACTCTAAACGGTGGAACACTGCCGGGAAGTCTATGTTGCCTTCGCCGGGATTAAGGTGGACCTCTCTGTCTCCAAGGTTGTCGGCCAGGCGGACTTCTCCTATCCGGTCGACACCGAAGGCGTCGAGAAATCCGTTGATTCCCTCGGGCACCAGGTTGGCGTGGTTGACGGTAAACGCCCACCTGAAGCTATCTGACGAGATCGCGTCGAAGTAGTAACGGCTCTCTTCCACCGTATGGGCCAGGTAATGGACCTCAGCGTCGCCGGGCTCGAAGTTCAGGTTTTCCAGGAACAATTTTACTCCCTGTTCTTCGGCGTAGGCCACGCTACGCTGCAAGCGCTCCAGGGACGCCAGCTTCCGAGCCTCCAACTGGGAACTGAAATGGTACCCGCCGTGCACCACCACCCCGTTGCAGTCCAACACTTTCGCCAGATCTATATAGCCCCGGAGGTACTGGTCCACGGCGTCGCTGACATAAGGCGAGAACTCGGCGATATTGACCGAAGAGGCGGTGTGCAGGGATAGGCGAATGCCGTTTTGGTGGCATACGTTCCGAACCGTATTGGCCCGCTCATCGGTCCAGTTGCCCAGCCGGTTGGGGCCGGTGTCGGCGCCGAAGTCCAGATAGTGAAACCCGTGGGACTTGGCGGTTTCCAAGGAGTCTTCCAGCTTGGTGGCGCCCGAGTCGAAGCCGATCCTATCTCGTAAGCTCATGGATCATGCATCCTTTTTCAATGGCCGATGGGTAAAAAAGTACCGGGGTGAAGGTCGCCTCGATTCTAAAATACACTCTCTTTGCCCGCTTTCCAACCTGATTTAAAGGGAATCCTGGCATGTTTGACAGCGATTTGCCGAGACTGTATCTTCGATTCACCCGCTTCGGAGGCATTAGATCGGCCTGAAGGAAGTAGGGCCTGAGTTAGGAGGAGAGATGGTACTTAGCATCGACCATATAGAGTTGATCGTCCGCGACGTGGACGAGTTCGTGGAGTTTTATCAAAAGCTGGGATTTGAGGTGCTGTTGCGAACGGCCCATCATGGCGGGTCAGCCGAACTGAAGCTGCCTGGCGAGAATCAGCCCGTTTTTGAGATTCACAGCGTCATTGGCGAAGAATCCATTGGGGTCAACCACATCGCGTTCAAGGTGGCCAACGCTCAAGAAGCGTACGACGACGTGGTGTCTAAGGGAATCAAGCCAGAACGTGGGCCCCACTTGGTGGAGGTCACCGGCAGGACCAACGTCAACATGCGGGACCCCGACGGTTGGCGTTTGCAGTTGGTTGACGCGGACCGCATAGCGCCTAAGTAAACTTGGCGGCCGGCGTAGCGCGCCGAAGAGTGACGAGGTATCAACAGCCTTGGGCCGGATGTCCTTAAACGAGGATCAACGGCCCAGGGTGTCTATTATCTTTCGAACGCGGTCGGGAATCTCGGTGCCGAACGCATGCCGAGGTACGAAGTTGTACTCGGGGCGGCGTAGTTCCAGTCTGGCGCACCATCGGCAGATACCCGTCCAGTGGTGCCAGCGTTCCAGATGTCCGCACCAACAGCGATCTTCTTTCACTGATTTTGGCACTTGCTTGGTATTCAACTGATGTGTACTCCGTAGGTTTTAAAACCTTAGAATATCGCTTTCTTTCAATGGCCCGTTCGAGGCGCCGAGGTTTCTAGTTGTTGGGTGAAAGTCTGACGCCGACGAGATACTCCGGCACTGCGGAACCTCCGGTACGGCACCCCTATTATAACCGATTCCAGCCCGATTTTGGCTTCTCTTCGGTCACTTCCTGACTTTTGCTTGATTCTTTCCGGCCAAGTAACTACCGTTCCCGCCGCCTCTAAATTCAGCCGGCCTGCTCTAGCCCCGGTTTCTCAGCTCTTCGCACATTTCCTCATCGATCTGGGCCAGGTCCATACGGTCGGAGAAGAGATAAACCACGGAACGCAGCGCGTAGTAGCGGTCGTCATCGGGATTGAGTTCGATGGCCCGGGACGAGTCCCTGACCGCCTCCTCAAGGCGTCCCATTTCGTAAAAGGAGTAGCCGCGATCGTAATGGGCATCCGCGAAGTTTGGGTCCAGTTCGATCGCCTTGTCGTAGTCGGCGATCGCCGCCTCGTATGCACCGGTCCGGCTGTACCGGTTGCCGCGGGTGTGAAAGCCTTCTGCGTCAACTGGGTCTGGTGGGCGTGAAGGGATCCGCTTAGAGTTCAAGATTGATTCTCCGGTCCGCTAATATTCTAGGTGAATCTGGGCATGACCTCTTTGGAAAATAGGTCCATGGACTTTAGCACCTTACCGTGTTCCATGCCGCCGAAATCGAAGTTACAGCCAAAGTACTCGATACCCTGGTTTCGCAGCTCCTGAATCTTGGCCGCGCATTGGTCGGGCGTGCCGATTATAGCGCGGTGTTCGGCCAAGTATTCGTAAGTGGTAGGTGCTTCGTTGCGCGTTTTGCGCCAGTCTTCCATGCGGCGATAGACCTCGCTTCCCTCGTCGATGAAGCGCCGCCATTGCATTATATCCGCCACCCAGTTCAGTCTGTCCACCGTGTCTTGACGGGCCTGTTCTTCGGTCTCGGCAACGTAGAAGTAGCGAAAGAAAGGTATCTCCGACTTGGACAGGTTGAAGCCCGCTTCTTTGGATTTCTCCACGAAGCGCTGGCACAGATCCAGGGCGTCCGCCGTGTCCTGCACCACCGCGATGCAAAGGTTGTGCCCAGTGGAAATCGCGAAATCCAGCGTTGCCGGGGTCCGGGTAGCGGCCAGATATATGGGCGGATGAGGCTTCTGGATCGGCATCGGCACGAGATTGGCCCGGTTAACCTGAAAGTGCTGTCCCGAATAAGTGAAGTCCGGCGTGGTCCAAAGTCCCTGGACCATATTTACGGAGTCCTTGAACCGGTCCAAACTTTCGTCGGCGTTGATATTGTAGCCGTGATACTCGTAGCCCCCCGACCCCCGGCCGAACCCCACGTCCAAGCGGCCTCCGCTGATAAGGTCAAGAGTGGCGGTATCTTCAGCCAGCCGCAGCGGATTGTGCAATGGGGACACCAATACGGCCGTTCCCAGCCGAATGGTCTTAGTGCGGGCCGCCAGGTTGGTGGCTAAGATCAGGGATGAAGATCCGATGCTATACCGGGTGAAGTGATGCTCGGCCAGCCAGGCGCTGTAAAAACCCAGTTCTTCCGCGAAAAGAACCTGTTCGGCGCTCCGGTCGATAACCTCTTTAGCATCGGTCCCTTCCGGCCATGGCAGATGGGTGAAGAAGGCGAACTTCATGCTAATCGGCCACCACTAGCGTTTTCATGTGCTGTTGTGCCTGGCGGACGAGCCGCCGATGCTTGATGCCTTGCCGAATTCCCAATGGCCTTGCCTCTTAGGTTGATTCCGGCCAAATCATAACCGCACCACCCGTACCTGTCCAACCGGCTGCTCCCGGTGGCGTTCATATCGTAACCTGCGTAACGGCCAGATTTGGTGCTGGTATACTCGGCCAGGGAATCGCAACGGAGCAACACCAACACCGAAGTAATCTTCTTAGGGAGTAGAGATAGTGGCAAAAATTTACCTGTTGGGCACTGGCACCCCGACGCCGACACCGACGAGGTTCGGCTCTTCCCACGTCGTCGAGGTTGGCGGCGAATATATCATGTTCGACTGCGGGCCGGCCGCAACCCACAAGCTGGTTCAGTCGGGCCTGTGGCCCACCCAGATCGACTACCTGTTTTTTAGCCACCACCACTTCGACCACGACGTGGATTACCCTTGCTTTCTACTTTGCCGCTGGGACCAGAGTATCGGCAAAGAGAACCAGTTGCAGGTGTACGGCCCCACACTGACCGAATTGATCACCGAGCGGATCCTGGATGAAAACGTCGGCGCGTTTGCCCATGACTGGAAGGCGCGGGTCAACCACCCGGGCAGCCAGGCCGTGTTCGTAAACCGGGGCGGCACCCTTCCCCGCAAGCCGCCCTCGGTGGACGTCCGCGACATCGGACCCGGTTACGTCCACTCGGGAAAGGACTGGCAGATAACCTCGGCCACCGCCGAACACGCCCAGCCGTGGCTGGATTGCCTGGCCTATCGCCTGGACACACCCGACGGCACCATGGTGTTTACCGGCGACACCACCCCTTGTGACACGGTTTTGGAACTGGCCAAGGACGCCGACGTCATGCTATGCATGTGCTGGGGTGACTCGGAAGTCATGGACGCGATCGGCGAGGGTGAAGGCAGCATGTGCGGCACGCGAGGCGCGGCGGAGATGGCCCAGCAAGCCGGGGTGAAAAAACTGGTGCTGGTGCACACCGGCCCAAGCCTGTGCGAACACGGAGCCATGGAGAAAGGCATCGGCGACATCAAGAAGATTTACGATGGGGAACTGGTTTTCGGGGAGGAGCACATGGTGATGGACATGCTTCGGGGGTGAAAATCCCCCCAACCCCCCTTTACCGAAGGGGGGCTTTGGCTGGGGTTTACGCTAGCTTGAACACGTCCATGGCGGTCTTGCCGAAGGCCCAGTCCTTGTCGTCTTGGCTTTTGAAGACTGGGTGTTCCATTACCCCCTGCAGGGAGTTGCGGTAGCCTTCCCGGCCCCCCACCGGCGGGTAGTCACTGCCCCACATCATGCGTTTGGGGCCGAAGGCCTCGTAGGCCATCTCCATCAGGGGCGGGACGTCCGTGAAGTCGAACTGGGCGGCGAGGGGAACGGGACGGACGCAGAACTCTCCCAGACCGCCGAACTTTATGTAGGTGTTGGGAAACCTGGCTAGGGTCAGGGCTTTCTTGTAATCGTCATAGGGAGCGGTGACCGAGGCGGGGCTTTGGGGCCGGTAGGCTCCGGCCAGGTGCTCCAGCACGATGGTGCATCCGGGAAGCTCCTCAACCAGGCTCTGGAAAGACGGATCGGCCGTATGCTCCGCGGTCCTGGGGAAGCAGCTTACGGGTAGATCGAGTTCGGCGGCCTTGCGCCAGATGGCCAGCGGGTCCGGTCCCGGAGAACGTTCGTTGGGGTGGAGCCTCACGCCGACGACCTCCGGGTGTTTGGATAGCTCCTCAAGATTGGCGGTGGCGTTGGGGTCCTGCACGTCCACCCAGATCACCGCGCCGAACCGGCCGGGGAAGCGTTTAACGCACTCCATTATGTAGTCGTTGTGGTAATTGGCGGCGTGCTGAATCAGGACGGTTTTTTCCACCCCGTTCAGATTCATCTGGTGCAGGATCATTTCCACCGGCTCGAACCAGTTGATGCCGGCGTGGCTATGGGTATCGACGATCATCATGTTCCTATCGCTCCGTATGGGTGTTTGTGGGTGTCGAAAACGGATTTGTTCAGGAATTCCGCACCCCCATCCTAACCTTCCCCCGTCGAGGGGGAAGGGACAATGTCCTCGCCCCGTTTATGGGGGAGAGTTAGAGAGGAGGTTCGTATTATTCAGCCGCGGTGATGGTGATGTGGGACATGTAGGATTCTTTCTTTGCCCCGTGCCAGTGGTTCTCCCCTTCCAGGATGTGGACCACGTCGCCCACAGTCACTTCCTGCTCCTCGTTCTCGTTGGCTACCATGCCGACCCCTGCCGTTATGACCAGGATCTGGTCGCTCTTGTGAACGTGCCAACCGGTGGTTGCTCCCTTTTCGAAGTTCACGATGCTGCTGTTGAAGTGCTTGCTGTCGCCTTCGGGTAGGATGGGTTGGCGGGTCCGGCGAACCGGGCCGCCGGTCCAACCGGGGATCGGGGTGGCCGTGTCTATCGGGACGATGTCTACTTCAGCGATTCTTATGACGCGCATTTCAGTCTCCTATTTCGCTCAGATTAGTCGCGTGGGAACTAGGTAACCAGGATAATACACCCGGCAGTTGCTGGGGAGTAGGTATTTATTTTATCTGAAACGCTATACCCCGCCTCGCTTTAATCCGTGTATCAAGGCTTCATGGGTCCGGAGCCAGGGCTTGGCAGATTCGCCGGTTCTATCCGATGACGTGTCCGGTTGGCCCTAATCTTGGTTGCCGGTCGAGCGTCGCGGGAGCCCGGAAAACGGTGTTTCCAAGTGGTTTGTCGCGATGTTCTCAAGTCCCGGAAGGCGGAAATCCGAATCCCAAACAAACCGGCCATCAGCCAAAACTCGCACCACGTCGGGATTTGTAAGCGCCTCCGCCTCGTCTCTCCCGAAGGCGGGGTGAATGTGATTGAGGAACAAACCTATGACATTCCCATGGGCGCTGATGCCAATCGTTTCGCGATTATTCCCGGCAAGTATGTCTTCGACAGCCGCGACGAACCGTTTTTGGGCATCCAAGGAGCTTTCGCATCCCGGCATCGCGAAATCGAAGTCATCCCACGACCGGCGCCAGATAGCACTGAAATCATCCACGATCCCCTGGACCACAAGGCGTTCACGCAGGTCGTCCTTGACGTTGATCTCTATACCGGCTTTCCCGGCGAAGGACTGGACGGTCTGCAAGCACCGCAGAAAAGGGCTCGAGAACATTACCTCTATGCCCAGAGGCTCAAGCAGGCCGCCCAGTTTTTCTGCCTGGCCCTGTCCAACGGTACTTAACGGCCATTCTGAGTAATGGAGACTGGGCGACGGGTGCATCTGAGCGTGGCGTATCAGGTAAATAGTTGTTTCCATCTATCGATCCGAATCTTGGCTGCGCAAGTCTAGACCTGCAGCCGGGGAGATTCCTTGCCGATGCGCTCCTGGTAGGTTTCGTTGGTCATGCCGAACAGCCCGTGCATGGGCATCACCCGCATCAGGAAGTTGCTTACGCCCCATTGGTGCAAGGTGTGTACGTCCCCGTTCTTGAGGGCCTGGACCTCTTCGGCCGTCAATGCCAGCCCTTTCATCGCCTCGCCGGGATCAGACTGAAGACGGGCGCGGAACTCGGGGTCTTCCTCGGAAAGCCACAGCAGCTTGTGTATGGCGTAGACGCTCATCTTCCGTCCTCCAGGTCCCAGGCGGCGAAGACCGAGCCGCGCTGGCTGTCCAGGTAGTTGGGCAGCGCCCCGTCCAGAGCGCCAAACACCGTGGTCCAGTTCAGTAGCTCGTGGGCCACGTTACCCGCCGCCAGCATCTTCTGCTCGGTGGCACGCCGGGCTACGCCTTGATAGTCGCCCTTGCTCATCAGTCCCTTCACGGTTTCCACCCACGGCTCGTCGAACCAGGTGGTATCCCGCGGCCCGCCCACTTCCAAAGAAACCGACCCGCTGGCCATCAGGGCCACTCTCTCGTCTCCGTTCCAGTCTTCAACGAACCGCCGGACCATCCGGCCCAGGGAGTAGCACCGGCGGGCGGATGGGGCCGGCGGCGCCAAACCACCGTTGTAGATGGGGATTATCGGGATGTTCATGTCCGGCGTGATGAAATGGAGGGGCACCATGATGGTGTGCTCCAGCTTGACCTCTTGGGCCGTGGCCAGGTCGAAGTTGGACTTCAGCGCCGCCCGGTGCAGTGCCGCCGCCATTTTCCTGTGGCCGCTAAGTGAGTAGTGAGGCATGTTGCACCCCCGTTTCCGGCGTTGTCTCGGCTTCGTCGATCACGCCGACGCAAAAGGCCGGAAAATGGTTGTAGAAGAAGTTAACGAAGTGGTCCGAGGTGAACACGATGATGACGTCGGGTTTGGCTTTTTCCAGGTGCTCGCGTACTTCGTTCATCATCGCTTCGGGTTTGAGTTGACCCGGCGCGTTGGATACCTGTTCGGGCAGGAAGGGAGTGTGGGGCGTGCCAAATGCGGTAACGATCTTGGCCATGGCTTCCTCCAGTTGAGACGGTGGGGTTTACGTTTCGTTGGCCTGGGGCGGGTTGCTACGGTACCAGTCGACGATCTCCGAGCCGTTGGCGGTCCATACCCCTTCCCGCCTGGTCATGTAGTCCAGAGCGCGGGCCAGGTAGCGGACGCGGAACGGTTGGCCCATCAGCCACGGGTGCAGGTTGAGCACCAGCAGCCGGGCGTTTTTAGCGCCTTCCTGGTACAAAGCGTCGAAGCCCTCTTTCAGCATCAGCTCGTACCTGCCGATTGGGATATGCCGGTCGAACAGGGCGTTGACGTCGTCCAAGGGCAGGTTGATGGGCAGGGCGGTCAGCTGGCCTTGGGGCGCTTTGATCGGATATGGCTGCTCGTCGTTGGTCCAGTCGCAGACGTAGCTGACTCCGGCCTGCGCCAACAGTTGGGGCGTCCGTGACGACTCTCCGTATTCCGGTCCCAGCCAACCGGCGGGAGTTGTTCCAATCGCCCCGGTCATGCGTTCCATCGACGACTGGATGTACTCCCGTTCCTCCTGCTCTGGCATGTTTTCGGTTATCTGCTGGCTGACCGAGATCCCGTGGGCGATGATCTCACAGCCGAGGCCTTTGAGATGGCGGACCAGGAAAGGATAGTTCTCCGCCGTTAGAACGTCCATGGCCACCGTGGGAGTGATGCCGTGCTTGGCCAGCGTGTCCAGCAGCCGGTAGACGCCCACCCGGTGGCCGTACTCCCGGTGAGACCAGCGGGTGACGTCGGGAAAGGGCGACGGTCCGTAGCCACCGGCCAGCGACGCGGACTGAAACGCCCCTTCCGGGACGCGCCATTCCATGTGATCCAGGGTGAGCATGACGCACAGGGCTACCCGGGCGTTGTCCGGCCACCGCAGCACCTCTCTGTCGCTGTTAAGCGGGTTCCAGTCGTAGTGCTGGTGGTCCATGCCGTGATAGAACTCTACGGGCATAGATGGGCTCCTTGTCGAACGAACCGGCGTGTACGGGTTCTCTCAATCGATCGATGTCGGCGGTGTGTAGGGGCGCATGGCCATGCGCCCCTACGGCTACACGTTCACCCTTTGGGCGTGGGCGATGGCTTGGTCGTAATAGTTCGCCAGATAATATTCCGCTATCTCGTCGGTGGTGGTCTGCCACACACCGTCATGGGACATGATGTAGCTGAGCACTTCGTCCAGATATTTGGCCCGGTGGGGCCGGCCGGTGGCGTAGGGATGGAAGGCGATGACCATGCACCGGCCACTTTCCTGCCCTTCCTCGTACAGTTGGTCGAACTGGGCTTTGCAGATCTCCGCGTAGTAATCCGCCTCGTAGTTGTGCCGGTAAAGGGGAGCGTCGTTCAACTCCGAGGTGTAGGGCACGCAGACCAGACGGCCCGACCTGACTTTGATGGGCAATGGCTGGTCGTCGATCTTCCAGTCGGTTTGGTAGATGAAACCTGCTTCGGCCAAAAGGTCGGGCGTGTTCTCCGTGTTGGAGGCCGCCGGACCCGAGTGGCCTTTGATCTGGCGGCCGGTGAAGCGTTTGAACTTCTCCACACATTCATGCAGAAACTCCCGCTCCTGCTCCTCCGAGTAGGTTGTCACGTAACGGGTGTTGTAGAAACCGTGGTTCACGAAGATCCAGTCCCGTTTCAGCATGGCCTCGGCTATCTCTGGGAAGTGTTCCAGCACACCGAGGCTCAGAGTGGTGGAGCATTTGATGTTGTACCGGTCCAAGATCTCCAGTAGCCGCCAGAATCCCACCCGGTTGCCGAACTCGTGGGACGAATACTGTTGCACATCGGGATGGGGCGTTCGGGGCCAAGGATTGCGCACGCCGTCCATGAGAGGCATGTACTCGTAATGCTCGATGTTCGGCGCGACCCAGAAGGCGACCCGGGCGTTGTTGGGCCACTTTATGATGGGCCGGTCGATGATCGGGCTGTAATCCATCCTATCTGGAGGTAGAGGCATGGGTCAGACCTCCTTGAGGTTAATCAAAGGGAGCAGCGATGCCGCTTCTATGAGACAAGCTCAGAGCAACGTTGATGAGTGCTCGGAGTTTTTCGGATATTCCTTGTTCCGGTATACCGTGGGCGATGATATCACAGCCTAGAATCTCTCAATGGAGGACCTGGAATAATAGTGTTACACCGTGCAGCGTATTGACGCCGGGACCACCGTCGGGGTATCTAGCCTCTGATCAACTGTCCGATCCCCCGTGTGAAGGAGGCTGTTTCTGGGGTTGGAGCGGCCATCCTTTCAAGCCGGCGCATTCAGGCCATTACGCAGGTCAGCTGGCTAGCCAGCTTGCCAGATTTCGGCCCTCCCTATTGTATAATTGCAGCAATTTAGCCTGTTAGGGTATGACCTTGCCCTTCGCCATAACCTTTTGGCATGCCCTTGGAACGCGATTCCTCGGACGCCACGACGATAACGTTAAGCCCTCTCGATGGTTTCGCAGGCTCGAATCCCTCTTGCCGCTTTTCATGCTTCTGGTCGCAGTGGCATTCAACCTATACCACCTTTATCCCGAAGTGGCAGTTAGGGTCCCAGACCTGAACGACAGCGTTCTGGCCCTGCTGGCAACGGATCTGGCGGTGCAGGCCATCACTGGGGAGCAGAATCTTACCGACCCTTGGCTTGGCACCGTGGGCATGGGTTTCCCCTTGTTCCATCACTACCAACACTTGCCCTATCTATCCACCGCAGTGATCCATGTTCTTACACTAGGTGTATTCACGCCGCTCGACCTGGTGAAATGGACGAGCTATTTACTGCTGAGCCTTTTCCCTCTTTCCATCTACTGGTCTATGAGGCGCTTTGGATTCGACCAACTGTCGTCCGCCATGGGTGGCCTTGTCGCATCGCTTACGGCGACAGACGGTCTTTTTGGCCTCGATTTTATGAGCTACGTTTGGCGTGGGTATGGGCTTTATACTCAGCTTTGGGCAATGGTGCTCTTACCTCCTACCCTAGCGTTGGGTTACCGGGTTCTGCGCGAGGGGAGGGGATATTTTTGGACGACCCTGTTGCTTGCGGCTACGCTTACATCGCACCTGATATACGGATATATCGCCTTCGTCACCCTTGGCGTTCTGATCTTGGTGCCAGCCGTGGGATTGTTGACCTCGGAATCCCCATGGGGCGCCATGTGGAGGAGGTGGAAGCGGCTGCTGATCCTTCTGTTGCTGGTTATGGTGGTGACTTCTTATTTCTTGGTCCCTTTTTTCCTGGACCGGACGTTCTCCTCCTTGGGGCCTAGCGTTTGGGAGGCGCCGGAAAAGTTAAATTCCTTTGGGCATTCCTGGGTGCTTCATACCCTGGCTGTGGGAGACTTGTTTGACTTCAACCGGTTCCCCTCATTGACCATTCTCATGGTGGCCGGATTTGGGATCTGTTTGTGGCGTTGGAGAGAGGAGCGATACTTAGTTCCAGTAGCGGTATTCACGTTATGGCTGCTCTTCTATTTTGGGAGGCCAACTTGGGGCGCGCTCTTAGACCTGCTGCCTATGACCAGAGATCTTCCCCTCCATCGTCTGATCGCCGGCGTCCACTTGGGCGGCATCTACATGATAGCCATTGCCTTGGCTTCTCTCTGGCGTTGGGCGATCTCCCGGGCAAACGTGCGGTATCTCGTGGTGCCCTTGGTGTTGACCGCGCTGCTTTTGTTCCCCGTCTACGGCGAAAGGTCGTCTTATCTGGAACTGAATTCCAGATTGCTGAGTGAAAACAAGCAGGTGATGGCTTACGAGGACCAGGATCTAAGAGCCCTTTATGAGACATTAGCGGAGCTTCCGCCAGGCCGGGTCTATGCCGGTCTGCAAAATAATTGGGGCGGGGACTACCTGGTTGGCAGTGTTCCGGTATATGCCTTGCTCATCGCTGAGGGAATGGACATGTTGAGTTTCTATCCCCATGCCCATTCCCTCAACAGCGCAGGATTGGTCCTTTTCGACGAGAAAAGGTGGGAGCATTACAATATCTACAACATTCGGTATGTGGTGGCCCCTGAAGGGCGTACGTTACCGGGCTTCGCGAGCCCGATCCGGAAATTCGGTCGCCATCGCTTGTATCAAGTGGAGACAACGGGTTATTTTGACTTGGTCGGCGCCGATCAGTCTTTTGCTGGGGACAGGTCCGGCTTCTTCAAGGGGGTATCAAGTTGGCTGGCCAGTGATCAACCGAGCGTCAAACAGCATCCAGTGGTAAGCATCGGCGGGTCCGGCACGATAAAAGGCGGGGCTGCGCCACTACCTTTAACCCGATCCGCGGATCTGATTAGGGAGTTCGAAATCTCCTCCGGTCCATCTCGGGGTACTGTGGCCGCTCAGGAAGTTGGCGCCAATGTTTTTGTGACGGACGTACACGTGGAGCGCGAAAGCCTGCTGCTTTTGAAAGCCACCTATCATCCCAACTGGCGGGCCACCGTAGATGGAGTAGAGACGCAAACGGTCATGCTGATGCCCAGTTTTATAGGGATTCAACTGCCTGTAGGCGACCACCAAGTGCGGCTAGAGTATAGGCCGCGCCGCTTGCGTATGATTCTATTAGCCTTGGGATTGCTCACGTTGCCGCTGATTGCCGTAGGCGAGAAATATGGCAAGCTCATTCCGATCTGGAAGGGTAGGCTTCTTTCAAGCAAACAACCGGAATAGTAAAGCGGCTCTGAACGGTCAGGCTTAGGGCAGCTTGAACTCGTATCTGTAGTCCTTGGCTATCCCCCGCTCCGGCAAGGTCGGTTGCTCTTTGGGTTTGTAACGGTAGTCGGGGTCGTAGCCTATCTTAGGGCCGATGGTGTTGCGCAAGATGCCGATGCCTTCAACCTCATGCTCGACCACGTCGCCGGGCTGGAGGAAACGGGCCTTTTCGACTCCCTTGCGGATGGCTTCCCCGATGGAGCCCCCGCCCACGGTGCCGCTGCCCAGGACGTCGCCGGGCACGATGCGGCTGTCCTTGGATGCCCGCTCTATCACCGCGCCCCAGGTGTGATAGGGTACGCCGCCGTCGCCGTCCTTGAGCCAGTAGTCTCCATTGACCCTAGCGTGGCACTTGACTTGAAGTCGCCCGTCGCGTATGTGGGGAGCCAATTCGTCGGTGGTTACCAGCCAAGGCCCCAGGCTCGATGCCGAGTCCTTTCCCTTGGCCGGGCCCAGTCCCACGGTGCTCTCGTCCCGCTGGATGTCCCGGCAGCTCCAATCGTTGAATATCAGGAATCCGGCGATGTAGTCCATGGCGTCGGCTTCCGATACGTTGCGGCCTTCCTTCCCAATGACGCACCCAATCTCAAGCTCGTAGTCCAGCATGTCCGATGCCGAGGGAAATGGTATCTCGTCGTCGGGGCCGGCGATGCAAAGAGGGTTGGAAAAGTAAAAGATGGGCATTCGGTACCAGGCCTCTTCCCGGGTCCTGGTGCCCTGGCCGGTGGCGTGTTCCTCGTAGATCATGTAGTCTCGGACCGTCGGCGGTTGAAGCACCGGAGACCGGAGCCGCACGCTTGCCAGGGGAACGGACGGCGCGGCGGAGTTGCCTGCCAAGGCGACGCGCACCTGTTCGACGGCGGATTCGCTTAGCTCCAAGAGCGCCCGGACGTCCGGCAACGGCCGGTCCGCACCGAAGAGAGTGGCCACGTCCACTACGTCGTCGCCCCGCAGGACGCCGCAGCGGGGACCGCTTCCTGAATCGTAAGTTAACAGTTTCATTCAAGCGCCTCCAATGTTTGTTCAGTAAATAATTGGGGATAGAAATCTCAGAGTAATCGCGGCAATTATGCGGGAAAAATCCACCGGAGTACACTGTTTTTCCTTCTTATCGATTTGCAACCAGGCCGATCCTGCGGTGAGACAAACCGATCTTCGTTGGCGTTGCTGGGTCTACTCTGACTGCGATCAATAACTCATGCGACAATTAGCACCGGCGCCAGTTTGGGTCATCATTGCGTTGAAAATTTAACCGGAGGAAATCCCAATGGCGAAGACCTTTATGCAGATGGTTCAAGAAGCAAAGGCAGCGGTCCCTGGCGTAAGTCCCGTGGAGGCGCAGCGGTTGTTTCAGGAAAACCCTGACGCGCTCCTGCTGGAAGTGCGAGATGCCGATAACATCCCTGCCGATCAGAAAGCCCCCAATATGGTGAACATATCGTTGGGCAGATTACCGATACGGGCGGACCTGGAGGTGCCCGAGGAACGTCGTGACATCCGCCTTGCCGACCGGTCGCGTCAGGTTATTACAACGTGCGGTGTTGGCAACCTGGCGGCGCTGGGCGCGAACCTACTCCAGGAGATGGGGTTCACCAACGTTTCATATATGGATGGGGGCATGCAGGGCTGGAAGGACGCCGGCCTGCCCACTGAATAAAGTCAGTGCCATGCAATCAAGGGCAGCATCAAGCTGCCCCCTCTCTGTGCCGCTTAATTCTTAGATTCGATACCTTACGGGTTGGTTGCGGGTTGAGCCTGATCTAGGGGCGGATCGCGCCTGGAAAAGATGTTTCCCGCCACCAAGTTTCGCAGAATTATCCCCGAACCCAAACCCGCCATCACTACTAGTCCTAGCAGGCCGCCACTGGCTGTCATGCCAATGGCCGGACCGGGACACGTGCCCGCGGTAGCCCAACCCGCCCCGAATATTGCTCCCCCGAAAACGTGTTTTCGTTCGTTCGGGACCTGATTTAAGCTCATCTCACCGGCCATTGGCGTCTTCCATTTGCGCCGCCGGAGTATCCACAGCAATGGCATCGCAACGGCGAATGAAGACCCCATAAGAAGGAAAACATCGGGTTCCCGGAGCAACAGCATGTCGTGGATCACCGTGTAACTGCTTAGCCCCGAGGCCACGATTAAAAATCCGAATGCCATCCCTATCAGAATAACGAAGAGGTTCATAATCTGCCTCCCGTGATCAGGTGCACAATCAAAGTAAGCCCAATGGCGGTTGCCATGATGGTGACGATTCCAACTAAGGCGCCGCGGGACAAGATGGCCGCGCCGGTGATGCCGTGCCCCGAGGTACAGCCGCCGCCCCAACGGGCTCCGAATCCCATGAGCATCCCACCAACAAAGAGGACCGGTACGATGGCGGCGATCGGCAGCAGGTTGCCGAGCGCACCGTATGTGAAATTTGGCGACGGGCCACCCTTGAGGAAAGCCGCGATAAATGAACCTCCGACGAGACCGGCGAAGAGCCAGACTCGCCACATCTCCGCCGTTCGGGGGCTTTTCACGAAGTTCATAACTTGTAGGTAGGAGGTTGTAACGCCCAGATGCTTGTTTGCTACGGCGTACAGCGCTACAACCAGCAGTCCTATGAGCGGTCCAGCGATATACCATGCAAGCCGTTCTGGTAATACTTCCACGTTGCATGCCTGCTTAACTTGGAATCGTGACGATAGGGTACCCCGTGTACACAACCGAGTAAAGCAGTTTTGCGAATCATGGCGGTACATTTGAGCCTAGCAGCACACCGGTATCGCTGATCCGTAAAAATATCGCCTCGGAGTGAACGGTTTAAGTTTGTCGGCCTACTTTTAGACTCACTACTTTTGTATAATTCCCGCATATTTCACCGGAAATTCCGTGGGAGTTATGCCATGAAAACCAGCAGCGATCGGATTCTCACCACTCACGTCGGCAGCATACCTCGGTCGGAAGGCGTCAAGGAGCTGCTACGCGCCCGGTTGGGGGGTGAACACGTTGACGAGAACGACTTGGCGGACCGCGTTCAGGAGGCTGTCGCCGATGTGGTGCGAAGGCAGAATGAGGCGGGAATCGACGTCGTATCCGATGGCGAGATGAGCAAAACTAGCTTCATCCTTTATACCGACGAGCGGCTGACCGGATTCACTCAAGTCGATATGGGAGAGCCCCCGATGCCGGCGTCCAACTTGGCGGGACCGTGGGCGCGGCGAATAGAGAGCCGGCACGAGTGGCGGGCTTTCCGGGACTACTACGCCGATTATTTACCACGAGCGATGCCACCGGTTGCTCCGCCCACCGTGTGCATCGGTCCGATCTCTTATAAGGGTCAAGACCTGCTGCAGAGAGACTTGGACAACTTTAAAGCGGCGCTGAATGGCGTAAACGTTGAGGAAGCATTCGTGCCCTCCATCGCCCCAAGCATGATCGGCCGGGATCAGAACCAATACTACGCAACTGAAGAGGAGTACCGCTTCGCCATCGCCGATGCCATGAAAACCGAATACAAGGCCATCGTCGATGCCGGGTTTATCCTTCAGATAGACGACCCGGGTTTAGGCGAAACCTGGGATATGATGATTCCGCACCCAACGATGGAGGAGTATCGCAAGCTCCAGGCCATGAACATCGAGGCGTTGAATCATGCGTTGAACGGGATCCCGGAAGACAGAGTTCGTTATCATCTGTGCTGGGGGAGCTGGCAGGGGCCCCACTTGGGCGACTTATCCCTCAGAGATGTGGTGGACCTGATTTTGTCGGTCAACGCCCAGGCCTATTCCATCGAGGCGGCGAACCCGCGGCATTCATGGGAATGGAAGGTGTGGAAGGACGTGAAACTGCCGGACAACAAAGTGCTCATCCCCGGCGTGATCGCCCATACTACCGCTGTGGTGGAGCATCCGGAAACGGTGGCGGAGAGGATCACCAATTACGCCCGCGTCGTGGGTAAGGAAAGGGTGATCGCCGGGGCGGATTGCGGTTTCGCTCAAGGCGCTTTGTACGCCCGGCAGCATCTATCGATCATGTGGGCCAAGTTTGAGGCGTTGGCTGAAGGCGCGAGATTGGCTAGCCAAAGGTTGAAGTAGACTTTGCCGTAACTGCGTTTTTAACTATTTAGATGAGGAGTCATTATGATTAAGTCGTTCTCCGCCCTGTATGCTGGGCATGTTCTGGATGGAGAGGGTATCGGTTATAGCGGTACCCCTCACGACGACCGACGGTACTCAAATGATCGTCTTTCCAAGGCCTTCGACATCGCCAGAGAATCGGCCATCTTCATGGAGGACTTGGGTTACGACATCCTGTGGATGGCGGAGCACCACTTCCAGCGGGAAGGCTACGAGTGTATCCCCAATCTGCTGATCCTCAGTCAGTACCTGGCCCAACACACCAAGCGGATAAAGTTCGGCTGCGGCTTCAACGTTCTTCCCATGTGGCATCCGATACGGCTAGCCGAGGACTTCGCCATGGTGGACATCCTCACCGGCGGCCGCGTTATATTCGGCGTCGGGCGGGGCTATCACACCCGCGAGGTGGAATCATTCGGTGCACCCTTGATCGACGCCGATGCCAACCGGGAGCTCTTTGAGGAGCAGTTCGAGATCATCATGAAGGCCTTCAATCAAGACTCCTTCACTCACCAAGGCAAACACTACACCATTCCTCCGGAGGTCTCTTACCGGGGATACCAGCTAAAGGAGTTAACTCTGGTCCCGCGTCCGGCCAACCTGCCGGTGGAAACTTGGCAGCCAATAGTTAGCGGCACCGACAGAGCCCTTAATTTCATGGCAAAGTGGGGTATCAAGGGGATGATCCTGGGCACCGGAGAAGAGTACGTGGACGAATGGGCCCACCGGTATCAGGAGGCCAACGCCCGCGCCGGCCGGGAGTTGCAGTTGGGAGAAAATCTGGGCTTGGGACTATGGTGCTACATCGACGATAACCACGAAAAGGCGGAGAAGGCCCTGGAGCCCCTATTCGAAGAGCACGTGAAGTTTGCCGCCCCTCTGGGGATGTTGCGTTACAGCGACGATAACATGGAACAGACCGGTCCCGGCGGCGCGGCCCGGCACATCGCCGCCGGCGCCAACTTCCGCGATGTGATTCAAAAGCGGGCCTGGTTCGCCGGCAGCCCGGAAGAGACCATCGCCTACTTGAAGGAGCTAGAGGACAAATATCCCGGCCTGGGACATATAATGCTGGGATTTCCCATGGGGGCCTCCGTCCAGCAGTTCAAAGAGCAGATGACCAGGTTCGCTAAGCAAGTGATGCCCGCGTTCGGCCCGCAAACGGTTAAGGCATAGAGCACACCAAAGCGCCTGGCGGGCCGCCCGGTTCGATTCTATGGCATGCTGTCCCCGGTTCCGTCTGCCAGGTTAACGACGCCGCTTCTCTCGAATCGATCATGAACGGCATCTATGGTATTTGGACCGGTTGCTCTTGGCCTGCCTTAACGCCTGAGGTGTCGATGCGGTTAGCATTTTTCCTGATTCCGATCCTGCTAGCAATGGCCGCTGCTGCATGTAGCAGCTTCACGCCAGATGAAGCCCAACTTGTTCCCTCGGAAAGTTTGCCGGTAGAGAATCTCGCGTTGGGGAATCCCACTGCGGTTGGTGCCGGGGAATCCATACCTACCCAGGAATCACCAACCGGCGTCCTGATGGCCACGGAGGAGCCGAGAGAGATCATCAGCCTCAGCATCTCCCTCTTTCTGCTGATGGACGACAAAGAGAACCCTGATCCCGAGATATCTACCCACCGCACGGAAGCCGATCTGCGGGAGATCCTTGAGGGAATGAACGAGATATGGCGTCAGGCCGGCATCCGGTTGGAATTAGATACGGTCGAATCTGTGGAAGTCCCGGAAGCTATGCTCCGGGGGATGCAGGCGGGGGACCTGCGCCCCTTCTTCAGTGCGATGGGACGAGGGATTGCTCTTCCTGAGCCCTCAACGATAAACGGTTTTTATCTCCGAAGAGTCGGCGGTCCCAACGGCATCAACCGGTTCCGGTCCCGCACTTTCTTTGTGATCGATGAACCCTCGGTGTTTGACCGGCGCGTCAGCAGTCATGAGGTGGGGCACATGCTGGGCTTACACCACGTTTTGGATGACCCTGGAAGATTGCTGTTCTCCGGAACCAACGGCATGGCCCTCACGGAGGACGAAGCCACCGTGGCCAGGTACTTTGCCCAAGGGATAAATCGGGGAATCAGATAGGGACTGTCCTTCAGTTTCCCGGCGCCACCGTTACCTCTAGTTCAAAAATACCCGGTTGGTTGGTATTGGAATCGGCGATAAAAAAGGCAACCATGTACGGGGTACCGTCACTATCTCCCGCCCGGTCCAGCAGCAACCGGAATTGGGCGAGGGGATATGAATCGTTCATTGACCGTTGTACGGCATTGGCAAGGTCACACTGGAACGGTCCGCTGGGTGACGTGGCAAATTCGCAAACAGCGCCGTCGGCAAGGGGCTCCAGATTCCACAATGCCGAGGAGAATTTGGTGTAACGAATCTCCTCAGCCCGCAAAGCTCCCAGGTCTTTCAAAGGCATTCCACGGATGGAGACGTTATCCGAGCGGAGTACAGCTGAGACTATCTTTCCAGCGGGCACGGCGCTCAGATCGAAGGTCAAGAATATCTGGACGCCGTCGCCCTCGGGAAAACGCGGATTTAGGTTATCCCCAGCGAACAACCCCGTTCCCATCCCCCGGAAACCTCTGGGCGTGTGTCCCTCCATCGCTCCGCCCTGGTTCGGTATCACAACGACGTCGCTCACGGCTGTCTGTTCGGTGGGGGCAGCTTGCCGGGTAGCCGGTTCCGGAGTAGGGGCAGCCCGAGTAGGGGAAGCGATTGGGGCGCTTTGGCCGCAGGCAATCACCAAAAGCAAGAAAAGCGTCAAGGCAACTAAAGAGGTGGTTCTTGTATTCGCCGGGTTATTCATCGGAGTGCGCCTACCCGTTGCGGCGCTAAGTGAATTAGTTTGGTGGGGGTATTGGGCGCCACTCGAGGTTTAGATGCATTGCCGGCTCAACTCGGTGTTCAAAAGGCCAGCCCAAACTGGGCCGGCCCGAAATAGTAGCTAGGTTGAACTACCGCGCCAGAGTGGTCTACTGATTCGCCAACGGTACCGTGGCGGTGACGCATGGTACGTCGCCGAAGGTGCCGGTGGTGTGGCCGGAGCCGGTGGTATCTTCTACCAGGCGGGCGTCGCCAGGTCCAAAGACGTGCTTAGATCCGTCTTTCAGGCCGATCTCCAATTGGCCGGAAAGTATGATGACGAACTGACGCCTTGGGGCACAATGATAGTCAGAATAATTACCCACCGCTGCTTCGCGGAAGGTAATGTTGGTGGTTGCCTGCGCCTGGGTCCAGTCGGGCGTCTTGGCCAGGTCTATGTCCTCGAACTCGGAGAGGCCATGTGAGTTGGTGAATAGTCGATAAGTACCCATTGCGATTTCATCTCCACGTAATGGCTAGATTGAGTTTCGCTATTATAGCCTAACGTTCGGGCGGTCAGAGCGATATTTCTTCTCAGGTGCTTTCGCGTTGGTGGGCAAGGGCAATCAACCCGCCGTGGGTTGGCTGTTTAGGCACCGGGGCTTGAGAGAACATCGATCAGGGAAACCACGGCGGCTTCAAATACCCCATTCTCCTCCCAGCCTCGGAAATCGATCACCGTACCCTGCTTGAGACGCCCGCACAGTTCATCATCTCTGGCGTCGAAAAGGACGTCTGCTGCCAGTGATGTGATGTTACTTTGGGATTCCGGGCCCTTGCCTCCGGCCAATTCGGACATGTACCGCCTGGCCTGGGGGCTTTGAAGGGACGATTCGGTGCATAGCAGCACCAGTTTGTCGAAATAGACCGTATGGGCCAGGATCGTTTCACCCGTCTGAAGCCCCGATTCGTCATCCGACGCAATGCTCCAGCAAGGTATCTGGGCTGCCCTTAGGCTGTCACGGAGCCGCCCGGCCAAGTTTCCATCTTCCATGGAGCCGATGGTCAAAACCGACGGGAAATCCCGGCCAACTCCCATGATTGAGTCTTGGGCTTCCATCAACGGCGCGGCTACTCCGGCATCTTCCAGGAATTTTCTTGGGATACGGCCGCCGGACTTGGCCAGAGTGTCTAACCCGATGGTGCTGGGCCCCGTGTGGCGCGCGAACTCCAACGCCATGGCCTTGCTCAGGTCACAGTTGACGAAGGTGGAGAACCCGAAGACGGTTTCGTAAAAATTGGCGCTTTCCAGATCTGATTTGATCAGGGAAGCCCCACGCAGGTCCGCGCCGGTAAGATCAGCCTGCTTGAGGATCGTCGACGACAAAATGGCGCCGCGGAGATTGGCGCCGGTCAGGTCCGCTCCGGTCAGGTCCGCTGAGGAGAGATTTGCTCTGGATAGATTGGCCCCTTCCAGGTTGGCGAAACTGATGTCGGAGGACGACAGGTCGGCCTCCGTCAGATCGGTCGCCCGCAGCGTGCTTCTGGATAGATTGCTACGGGTCAGAACGCACCTGGCCATATTAGCCCGGGTGAGGATCGCATGGGAGAGGTTAGACCGGGATAGATGGGCGGAATTTAGATTGGCCCCTTGCAGTTCCGCCAGGCGTAGGTTGCTGCTGGTCAGGTCGATGCCGTTTAGTTCGTCGAACGCCAGATCGGCGCCACCCAGTTTGGCGCGGCTTAAATAAGCGCCCGAAAGGTTGAGCTTTGGGCGTCCGTAGACCAACTCAGGTTCAAACGTTTCGCTGGCCGCGCGGTCCCCGAGTTGATAGTTCAAGGTGTGCGGGCTGGGAGTGGCGGGAATCACGTGGTTAACTTCCCGCCAACGGGCTATCGCGTTCGCTCCCGACTTTGCGAGCACCACATGCTCGGGATCAGCCAATAGAAGCTCCTACGCCCAGTCCTTGGTTGGGATGTGAGCGATTTCACCCATGGTTACGCCGGCCTCTTATCCCCGTGTCAGATAAGTCAGAAGTTTAGAGACTAATCCTTGGAATCGCCTCAGTCGTCTAGGTGTACGGTGGCGGTCACACGGGGCACATCGCCGACCACCCGAGTGGTGTGTCCATGGCCGGTCAAGTCTTCCGCCAAGTTGACGTCTCCGGGCCCCAGGTGGTGAATCGTTCCATCCGCCAGCCCGATCTCCGCCTCACCGGATAGGGTGATTATGTACTGGCGCCTGGGTGCTATGTGGAAGTCGCTGAATCGTCCGGGGGGCGACGAACGGAACACGATGCCCTTGGCGTTGTGCAGGGTGCTCCAAGCGGGATGGGTGGTCGGGTCGATCTCCTCGATGTGAGACTCCCCGTCGTCGCCTGAATAAAGTCTGATGGAACCCACGTTAAGCCTCCTTGGAATGCATGCAAGTCAAACTCTAAGGATGGATTATAGCCTAACCTGGGGCCGGTGGCTTTAGGTACGCCGTATCGGCCCAAATCGGCTGCCTTACTGGACGCAATGGATTCGGCGTACTATTCTTCCGTCATGGCCGCGGCGAGCGTAGGGCGTTCAAAGAGAGCTCAACCCCTGTCCGTCAGGCTCAAAAAAGCTTATCAAGGAGTACAAGATGCCGTTCGGAGACAACGACTGGCTGGCGCTGACCCGGGAAGACACGCTGGAGCCGGAGATCCCTATCTGCGACCCCCATCATCACATGTGGGACCGCCGCCCGACGCGTATTCCGTACCAAAAGTACATGCTGGACGAGCTATACGCCGACCTGAACAGCGGACATAACGTTCGGTCTACCGTATTTATCGAAACGAGGGCGATGTATCGCATCGACGGGCCGGAAGAGATGCGCCCGGTGGGAGAAGTGGAGTTTGTTCAGGGTATGGCCGCCGCCGGGGCTACCGGTCTCTATGGTCAAGCGCGGGCCGCGGCGTCCATAGTGGGACATGCCAACCTCAACCTGGGAGAAGGGGCCGCTCCGGTACTGGAAGCCTTGCAGGCGGCCAGTCCGAACCGGTTTCGCGGGATCCGCCATGGTCTGACCTGGGACGCGGACCCCCGAATTCCCAACGGGCTTTATGATCGCCAGAGCCAGTTGGCCGACGAGGGCTTTCGGGCCGGCGCGCGGGTGCTGGCTAGAATGGGCCTTTCCTTCGACGCATGGCTCTACTTTCCCCAATTGCCCGAACTCGCGGAATTCGCCAAGGCGATCCCCGATCTGACCATCATCCTCAATCATATCGGCGGGATGCTCCGAGTCGGACCCTATGCCAACCGGGATGAGGAAGTCCTGCCCACTTGGCGGCAAGGCCTTGCCGCCGTGGCCCAATGCCCCAACGTCTACGTCAAGCTTGGGGGTATCGGACAGCCCCGCACCGGTTACGACTGGTCTGCTAGAGATATACCCATCGGGTCGGAAGAACTGGCCGGAGTCATGGCTCCGTACATGGATTATTGCATCGAGCAGTTCGGACCCAACCGGTGCATGTTTGAAAGCAACTTTCCGCCGGACAAAGTGGGCCATTCCTACAACGTGCTGTTCAACGCCTTCAAACGCTTGTCCAAGGGGTACTCAGCCTCGGAGCGGGCTGACATGTTCCACGACACCGCCGTGCGCGCCTACCGGGTAGAGTATTAACGAAGACCACGCCTTGCCATGGCAGACCAACCTAAGCCCGGCGAAGCTTGGGAGTAAACAGGGTCAGCAGTCCAACTAGTCCGATGCCGATGGCGGCGTTCACGTTGGCGGCCACCGGCGCGCCCCAGGTGCTCGCGATCGCCCCAGAGTTCATGCTGCCAAACGTGAAGGAATAGATGGCCATTGACCTGAGTCCCATGATCCGCCCACGGAATTCGGGCAGCACGGTCCTTAGAATCACCGTCAGCATCATCACCTGGGTTGAGGAGAACGCCATTCCGGTGAACAGCAGAATCGTCAAAGAGAGGTAGAAATCATTGGAGGCCGAGAAGACGACCATCGTGCCGTGCCATATCATCACCGATAGGATCAGCCACTTGCCGGCGTTTCTGATATTGCGCACCGAAGCCAGACCGGTGGAACCTATAAGCGCCCCGATGCCGAATGCCGCCATCA